>Ga0192243_10003_pt1 | contig 176699 bp, 150 predicted proteins | sample Koala_Koa27_K3_FD_131233 | JGI IMG/M metagenome (GOLD analysis project Ga0192243, IMG submission 131233) | Enriched cells from koala feces incubated with labeled cellulose particles, San Francisco Zoo, California, United States - Koala_Koa2-7_K3 ... | reverse complement strand
GGATTGCAGAAGCTTATATTGAATCGATCCAGAAATGCCCGGATATTGAAATCACAGCAGCGGCAGAAGTGATTCCTGGAAAAGCGGAGAGATTCTTTGAGAAATTTGGTATGGAAGGCGTTCATTTATACGGGGATCACAGGGCGATGCTGGAAACGGAGAAGGATCTGGATGCAGTCTGCGTCTGCACCTATAATACCCAGCATGCTGTATGTGCGATTGATGCATTGAACGCAGGGATCAACGTGATCCTTGAGAAGCCCATGACAGTAACACTGGACGAAGCGGTTCAGGTAGTCAGGGCAGAGAAAGCGTCCGGCAAGCTGCTTTCCATTGGATTCCAGCCCCGTATGGATGCCAATATGCAGATGATCCGCAGAATCGTTCAGTCAGGGGAGCTTGGAAAGGTGTATTACATCCAGACCGGAGGCGGACGCCGCCGCGGTATTCCCAACAGTACCTTTATTGAGAAAAAGACAGCGGGCATCGGCGCCCTTGGCGATATCGGCTGCTATTCGCTGGACATGGTGCTTAACGCCATCGACTATCCAAAGCCTTTGACGGTTTCAGGATATACTTCATCCTATTTTGGCGCGAATCCGAACTACAATACTCCTAAGGATGCGGCCAGATTTGATGTGGATGATTTTGCGGCGGCATTTATCCGCCTGGAAGGCGGTATTATCATTGATTTCCGCATTGCATGGGCCATGCATGTGGATACGCCGGGAGATACGATTATTTTCGGTACGGAGGGTGCTCTGCGCATCCCGTCTACCGAGTGCTGGAACGGAACAGTGGGCGGTCCAATGAAACTGTATAAGGATGTTGCAGGCAAAAGAGTGGAGACAGAGATCCCCATTGAGACAGAGATAAAAAATGCACGCGGGCTGTTCTATAAGAAGGTGCGTTCGTTTGCAAATGCGGTCCGAAACGGAGGCGGGGCACCGGTGCCTTCCGATCAGATCCTGCTGAATCAGGCAATTTTGGACGGCATTACACGATCAGCAAAGGCGGGCCGGGAAGTGGAGATCGAGCTTCCGAAGGATATCTGATGAGATACTTCGGAGAAGATAAAAGACGAGGAGGATATGATGAGTAAATTTGCTGTTCAGTTGTGGTCTATGCGGGATATCGCGGAAAAGGATCTGCTCAGGGCCATTGATGTGGCCGGAGAGATGGGATGGGACGGGGTGGAATTTGCTGGGTTCTTTGACATACCGGCGCAAAAGGTGAAGGAACATCTGCAGAAGTGGAACCTTACCCCCATATCTTCTCACGTGAAATTCCCGCTTTTATGGGAGCATCTGGATGAGGTGCTGGCGTATCACAAAGAACTGGGCGTCCAGTACATTATCTGCCCCAATGCGGCGGACTGGAGCGATATGCAAAAGACCGTAGAGATGCTGGATGAGATCCGGAAAAAAGTGGAGGATGCGGGTTTTGCCTTTTTATACCACAATCATAACCATGAGTTTGTGCCGGTGGAAGGTGTACGCCCCGTAGACCTGATCGCAGAAAAGGGGCTTCTCATGGAGCTGGATGTTTTCTGGGCCTGGGTTGCAGGGACAGATGTGGTTAAGTACATATGTGACCGTGGGGAGACGATCCGTTTCTTGCATGTCAAAGATGGAAATTTAAAAAAGGATACGCCCCGCGGCGGTAAGGCATGTGCCCTTGGACGCGGCTTGGTGCCCCTGGAGAAGATCCTGCAGGCGGCGCGCCGGATCGGTATAGACGACTGGTTCATTTATGAAAATGACGACAGTGAAAACAGTGCAGAACAGGCAAGGGCCAGCTTAGAGCTGCTGCACAGTCTGGACATACGTTGAATATCCCGGTGTAAGAACATTGGAATGGCAATGGCAAGGAGGGGAATCACATGAAGTTAGGTGTATTTACATGTTTACTCAATCATCTTTCCTTAGAGGAAGCGTTACAATATTTCAGTTCTCTGGGGATCCAGATGATAGAGCTGGGCTGCGGCGGGACCCCGGGGAATGCACACTGCAATCCGGAAGTTCTGCTGCATGATGAAACGGCCATGAATGCTTTCCGGGACACGATCAAGAAATACAATATGGAGATCAGCGCATTAAGCTGTCACGGCAATCCCGTACATCCGCAGCAGGAAGTTGCAGACATGTATGATAGGGCGATCCGCAACGGTATCCTGATGGCGGAACGGCTGGGCATCCATCAGATCAATACATTTTCCGGGTGCCCGGGAGACCAGGACGGAGCAAAATATCCAAACTGGGTAACATGCCCGTGGCCGGACGATTTTTCAGAAATGTTAAAGTGGCAGTGGGAAGAAAAGCTGATCCCATACTGGCAGAAGTTAGTGCCTTTTGCAAAGGATCATGGCGTTGACAAGATTGCTTTTGAGATGCATCCAGGCTTCTGCGTCTATAATGTGGAAACAATGCTGAAAATCCGTGAGGCGGTAGGCCCTGAACTGGGAGCAAACTTTGACCCCAGTCATTTGGTATGGCAGGGAGTTGATCCGGTGGCGGCAATCCGGGCGTTGGGCGATTCGATTTTCCATTTCCATGCAAAAGATACCAGGATCGATGCCATCAACACGGCTGTGAACGGGGTACTGGATACCAAACACTATTCCGATGAGATCCATCGCTCCTGGATATTCCGCAGTGTTGGGTATGGCCATGATCTCCTGTATTGGAAAGATATCATTTCCGCGCTGAGAATGGCAGGGTATGACTATGCGATCAGTATTGAGCACGAGGACAGCCTGATGAGCCAGAACGAGGGATTATCCAAGGCGGTGGAATTCCTCAAACAGTGCATTACGTTTGAGGATGTCTCCGAGATGTGGTGGGCATAAGACCAAACAAAATTTATCGTTAGAAGAGGAATTCATATGGATACTGTAAAAACAGGTGTTGCGATCGTGGGCTATGGGGGCATGGGCGGATGGCATGTAAAAAAATTGTCCACCATGGAGGAAGGGGAAATCTGCGGTATTTATGATATCCTTCCTTTGCGCAGAAAAGCTGCACAGCAGGAAGGGCTCCATGCATATGATACGCTTGGGGAGCTTTTTGCTGATCCCGGTGTGGAAGTGGTGACCCTGGCTGTGCCGAATGACTGCCATAAAGATCTGGCCATCGCCGCAATGCGCGCGGGGAAAAATGTGGTGTGCGAAAAGCCGGTGGCGCTTTCGTCCGTAGAACTGCAGGAGATATTTGATGTATCTGAAGAAACCGGAATGCTTTTTACGGTACACCAGAACCGCCGTTGGGATGAGGATTATCTTACACTGAAAAAGATTTATGAAAATGGTACGCTGGGGCGGGTGTTTTCTATCGAATCCCGGGTGCAAGGTTCCCGCGGCATTCCGGGAGATTGGAGAAATACGAAGGAACATGGCGGGGGTATGGTGCTTGACTGGGGCGTGCATCTGCTTGACCAGATACTTATGATGATCCGCGAACCCATAGAATCTGTTTTTGCGCAGCTCACCTATGTAACGAATGAAGCGGTGGATGACGGATTTAAGATCCTGCTCCGTTTTGCGCCGAAAGAGGGAGAGGAGGAAGGGCTGTGTGTTCATGTGGAAGTGGGGACCAGCAACTTTATCTCTCTGCCGCGATGGTATATTCTGGGAGAAAATGGAAGCGCTGTCATTGACAACTGGAAAGTTGACGGAAAGATTGTAATGGTCTCCGATTGGGAAAAGCGGGATGCGGTTCCTGTTGTTACAGCGGCGGGGCTTACAAAGACCATGGCGCCGCGTACCAGCGAAACCGTAAAAGAATACCCTCTTCCAGTGGTCCATAGCGATGTGCGGGAGTTCTACCGCAATGTATTTAAGGCGATCCGGGGCGAGGAGGAATCCCTGATCAAGCATGAGGAGGTTATGAGAGTTATGCGGCTGATGGAGGCGGTTTTCCAGTCGGCATATACGAATCAGGCAGTAAAGCTGAGGATCTGATCAGGACAAAGAGATACTGAGAGGTATAAAAACACAGGCAGTGAGTCGGATATTGAGATGGGAACCTTTGGGTTCCCATCTATTTTGTTATGCCTAAAAAAGTGGATCAAAAAACATCCCTGTCAGAATAGTTAAGGCTGTAAAAACCTTGCTTCTAACAGGGATATTTGGTCTCTATCCTTTAACGGTACGGATACTCTGGCGCTCTACCAGGGACGTGCGTATCTCAATGGTAAGGATCTCACGGCTGTTGCTGTTGATCTTTTCCAGGAGCCGTTTGACGGCCTGTACGCCCATCTGGTGCTTTGGCACATGCATGGTGGTGAGAGGGGGATCCATGAGTTCGCACATAGGCATGTCGTCAATGCCGATGATGGAGATGTCCTCGGGGATACGGTATCCCTTTTCCTTTAATGCGCGCATGGCGGATAAGGCAATGATGTCATTGTCGGCAAAGAACGCTGTGGGCATTACCGGGTCATGGCTCAGTATTTCCTTCATCTCACTGTAGGCGCCGTCCACGGTGGGAGTCAGCTTGTACTCGTGCTCCGTGGGAATGTGCAGCCCGTTTCTGCGAAGTTCCCTGTGGTATCCGTCTTTTCTCTCTGAAAAGTTATTGATATGGCATGCGGAATGGAGATATCCGATGTTGGTGTGGCCGCTGTGGATCAGCTGTTTGGTGGCGCATCCGGCAGCCTGTTTGTTATTGATCACAATGGTGTCCAGGGCGATCTCGTTAAACGCACTGTCTAACAGCACGGTGGGGCATCCCAGGGATGTGAATACGGAGGCGTCTGCCAGGGCCATCTCCGTGGCCAGCAGCAAAAGCCCCTTGCATTCTTTGGAATGGATCAGCGGCAGAGTGGTGGAGAGGTCGCTTCCTTCATTAAAATACGCAATCTGAAGATTGTATCCACTGCTCTTGCAGGACTGCTCTATGCCTTCGATCAGCTGTGAAAAGAAGGGGGTATCACCCACTACCTTTCCGTGCTTTTTAAATATGACAAAGTAAATGAAGTCAATGGTCTGTGGTTTATATCCGTAGGCGGGTGACAGGGAACCCAGTTCTATCATTTTGTCAAGAACCAGTTTCCTTGTGCTTTCGCTGATCCCAGGCTTGTTGTTTAAGACCATGGAAACAGTGGAGGGGGATATGCCCAGCAAATGTGCCAGATCTTTGGCTTTGATCGTCTTGTTCATGGGAAACTCCTATCTAGTGCTGCCCGGCACTCATATATTGCTCTGTGTCTTCTTAATATAGCATCATTATAAAAGATGTGGGGGGATTCGTCAATAGAAATTCAATAAAATTTAATAAATAATTGAATAAATTTAAATGGAGAAATTCAATCGAGAATGTTGGTGTACAAAGTTAACAAAAAAATATCACAATATTAATGCAATATATCCATTGAAAAATGGGTAAAATTGATATAAACTATCGATAAGTTCAATTAAAAAATTTAAAATTGAGAAAATATTGAAATAAAAGTCAAATTTAATTCAATTAAATTTAGTAAAAAATTTAACATTAATATGGAAAGTAATGAATGTAAGACAGATAATGTTAAAATTTTAATAAAAACAAAGGAGAAGAGAAGCATGAAAAAAAGATTATTGAGTTTATTGGTCTGTGCGGGCATGGTAGGCAGTATGCTGACAGGATGCGGCGGCTCAGGAGGAGCGTCAGGAGGAGCGTCAGGGGGAACCCAGGGAGGGACCACCCAGGCGGCTTCCGCCCAGGCTGGAACGGAGGCAGGCACCAAAGGACAGGAAGCTTCGGGGGAAGCGGTGGAACTGACCTTCTGGTCCATGGCCCAGAGAAAAGATTTTGAGGACAAGATCATTGCCGCATTTACAGAGAAGAATCCGCAGATCAAGATCACACCCACCTACTATTCAACAGACGATATCAAGGCAAACCTGAAGGTGGCGGCATCTTCGGGCACCTTACCGGATATGTGGTACAACTGGGGCGGGAGCCTGGCAAGTTATTATCCGGCCAACGGGCTTACATATGACTTTACGGAATACGCAAAGGAACACAATTGGGATGACAAATATCTGGCTTCCTCACTGGAACTGTGTACACTGGAAGGACAGCTCAGCGGCATTCCCCAGAGCGTTGCCATGATGAACCTGTGGTACAGGCAGGACATTTTTAAACAGTTTAACCTGGAGGTTCCAAAGACCTTTGAGGAGCTGGAAACAGTGTGTGAGACACTGAAAGCGGGCGGGGTTATTCCCTTTGCTACCGGCGGACAGTACGGATGGCACGTAATGAGATATATCCAGGACCTTTTGGAATATTACGGCGGAGCCGAGGAGCATGACGGACTGAACAATATGACCACTGACTGGGGAACATCCGAGGCAGTGACAAAGGCATTTGCTAAGTTTAAGGAGTGGACGGACAAGGGATATTTCAATGAAGGCTTCCTGACCGAGGATCCCAATGACTGCAGGATGTACCTGTACAACGGCACCTGTGCCATGATCATTGACAGTCCCACCATGGCTTCCCAGATCCTGAACGCGGAGCAGGATACCAGCTTATACAGCTTTTTTGCTTTTCCAACCGAATCCAACGGGGACGGAAGCGGACGTATGGCAGCCTATGTGAAGATGACCCAGGTAAATAAAAATGTAACTGACGCACAGTTGGATGCAATTGTAAAATTCTGGGATTTCTATTACAGCGCGGATGAGAATCATGAATTCTCTAATATTGAGCAGCCCATCGCCCTAAAGGGGGCTCAGCTTCCTGAGTCACTGGCCATTGCGGACGGCGTTATGGAACTGATGGATGCCTGCGGTATCTATACACAGATGGATCAGGCCCTGCCTGCCCAGGTGGCGGACCAGATGTTTGCGGCACAGGATAATGTGGTGATCGGAAACATGAAACCGGAAGAAGTGGGGGCAAGTGTGCAGACTGCCATCCAGTCTTATCTTGCAGAGAATCAGTAAAAGAGAGGTCAGGAGCTGTGCCTTATGTGCACTGTAAGGCACAGCCTCACCTTCAGGGGCGTGTTTGAAGACCCATTCCCGTCCCGGCTATGCATCAGAAGGAGGTATTCCTTGAAACAGAAAAAAATAGATATAAAGGCTTACTTGTTTTTGCTACCGGCATTTGTTATTTTCAGTTCCGTGGTGATCGTACCCACTTTGTATTCCTTTTACCTGAGTTTTTTTTCCTGGAATGGGATTGGGGAAAAGAAATTTGTGGCATTTAAGAATTATGTAAATCTGTTTACACTGGATCCGGTATTTATCACAGCTTTAAAGAACAACTTTATCTGGATCCTTCTGACCGTTCTTTTCACCGTGACCATGTCCCTGCTGCTGGCAGTGGTGTTAAACCGCTCTTTTAAGGGAAGGGTGGTATACAGGGCCATTTTCTATGTGCCCTATATGCTCTCATGGGTTGTGGTAGGCGTTATCTGGAAATGGATGTATAACCCCAATATGGGATTTATCAATGAATTCCTGAAAGTCATTGGCCTGGGAAACCTGAAGGTGGCCTGGCTCTCAGAGCCTAAGATCGCTCTTTACTGTGTATATTTTGCTGCTCTCTGGCAGGGGATCGGCCAGCCCATGATCCTTTTCCTGTCCGGGCTCCAGACCATTCCCGGGGATGTGCTGGAAGCGGCAACCATTGACGGGGCCGGCAAGGTGAAAGCCTTTATCCATATTACGGTTCCCATGCTGAAAGAGACATTTGTTGTTGTTTTTGCAACATTGATTATAGCAGCCATGAAAGTGTACGATATCATCAAGGTAATGACAGGCGGCGGGCCGGGAAATGCCACGGAGACCCTGGCAACCTACATGTATTCCCAGACGTTTATGTACAACAACTTCGGCAAGGGCAGCGCCATTGCCAGCGCCATGTTCCTGATGATGATCTTTATCATTGTGCCATATGTGATCTACACTGCCAAGGAAGACTAAGGGGGAACGGGAATGAAGAAGAAAAGAAAACAAATCATTTTTTATATTCTGCTTACATTGCTGGCCCTGCTCTGGATGGCTCCCGTGGTCACTGTGTTTATCACAGCCCTAAAGTCACAGGGGGATTTCTATTCCGGGAACAGCCTGTTTTCCCTGCCGGACCAGTTAAAGTGGTCCAATTTCACAGATGCTTGGACCAAGGGACGGCTGGGCACCTACATGAAGAACGGCCTTATCATCTGCCTGCTGAAGGTCCCTCTGGGCATTCTGGTGGAATCCCTGGCTGCATTTGCGATCACACGTCTGAACATTAAACACAAGACAGCCATCTTTGTATTTTTCCTTCTGGGCATGATGCTGCCTCATCAGATGGCCCTGATCCCATTAAACCGTGCATTTTCCAATTACAATCTGATCAACAACTATGCGGGCCTGTTTGTGGTGTACACGGGGTTTGGTATCGGGTACGGCATACTGGTGCTGAGAGGATTTATGAGGTCCATTCCAAAGGACCTGGACGAAGCCGCTTACATAGACGGATGCGGTAAGCTGCGTTTGTACTATAATATCATACTTCCCATTACAAAGCCTGCCATTGCAACCGTATTTATCGTGGATTTCCTGAATACATGGAACGAATTCCTGTTACAGAGTATTTTGATCACCAGCGATTCATTGAGGACAGTGCCCAATGGCCTGATGAGCTTTATTGGGGAGTATGGAACGGATTACGGCCTGCTGAACGCAGGCGTGCTGATTTCCATCGTACCTGTGCTGGTGGTATACCTGTCCTTCCAGAAATACTTTGTGGAAGGAATGGCCGGAGCGGTAAAACAATAGGAGCCGGAAGGCGGAAGCCCGGCCAACAGGAGATGCAAAGCATTAAAAAACAAACATGAAAAGGAGAATATTATGGTTTATAACAATTATCATTTCAGGATACCCGAGGGTAAGATGGTCAGGCTGATCGTGAATACAGATGCCAAGAATGAGGCGGATGACCAGTATGCCATTGTCCATGCGCTGCTCAGCCCCAAGTTTGACAACCGGGGGATCATTGCCGCCCATTTCGGCAATGAGAAAAGTCCCCACAGCATGGAGGACAGCTATGACGAGGTCCTGAAAATGCTGGATCTCATGGATTTTCCAAGGGATCTGGCATACAAAGGGGCGGACCGCCGGCTGCCGGATGAGAAGACGCCTGTGGAATCCCAGGGGGCAAGGCTGATCATTGAGGAAGCCATGAAGGAGTCGGACATGCCGCTGTACGTGATCTTTCTGGGACCCCTTACGGATATGGCGTCCGCTTATCTGATGGAGCCCAGGATCGCGGGGCGCCTTACCTGTATCTGGATCGGAGGAGGCAAATATCCGGAAGGCGGGTATGAATACAATCTGAACAATGATATCAGATCAGCCCGGGTGGTGATGAACTCAGACATGCCTGTATGGCAGATTCCCAGAAATGTATACAGCCAGGTAATTGTTTCTTTGGCGGAGCTGGAGTACAAGGTCCGTCCCTGCGGGGAGCTGGGCAGGTATCTGTTTGACCAGCTGGAAGAGCATGGGCACACATCCTTTGCCAGGGCAACCACAAGGACCGGGGAATACTGGTGCCTGGGAGACTCGCCGGCAGTGGGGGTACTGCTGTTTGCCCATATGTTTGATTATGACTGGGTCCAGGCGCCCCTGATCACGGACAATATGACCTATGCAAAGAACAGCCAGAACCGCCCCATCCGGGTGTACAACCGTGTGGATCACAGGTTTATTCTGGAAGATTTCTATGCAAAACTGGCGCTGTTTACAAATAAGTAACAGTTACAAATAATCCATTAAATAATCCATGACAATGAGGTGAGACAGGATGAATAGTATAAAAATCGGATTTGCACCCACCAGAAGAAGCATTTTCAGCGCGCCGGATGCGATCAAGTATGCAGGGCTTACCAGAAAACGCCTGGAGGAGCTGGGAGTAGAGTTCGTGGATATCACGGATATCAATGGGGAGGGACTGCTCTATGACGAGGGGGACCGGCTGAAAATAGAGGAAAAGTTTCGCAGGGAAGGGATTGACGGACTGTTTTTCCCGCACTGTAATTTCGGCACCGAGTATGTGGTGGCCAGAATGGCCCGGGATCTAAACGTTCCCGTCCTTCTCTGGGGGCCGAGGGATGAGCGGCCGGATGAAAACGGGATCCGCCTCAGGGACAGCCAGTGCGGCCTGTTTGCCACAGGAAAGGTGCTGCGCAGATTCCGGGTGCCCTTTACCTATATGACCAACTGCCGCCTGGAGGATGCCGAGTTTGAGCGGGGAATCAGGGATTTCCTGGCTGTCTGTAATGTGGTCAGGGTGTTCAGGAACACCAGGATCCTCCAGATCGCTCCCAGGCCCTTTGATTTCTGGTCCACCATGTGCAACGAGGGGGAACTTCTGGAAAAATTCAATATCCAGCTGGCGCCCATTCCCATGCCCGAGCTTACGGCTCAGGTGAAGCTGGCCAAAGAGGAGGGCAGAGAAGTAAAGCGCGTGATGGAATACTGCCGCCAGACCATGGATGTGAAGGTCAAGGAGGAGGAACTGGAAAATATAGCCGCCATGAAGGTGGCCATGAAACGCCTTGCGGTAAAATACGGCTGCAATGCAGTGGCCATCCAGTGCTGGAATGCCCTTCAGGGCGAGCTGGGCATCATGCCCTGCGCGGCCAATTCCCTGTTAAACGAGGAGGGGCTGCCGGTGGTGTGCGAGACGGACATACACGGCGCCATCACGGCGGTTATGGTGGAGGCGGCTGCCATGGACGGGACCAGAGGGTTCTTTGCCGACTGGACCGTGCGCCATCCGGACAATGAAAACGGGGAACTGCTTCAGCACTGTGGTCCCTGGCCCATTTCCGTGGCCCAGGAAAAGCCGGTGATCGGATATCCGCTGGCATTTGACCATCCGGGAGCAGTGGAGGCCCTGGCCAAATACGGGGATGTGACGCTGGCCAGATTTGACGGGGACAACGGCGAGTATTCCATGCTCATGGGAAATGCAAAGGGGATCGAAGGCCCCTACACAAAGGGCACCTACCTGTGGGTGGAGGTGGAAAACTTAAAACGTCTGGAGGATAAGCTGGTATGCGGTCCCTATATCCACCACTGTGTGGGAATCCATAAAAAGGTGGTCCCGGTGCTCTATGAGGCATGTAAGTATATCGGTGTGAAACCGGATCTGTATGACCCGATCGAGGAAGAGGTAAAGGCGTATATCCGAGGGGAATAAGGTTGGAACACAAAGCCCGTCCTGACGGAAAGCAATTTTCAAACACGCTCTAATACAGGAGGTATGATAGATGGATGATTTATCAGTAATGGCTTATGAAATGCGAAAGGATGTGCTGGATATGATCTGCCGGGCCGGGACCGGACATATCGGAGGCGATTTCAGCGTGATGGAGATCCTGACAGACCTGTATTTCAGGCAGATGAACATTTCGCCGGAGCTTATGGATGACCGGGACAGGGATCGTTTTGTCCTGAGCAAAGGGCATTCCGTGGAAAGCTATTATGCGGTTCTGGCCAGAAAAGGATTTTTTGACATAGAGGAGGTAAAAGCCAGGTTCTCGGCTTTTAATTCCCCGTACATAGGCCATCCAAACAATAAGCTTCCAGGCATTGAAATGAACTCCGGTTCCCTGGGCCACGGGCTTCCTGTCTGCGTGGGCATGGCCCTGGCAGGGAAAATGGATCAGAGGGACTACCGGGTGTACACGGTGATGGGGGACGGTGAACTGGCGGAAGGCTCCGTGTGGGAAGGCGTGATGGCGGCATCCCATTATAAACTGGATAACCTGTGCGCTGTAGTGGATCGAAACCGGCTCCAGATATCCGGCCCCACCGAGGAGATCATGCACCATGATGACCTGGGACAGCGGTTTTCCAGCTTTGGCTGGCATGTGGTGACAGCTGACGGGAATGATATCCCCTCCCTGGACCGGGCCTTTGGAGAAGCCAGGCAGCAGAAAGGACAGCCCACGGTTGTGATCGCCAACACCATCAAGGGATGCGGGGTGTCCTTTATGGAGAACCAGGCGGGCTGGCACCACCGGGTGCCTACGGATGAGGAGCATCAGGCAGCTGTGAGGGAACTGGATGAAAAGGTGAAAGGAGGCGGAATCTGTATATGAATAAGGTTGCAAACCGTCAAGTGATATGCCAGGTTCTCTGTGAGGAAGCAAAAAAAGACAGGGATATCGTGGTATTGTGCAGTGATTCAAGAGGTTCGGCTTCCCTGGCGCCTTTTGCAAAGGAATACCCCAACCAGTTTGTGGAGACAGGGATCGCGGAACAGGATCTGGTGGGGATCGCAGCAGGGCTGGCAAGGAGTGGGAAAAAGTCCTTTGCAGCGTCACCGGCCTGTTTTCTCTCCACCAGGAGCCTGGAGCAGGCAAAGGTGGACGTGGCATATTCCAATACCAATGTAAAGCTCATAGGCATCAGCGGAGGCATCAGTTATGGAGCGTTGGGGATGAGCCATCACTCTGCCCAGGATATTGCGGGAATGGCGTCCATCCCCAATATGAGGGTGTACCTGCCCAGCGACCGCCACCAGACAGCCTGCCTTGTGAAGGCGCTGCTAAAGGATGAGAAGCCTGCCTATATACGGGTGGGCAGGAATGCGGTGGAGGATGTGTATGAGGAGGGAAAGGTTCCCTTTGTGATGGACCGGGCTAATGTGCTGAACCGGCAGGAACAGGGGGCGGATGTACTGATCGTGGCCTGCGGTGAAATGGTGCGTCCTTCCCTGGATGCGGTTTCCTGTCTGGCAGAGGAGGGAATCCGGGCAGAGGTGATTGACATGTACTGTGTAAAACCCCTTGACACATCCACCCTTTTAAAAGAGGCAGGAAAAGCCCGGGCAGTGGTGACAGTGGAAGAGCACTCGCCCTTTGGCGGCCTTGGCTCCATGGTAAGCCAGGCAGTGGCAGGCCATTGCCCTAAAAAGGTGATAAACCTGTCCCTGCCGGACAGTCCGGTGGTGTCCGGAACATCCAGGGAAGTTTTTGATTATTACGGACTGAATGCAGCGGGGATCACGGCTGCGGCAAAGGAAGCGCTTGAGAGGTAATGGAATGGAACATGAAACAAAGTATATGCTTTCCGTGGACCAGAGCACCCAGGGAACCAAGGCACTGATATTTGACCGGTCAGGGAAGATGATCCAAAGGCATGACATCCAGCACCGCCAGATCGTGGACGGGAACGGATGGGTGGAGCACGATCTGGAGGAAATCTGGGAAAATACAAAGGCGGCTGTGAAATGGGTGATGGAAGAGGCCGGGATTTTGCCGGGACAGATCGTTGGACTGGGGATCAGCAACCAGAGGGAGACGGTAGCTGCCTGGAACCGGAAAACGGGCAAGCCCATTTTCCACGGAATTGTATGGCAGTGTCCCCGGGGGGAACAGATCTGCGAAGGGGTCAAGGCACAGGGGTATTCCGCAATGATCAAAGACCGGACCGGATTGGAGCTGTCCCCTTATTTTTCAGCCAGCAAGCTGGCATGGATCTTTCAAAATGTACCGGAAGCAGGTCCTTTGGCGGAAAAGGGGGACCTGTGCTGCGGGACCATAGATTCCTGGCTGGTTTTTAAACTCACCCAGGGGGCTGAGTTTAAAACAGATTACTCAAACGCATCCAGGACCCAGCTTTTAAACCTTTGCTCCCTCACATGGGACAGGGAGATCTGCCGTATATTCGGCATCCCTGTGTCATGCCTGCCTAAAATCTGTGATTCAGACGCCATATTCGGAAAGACCCGCATGGAGGGGCTGTTTGATGAGGCGATCCCCATCAGCTGCGTCATGGGGGATTCCCACGGCGCCTTATTCGGCCAGGGATGCCTTGAGCCGGGAATGGCCAAAGCCACATACGGAACAGGTTCATCGGTTATGATGAATGTAGGTGATGCACCTGTGTTCAGCAATCAGGGTCTGGCTGCATCATTGGCCTGGTCCAGGGGAGGGAAGGTCCAGTACGTGCTGGAGGGCAATATCAATTACACAGGGGCTGTCATTACCTGGCTGCAGAAGCAGCTGGGGCTGATTGAACATGCCTCTGAAACGGAAGGTCTGGCCCTTAAGGCAAATCCCAGGGACAGGACGTATATTGTCCCTGCATTCACAGGACTGGGGGCTCCGTATTACAACAGCGATGCCACGGCCCTGATTACCGGGGTTACACGGATGACGGGAAAACCCGAGCTGGTAAAAGCCGCCCTGGACTGCATCGCCTACCAGATCCAGGATGTGCTGGTATTAATGGACCGGGAGTTTGGAAAAGGAACCGGCAGAGGCATTGCCGCCCTGAGAGTGGACGGCGGTCCTACGAGAAACCGGTATCTGATGCAGTTCCAGTCAGATGTTCTGGGAATACCGGTGGAGGTGCCTGGGGATGAGGAGCTTTCCGGCATTGGTGTGGCCTATATGGCCGGGATCCGGTTGGGCTTCTATGACATTACAGACCTGTTTGGGGATTCCGGAAGAGAGCGCTATGTTCCCCGGATGGACCAGGAGGTAAGGCGGGAAAAGATATTGGGGTGGAAGAAGGCCGTGGAGCGGACGGTGCTTTGACGGGGCTCAATGGTTAGTAAGAATGAATGGTTAGTGAGAATAAGTGGTGATTTAAACTGCACGATTTAGTGATGATCGTGCAGTTGTTTTTTGTATTGGATCCTATTTACACATAGCCGGAGAAACAACCGGAAAAATATCATATAAATTATTTTACACATATCTTGAAAAGTAAAATAATTGTGATATAATTATATGGAAAATATGTGGATAATCCGGTGAAACCACCTGCATTTCCCTGGTAGAGAGATAATTATCTCTAAATTTACGGATAAATCCATATAAAACACTTGACAATACGGATAAAATAAAATATAATTATCTCATAAATTTAAAATAATTATACGCAAATATGGAGATAATTATTTTAGATAACATCCCGTATTGTTCTATAAGGAGGAAAAATGAGCAATATTAAGGATGTAGCAAAGCTGGCCGGTGTGTCAGTGCCGACCGTTTACAAAGTATTTAGCAGTAATCAATATGCAAGTCCTACAGTAGAAGAAAAGGTGATGAAAGCAGCCAGGGAATTGGGATATGTCCACAAGGCGGCGCAGAAAGGAAATACGGAGAAAACCATAGCGGTCATCATTGATGATATTACCAATCCCTTTTACGGCGCCATGGTCAATGAGATCAGAAAGGGCCTGAACCGGTACGGACATCATCTGATCACCATATCCAATGCGGAAAGCTGGGAGCAGGAGGGGAAGGATATACAGGCGCTGATGGAATGTAAGGCGGACGCCCTGATCTTTGTTCCTGCCCTGGGAGAACCACAGCAGGCCGTGAACCGGCTGATCGCCCAGAACTATCCGCTGCTCCAGCTGTTTCGGCCCTTGTATCCGGATATTGATACCATACTCATCGATGATGAGCTGGGAGCATATCTGGCAGTGAAACATCTGCTCCAGAGCGGACACAGGAGGATCATGCTGATCACCCGTTCCAACCCCCTTTTGGTCAAACGAGAGGAGGGATATGCCAGGGCATATCAGGAATTGGGTATCCCCATGGATGAACAGTGTATCTGCCTTATGACTTATGTGGATAATATTAAGGAAATGCTGAAAACCAGGATACGGGAGATCGAACCCACGGCGATCCTGTCAGTGGGGGAGCGGCTCAGTGTGAGTACGGTCCAGGCCCTGCGTGAGATGAACCGCAAGGTTCCTGATGACGTAAGCCTCATTGTCTATGATGACCTGGCCTGGACCGCGGCATTTGACATCAGCGCCGTGTCCCACTCCTTTGAGGCCATTGGAAACCTTGCGTCCGAGCTGATCATGGAACGGCTCAAAGAGTCGGACACAGGGGAGCGCAAGCCCCCGGCAAGGCTGGTTCTGGATCCAAAGCTGGTGACACGCAATTCAGTAAAAATACTTCTATAATGATACTTTTAAAAATACTTCTATGAAGGTACTTCTGTAGGATACATGAAAGAGGAAGGGAAGGATCAGACATGAAAAAAAGATGGGGGATATTACTGGGAATAACAGGTATGGCGATGGCAGCGCTGCTTACGGGCTGCAAAGGAACAGGGGAGGCCAAGGCTCCCGGGGAAGCCGGGGGAGAGACCTCTGTGGAAACTTCTGCGGCAGGACTGTCGGGGGATAAGACAGGAGATGCGGCAGCGGGCGCGGCAGGGGAAGGGCAGATCACATTTACATTTGCCGAGCATGTGGCAAACATTGAACAGCAGGCTCCCCAGGTTTACGGGGTGGTGCAGGAGTATATGAAGCTGCATCCCAATGTGACCATTGAACTGACCGGGGCCAGTGCGGATGACCTGACAAGAAACATCCAGATGGCTGCCCAGAGCAACACGCTGCCGGACCTGTTCTGGATCCGCCAGCCCGTGGCTGTGGAGATGGCAAAAGCCGGATATCTGGCAGACCTGTCCGAGGATATTTTAAATGACCGGGAACTGACGGACACGTTTCTTCCCCATGTCCTGGATTCCCTGAAGATTGACGGAAAGCTCTATGGGATACCATGTGAGCTGCAGTCCAATGGCTTTTGGGTCAACAAGGCCATTTTGGACCAATACGGCCTTGAGATGCCTGTTACCTATGAGGATTTCATCTCATGCTGCACTGTACTAAAAGAAAATGGCATCATTCCCGTGGCACAGGGAGGAAAGGACGTGTTTACTGCCTGGGCCTGGGAAAACGCCCATTGCAGATATGGTTTCTATGACCATATTGACGGAATTATCGCGGGCACGGACAAGTGGAGCAATCCGGATTATCTGAAATTTTACCAGAAGCTTTCCGATATGAGGGATGCGGGCGTGTTTTCTGAGAATGCTAAGAATACGGATTATGCCCTGTCCGTGGAACAGTTTTTGTCAGGGCAGGCAGCCATGCTCAATTCCGGTGTCTGGGACACCAAAAAATTTGATCAGAGCGATCTGGCAAAGGATATCTATTACTGGTGGGGACCAACCTTTGAGGATGGAGTGGGGGAACAGGAGGTTTCCATGAAAGCGCCTGCCCATCCATACGTGGTATCTGCGCGCCTTAAGGAGGAGGAACCTGAAAAGTACGCGGCTGTGATCGATTTCCTTAAATTCTATTATGGCAAACAGGGAACGGAGATCATTGCAAAGGATAACCAGAGTATTCCGGTTACACGTTATGAGGGGGAGATCGATGCAGAGACATACCCTGTTTTTGCAAGGGTGATCACAATGATGAATGATGACTGGGAGAGCCCGGCAGTGTGTCCGGATATGTATATCTCAGGCCAGATCATCAATCAGTACAGGGAAAGCATCTGCGGTGTGATTAATGGGATCTATACGCCTCGGGAGGCAGTGGATTATCTGGACGGGATACAGGCAACCATTCAGTAATACACGGCAATTGAGAAACAAGGGACAGGAACGGGCCGCCAGAACAATCTGGCGGCTCTGTTAAGAAAGGACAAGATTATGCGCTGGCTCAGCAAAAAGCAATCATTTGTGATTCTTCTGGCGCCGACCCTGATTCTGTTTACGCTGTTTGTGGTGGTTCCGGTTGGGATTGCATGTTACTACAGCTTTACGAATTTTACAGGGATCGGTTCTCCCACATTTGTAGGTCTTAGTAATTATATGACTCTTTTTAAGGATAAAGTGTTTTTCCTTGCACTTAAAAATACCGGAATCGTTCTTGGTGTGTCTGCTGTCACGGTCATACCGCTGTCATTTTTGCTGGCACTATTGCTGGACCGCGCCTTTCCCGGCACAAAACTGGCAAAAGCCCTGAACTTTTCACCCAATATCATTGCGCCGATCCTGGTGGGGCTGATCTGGGTCTTTATCCTGGACCCCGGCATGGGACTGGTCAATGCCCTGCTGCGCCAGCTTGGCATGGTTTCCTTACAGCCTGAATGGATCGGGGGCAGGACGCTCACCCCTTATTCCGTGGCATTTGTCTATCTGTGGAAGGTGCTTGGATATAATGCTACGATATTTATGGCGGCGTTTAAGATGATCCCCGGCGATATCTATGAAGCGGCCAGTATTGACGGGGCGGGAGGAGCGAAGAAGCTGTGGTATATTACCATCCCCATGATAAAGCCCACCCTGCTGATCGTGACCATCCTGCTGATCACAGGCGTGTTTAAGATATTTGAAATCGTAGTGCAGCTCACCGCAGGCGGACCGAACCATTTATCCGAGCTTCTTGTTACGTATATGTATTACATGACATTCCAGTCCACCAAATACGGCTATGGCATGAGCATTGCCATTGTGACCTTCCTGCTCACAGCGGTGTTTGCCGTTATCTATATTGGTGTGACCAGAGAAAGGATAGGGGAGGAATAGACATGGGACATTCCGATAAAAAAAGCCATTATACCACCGCGGCCCGCAGGATGGACCGGATACTTAACTGCATTGTAGTAGTCATAACCGTGATGATGATCATCCCGTTTTTGTGGATCATCCTTATGTCCTTTAAGACGGATTCCGAAATATTGACAACTCCTTTTTCTTTGCCGGAGCAGTTCAGTCTGGACAATTACAAACGGGCCCTGGACATCCTGCCCTTGGGCAGCATGTATCTGAATACAATGATCATTGCCTTTTTTTCGGAGGCGATCTGCCTGGCAGCCACGTTTATGAGTTCCTATGGGCTCACAAGATTAAAATACAGATCGTCAAAACTGCAGAACGGATTATATCTTTATATCATCAGCGGCCTGATGATACCCACCTATATCCTGCTGTTTCCAATTTACAGGATCAACGTGATCCTGAAGCTGACAGGGACTTACACGGCGCTGATTCTGCCGCTGGCCGCATCATCCATCTCCTTTAATACGCTGATGTTTGTGGGATTTTTAAAATCCTTTCCATCGGAACTGGAGGAGGCTGCTGTTATTGACGGATGCGGGCTGATCAGGCTTTGCTGGTCTGTGGTAATGCCCCTAATGAAGCCGATCATGGCCACTGTGGTGATCTTTAATGTCCTGTATGTATGGAATGAGTACCCTCTTTCAGTAACCCTGATCCAGGACCCTGCCATGAGGACCATATCCATGGTGGTGTCCATGTTCCGGGGAGCGTACAGCATTGATTACAGCGGTCTGGTGGCTGGCACGATCATCATACTGATCCCCCAGCTGATCTTTTATGGGATTTTCCAGAAGTATATTGTGGGCGGCCAGACAGCGGGAGCAGTGAAAGGTTAAATACAAACTATTATATCTGAAAATAAATTTTACGGAGGAGTCGCTATGCAGCACAGACCAAAATACCATTTTTTACCTGAAAAAAACTGGATGAATGATCCCAATGGGCCCATTTTCCATGATGGGGTACATCACCTGTTTTACCAATATAATCCCACGGACTGGCACTGGGGCAATCTTCACTGGGGCCATGCCACAAGCCGGGACCTGGTCCACTGGGATCATCAGCCCATCGCCTTATATCCAGCGGTGGACCGGGGGGAGACAAACTGTTATTCCGGGTCCAGCTATATCCACGATGGAAAGATCGAACTGATCTATACAAGCGTGGGAGCGGGAGACAGAAGACAGATCGATGGCTCCGAGCAATGGGTTGCAGTGACGGATGACGGCATTACCTGGAAACAGATTCCGGAGAATCCTGTACTTACCCTGAAGGATCACGGAGGAAAGAGGCTCACCCAGTGGAGGGATCCCTTTATATTTGAATACAAGGGAAAGACGTACCTGCTGATTGCGGGGATTTCCGATGGCAGGCGGGGGGCGGTCCATATTTATACAGGGGAAGACGCCCGCCACTGGACCTATCTGGGGGAATTTTTCAGCAACAGCACGCCGACCAAGATCATCGAATGCCCCAATGTGGCGGTGTTTGGGGACAAACTGCTGTTTTTATATTCTGTGTGGAATCAGAGGGAAGTCCGCTACCATATCGGGACCATGGACGACCAGTATTGTTTTGTATCTGAGTCAAGCGGAAGGATTGATTACGGGGAATTCTTTGCCTCACAGATCTCCTTTGACGGGCAGGGAAGGACATACCTGTGGGGTTGGCTCAGGGAATTTCCACGCAGCCTGATCTATACGGACGGAGAATGGGCCGGGGTGCAGGCAATCCCCAGAGTGATCTCCCTGAATGAAAAACAGGAACTGGTGATCCGGCGTCTTCCGGAGACTGACCGGCTGAGGCGTGAATCGGAATCCATTACCCTGAGGGAATTCACCGGACGGCACGTGTTTGGGATGGAAGGCAATACGGTTGAGGTCGTGGCCAGGGTAAAGACAGATGCCCCGTTTAGCATCAGGGTGCTTGCCACCGAAGACTTAAAAGAATATACGGACATTATCATTGATCCCAGGGAAGGGACCATGGAGGTGCCGCTGCGCAGCTCAAGCCTTTTGGAGGAGGTGGACCACAACCTGTTAAAGGGGAGGTTTTGCCGGTCTGAGGACGGGGTGGTGGAAGTGGACATCCTGTTGGATTGTTCTGTTTTGGAAGTGTTTATTAATGACAACGGCTGCATCTCCCCCCGGGTTTATCCTGCACTGGATGGAAAATGCATCTCCTTTGCATCGGATGGCGTGGTGCAGGAAGCGGAACTGACCGTGTACCGTATGGAACTGTAGATTATATTGGAACTGTATTTTGATATGGGGGCGCAGGGACCGGGGATCACTGCCCCTCCTGCTGGTTTAATTTCCTCCATATGGTAGTCCTGCACACGCCCAGTTGTTCCGAGGTTCTGTTTATATTTCCCCCATTCTCCGCAAGACACCCACGGATGATCTCTAGTTCCATATCCTTTAACGGCCCTTTGTTCACGATCATCATATGGGCGTGATCCGTAACATTATCAGAGGGGCCATGTTTGACCTCATATTCATCCAGACAGACCCTGACCGGTGTGATTTTCATACTGTTTAATATAATGTACCGGTGGATCACATTCTGAAGCTCCCGTATATTTCCCTGCCATTTCCGCGTAACCAGGAACCTTATCTCCTCATCAGCCATCTTCCGGGTAACGGGAACCTTGTAGAGCCTGGAATACATCTGGGAAAAGAAGTCAATGTACTGGGGGATGTCTTCAGAGTGCTCGTTCAGATTAGGCAGATATAAATTCAATATATTCAGGCGGAAATATAAGTCTGAACGAAACTCATTGTTTTGTATCATGGCCCCGATATCTTTGTTGGCAGCGGATATAATACGGATATCAATGTAAATAGGAGTTTTGGACCCCACCCGCCGGATCTCCTTTTCCTGTACTGCGCGCAGCAGCGCGCCCTGTATTTTCATGGACAGGGAGTTGACTTCATCTAAAAACAGGGTTCCATTATGGGCAAGTTCCAGGAGGCCGGTCTTTCCACCCTTTTTTGCACCGGAAAAGGACCCTTCCTCATATCCGAATAATTCGCTTTCCAGGAGTGACTCCGGTATTGCGGCGCAGTTTACCGCCACAAAGGGCTGGGATCTGCGCTGGCTGGCATTGTGTATGCTCTGGGCAAACAGTTCCTTTCCTGTTCCGCTTTCGCCGTATATCAATATATTTGCATCCACCGTGGAGTACAGCATGGCTTTGTTGATGGTTTCTTTCATTTTATGGCTGCTGCCTATTATGTTCTGGAATGAATAGCTTGTATTTGTATTCTTTTTATGTATTTTATTGCGGAGTCTGGACTCGCTGTCTTGGATTTCCTCTGCATTTCTTATTACGATCACCAGATTCCTGCAGTGCTCATCCACGGTGATCCAGAATTTCTGGATAAAATACAGGGAGTCCCCGACCAAGGAGATACATTCATCCTGTTCCTGGTCCTCCATAAATGCTGCCAGATCCTTTATGGTAAACTGGGATGATATGTCAGACAAGGGTTTGTCCACAACCTGGGGCGTGGTCACCCCCAGCAGCTGTTCCATGGTATTGTTTATAAGGCAGACCCTGCCGTTGTGTATCATCATCAGCCCTTCGTGAAATGCATTCTGGATCTGATACAAGAGCTGCAGCTGGTTTTCTTCATAACTTTTAGAGTTGAGGATGGAACAAGCCTGGATGATCGTCTTCTTTATGGTGTCCTTGCTTGTTTTGACAAAGACAACAGGATATCCCAGGGCATGGCCCACATCCTGGCCAATGGTGCCTCCCCCTGCCACACAATCCATTCCCTGGGACTGTGCCAGGACGATCTGGGTCTCAATATCTTTCTTTGATGCATATCTGTATATGTTCAGTTCCCTGATGTTGAGCAGGTCTTTTACAAACTGCAAGTTCAGGTCCAGGTGATCATTGTCTGCCAGTAATAATCCAACCCTGTCACCGTACCGGCCCGTGCCGGCCAACGCCTCAAGGGTGTCCATCCTGCCGGGATTGGCACTGAGGATGATAATGTCCGGAAACTCCTGTTTCAGGTAGTTGGCCATGGCTCCCCGTGTTACAATTACATATGGATAGCCCTGTTCGTTAAAGATAGCCCGGATCTGCAGGGAAAGGTTTTCCGTTATGTCATGGAAATCAATAAAATCATATTGGCAGCCAAGATCCTTACATACCTCGTCCACTGTCTGAAGCATACTTTCGTACATGTTTGTTATATAGAATTTTTGCGGCATGAGGTAACTCCTCTCAATGGGTGGTTGGATGGTGGTATATTTAAACATATTATAGTTGCATATGATTAAAATTGCAACATGCCAATGGGGAAAAAGGGGGAGAAACTGGCTAAAACAGCGGATTTATTACTTGGCATGGAACTTGCTGTTATATAAAGCAGGGTGCGCACCTGATAAAACTATAAAATGGTATGAGGAAAGGATTGGGGAAGGATGTATAATTACAGTAAATATTTAACCAGATCCTGTTGGCTGGAGATCGATCTGGATGCAATTAAAAACAATTATTATGAACTGCAGAAAATGGTGGGACCGGAGATCATCGTGATGCCTGCGATCAAGGCCAATGCATATGGCCATGGTATTGTGGAGGTTGCCCGCGCCCTGGAAACATGCAAGGTAAAATACCTGGCTTCCGGAGTTTTGCATGAGGCTGTCAAGCTAAGAAAAAACGGGATCAAATCCCCCATCATGCTGTTTGTCGGAAACAACATTGAGGAAGTTGCCGACCTGTATGTCAGATATGACCTGATGCCTACTGTGAGCAGCATTTCCCAGGTAAAAGCCATATCAGAAGCAGCGGGAAACAAAACAATGAAGGTATTTCTGCCCGTTGAAACAGGCCGCGGCCGCCTTGGTATTAATGCAGAAGAACTGGCTGATTTTGTAAAGCAGGTCCTTGCATATAAAAATATTGACATAGTGGGCATGTACAGCCATATGTCATGTCCGGACTGGCCGGATAAGGAGTCGTTCTCACAATGGCAGTATGATCGTTTTGTTGGAGCGATCCGGGCAGTTGAGGCATTGGGTGTCAAGCCGGAGTTTTTGCAGATCGCCAATTCAAACGGCAGTATTTCGCGGCCTGACATGAGACTTACAGGAATCTGCCCCGGACAAAGCATGTGGGGGTATTCGACCATAGAACGAAGGGAGCCGGCGCCTGATCTGAAGCCGGCCATCAAAGCCTGGAAGAGTAAGCTTCTGTGTGTGAAAGATACCATTGGAGGAAAGTTTGGGGAAGGGTTTGCCGCAGTTAAGCTGGACCGTCCCATGCGTATCGGCGTTATGGCCGGAGGAATGTATGACGGTATCAGCCCTCACCAGGCCAATGGGGGATATGTTCTGATCCGGGGAAAAAAGATCCCGGTGGCAAGTTCCATCTGCGTGGAACATACAATTCTGGACCTGACGGACTGCCCAGAGGCTGAAATCGGTGATGAGGTGGTGATCCTTGGAACCCAGGGGGACTATGAAATTACTATTCAGGATCTGATGGCCAGATGGAAGAAGTCTGTTCCGGAATTTTTGGTTTCATTAAATTACAGTATACCAAGGGTTTATTTTGAAGAGGGAAAGCCCCAGAGGGTAGTGTGTATGGACGAATCCCAGGAGATTGTTGAAGCCGGATCTGAAAAGGAGGGATAATGACCATGCTGAAAAAGATAAAGCTTAGCAATTCTGTTCTTGTTTTTCTGGCAATGATCCTGGGCAGCATTGCAGGTCTGCTGATCGGACCTGGGGCAGCCTCCATCGGATTTATCGGAACCATTTGGCTGAATATGATGAAAATGTTCCTGGTTCCTGTTGTTATTTTTGTTATGGTGAATGGGATCACAAGCATGGATGATCCGGCGATGCTGGGACGTCTGGGCATCCGTATCCTGTTCATATATACCTGCACCACCCTGATCGCAACCTGCATTGCAATCCCGGTGGCCGTATTTCTAAGGCCCGGCAATGGGTTTGTGTTTGAGAATACCAATGCTGTTATGGAGGTGAGCCAGATGCCTTCATTCACTGAATTCTGCAAGGGATTATTTTCAACCAATGTGTTTGAGTCTTTTACGGATGCCAATATGCTTCAGGTTCTGGTCATATCGGTCATCATAGGAATCGCTATTGTATTTATTAAATCAGATGAACAGAGAAAAAGCATCACTGCCTGGTTTGAGATGATGTACAATCTGTCCATGGCGATCATTAAAATTGTGATGGCTGTGGCTCCCATCGGTGTTTTCTGTCTGATGGCATCCACCATGGGCCAGTACGGCGTGGAGTTTTTAGCCACAATTTCAAAGCTTGTGGGAACATACTATGTGGCGGGTATCATTCACTTTATACTGATCGTGGTGGGATTGCCTACCCTCTCCGGCTACGGGCCCATACGGTTTATTAAGAGTGTGAGCGACACCATTGTCACCGCGGCCAGTACCTGCAGCAGTGCGGCGACCATACCTACAAACCTGCGTGTGGCGACAGATAAACTGAATATACCCAAACCCATTGCTAATTTCTGTATACCCCTGGGGGCGCAGATCAACCAGGACGGAGCCGCCATACTGACGGCTGTCGTCATGATCTTCTGCGCGCAGGCCATTGGCCTGGAACTTACCTTTGCCCAGATGATCCAGATGGTACTGCTGACCACGCTGGTTTCCGCCGGTGCTGCGGCGGTTCCCGGAGGCGGCATTGTGAGGCTGATGATCGTGGGCGCTGCATTTAACCTTCCCATGGAATTGATCGCCATTGTAGGCTCCTTCTACCGTCTGTTTGATATGGGCGCCACTGCGATCAGTACGGTGGGGGATGCGTCCGCAACCCTGTTCCTGTACCGGCTGGAAGAAAGAAGAAACAAAAAAGGAAAGGAAGTTACGATATAAATTGATGCGGGCCGTCATAGAGGTCTGTGATAAGAGATAAGGGGCTGCCCGGAATATTTGACAAATGTCAGGTGTTCCGGGCGGCCTTTTTAATGATGCAGGAAAACGGATCCTGATAAAACTGGAGCGGTATGGATTGTCACAGGGCCGGTTTTTTCGGGCACACCGGCCGGATAAACCGTGAGCACACGGTTATGATAGCGGATATAATAAAATCACAGATCAATAAGAACTTTGATGGAGGGAAAGTACATGGAATTAAAAGAAAAATTTAAACAGGAGAGGGAGTATTATCCGGCCCTTGCCCATTGGACGTATCTGGACCATGCGTCCGGCGGCCTGTATCCCAGCTACAGTACACAGGCGATGAAAGCGTATCTGGATGACATGTCTGAAAACAGCATGACATTCCGGGAATTTACGGAGACCTGGGACTTTGCGGATGAGATGCGCGGCATTGTTGCGCAAATGTTCCACTGCAAAAGCGATGAGGTCATGTATGGCCTTAGTTCTACATGGCTGTTTAATATTTTCATAAACGGTATCGGGATGAAGGAAGGGGATAATATTATTACCACTGCCAATTCCCACGCATCTGTCCCATATATCATGCTGAATAAGATGCAGGATGGAGTGGAAGTCCGTTTTGTGCATCCCAGGGAAGGAGTCACGGAACCGGAGGATATCTATAGACTGGTGGACGAGCATACGCGTGCAATCTGTCTTTGCTACGTGGAGAATACATACGGCTTTAAACATGATTTAAAAGTGTATGGAGAGTTCTGCCGGAAAAATGATATATGGTTTGCCGTGGATGCAACACAGGCAGCCGGTGCCATGAAGATCGATGTGGAGGAAATGAAGATTGATTTCCTGACAACATCCTCCTATAAATGGCTTTGCTGTATTCTTGGCATCGGCTTTGCATATATCAGCAAGCGGCTGCAGAAGTGCCTGAAGCTTGTGGACACTGGATGGAGCTGCTCCGTTGACCGGTGGCATAAGGATACGGAGCATCCGGTGATCAGTGAAGATGCAAGGCGGTTTGAGTGCGGAGGCATCAGCGTGGTGGGCCTGAAAGGTGTGTCAAAGATCATCAGCAGGTATAACGAGCTGGGGGCAGATGATGTGGAGCAATACTGCCTTTCCCTGGTCGATTACCTTTATGACCGTGTGGAAAAGGAACTGAAAAAGACAAGAATATATGGTAACTTTAAAAAAGGAAAACCGTTCCAGCATCGTCACCCTAGCAATGCCCGCGGAGTGGGGGATGACAGATGAAAAGGCGGCCAAAAGCGGTATCCGCGCCCATTGTCCGGCTGAAGGGCTTCTCAGGGTAGGGTTTCATTTCTATAATAACACAGAGGATGTGGACCGGTTGGTGGATTTCCTGAAAACTTGTGAGCAAGGGGAGGAGTAAGGACAGATGGCAGTCAGTGCAAAAGAGCGGCTTAAGGAGCTTGGGATCGTATTGCCGCAAGTCAGCAGACCCAGCGGTTCCTATATACCGGCAGCAGCGTCAGGTTATCTGCTGTTTACTGCAGGACAGGTTCCAAGGGTCAATGGTATTGTGAAATACAAGGGAAAGGTGGGGGAGGACAGCACTCTTGAGGATGCTTACGCGGGAGCCAGGATCTGCGCGGTCAACTGCCTGGCAGCCATTGAACAGGCAGTGGGAAGTCTGGATCATGTGGCCCGGATCCTTAAGGTAAACGGATATATCAACGCTGCTCCCGGATTTACGCAGAATCCCAAAGTTCTGGACGGCGCTTCCGACCTGTTGTTAGAGGTGTTTGGAAATGCCGGACAGCATGCCAGGAGCGCCATCGGAGTGCAGGCATTGCCGGACAATGCGGTGGTGGAAGTGGAGATGACCGTGCTGTTGAAGGGACCTTGTGAGTATCCGGCGGTCTGAGAACGTAAGGGCTGGTGAACGCGCCGGACCGGGGAGCGCGCCGGATTAGAGGGATGCGCCGGACCGGGGGAAATGCCGGTCTGTAAGAGAGTGCAAAACATAGGAGGGAACAATATGTGGAAACTGTATAAGAGGGTGCCATTGGTATATAAACTGATGTGCGGAATGGTCCTTGGGGTGGTGTGCGGCATTCTTTTTGGTGAAAGAATGCAGGCATTTGAAATTTTCGGAACTCTTTTTTTGAATCTTTTGAAAATGGCGTGCGTGCCGTTGATATTCTTTAACCTTGTCTCTGGAATCTCATCACTGGATGGACCTGAGGTGTTTGGGCGCATTGGTGTGAAATCCCTGGCTTATTACGGCCTGACAACCATATTTGCAGCAGTGGTAGGGGTAGGAGGCGGCCTGCTATTAAGACCTGGGGCCGGGTTGGTCCTCACTGAGTCATACCAGGGGGAGATTGCTGAAGTTCCGGGTATGCTGGACACGCTGGTGGGCATGGTGCCCTCCAATATTTTTTCAGCCCTGGCCAACACAAAGCTGGACCAGGTGGTGGTGTTTTCTGTTTTTGCCGGCATAGCTGTCCTTATGATGGAAAAAGAGGACAAGAACATGCTGTTTAAGGCGTTTAACGCATTTGCAAGACTGTTTAACAAAATGGTCGCCATTGTTATGGGATACGCGCCCATTGGCGTCTTTGCGCTGATCGGTTCAACTGTGGGTAAGTATGGCGCCGCCATGTTCGGGCCTGCAATGAAATACATTGCGGCAGTGGCAGTCTGCATGCTGGTGCATTTCTGCATTTACTTTGTGATCCTGTTTATCATGACAGGAAAGACGCCTTTGGATTTCCTGAAAAAGACCTTTGCCCTGATCGCTACCACATGCAGCACTTCTTCCAGCGTTGCCTCTGTGCCGGTTAATATGGAGTGCGCCAAAAATTTGGGGTGCAGCCAGGCAATCTATGGTTTTACCATTCCCCTGGGTTCCCAGATGAACAAAGACGGGCAGGCGATCATGCTGACCATATCGCTATTGTTTGCGGCTCAGGCAGCAGGGGTGACCTTTGGTTTCAGTGAACTGGTCAAAGCGATCCTCATCGCGCTGCTTTTAACAACCGGTTCCGGCGGGATCCCGGGAGGCGGACTGGTGACCATTGCAATTATCATTGATACATTTTCTATGCCCACGGAAGCGGTTGCCATCATTTCAGGCGTGTTCTTTATCATCGACCTTCTGAATACCACTATGAACTGCTATGGGGATTTGGTGGGAACCTATATTGTGGACTATACGGAAAAAAAGAGGCAGGCAAAAGTAGCGAAGGCTGTTGCACATTAGTGTATTCCCGGAGATTCCCGGAGTACACTTAAAGCCTGCAAATAAAAAAAGGAGGAAAGGGAAGGATGAAGAAAGATGTGATAAGACTGCGTCCGCTGATCAGTGATGAAATTTTGGAAAAACTCAGCCGTCAGGATGTGGCAACGGTTCATGAAGCCATGGGACAACGTGGAGCCATGACACATAACATACGGCCCATACGCCAGGGGATGAAATTATGCGGACGGGCGCTGACTGTTAAGTGCCATGCAGGCGATAATCTTATGCTGATCAAGGCTGTCAGCATGGCCCAAAAGGATGATGTGATCGTTGCGGATATGGGTCCTCTGGCGGATAACGGACCATTTGGGGAGGTGCTTGGAGTGGACTGCCAAAGCCATGGCGTCAACGGGTTGGTGGTGACCTGCGGAGTGCGTGATACAGAGGCATTGAGCAGCATGGATTTCCCGGTATTTTCAGGAGGGGTAAGTGTGTTTGGAACTTCAAAGGCTGTAAAGGGAACCATTAACCACCCTGTTGTTGTGGGAGGGGTGCTGGTCCATCCCGGGGATGTTATCCTGGGAGATTGGGATGGGATCGCAGTCATCCCCTGTGAGGAAGCGGCAGAGGTTTTAAGACTGGCGGATATGCGCAGGGAAAAGGAAAAGGGCGTCATGGAACGCCTGCGCAGAGGCGAGTCATTGTTTGATATATATGGTTACCAGGAAACATTCCAGGCATTAGGAGTGACTGAAGAATAGGGGGAATTGATGATGACGGATACAATTGTTGAACGTGTAAGAAAACTGGATACCACCAGCATTTCCGATGCCATGGATAAGCTGGGGATCGAGTGCTGCGGGTATCATATAAAGCCGGTCAGCACCGGGCTTAAGATCTGCGGCAGGGCATTTACGGTCCATTACGTGCCCTGCGGCGTGGTACAAGGAACGGTGGGGGATTTCCTGGATGATGTACAGCCGGGCCAGGTGGTTGTAATTGACAATGGCGGCCGTGATAACTGTACGGTCTGGGGTGATATTATGGCAAAAACCGCAAAACTCAGAGGGATCGAGGGTACGGTCATAGATGGGGTGTGCCGGGATATACCTGCTGTATTGGAGTGTGGGTATCCGGTGTTTTCAAAAGGCTATTATATGCGCACGGGCAAGGACCGGGTACGGGTGGATGCGGTAAATACACCGGTGCAGCTTTCAGATATCCCCGTGTATCCAGGTGATATCATCCTGGGTGACGATACCGGAGTGGTGGTGATCCCTCAGGACATGGCGGAGGAGGCGGCCCGGATAGCGGAGGAGATCGAGGAAAAAGAGCAGAGTATTTTTAAACTTGTATCCCAGGGCATGGCCTTAAAGGATGCGCGCAGCCAGGTTGGCTACCACCATTTGCAGACAAGGGAATAAGGGAGGATTTGTGATATGAGCAGGTTTAATGAGTTATATGGTGAACGGTTCAGAAAGCTGTCATCCACAAATGTATCAGATGCCCTGGATGCTCTTGGAATCCATGGTTCTACATGCGGTATCCGGCCTATGGCGGAGCGGTGGACAAAGATCGTAGGTCCGGCGGTCACCATGCGGATGACAGCTGCGGGAGAGACAAAACAGAAGACGCACCTGGGAATGAATGCCATTTCTGCAGCGGAAAAAGGCGATGTGATCGTGATTGACAATGGCGGCAGGATGGATACATCCTGTTGGGGCGGTATTCTGGCCAATGCAGCCAAAGTCAAGGGGATTTCCGGTACGGTGATCGATGGCTGCTGCCGTGATCTAAATGATTGCATGGATGCGGATTATATTGTCTATGCCCGCGGAACCGTGGTGTGTACGGCCCGGGGCCGTGTGATGGAGGAGAGTACCAACCAGATGATCCAGTTCGGGGGAGTCCAGGTGCGTCCGGGGGATATTGTGATGGGAGATAACAGCGGTGTGGTCATCATCCCACAGGAACATATGGAAGCAGTCCTTTTAAAAGCAGAGGAACTCTGGCAAAAAGAGGAGGACATGGTGGCGGAGATCCGTTCCGGTGCGGATATTCTGGAGGTTGATGCAAAATACAATTACAATAGAATGCTTCAGAAATGATCACATCAAGTCCTCCGAAAATCAACGGATACCGTGTTGCTTTTCTGCTGCCGGACAGGTACAATTGTTACAGGCTGAAACGTACAGCAAGGTAAAATCCGGGTGTAAGGAGGACTTTTTTGATGAACACAAAGCATTTGATAACCTTTGTTACATTTGCAAAGAAGAAATCTTTTCTGAAAACATCCATGGAACTGCATTATGCTGAATCCACGCTGGCGGAACATATCACATCCCTTGAGCGGGAACTGGGAGTAAAGTTAATAGAGGCAGGTTCCAGGGGCAGCAGGCTTACAAAGGCCGGAGAGGCATTTCTGCCCAGGGCAGAGGAAATCCTGGGAATGTGGCGGGAGGTGCAGCAGCAGATGGCCAAGATGAGCGGTATCCAGAGCATACGCATCATATCGGCTGAATCCCTGGCGCTGAACATGATGCCGCCTATCTATCGGGAATTTTTACAAAAGTATGAGAATATCCCCCTTTCCATATCCAACGGGCTGCCATCCACGTTCTGCGATCAGCTGAAAAACCATGATGTGGATATTGCCTTTGGTTACTATTGGGGGAAACTGCCCAAAGATAAGTATGAGTGCATCCGCATATGCCAGGATGAACTGGTATTTTTTGTATCACCCAGCCACCGGCTTGCACGCAGGTCATTGGTGAAGCTGGAGGACTTTGCGGATGAGATGTTTTTATTTACAAAAAGGGATTCTGTTTACTATGAGGAGGCCAACAAGCTTTTTAAAAGTTCGGGAATGAATCTGAATACCAGCTTTTTTATTGACAGCGCGGAGCTGATCAAAAAATATGTTTCCGACAGCAGGCATATCGGATTTCTGGCCAGGAGCACTCTTAAGAATGAGATCGAGTCGGGAAGCCTGGTCTGCCTGGAATTTGACGGGCCGTCCATGATGATCGACATTGTGGCCGTGACATTGCTGAAAAGCAATCAGGAGCCTATGATACAGGAACTGATACATATTGCCGGGAAGTATGCCCTTTGAGGGTATGATCTGTACGATACCGGAAAACTCGTATGGCAATTTGCTGCAGAAAATGGTATGATATGAATCATTAAGGATAATCCCCTGCAATCTACAGGGGGTTATATAAGAGAGCTAATAAGGAGAAATAAATAAGGAGAATCAAATACTTAATGGATAAATATCAGGTATTAAAGCAGTATTTTGGCTACGATACATTCCGGGAAGGCCAGGAGGCGCTGATCGATGGGATCCTTGCCGGACGGGATGTGTTTGGGATCATGCCGACAGGCTCAGGAAAATCTCTGTGTTTTCAGATACCGGCGCTTATGATGGAGGGGATCACCCTTGTGATCTCACCCCTGATCTCCCTCATGAAGGATCAGGTGTCAACCCTGAATCAGGCAGGTGTCCATGCGGCTTATCTCAACAGTTCACTGACCGCGGGCCAGTATTATAAAGCCCTCAGCCTTGCAAGGGAAGGGCGCTATCCCATTATCTATGTGGCTCCGGAGCGCCTGGAGACGGAAGGGTTCCTGGATTTTGCCCTGCACGCAAAGATCACCATGGTGGCCGTTGACGAGTCCCACTGCGTGTCCCAGTGGGGACAGGATTTCCGCCCCAGCTATCTGAAAATAGTGGATTTCATAAAAAAACTCCCAAAACGCCCGGTGGTCAGCGCGTTTACCGCCACAGCGACCAAAGAGGTGAGGGAGGATATCATAGATATTCTCATGCTTCAGGATCCGGTGGTGGTTACAACCGGATATGACCGCCCCAATCTTTATCTCGGCGTACAGTCCCCCAAGGATAAATATGCAGCCCTTAAGAATTTTGTGGAGATCCATCCAGGACAATGTGGGATCATCTATTGTCTGACCAGGAAACTGGTGGAGGAGGTCAGCGACAGATTGAGGGCGGACGGCATTTCCGTAACCCGGTACCATGCCGGTCTCAGCGACAAAGAGCGCAGGCAGAACCAGGATGATTTCATCTATGACCGGTGTCAGGTGATGGTGGCCACCAATGCGTTCGGCATGGGGATCGACAAATCCAATGTCCGGTATGTCATACATTATAATATGCCCAAGAGCATTGAGGCGTTTTACCAGGAGATAGGACGCTGCTCCCGTGACCAGGAACCGGGGGAATGCATCCTGTTTTACAGCGGCCAGGACGTGGTCACCAATCAGCTGTTTATTGATAACAACCAGGATAACCAGGAACTGGACCCCTTGACCCGCCAGATCGTGCAGGAGAGGGACAGGGACCGCTTGAGAAAGATGACGTTTTACTGTTTCACCAATGAGTGTCTGAGGGATTATATCCTGCGGTATTTTGGGGAGTATGGCTCCAATTACTGCGGCAACTGCCAGAACTGTATTTCCCAGTTTGAAAATGTGGATGTGACGGATATTGCCGGGGCATTGATCGGCTGTGTGTCGTCCTGCCGCCAGCGGTATGGGGTGAATGTGATCATTGACACGGTCCGCGGAGCCAATACGGCCAAGATCCGCCAGTACCGGATGGACTCCAACGCCTATTACAGCGCGCTGGCCAAGGTGCCCGCCCACAGATTGCGGATGGTGATGAACCATCTCATGCTCCAGGATTTTCTCACCGTGACCAATGATGAGTATGCCATTGTAAAGCTGACCGGTAAATCCCTCCAGGTTCTGGAGGAGGGGGAACCGGTTGTGATGAAGATGGCCAAGGAACAGGATCATCCCGCCAAGATAAAAAGTGAGAAAAAGACCAGGAAGAATAAGACCGCAGGTGTTTCCCTGTCGGATGCGGATGAGGGATTATTTGAAAAGCTGCGGACCCTGCGTATGGAGATCGCCAGGGAGGAAAATGTACCGCCTTATATTGTGTTTTCAGATAAGACCCTGGTGTCCATGTGTATGGTAAAGCCAAGGACAAAAGCCGAGATGCTGACCGTGTCCGGGGTTGGGGAATTCAAGTTTGAGAAATACGGAGAACGGTTCCTGGCCTGTGTCATGGAGGAGGCGGGGGCTATTGGCAGCGAGGGTGATCCGGCGGATGAGCCATATGAAACCGGCGGGGATGACCTGTACTTTACCAGTGACAGTGATGAGTTTGACGACTGGAACCTGGAGACGGCCATGGATGCCTGGGAGAATGGAAGCCAGGAAAAGCCGGAGCCGGACAAAAAGAAAAAGGGTAAGAAGACCAAGACCGAGTTCATCATGACACAAGAACTGGCGGAACAGATCCATTATTCAGAGAAGGCATCCCTCAGTGACTTGATAGGCCAGATCAATGATTTAAGGGACGGGGAATCCATGAAGCGCCTGACCATAAAGTCCGTAGAGCAATGGCTGAACGGCATTGGGAATTTTGAGATATGGTTCCTTAATGGAACACCCCGGAAGCGGCTGACAGAGGAAGGGGAAGAGTTTGGGATCCAGGCGGAAAAGCGGCTCAGTGATAAGGGAAATGAATATGATGTGTTCTATTATTCCAAGAAGGCACAGAAGCGGATTGTGGAGTGGCTGCTGGGAAATGGCGGCTGACAGGCGGATTTCATTCCGGAGCACGATCCCTTGACATGGCACGGATCTTTATGCTATACTGTCAATACTAAAATTTTGGTGTGGACTTTTCCAGTCTGACTTTTTTCGCCACACAATCATCCCATGGGTGATTGTGTGGCTTTTTGTGTATCTGGGAAAGTGAAATGCCTGAAATAGCTGAATTTTAATATGGAGGGAAAAATGAAAGACAGTTTTATGAAAGAAAAACCCGTGCTGCCGCTGCTGGTATCCATGGCTTTGCCCATGGTCATCTCAATGCTTGTGAATTCCCTGTATAACATAGTGGACAGCTTTTTTGTTGCACGGATCAGCGAACAGGCCATGACGGCGCTGTCCCTTGTCTATCCGGTGCAGAACCTGATCAATGCGGTTGCCATCGGATATGGCGTGGGGATCAATGCGCTGATAGCGTTTTACTCAGGGGCTGGCGACAGGGTAAGCGTGGACACGGCCACCACCCAGGGCTTTTTGTTTGCCGCCATCCATGGGATTTTGATTACGGTTGGAAGCATTTCCATCATGCCGGCTTTTTTACATATGTTTACATCTGATGAAGGTGTCATTGAATTGGGAATACAGTATTCCACTATTGTGTTTATGTTTTCCCTGGTGATTATGATAGGTCTTTCCTTTGAGAAAATGTTTCAGTCCGTGGGCAGGATGGGGATGACCATGATCAGTATGCTGTGCGGATGCATTTCCAATATCATACTGGATCCCCTGTTGATTTTCGGAATCGGATTCTTCCCCGAAATGGGGATCGCCGGTGCGGCCTGGGCCACCGGGATCGGACAGGTGATCACATTGGCAGTGTACGTTTTCATGTATTTGGCGCGTCCCATTCCCGTGCGTATCAGGCGGAATTATTTGAAGTTCAATAGGAGCATGGATCTAAAGCTTTATTCCATCGGCATACCCGCGATCTTAAACCTTGCCCTTCCCTCTCTGCTGGTTTCGTTTTTGAATGGGATTTTAGCCCTGTATTCACAGAGTTATGTTGTGATTTTGGGGATTTATTATAAATTACAGACATTCCTCTATCTACCGGCCAATGGAATTGTCCAGGGAATGCGCCCTATCATTGGATATAATTACGGTGCCGGAGAACATAAAAGGGTCAGAAGGATATATGACATGACCCTTTGTATGAGCTGTATCATCATGGTTTTGGGAACCGTCCTGTGCCTGACGGCATCGAAACAGCTTATCAGCCTGTTCACCAGTAATCCTGAAACGGTTTTATCCGGACAGAAGGCCCTTCGCATCATCAGTGCCGGTTTTATTGTCTCATCTGTTTCCGTCACGTCCTCGGGAGCGCTGGAGGGACTTGGGAAGGGAACGCAGTCCCTTATTATCTCACTGTTTCGGTATGTGGTGATCATTATTCCTGCCGCCTTTATCCTGTGCAGGATCTGGGGGCCTGTTGGGGTCTGGAGCGCTTTTTGGATCACGGAATTTATCACAGCGGCAATATCAGCGGTTGTTTACCGCTTATCAATTAAATTGAAACAGACAAATTAAAACAAGGATTGAGCACTGGCAGCCCAAACAGCCGGTGCTCAAATTTTTTGCCGGTGCTATTTTTTAAATAAAAGAATTTATAGGTTTTTCCAGTTTTCCTCCACATATTTTTGTGCCAGCTTTACCAGATACTTATGGGGCGGTTCCATGATCAAGTCTTTCCTGAACAGGATCGCATGGATCCGGTACATTTTGGGTTCCAGGGAAAAGTAAGTGATCCTGGGGGAATCCACCGCATAGCCCGTGGGGATAAAGCCCACGCCGATGTTGCTGGAAACCATGTCGCAGATGGACTGGGCGTGGCTGGTGCTGCAGGCAATGATGGGATTAAAATCCTTGCCGAAAAATGCATCCACCAGATAACGGATGCAGGAACCTTTGAGCTGCAGGATAAATGGTGTGTTTTCAAAATGTTCCAGAACCTGTCTGCTTGTCAGGCTGTAATGCTTTCCCGGCTCCAGGGACTGGCAGTATGGGTGGCTGATGGGGGCGGCAAAGACCACCTCCTCTTTTTTTAGCTCCAGGCTTTGCCCCTTGTGCTGGTCCAGGGCGTTGGCTGTCACAAATGCAATATCGATCTCACCTTTGGCCGTGGCGTTCCTCATGGCCCTCAGATTATCATCGGACAGGGCCAGCTCTACCCGGGGATAATATTTGCGGAAATCCACCAGGATAGAGGTCAGCATCTGCAGCGCGCGGGAGGCAGAGGTGCCGATCCTGATGCGGCTGGCAGTGGAAATGCGCTGTATGTCTTTTTCCAGAATGTCGGTGAGGGTGAGGACCTTCCGGGCATAATCCGCATACAGATGCCCTACCGGGGTAAGGGTGTATACACCGCCGGTGCGCTGGAACAAAGGGGTGCCCAGTTCCTGTTCCTGCTTGGACAGAAACTGGCTTAAGGTGGGCTGGGAAATATAAAGCTTGCCGGCCGCCCGGGTCATGTTGCCTGTCTCTGCCAGAACCAGTATGTACTCAAGATAACGTATATCCATTGTAAGCCTTCTTTCGTAATGAGTATTATTACTATTATAGTCAATGCTTATAATAATGATAGGAAAGGGTCATTGGAAACTATGCACAATATAATATATAATTAAAACATGCAAATGGTAATAATATACATAATTATGCAAATGGGTCAAAAGATAAAAGGATAAAATAACCATTTCACCATTATAACAGAGTTTGTCAGTAATGAAAATGGCAAAAGTATATAAACCGGAGGAATAGGCATGGAATATAATGTGCGTGATTACGGAGCTGCCGGAGATGGTGCCTCAAAGGATAGGAATGCGATCCAGAAAGCCATAGATGCATGTTCTGAGGCAGGGGGAGGCCGTGTGGTGCTGCCGGGCGGGGGAACCTATATGTCAGGCTCCCTTGTTTTAAGATCCAATGTGGAACTGTATGTGGAAAGCGGAGCGGTGCTAAAGGCAAGTACCGATCCCTCCGATTACCAGCCTTTGGATCCCCAGGACCCTGAAGGTTCCGTGGAGCATGAGGAAAGCCTTCCTTCCTATATTAATTGTGAGTATGACGGAAAGCCGCGCTACTATTTCATCTATGGCCGGGGCGGAGAAAATATCAGGATCACAGGCTTTGGAACCATTGACGGATCGGAGGAGATCTACTATGGAAAGCAGATACGGTACCATATCGAGGGCGCCTATTATCCAAGGATCCCCATGATCCTCATGGAGGATGTAGAGCACCTGACCGTGAGGGACGTCACACTTACACGCTGCGCCTTCTGGACCCTTCATATGGCAGGCTGCCGGGATGTGCTGGTGGATTCGGTCCGCATCCTCAACAACCTGAGAATGGCAAACTGTGACGGGATCGACCCGGACCACTGTCAGGATGTGCGGATTGTGAATTGCCATGTGGAATGCGCGGACGACTGTATTGTCCTGAAAAACACAAAGGGATTTGAAAAATATGGTCCCTGTAAAAATATCCTCATATCCGGGTGTACGCTGATATCCACCAGTTCAGCGGTCAAGATCGGAACAGAGAGCGAGGATGACTTTGAAAACATAATCATTGAGAACTGCTGTATCAGCCGGACCAACCGGGGAATCTCCCTTCATCTAAGGGATAAAGGAAATATAAGAAATGTTCTGGTCTCCAATGTGACCATTGAGACAAGAAGGTTTTCAGAGCAGTGGTGGGGACGGGCAGAGCCTGTTTACATCACGGTCATGGACAGAAAGGAAGGCGTCACGGCCGGACAGATCAGCAATGTCAGATTGAGGGATATAAACTGCAGGGGAGAAAACGGCATCTTTATCTGCGCAAGTCCGGACCATGTTATCAGGGGGCTGAAACTGGAAAATGTTCATGTGACCCTGGAAAAGCAGTCCAAATGGCCGTGTGACAGCTATGATATCCGTCCATGCCGGGAGAATGGGATCCTGCATTCGGGGCTTTATGGGCTGTATGCAGAAATGGTGGACGGCCTGGTATTGTCCGATCTTCAGATTGAATGCTGCAAGAGTATGGAGCCATATGTGGCCGGGGAAAGAAATCTCCGGGGGGTAAACGGTTTGAAGGAAGATTAGCAGATCATAAAACAGATACAGGAAGGGAGGAATATGGCAGGGGGGAGATTCCTGCCGTAGAAACAAGATGAAGACATACATAGTAAAGCGTACAGGACAGATGTTGCTGATCCTCATACTTATTTCCATTTTTACGTTCATGCTGGTGTCGTTCATTCCGGGCGATCCGGTATACGCAATGCTGGGTGAAGAGGTTTCCCAGGAGGAATACGACAGGGTCTATCATGAACTGAAGCTGGACCAGCCTGTGATCAGGCGGTATTTCAGCTGGCTGGGAGGAGCGGTGCAGGGGGACTGGGGGCAGTCCACACAGTTCCATAAAAGTACGCTGGAGGTGCTCAATGAGCGGATCCCCATTACCATGTTCTTTTCCCTCAGCGCATTTGTCATAAGTATCCCTCTGGGGATTCTATTTGGGGTCATCAGCGCTGTTTACCGGGGGCGGCCCGCGGATACGGTGGTGACATTGATCGCCAATATTACGGCCTGTCTTCCCCAGTTCTGGATCGCCCTTTTAGTCATGTATATATTTGCAATGAAGCTTGGATGGCTGCCCTCCTATGGCTTTACCTGGTTTTCACAGGACTTGTCCATGGGTATACGCCAGACCATCATGCCGCTGTTCTGCCTGGCGCTGGGAGGCATTGCCACCACCACAAGGCAGACGCGTTCCAGTATGCTGGAAGTCATCCGCCAGGATTATGTCAGGACAGCTAAAAGCAAGGGACTCTCCAGCCGCAAGGTCATTTACATCCATGCCCTTAAAAATGCCCTGATACCGGTTATCACCATCCTGGGAATGCGCCTGGGCTCCATGCTGGCAGGCTCCATGTTTGTGGAATCCGTATTCAATATCCCGGGCATGGGCTCCCTGTTTGTGAAGGCGATCCAGTCCCGTGACATTCCGGTGGTACAGGCCTGTGTGCTGGTAACCGCTCTTGTATCCTGTATCATCAATCTTTTTACGGATATCCTGTATGCGGTGGTGGACCCCAGAGTCCGCTATGAGTAAGGAGGCAGCGCGATGAAAAATAATGGAAGATGGAAAAAAATAGTTAAGACATTGTTTGCCAGAAAGGTGGCAATGGTCAGCGCGGTTGTGGTAGTTCTGTTTATCGCAGTGGCAATACTGGCGCCTGTAATCTCACCCTACGATCCCAATTATGCTGACTTTGCGTCATTTCTCCAGGGACCCGGCAGCGCCCATTTGCTGGGCACGGATAATTACGGAAGGGATGTGCTGAGCCGTATTATTTACGGCACAAGAGTGAGCCTGATCATTGGTGTGTTTGCCGTTATGATCGCATGTATCATCGGTACCTTTTTCGGCATGATCGCCGGTTACTTCGGAGGGATCGTGGATGATGTGATCAACAGAATCATGGAGGCTATCAGGGCGATCCCGCAGATCATCCTGGCCATGGCGCTGACTGCTGTGTTTGGCAGCGGCATCCGCAATCTGGCGATCATCCTGGGCATCTCATCCATGGCAGGATATGTGCGTATGATGAGAGGCCAGGTGCTGACCATCAAACAGGCGGATTACATTATGGCGGGAAAGCTTCAGGGCAATAAGAATTTCAGGCTGATGTTCAAACACATCCTGCCCAACAGCATTTCCCCTATCATTGTTATGATGACCCAGCAGGTAGGCCAGACCATCCTGGCGGAGGCGGGCTTAAGCTTTTTGGGGCTGGGGATCAGCGCGCCTACTGCTTCCTGGGGAAGCATGGTCAGCGAAGGGCGTCTTTTCCTTTTGCAGAACCCGGTATTTGCCCTGACACCCGGTGTCTGTGTGGCAGTGCTTGTTATCTGTCTGAACATGTTTGGTGACGGTGTCCGCGATGCTCTGGACCCAAGACTCAGAGGCGAAGTTTAGGAGGAGGCCAAGGATGGAACACTTGTTGGAAATAAAAAATATTGAGACCTGTTTTAAGACAGACGGGCAGATGGTAAAGGCAGTGGACGGGGTTTCTCTGTATCTGGATCCCGGCGAGATCATCGGTATTGTCGGGGAGTCGGGGAGCGGAAAATCCGTTACCATGATGAGTATGCTCCAGCTGATCAGTTCTCCGGGAAAGATCACAGGGGGAGAGGTTTATATACAGGGCGAGGAGCAAAACATGCTGGAACTGGGCGTGGACAGCGAAAAGATGCGCCATATGAGGGGCGGAAAAGTCAGTATGATCTTCCAGGAACCCATGACTTCCCTGAATCCGGTGCTGACTATTGGGTATCAGATCCAGGAAAACATTATAGAACACCTTAAGATGAGCAAAGAGGACGCGAAAAAGCGTACCATTGAAATGCTTAAGCTGGTCAATATCCCGGATGCGGAGCAGAGGTTTGATTATTATCCCCAGCAGTTTTCCGGCGGCATGCGCCAGCGCATCATGATCGCCATGGCCATGTCATCGGAGCCAACGGTCCTGGTGGCGGACGAGGCGACCACGGCGCTGGATGTGACGACCCAGGCACAGCTTTTGGAGATGATCCGTGATATTGCGAAAAAGACGAATACGGCGGTCATTATTGTCACCCATAACTTGGGAATCGTAGCGCGGTTTGCGGAGCGGATCTACGTGATGTATTCCGGCAGCGTGGTGGAGATGACGGACGCCAAACGGCTGTTTGCCAATCCGGAACATCCCTACACCAGAGCGCTTTTGCGGGCGATCCCAAGGCTGGATGACCCCAAGGACCGCATCCTGATCCCCATAGAGGGACTGCCGCCAAACCCGGCCACACGCCCGTCCTACTGTCCTTTTTACGAGCGGTGCGAGTACAGGATGGACCGGTGCAGGGAGTGCGCCAAACCGGGGCTTAAGGAGCTGGAAAAGGAGCATTTTGCAGCCTGTCATCTGACTGAGGAGGAAAAGGCTGCCAAGGCAAAGGAGATCGCGGACAAAGAGGTGAAAAAAGCGCCTAAGATCCTTGTAGGGGATGAACTGTGCCTGAATGTAAAGAATGTAAGAAAATATTTCCCCATTTACAGCGGCATGATGCGCAAAAAGACCGGGGAAGTAAAGGCCATTGAGGATATCAACTTTTACGCAAAAAAAGGTGAGACCCTGGGGATCGTGGGCGAGTCAGGCTGCGGCAAGACGACCCTGGCCCGGTGTATTATGAGGGTCTACAAACCGGAGGAGGGTGAGATCATCTTTAATGGCACGGATATAGCTGGTTTTAATGACAGGCAGATGTATCCGTTCCGGAGAAAGATCTCCATGATCTTCCAGGATCCGTTTTCCTCACTGGATCCAAGACAGACCGCGGAATCTATTGTGGGAGAATCGCTTCTGCTGCACAAGCTGGTTAAGAATAAGGCGGAATACAATGCCAGGGTGGACGAACTGTTCCGTATCGTGGGCTTGGATCCGGCGTTAAAATACAGGGTTCCCCATGAGTTTTCAGGGGGGCAGCGCCAGAGGATCGGTATAGCCAGAGCCCTTTCATCGGAGCCGGATATGATCATCTGCGATGAACCCATATCCGCGCTGGATGTTTCCATACAGGCCCAGATCATCAACCTGCTGGAGGAACTGCAGTCCCAGCTGGGCCTGACTTATCTGTTTATAGCCCATGACCTGGCTGTGGTAAAACATATCAGCAACCGGATTCTGGTAATGTACCTGGGCAGAGTGGTTGAAATCGCGGACTGTGATGAGCTTTACAGCAACACCCTTCACCCCTATACCAAGACGCTGCTCAGCGCGGTTCCTGTGGCTGACCCGGCAGTGGAGGAGTCCAGGGAACGTGTTCCCATCCGCGGTGAGGTGCCCAGCCTGACCAAACGGCCGGAGGGATGCCCCTTCCATGACAGGTGTTCCCATGTGTGCGACAGGTGCCGCAGGGAAGTGCCGGTGCTTAAGGATGTGGGAAAGGGACATGAGGTAGCATGCTTTTTATATGAACAGCAGTTCAACAAATAAAAACTATATAACAGGAGGAATGAATGATGAAGTTATCGAAGAAAGTCTTGGCACTGGCACTGGCCGCTGCAATGACAGCGGGTATGGTATCCGGCTGCGGAGGCGGCAGTAAGACATCCGCCACAGCAGCGCCCTCGGCAGGAAGCCAGGCTGCAGGAAGCGAAGCGGCGGGAAGCCAGGCTGCAGGAAATGATGGGGCAGAGAGCAAGGTTCCGGGTGAGATTGAAGCCGGAGGCAGCCTGACCATTGCCATACCGCAGCTGCACAATACATTTTTTATGCCCCAGTCCACTACCACCAGCGACCGCTTTGGGGCACAGCCCGTTCTGGAATCCCTGGGACGCGCTGATACGGAGGGAAATTATTTCCCATGGCTGGCTGAAGAGTTTGTTACGGATCCCGACAATCTTACGTTTACCATTAAATTAAGGGACGGCGTTAAATTCCACGATGGCTCTGTGTGTGACGGGGAGGCAGTTGCATGGAACATCCAGCAGTACATTGACAACGGCAAGGCAAGTGAGATCGGGACGCCCAGGGAAGTAAAAGTGGTGGATAACCTGACCGTACAGATCCAGTACGATGAGTGGGCCAATAACTGGGACAATGTAATAGGGGACATCTATATCTGCTCCAAGGAAGCCTATGAGAAGAACGGGGTGGAATGGTGCCAGACCCATGCAGTGGGAACCGGTCCATTTATCCTGGAATCCTTTATTGCCGACAACAAGATTACTTACACCAAGAACGAGGACTACAGGATCGAAGGACAGCCCTATATTGACCATCTGGAGATCGACATGATCACAGACACCAACACCATGATGTCCGCCCTTTTGAACAAGGAGGTGGGCGTGGCCATGAAGTTTGAAAATGATGCCATTATCAACGCCATCAAGCAGGCGGGATTTGAATCCGTGGGACGTAAAAACGCCAATGTAGCCGACATCAAGCACATTATCTGGAACAGTAAAAGCGACAAGCATCCAATGGGAGATTTAAAGGTACGTCAGGCCATCATGCATGCGATCCAGTGGGATGATGTTGCAAAAGCATTATCCGGCGGACTGGGAGAGTCAACCCCTCTGTTCTGTACCTCTGACTCCTGGGCATATGCACCGGATGCAAAATTCTATGAGTATGATCCGGACCTTGCAAAGCAGATGCTGGCGGAAGCAGGCTATCCGAACGGATTTGAGACAACCATCTATACAAAGGCGGTTGATAATGACACGGCAACCGCATTCCAGGCCATTTTGGCACAGATCGGTATCAAGGCTGAGGTCAATGTAATGGACAGCTCCGCCCTGGCGGCGATCCAGAAGGAAGATGACATTGACGGATTTATTGCAAACAGGGGAGCCAGCAAGATGGACTTCACAAACAACTATATCCGCCTCTATTCCTCAGAGGGGATCAAGAACCACGGCATCATGCTGCGCCCTGCTGAGTTTGAGGAGCCATTATTTGCAGCAAGGGCAGCTAAGACCATCGAGGAGAAGAAGGCCAACCTTCAGAAAGCTGCCAAGGCGCTGGTGCAGGATTATGTGATGATCACCCCAATGGCGGTGGTATATTATGAAACCTTTGCAGTTCCGGGATTAGAGGACAGCGGCATCTATGATGTGAGTCTGGAGCAGTGGACACCAGAGGCAGTACACTGGACAAAATAAAAATGACTAGAGTTAAAGGGGATTAATTATGCTGGGAGACAAAATCAAGGTTCAGTCAAAAGTAGTGTCTGATTACACGGATGAACAGCTTTTGTTCATCAAACAGATGGGTGTAAAATACGTATATGTGATATTTAAGGATGAGCACACGGACTATGATTCCGTGATGCGGTTCACGGAACGTCTTAGGAAATTTGACCTGACCGTAACGGATGCTGGTAATGTTGGGCTTTACAAGAGCGATAAAATCCACCTGGGATTAGAGGGCAGGGATAAGGCCATTGAGGATTACAACAATTTTAACCGTATCCTGGGAAAAGCCGGGATCCCTGTTGTGTACATGACATGGGAGCCCAACCAGGTACTGACCACCGCGTTTAAGGTGAGCCGGCATACCAGGGGAGGAATCGGGCGTGTGGTTGATATCGGCGAGCTGGAAAAACGTCCGTATACACACGGAAGGCTCTACACAAAGGAGGAAATGTGGGATAACTTTAAGTATTTCCTGGACCGTACCCTTCCTGTTTGTGAGGAGGCAAACGTTAAAATCGCCCTTCATCCCAACGATCCGCCCGTGGACTGCCTGGTTGGGATCTCCAACCTGATCACATCGGCGGAGGATTACAAGCATGCCTTTGAGCTGGCCGGCAACAGCCCCTATCTGGGGATGAAAATGTGTATCGGATGCTGGCTGGAAGGCGGGGACAAGTTCGGCAATGTAATGGAGGACATCCAATATTTTGTGGAGAACAAAAAGGTTCTCCTGGTGCATTTTAGAAATGTAAGCAGTACGATCCCGTATTTTGAGGAGACCCTGCTGGAGGACGGATACATGGATATGTATGAACTGATGAAACAGTTTGTACGCTATGATTATGACGGAGCCATCCATGTGGACCATGTTCCCGTGTGGGGAGAAAGCGTGGGAGGGGAGAACCCGTCCTGGGCCTACTGCACCGGATATATGAAAGCATTGCTGAACTGCGCAAAAGCAGAATTAAACAGATAAAGCAGGTAGGAATATGATCAGGTACAAAATGGATTATAAGACAGAACCCAGGTGGCGTGATACGGATTGGGTGATGGAAAAAGCGCGGGCGGCCTTAAAGGCCCCAGTGCTCCATATCACGGATGTGCAGAGCCCGCGCAGCACAGGCGGACCCCATGATTATTACTCCAACGGCGATTATTGGTGGCCAAATCCCGATACGCCGGATGGACTGCCATACATACAGAGGGACGGACAGACCAATCCGGACAATTTTAACGGACATCGGATCATCATGCGCCAGATGCGTACCAATGTTGTATTCCTCACATCTGCTTATGTTCTCACAGGGGAAGAACAATATGCAGCGCGGGCGGTCCGGCACCTTGGGGAGTTTTTCCTGGACAGGGACACCTATATGGCGCCTCACCTGTCCTATGCCCAGGCCATTCTTGGAATCTGTCCTGGCAGGGGGATCGGGATCATTGATACCCTTCATCTGGTGGATGTGGTGTTTGCCATTGAGCATTTGAGAAAGTCACCTTCCATGGAGCCTGAGGTCTACGAGGGACTGAAAAAATGGTTTGCCAGGTATCTTGGATGGATGCTGACTGATGCCAACGGCATACAGGAAATGAACAAAGACAACAACCATGGGGTGTGCTTTTTTGTACAGGCAGCGGCATTTGCGCGATTTACGGACAATGAACGGATCGTGGATTTCTGCAGGGAATATTACAAGAAGGGCCTTTTAAAACAGGAGGCAGAGGACGGTTCTTTTCCCCGGGAACTGGGAAGGACCAAACCCTACAATTATTCCCTCTTTATTGTGGACAACATGGTGTCGATGTGCCACCTTTTGTCCTCGCCCGGGGACAATCTGTGGGAGTATGAGTCCCCGGATGGAAAAAGCATAAAGAAGGCCCTGGATTTTATAACCCCCTATGTATTGGACAAGAAATGCTGGCCGTATCCCCCGGACGTCATGCATTTTGATGCGTTCCCGGCAAGGTATGGATTTATGATCCTGGCCGGCTGCGCGCTGGGGCGCCGGGAACTTCTGGATCTGTACGACCGGCTTCCGGCGGAATCCACGGATGAGGAGGCCAGGAGAAATATTGCATCACGGCAGCCTATGCTGTGGGTGTGAGAAAAACTGTAAGTGTGGAAATGCAGGTGTGAAAAAATGCAGGTGTGAAAAGGCTGCGGATTGTAAAATAAGGACGTTGTTTTGAACAAATAACGTCCTTATTTTTTACCCGTTTTTACAGTATGATAAGTATAAGGGTCAACAAGGAGGGGACAAAGCATGACCAGGAAAGGATTTAAGATGTTCCTCTATCCGGGTATGGCAGAGGAATATGAGCGCCGCCACAATGAACTGTGGCCGGAGATGAAAGAGATGATCCGCCGGCATGGCGGGAAGAATTATTCCATTTTTCTTGACAGGGAAACCAATGTTTTGTACGGTTACCTGGAGGTGGAGGATGAAGCCCTCTGGGCCGGATCAGCGGACACGCCCATCAACCGCAAATGGTGGGATTACATGGCTGATATTATGGAAACCAACCGGGATAACAGCCCGGTATGCGTGGATTTCCAACCAGTGTTCCATCTGGATTAAGGATACGGGGCTGCCCCATCTCAATAAAATACCTTCCATGAGAGGTGCACGCACCACTCCATGGAAGGTATTTTATTAAAACATTTAATTACTCAACTTCGATATCTATAACAACCGTGTCCATATTATCCGGGCTGGGAAGGCCGTTGGTGTAGGTAACGGAAACCGTATCTCCGGGTTTGATATCCTTATATGTTTCGCTCTGCTTTTCATCCAGGCCAAAAACATAGGATTCTGAATCTTCATCAGAGATAACGGTGATCATAAATCCTTTATTCACATCCACAATACCTGTGAGTACGCCCTCGGACGTATTGGAGGCGTTTTCCTCCTCCGGGTCGGTATCAGTCTGCTCTTTGGATGCCTGTTCTTTGGAGTCCTGTTCCCTGGAAGCCTCTGCCATTGGGACAGTGGTTGTCTTGGTAACGCTTGCTGTCTTGCCGGAGCAGGCGGAAGCGGATAGGGCAAAAGCCAAAATTGCAGCAGCCACTAAGTATCTTTTTTTCATTATGTATTCCTCCATATCATGTCACTAATTTTGATTACCCTCATTAGACGTGGCAGAAATGGAAAAAGTTGCATGGTTTCTAAATTAATTTCTGAATACACTTCCGGCACATACGCCTGTTGATCCGGTAGAGCACCCGTTTCAGAATCAGTTCCGTCAGGATGCTGATCGCAGAGAGCGGAGAACGGAATGCGGAGCACCTGTCACCGCCCCAGCTCCCGGCCGCAATAATCCCAGAACTGCCCCATGGCTTTTGTAACATGCCTTCCCTTCATCCGGCCCAATACCACGGGAATGGGGATCCCTGGTTCCAATGGTACCACGGCTATCTCCTCCGGTTTGAAGATACGGACGCTGTTTCCGGCCAGCAGGCTGATGCCCTCGCCGATCTGGACCGCGCTGAGAATGGATTCCACCCTGGCTGTGCGCAGGATGTTGGGAGTAAACCCAGCTTGGGAGCACAGCCTGGAACACAGCTGGTGAATGGATGTATAAGGATTCATGAAGATAAAATCCTCATTCCGCAGCTCCTCCAGACGGACAGAGGACCGGGAGGACAGAGGATGGCTGCGGGGAAGCACGGCATCCAGTTCATCATCCCCGATGAGCTGCCACACATGGTGCACCCTGTCCAGCATGGCGCACCTTGCAATGACTAAATCGTAAGCGCCCCGGTCAAACCCTTCCATCAGATCCTCCTCCTCCACCTCGTGAAGGGACAGGTGCAGCCGGGGGTGGGTTTCACGGAAATGAGTGAACACAGGTGTGAGCTGATATTGGGATAAAATGGGAAGCGTACCGATGGACAGGGTATATTGCGCCTGGCTCCGATACCTGTTAAGCTTGTTTTTCGCGTCCGTATATTGCTTGATCAGGATCCGGGCGTCCTGATAGAAGAGCAGCCCGGCTTTTGTAAGAACTGCTTTCCTTTTTTTTCTGTCCCACAGCTCAACTTCCAGTTCCTGCTCCAGTTTCATGATCTGTTTGGAAAGGGAGGACTGAGATATATGCAGGGATTCCGCTGCATCCAGAAATGTATGCTCCTCCACTGAGGCAATAAAACACTGCAGCTGTTCAAATGTCATAATACACCTCCGGCCAGTCTGATAATCATTCCAATCTGGAAACAATTATACCACAACTTGAATTGATTCCATAGGTAAAAAAATATAAACTATGGGTAGGAATAATGACATTGATCGGATCAAGGAGGAATAAAGCGGTGGAGATGACAAAGATGGAAAAGAAAAAGGCGGACACAAAAAATGGAAAGCATCCTGTAAAGGATCTGCGTTCGGCCCTGGAGCTGCTAAAAACAATCCCGGGACAGTATGCCGAGACAGATGTGGAGGTGGATCCAAGGGCGGAGCTTTCCGGCGTATACCGCCATATTGGGGCAGGCGGTACGGTGATGCGCCCCACCAAAGAGGGACCGGCCATGGTGTTTCATAAGATCAAGGGACATCCGGATGCAAGAGTTGCCATTGGTGTCCTGGCTTCCAGGACACGGGTGGCCGCGCTTCTTGACTGTGAGCCCCAGAATCTGGGGAAACGGCTTTGGGAATGTGCATCCAACCCCATACAGCCCGTGCTGATAGAAGGGGACGCTCCCTGCCAGGAGGTGGTGCACCGGTCTGATGAACCAGGGTTTGACCTTGCAAAGCTGGTGCCTGCGCCCACTAACACACCGGATGACGCGGGACCTTATATCACTTTGGGAATGTGCTATGCCAGCCATCCGGACACAGGTGTCAGTGATGTGACCATCCACAGGCTGTGCATCCAGGGAAAGGATGAGCTGTCCATCTTTTTCACCCCGGGTGCCCGCCACATAGGGGCAATGGCGGAGAGAGCGGAGGAATTGGGCCGCAGCCTGCCCATATCGGTGAGCATCGGGGTGGATCCGGCCATTGAGATCGGTTCCTGCTTTGAGCCGCCCACCACGCCCCTGGGCTATGATGAGCTTTCCATTGCCGGAGCACTCAGAGGAGAGCCGGTAAAACTGTGCCGCTGTCTGACCGTGGACCAGCGCGCCATTGCAAATGCGGAGTATGTCATTGAGGGGGAAGTGTGTCCAGGTGTAAGGGTACAGGAGGACCAGAACAGCCATACCGGGTATGCCATGCCTGAATTCCCCGGATACACAGGGCCTGCCAGCAGCCAGTGCTGGATTATTAAGGTAAAGGCAGTGACCCACAGGCTCCATCCCGTGATGCAGACCTGCATTGGCCCCAGCGAGGAGCATGTCTCCATGGCGGGCATCCCCACCGAGGCCAGCATTTACGGAATGGTGGAAAAGGCCATGCCGGGCAGGCTGCAAAATGTATACTGCCCATCGGCCGGTGGAGGAAAATATATGGCGGTGCTGCAGTTTGAGAAAAAGACGGAGAGCGATGAGGGGCGCCAGCGCCAGGCTGCCCTGCTGGCCTTTTCCGCCTTCAGCGAGCTTAAGCATGTATTCCTGGTGGATGAGGATGTGGACTGTTTTGATATGAGTGATGTGCTGTGGGCCATGAATACGAGGTTCCAGGGAGATACGGATATCATAACCATTCCGGGAGTGCGATGTCATCCCCTGGATCCATCCAATTCCCCGGAATACAGCGTTAGCATACGGGGCAAAGGAATTGCATGCAAAACAATCTTTGACTGTACCGTGCCCTTTGGACTTAAGGAAACGTTTAAGCGGGCACGCTTTATGGAGGTGAACCCTGACATATGGCTGAAAAATTAGTTATAGGGATCAGCGGAGCATCGGGGGCACCCATTGCCATTGCCCTGTTAAAGGAACTGAGAAGATCCGGCATCGGAACTCATCTGGTTATATCCAGGGGAGGGGAACTGACCATTGACCAGGAGACCGGATACGGGCTGGAGGAGGTGAAGCGGCTGGCCGGCACAGTGTATGACAACCAGGACCTGGGCGCTTCACTGGCCAGCGGAAGCTTCAAAACCCTGGGGATGGCAGTGGTGCCCTGCAGCATGAAGACCCTGGCGGGAATCCACAGCGGATACAGCGACAGCCTTCTTCTCAGAGCCGCGGACGTAACCATAAAGGAGCGGCGAAGGCTGGTTCTGGTCACCAGGGAATGTCCCCTGAGCCCCATCCATTTGCGCAACATGTATGAACTGTCCCAGATGGGCGCCGTCATCCTTCCTCCGGTGATGAGCTATTACCAGAGGCCGGAGACCATTGAGGAGATGACCGTCCATGTTGTGGGAAAGATAATGGATCAGTTTGGCCTGGAATGCCAGTCCTTCCGGCGCTGGGAAGGATAGGTCCTGTATGGAAAAAAATATGGAAAGAGAACTGACCATTACAAAGACCATTACATTTTCCCACGTCCGGGGCACCATCACGGCCCGCGCCTTCCGGCTGGACGAGGGCGCCGTCATACTGGTTACAGGAGGCACCAGGACCCATGTGGGGGCGTTCAGCCGGGCTGTTCCGGGCCAGGAAACCATGACCATCCAGTTTCCGGGACACAGGGACGGCGTCATCAGCGGACACTGGGCGGAGGAGATCAGCCGGCTGCTTAAAGAACCGGTGACCGTGGAATGCGGAATCCATTTTGATGATCTTTCCGGAGATGAGATCCAAATGATCCTGGGGCTTTGCGGGGAAATGCTGGAAAGCCTGTGCAGGTGCTGGAATCCGTAGTATAATAAAGTAATACGGCAGCAGCCTATTAGCAGGAGGAACGATATGAAATATTATATGGTAGAGGGAATCATACAAAATGCGGAAAATATGAATGATCATATTATGAAACAGCACATGGCCTACACCCAGAAAGCCATGGACCGGGGAATGATACTGATCTCCGGGCTGAAGGCTGATATGAGCGGGGGCATGTTCATCATGAGAGCAGAGACCCTGGAAGAGACAGAACACTATCTGGCCAATGAACCGTTTTGTCTGAACGGGATCCAGGAGTATAAGGTGATTGAATTTAATCCCCATTACCTGAACCCATCGACAGAAAGCTGGATGGAATCCACAAAATGAATCCATAAACCATTGCCCGGACTAAAACATAAAGATCCTCTCCGGCATACCTTAATCTATAAGGTATGTAAACCGGAGGGGATTTTTTATGGAATATGGCCTGGCCCTGGCGGGCGGCGGCACCAGAGGTGCGGCACATGTGGGCGTGTTAAAGGCCCTGGAGGAAGCACGGATACTGCCCCCGGCAGTGGCGGGGACCAGCGCGGGCAGTATCGTGGCAGGGCTGTACGCTTCAGGAATGCCGGTCTCCGAGATGGAGAAGGTGGTAAAGCATTTGTCCAAACATGGAAATGACTATCTGGACCCGGATTATGCCGGACTTCTGGGATTTATGCCCCAGCTGCTGGCCGGCATGAATGTAAGCCTGTCCGGCCTTATAAAGGGAAAAAAGCTGCTGGCCTATTTTAATGAGCTGACAGGTGGGAAACAGCTGGATGAGTCCATTGTAAAGCTTGTGATCCCGGCAGTTGACCTGATGAGCGGCAGGACCCTGTGCTTTACCAATATAGATGAGGTCAGGGACCGGAAGGATCTGCACTGGGTGTGGGATGGGTATCTGTGCGAAGTGATGATGGCCAGCTCCAGCGTTCCGGCCATTTTCTCTCCCCTGGAGATGGGAAATTACAGACTGGTGGACGGAGGTGTTACCGACAATCTGCCTGAAAATCTTTTACAGAAAGCCGGAATCCAAACAGTCATATCAGTGGACATAGGAGGGCGGTACTGCGCCCCCTCGGATGATTCCATCCTGGAAACAGCCACCCATTCCTTTTCCATTATGAGCGAACGGCTGAAGGCATGCGGCTCCAACAGCGGAGCGCTTTTACTTAAGCCTCCCCTTCCGGAAAAGGCCGGTCTTCTCACCTTTGACCAGATGATGGCGTGTATGGAAGCCGGATATCAATATACGAGAAAAATGATTCCGGAAATAAAGATGTGTCTATTCAGAAGAAGTTAAATCTTAAGTCCCTTCAACTTTGGAGGGACTTTGTCTATAATTTAAGTACAGCTAGTGAAATGGGGATATACCGTCCTTACTGCGGCCGGAATCCACACCGGGAGACTGAACCTGCAGATATGTGGTTTATGCCCCTGAGGCGGATTCGTGGACAGAGAGCGGTTAAGGTATATCTGAGGGAAGAGGTCTTAATATTGGGAAAAAGGGCCGGAGGGTTTTTCACAGTGACCAAACAGGGGGTATGCTAAAAAGCTTGGCAGCAATCGCTTTTTTATGTTATGATAATAATCAGTAAATCTAAGGAAAAGCGTGACAGCCGGACAGGAGCCACAATTATGCGGATCACAGAGAACAAATGTCCCTGGTGCGGCAGGGACATTGAAAAACCCAGTTTCTACCGGGGCAGGTGCGGACATTGCAGCAAAACCTATGAAAGTTTTTTATTCCTCTATAACCGGGACCGTTTTACGGGAAGATCCAACAGCCGCAGTGAGATGAGCCTTCCCGTATATTATCTCATCACACTGCTCCCCCTTGCATTTCTGGTGAAGTACAGCTTCAGGGCATTTAAAAACAGCTTTGGCAGCGGTATCATCAGTCTTGTGATGTGCGTTCTCTATGTATATTTGGCCTATATGAGGCGTGTACACGTGTATCTTAAAAAGGTGGAAAAGAGTGGGGAACAGGACGCCCAGGAGAACGGCGGAGAGAGGGAGCAGAAGAACAACGGGGACCGGGCGCAGGGGGATTCCCATGAAGAAGCCCTTTAAACTGTATGACCGGGAAGGCATATGGGTAAATCATGGGATCACCCTGGAACTTGCCGGTGACCATCCCGATCTTTTCCAGGTACAGCTGTCCCTTCCAAGTGAGGCGGGTAAACTGAGCCGGGATGTGTATTATACGGCAATTGTCCGAATGGGCGAGGAGAAGGAACTGTTTTACGCAGTCCTGGACTGCCGGGACGGACTGGAGAGCCTGAAGACCGGAAAGGAGGTCTATGAGGTGAGGCTGTACCACCAGGATCAGGTCCAGAAGAAGCTGGCTATACCAGCGGACCTGCGCCTGTATCATGAGGACCGGACCCTGGTGTGTAACGGAACGGTTACATACTATTTTGCAAAGCGTTATTTGTTTGAATATCCGGGATAAAAAAGAAACACGTAGGATTCTGAGGGATGACACCCTTTGGGATCCTACGTTTTATGTTGCGGGAAATAGATTGACTCTTTCTCAGGCATCCCATATACTTAGGCTAGAATGAATTTGGTTTTCATAGACCTGTAGTGTATAGATTCTGGAAGGAGCGCATGATCATGATGGAGCAGATGTCGTTGTTTGACGACCGTGAAGTATACAACCCCCTGGCCAGCCGGCTGAGGCCGGAGGATCTGGATGGATTTGTGGGACAGGAGCATCTTTTGGGGAAGGGGAAGCTTCTTCGCCAGCTCATAGAGCAGGATAAGATCCCTTCCATGATCTTTTGGGGACCGCCGGGAGTGGGGAAGACAACCCTGGCCGGCATTATCGCTCACAAAACACATGCCCAGTTCATCAATTTCAGCGCTGTTACCAGCGGTATCAAAGAGATCAAGGACGTGATGGCCCAGGCTGAGAACAGCCGCAGAATGGGGATCAAAACCGTTGTTTTCGTGGACGAGATCCACCGTTTCAACAAGGCCCAGCAGGATGCCTTTTTGCCCTATGTGGAAAAGGGAAGCATCATACTCATCGGAGCCACCACGGAGAATCCCTCCTTTGAGATTAACGGGGCTCTTCTTTCCCGGTGCAGGGTATTTGTACTTCAGGCACTGACCCAGGAGGACCTGACAAACCTTTTAAAGATTGCCATCCGCAGTGAGAAGGGACTGGGTTATCTGAATGTGGATATTGATGACCATATGCTGGATATGATCGCGATGTTTGCTGCCGGAGATGCCAGAACCGCGCTGAACACATTGGAGATGGCAGTGACCAACGGAGAGATCGGCGCAGATAAGACAACGGTCACCATGGAAGTGCTGAAACAGTGTATTGGAAAGAAAAGCTTTTTGTACGATAAAAAGGGTGAGGAGCATTATAACATTATATCAGCCCTCCACAAATCCATGCGCAACACGGACCCGGATGCGGCCGTGTACTGGCTGGCCCGGATGCTGGAGGCAGGGGAGGATCCCTTATACGTGGCCCGCCGCCTGATACGCTTTGCCAGCGAGGATATAGGGATGGCTGACAGCCATGCCCTTCCCCTGGCAGTGGCAGCCTATGAGGCATGTCATTTTCTGGGCATGCCAGAGTGCAATGTGCATCTGAGCCACGCGGTGATCTATCTGTCCATGGCCCCTAAATCCAATTCCGCCTATGTGGCCTATAATGCGGCCAAAGAGGATGCCCAGGCCACAATGGCGGAAACCGTTCCGCTGAATATAAGGAACGCTCCCACAAAGCTGATGGAAGAGCTGCACTACGGCAGCGGATATGTGTATGCCCATGACACCGAACAAAAGGTGGCGCGTATGCAGTGCCTGCCGGACGGGCTTTTGGGCAGGACATACTATCATCCCCATGGACAGGGGGATGAACCTGAGGTAAAGAAGCGGCTGGATGAAATAAAGGCGTGGAAAGCAGGGCAATAAGGCCCCTTATGCGTTCCGTATATTTTCTCCAAGTACCTTTAGCAGATAATCCATATCCACTGGTTTTGACACAAACCCGGTCATGCCCGCTTTGGCAGCTGCATCGGAGTCTTCCTTAAAGGAGTTGGCAGTCATTGCAATGATCGGCACTGAGGCGCTGTCCGGATGGGAGCTGGAGCGGATGTTTACGGTTGCGTCCAGTCCGTCCATGACAGGCATCCGGATATCCATCAATATGGCCTGGTATTGTCCGGCAGGGCCGCCGGTGAACAGGTCCAGGGCCTCCTGGCCATTGCAGGCCCTGTCCACCTGTGCTCCCCACATCTGAAGCAGCTCAACGGCGATCTCTGCATTCAGGTCATTGTCCTCAGCCAGCAGGATGCGTACTCCCTTAAGGCTTACTGTCTCCGCGTGTCCCGTCTCCATATGGTCAGGGGCCGGAGATAACTTCGGGGTCTCCTGGGCGCATTGGGAGAGGGGGAAGCGGAGAAGGAAAAAGAATTCAGATCCCTTATCGGGAATGCTGCGTAATTCCAGTTTACCGCCCATGGCCTGGACAATGCTGCTGCTGATAGGAAGGCCCAGTCCCGTGCCTTCACTTCTGGATACCGAGGATCCCAGCTGTTCAAAGGAATCAAAGATCCGTTTCTGGTATTCCAGGGGGATTCCCACTCCATTATCCTTTACAGAGAACAGGAAGGATGCGGTTCCCATGTCTGAATCCGTCTCATGGACCAGTATCTGAACCAGGCCCCCTTTTGGGGTGAATTTGATCGCGTTGGAGAGCAGGTTTACAAGCACCTGGCGCAGCCGCACCGGATCCCCGTCTATGCTGGAATGAGAAAGCTTAAAATCCACTTCAAACCGAAGCTGCCTGGCTTCCGCCTGGGTGCGCATCATGCTTTCCAGATCATCCAGAAGGTTCCTGAGTGAAAACGTCTCCGGAGAGATCTGCAATTTTCCGTTTTCAATCCTGGACATATCCAGTATGTCATTGATCAGGGACAGAAGGTACTGGGAGGAGGAGAGTATCTTTTTTAAATTGGTCTCCACCTGGGCTGGGAGATGTTCTTCCATGCAGGTCAGGTTTGCCAGTCCCATGATGGCATTCATGGGGGTCCGTATCTCGTGGCTCATCCTGGACAAAAATTCTCCCTTGGCTTTACTCTTGGCCTCTGCTTTTTCCAGCTCACTTTGGATCATGGAATTTTTTAAGCGAGCCCTCATGATCATGACCAGGGAAGCGGCTGCCATGAGCACAAATGCGCTGAAGATGCTTATAAAGGCCAGCGGATTGGCGTAGATCAGTTCAGACATGGACATGGAGGAATATCCCATGGATACCATGTTGCGGTTTGTCAGGGCATTCCTTTCACCCGTGGACAGGTTGCCGATCGCTTTGTTCAGGATCGTCATAAGGTCGGGATTGATGGGGCGGTCCATGGCAAAACATATTTCAGTGCTGTTGTTAATACTGCTGATAGGAACCACATTGGCGTACCGGTGATTCTGCATCTCCTGTTCAATGGAGGAGGAAAGGCCATAAGCAAAATCCACTTCATTGCTGTTGACAGCCCGCAGGCAATCCTCCGGGCTGTCATAATACCGGATCTGGGAGCAGGGGATTCCGGCGGGCATAAAACGTCCGTTCATGATACCTGCAGTAAGTCCATCCGATGGATAGTTGGCAGATTTATTCTTGACAATAATATTGTTAAGGTTCATGTAGGACCGGGATAGGGCAAGGCCGTTCTGAGCAGCATATTCCTGTGGATCCAGATAATTTCCCAGCATATCGGCCTTTCTGGCCTTTACCAGTTCCACTGCCTCCTCATAGGTCTTTGTAAATACATAATTAAATGTAAGGCCTGAGTAATCAGAAATATTTGCAAGCAGGTCAGGCAATATGCCGCTGTGATGGTCTGAGTTATTATTCAGACAATAAAAAGGATGCCAGTTTTCCACGGCAGCCACTGTGACCGTTTTCTTTTGTGCAACATAATCCAGTTCCTCCTGGCTCAACTGGATTTTGGAAGTGTCCACATTCTGAAAATTCTTTTCATATCTTTCATCTGAGAATCTAGGTTCGGAATCCAGGATCTTTTCCAATCCCAGATTCAGCCCGTCCAGGATCTCCTGATTCCCCGGTCTGGTTACAATATAATATGGCTGGGCGGTAAATTCAGCAGCGATCCTGAAGTCAGTGCCCGCCTCTGTTTCATTGCCCAGAAGGAGATCCACATCCCCGTTTTCCAGAAAACGATACAGATCCCCTTCTGAGGACAAATTTTCTTTGGAATAGACCCGGACTCCGCACTGGATGCTGTTGAGCTGGAGAAAGTCTCTGAGCCGGCGGATTTTTTCATCAGCCTGCCCGTATACGCCGATTATCTTTCCGTTTAGGGTATTGAGTTCATAGCTTTTTATATCAGGGTCATCTTTGCGGCACAGGAGGACCGCTTTGCTGTTGCCCATGCTGTATTTGGGATATGCCATGTATTGTTCAAGGGATGGGAGATAATAAGCGCCTCCCACAAGATCGAATTTACCCTCAATGAATTCATCGATCAGATCATTGGGATCCGCCTCCACATATATATAATCCCAATTATTATATTTGGCGATCTCGTTTAGATAATCGATCATCAGTCCGTGGAGATTTCCGAAGGCATCCACGGTGCAGATGCCGGGAGTCTGGGAATAACCAACGGTCAGGACCTTGGGCTCAGAGTCAGGTATGTCCTGTATGTACTCCTGGCTGTCCGGTTTTTGGGAAGCATAAAAAGGGGCTGTCCAAACCGGGAGCAGGATAGCCAGGGCAAGTACGATATATATGGTTGTGCTGCGAACATATTTCTTCATGGTTGTGCTGCTTCCTTTCAACTTGGTTCCGGAAAACTACGCTTCCATTCTACCACGCTTTTCACTCCATAAGCAACAGAATGGCGGTTATTTGCCAGAAAATATTAAGGAAACCGTTATATGTATTTAACAGGCCCCATGCTATACTGAATATAGTTCATAAAAAGGAGGTTTTGTGGGATGCGGGAGTACAGATCAGTGATCATTGCCCTGATCGCAGCGGTCAGTGCAGTTGCCTGCGTGATGATCTTTACCAGTGGGCTGGTAGACTACAAGAAAAGCGCAGGAGGCAGCGGTATTACGGCCACGGGCTCGGCCAGCTGTGATTTTGAGTCGGACCTGATCGTGTGGAGAGGCAGTTTTTCCGTGCGGGGTAACACGCCCAAGGAGGCGTACAGCGTGATCAAGAAGGATGCCGGGCTGGTAAAGAAGTATCTGGAGGATAACCAGGTGTCGGAGGATGAGATGGTATTCAGTTCCATTAACATTTCCCAGAAATACACATCCAGATATGATGATGAGGGAAGGTATCTGGGAGATGAACCGGACGGATATGAACTGACCCAGACCATGACGGTATCTTCCTACGATATCGATAAGGTGGAGGCGATCTCCAGGGATATCTCCACATTGATCGAGGCAGGGGTGGAACTGGAATCCAATCAGCCGGAGTATTATTATACAAAGCTGGATGAGATGAAACTGGACCTGATTGAGAAGGCAACCGCCAATGCCAAGAAGCGGGTGGATATCATAGCATCGGGAACAGGGGGCACACCAGGGACGCTTCTCAGCGCCAATCTGGGAGTATTCCAGATCACGGCCAGGAATTCCAGTTCCGAGTCCTACAGCTATGACGGAGCCCTGGATACCAGCTCACGGCTTAAAACGGCCATGATCACGGTGCGGCTGAATTACAGCGCACAGTAAGGAGCCAGGGATCTGAGGCGCCCTTGTCCATTGAGGGTATAGATAAGATGACAGACAAAAAGTGCTGTACCGGGTATGATTGGAAAATCATAAACGGGACAGCACTTTTCTAATGAGACAGATTATTTTAGGAGAGCTTATCCAGTCCTGCTTTTTTCATCGCAGCAGTCAATTTATCAGGAAAATTGATCGTCATTCCTCCGTCCACCCCATAGGCGATACATTTTCCCATCCTGTTCTCATCCGTGATTCCCCATGCCCTGACAGAAAAGCCTTCTTTTTTCAGCTGCTTTACGTTATCTGCATTAAGCATATCCACATGGGGACAGACCTGAAAGCAATTTATTGCCTTGGCCTCCCCTATAACCTGGGAGGTTGGATTCCGGAACAGGTATCCAATACGTACATCTGCGTCATGTTTTCTTAAACAGACCAGGGAACTGTAATTAAATGATGTGAAAATACATTTATCCGCAGCCCCGTAGCTTTTAATGATATCCAGGGAATCTGCTTCAACCCCGTTTTCCTTTAGTTCAATGGCAAAGGTCAGTTGACGGTAGCCGAAATAGTACATGAATTCATCCAAAGTTACGATGTGATCCGGAATAAATCCCGGTCTTCCGTAGATCATCACCTTCCTCAGCTCCTGAAGCGTGTAACGGTCCACTCCACCCTGAAGACCTGCTGCCTGCTCAAGGGTGGCATCATGAAAGAGAACAAGCTGTCCATCCTTTGTCCTTCTGATGTCTGTCTCGATTCCGTTTGCCCCCATTTCCAGCCCCAGATAAAATGCGGAAAGGGTGTTTTCAGGAGCATAAGCGCTGGCTCCTCTGTGCGCGTAATTTATAAACATGATCATTTACCTGCATATTCATTTAGATATTTTTCTATTTTACCATCTATTTCTGCCAAACGTCCATCCAGATCCACATCGGGTTCTGCTTCCACGGAATCTACCAGGCTCATGACCTCACTCCATACCAAAGAGTCGGCCGGATTCACTGCGGCACCGCCCAGATACGGAAGCTGTTCATTAACCACCTGGCGGTTTGGATCCTCCAGATATTTCCTGTAGGTTTCTGTATCAGTGGCACCATTGGTTACAGGTATATAGCCTGAGGTCAGACAGTTTGAGGCAACCCTCTCATCATCCAGCATAAATTCCACAAACATAGTGGCTGCTTTTTGTTTTTCAGGGGTTGTCTTAAACAGTCCAAGTCCGTTTCCGCCCATGGTAATATCCATTGCATTGACCCGGGGAAAGGATGCCAGAGCAATCTCAAATTTACCATCCACCAGTTTTTCTACTTTGGCATAGCTTGCACAGGAAGTCATGAGCATTCCGATCTTCCCATTACAGAAGTCTTCCTGAGCGGTGGAATGCTGATTTTTAGGCATGCTTCCATCCACATTGGCCATCTGGGATACTTGTTCAAAAATTTTTTTCACAGGCTCTGTATTCATCTGTGGTTTGTTGCCTGCAATAGGCGCCGTAGAGCTGTTGTACATTAACGCCATTATATACCAGGGATAATCGCTGTGAAAAGTAAACCCATAATTGCCGGTCACATCCTTGATTTCCTTTGCGGCAGAAACCACATCTTCCATGGTCTTGGGAACGGGAATGCCTGCCTGGTCAAACATGGTTTTGTTGTAATACAGCATAGGCATGCTGTTCTGGAAGGGAAGGATCACTTTTTTATCCTTGTAGGTAAAACGTTTCCAAAAGCCCGGAAGAATGTCATCCATGATATCCTTTGAAATATAATCCTCCACTGGAAGAAGGTAACCGCTGTCATACATCTGGGCAAGCCCGTGACGCTGTCCCAGCTGTGCCACATCCGGAAGCTTTTTTCCTGCAATTCCCGCCATCACTTTATTTACCATATCGTCATAGCCGCCCATGTAGGTTGCGTTTACTTTGATTCCTGTCTCCCTGGTGAACTCCTCACAAAGTTCAGCAAAGCAGTCCTCCTTGGTAGACCAGAATGTGATTTCATCCGCAGGCTCAATATCTGTCCCTGAAGACAGTGATTCCTGGGTCGTCCCCTGGGGATTCTGCGGTGAACTGGTTTGAGCGTCTGCAGATTCAGCCCCACTTTTTTCCTGAACAGCAGGGGTCTGCCCGCAGCCTGTCATTATAAGGGCTGCGGCCATACTGATTACCAGGCCATACATTTTTCTTTTCATGTTCGTTCTCTCCTTTTTATTTTATTCCTGATGTAAGCATTCCTTCCACAAAATACTTTTGAAGGAAAACAAACAGCATCATTACAGGTATCAGGATCATAGTGGAAGCAGCCATGATCATGGGCCATTGGGGACCCAGATCAGGTCTGATCAGATATCGCAGACCGATCTGCAGGGTCCGGAAACGGTTCTCATCCGTTACCATATAAGGCCACATATAGTTATTCCATGAATTTAGGAATGACAGCAGTGCCACCGTTGCTATACTGCTTTTGGCATTTGGAAGAATGATATGCCAGAATACCTGGATACTGCCGCATCCGTCCAGACTGGCTGATTGGATCAGGTCATCGGGCACGGTCATAAAAATCTGGCGCATCAGGAAAATATTAAATACATTTACCAGCTGCATCATAGCCACCCCAAAAGAGGTATTTACCAGGTTCAGCTTTTGAGCCAGAAGATAATTTGAAATAATGGCTGCCTCCTCGGGCAGGATGAGCATGGCCAGCATAAGAGAAAAAAACGTTTTTTTAAACGGAAATTGCAGTTTGGCAAAGGCATATGCCGCCATGGAGCAGAATGTGGTCTGGCAGACAACGGAAATGGCTGCCGCTTTCATGCTGTTGATGAAAAATGCTCCAAAGGGTGCTGCATTCCAGGCATCCACATAATTTTCAAATTTCCAACTGCTGGGGAAAAGGTGAAAGTTTTCAACAAACACATCCTGTTCCTCCTTAAAGGAAGCACATATCATCCACAGGAAAGGAAACAATATGACTGCAGCAAAGGAAATCAGGATTAAATGCCTTATAAAGTCATAGACCGTAAATCGTTTCTTCATAACCTGTTTTCCTCTCTTATATGTCATAATTTACATATTTCTCAAAAGCCATCTGAACAAAATTAATGATAAGGACTGTTAAAAGCATAATAACTGCCACTGCTCCACCATATCCTACCCGAAATTGCTCAAATGCCTGTACAAACATGTAGGTGAGCATATTTGTGGTAGCGGAATCCGGCCCTCCTGATGTCATGACATTGATCTGTGTAAATACTTTAAATGCCTCGATTGTCACTGTGATCACCAGCATAAAGGTAGTGGGGGAAACCAAAGGCGCTTCTATGAGCCAAAGTTTCTGCAGTCTGCTGGCGCCATCGATCTCAGCTGCCTCCTTCAACTCATCTGACACATTTAACAGTGCTCCCAAATAAACCACGGCGCAAAAACCGGTTGTTTTCCAGCAATTCATCGCAACAAGGGATGGAAGCGCCGTCTTTTTGCTGTTTAGCCACTGCAGGGGTTCAATTCCCAGGGATTTCAGCAGCGTATTCAGTGTTCCGTACTGAGGATGATATATAAAAAGGAAGACGGCTGACATGGCTACCATGGATGTTACATAGGGGGCAAAAAAGATGGTTCTGTACAGCACATTGACCGCGCTTTTTCTGGCCAAAAGGGATGCAAGGAGAAATCCCAGGGCTATGGTTACGGGAACAAACATTAGTGCATAGCGGACTGTAACGATCACGCTGTTTCTAAAATCCTGGCTGGTGAATAGCTCCTTATAATTATTGAGACCCACAAATTTCGGATCCCCCACAACCATATTCCAGGACGTAAAGCTTAAAAGTACGTTTCTTATGACTGGAAGAAAATTAAACAAGGTCAAACAGGCAAATGCCGGAAATAAAAGCAGCCCTGCGGCGATGACATCTGATCGTTTCATGCTGATGCCTCCTTATAAATAAATTTTATAAATCCTGACGAAATTCCCTCAATCTGTGTAATGATTGTCACATTTGGAATTATAAGATGAATATTGTCAAAAATGAAATACTTGTTTATAATAGATTTATAAAATAAATTTATAAGTAAAACTTATGAAAAAAACCTGTAAAACCTTGTCCTCTTTCTTGTAAAAAGGAGTTAAAATCATGCAGCTAAAGGATATTGAGTATATACGTACCATCGCAGAGGAGGGGAGCTTTTCTGCCGCTGCCGCCAAATGCTTCATAAGCCAGCCGGCCCTCAGCCTGGCGGTAAAACGGTTGGAACAGGAGTTGGGCGTAAGCCTGTTTGAGAGAAGTACGCATTCCGTGAAATTGAGCTCTGCCGGGGAATTGTTTGTGTCAGAGGGAGAAAATATTTTAAGACTCAGCCATCAGCTGAAAGAACATATGGTAAATATTGCGCTCATGAAAAGAGGCAATATTCGGATGGGTATATCAACATTTTACAGTTCCTATTATCTGATCAAGATCCTTCCGTCCTTTTACAGGCTTTATCCGGGAATCCATATTGATATTGTGGAGGGGACTTCACTGGCTCTGGAGGAGATGGTATTAAAAGATGAGGTGGATTTTAGTTTGATCCCACTGCCTCTGCGAAGTGAAGGCTCCCTGGAATATCAGGTTTTGCAGCAGGAACAGATTCTGTTTGCTATTCCATCCTCCAGCCCTTTGCGCTCCAAACTGAAATCTTCCCTTGCCAGAGACTTCCCTTTTATTGACCTGTCTGATGCAAAGGATGAATCCTTTATCTTTTTAAAGCCGGAGCAGCGTTTTTACCGAATGGGGATGGATTTATGTAAGGCAGCCGGATTTCGGCCGAACATTCTGTATGAGCTTACCAATTGGGATGCCATCAATACTTTGATCGGGGTTGGAATGGGAGTTGGCTTTGTACCGGAATTAGTGACGGAGCGAATCCATAAAAATATCCGGCAGCCTATATACTGCCGGATTCTCAACCAAACTGCCATCCGCTCCTATGCGGTGGTTTATAAAAAACATAAGGATCTTTCCCTGGAGGCAATGGACTTTATTAAATTTTTACCCCATCTTTTCCATAATTAGGATTACTTTTCCCCAAGAGGCCGTACCTTCTCCACATAGATCTTCCGAAACAGGATGGAACTGAGCACTACCGAGGTGATCTCAGCCAGGGGGATGGAGTACCATACCATGTGGAGCCCAAAGGTCCTGGCAAAAAAGTACGCCAGGGGAAGGATACATACCAGCTGCCTGGCTACGGATACCATCAGGCTGTAGACGCCGTTGCCCATGGCCTGGAACACGGAACCTACGATGATGCAGTATCCGGCAAACAGGAAGCTGAGGCTGATGATGCGCAGGGCCGGGACGCCGATGGACAGCATGTCCGCGTCCGCCTGGAAGAGCATGAGCAGCTGCGGGGTCATGAGCTGGAACACGGTCAGTCCGATGAACATGATCCCCACCGCGATCCCAATGCTTAAACGCACGGTTTCCATGATACGCTTCCGGTTCCTGGCTCCATAGTTGTAGGCAATAATAGGGATCATGCCGTTGTTGAGGCCGAAGATGGGCATGAATATAAAGCTCTGAAGCTTAAAGTAAACGCCGAACACAGCCACCGCTGTCTCTGAAAAGGTGATAAGGATCTTGTTCAGGCCAAAGGTCATGACCGAACTGATGGACTGCATTATAATGGAAGGAACGCCCACCTGGTAGATGACGGATATGGTCCTTCCATGGGGACGAAAGCCCTTAAAACTGATGCGCACATCCTTATTCTTGGCGTGATTCAGGCATCCGGCCAGCACCATGGCCACGATCTGCCCAAACACGGTGGCAGCGGCAGCGCCCTGGATCCCCATCTTGGGCATACCCGCCAGACCAAAGATCAGGATGGGGTCCAGAATGATGTTGATAATGGCCCCTGTTCCCTGGGTGATCATGCAGTAGAAGGTTTGCCCCGTGGACTGGAGGATCCTCTCGAACATCATTTCCCCAAACAGGCCAAAGCTGAAAATGCAGACGATCTGCAGGTATTGAACGCCGTATTCAATGATAACGGGATTATCTGTCTGGCTTTCAAAGAACAGCCTTGCCCCAAACAGGCCAAAGACTGCAAATACCAGAAAGCTTAGAAATGCCAGAAACAGTCCGTTGGCAGCCGCCAGATTGGCATTCTTGGCATTTTTTTCGCCCAGGGAGCGGGACAGCAGGGCATTGACGCCCACGCATGTTCCAGCGGAAACCGCGATCAGCAGGTTTTGGATGGGGAACGCCATGGAGACCGCGGTGAGGGCCGCCTGATTGATCATGGAAACAAAGACACTGTCCACGATATTATACAGGGCCTGGACCAGCATGGAGATGATCATGGGCAGGGACATGGAGATCAGTAATCTGCGGACGGGCATGGTGCCCATCTTGTTTTCTTGTGACATGTAATAACATCCTTTCTCATTTGTGCATAGTGGTTATTGTAACATTATCCATATAGTAAAGTCAATGGGCGCAGGTATTATGAAGGCAGGCGGGGGATCTGGTTTTTAATGTTTGCTGAATATTGTCTGGACAGACGGTGGGATTTATGGTATATTTAAAATAGTAACGATTACTATTATTGTAAGACGGATAAGAAAGGGGTAAAGTTATGGCAATATACCGCTGCAGGTTCTGTGGTTCCATGTATGATGAAGAAAAAGAGGGGGTTCCGGTCCGTGAATTAAAGGTCTGTCCGGTTTGCAGAGTTGCCTCCGATAAGCTGGTGCCGGCCGGGGGTGTCCCCAGCGTGTCCGGGAATGAGAGCCGTCTGTCCGGGTCTGTGTCCGCCCCGGCTTCCCCGGAGAAAAGGGAAGCCCTTCCCTATGATCCGGAATACGCAAGGTTAGGCACGGACAGCCGGTATATGGATGAGATCCATGAGATGGCTGTCAAGGGCAAGTCCATCATAGCTGCCATGGGCACACAGATGAGTATGCCGGGATGGGATGACATCCTGTTTTTAGGCGCCCAGTTAAATCCCATGCCGTTAGATGAGCACGCGCCGGTGAAGACGGAGACCATCATTGGCAAAAAGGCCAGGAAGCCTATGGTATTGGAGCATCCGGTCTACATTTCCCATATGTCCTTTGGCGCCCTGTCAAAGGAGACAAAGACAGCCCTGGCAATGGGCAGCGCAATGGCGCGCACTGCCATGTGTTCCGGTGAAGGGGGGATCCTCCCGCAGGAGAGGGAGGCCGCATACAAGTATATATTTGAATACGTACCAAACCTGTACAGTGTGTCGGAGGAGAATCTGCGGCGTGCAGATGCAATTGAGATTAAGATCGGACAGGGCACAAAGCCGGGAATGGGCGGTCATCTGCCCGGCAGCAAGGTGACACCGGAGATTGCGGCTGTGCGCGGCAAGCCCTTGGGCCGGGATGTGATCAGTCCCTCCCGTTTCCCGGGGATCGACTCCAAGGAAGACCTGAAGGCTCTTGTGGACAGGCTCAGGGAGGAGTCTGAAGGCAGGCCCATTGGAATTAAGATCGCGGCAGGCAGGATCGAAAAGGATCTGGAGTTCTGCGTGTTTGCAGGACCGGATTTTATTACCATAGACGGCCGGGGCGGAGCCACGGGGGCCAGCCCCAAGCTGATCAGGGACGCCGCCAGCGTACCTACCATCTATGCCCTATACCGGGCAAGAAAATATCTGAATGAGGTGGGAGCGGACATGGAACTGGTGATCACAGGCGGGCTCAGGGTGTCCTCCGACTTTGCAAAGGCTCTGGCAATGGGTGCCGATGCGGTGGCCATCGCATCAGCGGCCCTGATCGCGGCGGCCTGCCAGCAGTACCGCATCTGCGGGACCGGTATGTGCCCGGTTGGGGTGGCTACCCAGGATGAGGCTCTGCGCCGCCGCCTGCCTATGGATGCGGCAGCGCAGAGGGTGGCAAACTTTTTAAATGTCTCTCTGGAGGAGATAAAGACCTTTGCAAGGATCACGGGCCACCACAATATTCATGACATGGATGTGGATGACCTGTGCACCATCAGCAGGGAGATCTCTGAGTTCACAAATATCAGACATGCATAGAGCAGCTGGAAGCATAGACCTGTTCCAGGATTTCCACATGAAGCCGTTCATCCATGATGATACGGCGCAGGTTTTCCGTGATATTTTCATCCCGTATGTATGATATCTGGTGCTGATACTTGCTGATGGCCGCCTTCTCACTGTCGATGGCATTGCGCATCAGGGCAGGAAGTTCCCGGGGATACTGGTTGTAGCTGGGAGACCAGTAAGTCCTTTTGCATCCGTACTGGGTCCACATCCTGGGATCTTCTCCCAGCTGCAATGCTAATTTTCCAAAAATTTCCAGATGGTGCATTTCCACAATGCTGATCCTGCGGAAAACATCGGCAATCTCCTTATTTGATTCCGTCATCAGATTGTTATAAACATAAAGGCTTATGGCTGACATCTCAGAATTGGCGCCGCCTACATTGTCCAGTATGACCCTGGCATAGGCCGGATTCTTTTCCTCAGCCTTTACTGGCGGGTACGGCATGTCTGAGGAAAAATGGAAATGATCCAAGGATAACATGGTGAGCTCCTTTATAATATAAAGTTTTCATAGTGTAATGTATGAAATATGACTATGGAATATACAAATTTTCTAAAAATCAAAAGTTGTAAATTTTGGTTCTTGACTTTAGCGGATGAATGTACTATTTTATTAGATAAATAATTAAAAGCAATGAAAGAGACTCTTGCCTGAGAAATGTAACAGGAAGGAAGGCGTCACCGACTGAGAGCGCCTCCGCGCAGGACTGGGCAAAGGGAACACTCCGGAGCTGATATATTGAAGCGGTTAAGGCCGGCAGTAGGTATATCCGTTGTACACGTTACGTACAAAGAGAGGGGAACTGACACCGTATGATGTGCTCTGACTGTATTAGCGTACAGGAAGGCAGGCATACAGGCCCGGATCCCAATGCGGGTGGTACCGCGGGAATATCATATGAATGGAATCCCGTCCCGGAATGCAGTTACTGTGTTCCGGGGCGTTTTTGTTGTATTGGAAAAGCCGTTTGCATTTTCCTGGAAATGTTCCGGAACCGGATGTCAAAGTATACCAAACACGTTCCGAAAGGAGAAACAACCATGGATTTTGTAAGCGGAGTTAAGGAGAAGGCTGTCCTGGGTATCCGGGATATACGAAGCGGGGATTATGACGGGAAGACGGTTCATATGAATGGCGCTGTCCACACCATACGTCAGATGGGGGAGATTTCATTCATTGTTTTGAGAAAGGCGGAAGGGCTGGTACAGTGTGTATACGAGGGAAGGGAATCAGGGTTTGATATCAGGGAGCTGAAGGAGGAGAGCACGGTGGAGGTGACGGGAACGGTCCGTGGGGAGGAGAGAGCGCCCCAGGGCTTTGAGATCCGCCTGCAGGACATCCGTGTCCTGTCCAAGCCTGCACAGCCCATGCCCATTGCCATCAGCAAATGGAAGCTGAACACTTCCCTGGAGACCAAACTGGCCCTGCGTCCCATTTCACTGAGAAATATCAGGGAGCGGGCAAAGTTTAAGATACAGGAAGGAATCGTAAGAGGATTCAGGGACTATCTGTTCAGCCAGGGCTTTACGGAGATCCATACGCCCAAAATCGTGGCCAGAGGCGCGGAGGGCGGTTCCAATGTGTTCCGTCTGGATTACTTCAATAAAAAAGCAGAGCTGGGCCAGAGTCCCCAGTTTTATAAACAGACCATGGTGGGAGTCTATGACAGGGTATTTGAGGCAGCCCCTGTGTTCCGGGCAGAAAAGCACAATACCACCCGCCATCTGAACGAATATACCAGCCTGGATTTTGAGATGGGGTATATCGATGGATTTGAGGATGTGATGGAGATGGAGACAGGTATGCTCCAGTACGTCATGGCTTTGCTGGAACAGGATTACAAAAAGGAGCTGGATCTGCTAAAGGTAACCCTGCCGGATGTGAGCCGCATCCCTGCTGTGCGCTTTGATGAGGCAAAACGGCTGGTATCTGAAGCATATAACAGGAAGATCCGCAACCCATATGACCTGGAGCCGGAGGAGGAGCTGCTGATCGGCCGCTACTTTAAGGAAAAGTCAGGCAGCGATTTTGTGTTTGTGACCCACTACCCCTCCAAAAAGCGTCCCTTTTATGCCATGGATGACCCGCAGGATCCCAAGTTCACACTGAGTTTTGACCTGTTGCTGCGCGGGCTGGAGGTGACCACGGGAGGACAGAGGATCCACGACTATGACCGGATCATTGAGAAAATGACCAGGCGGGGCATGGATCCCCAGGATATCCAGTCCTATCTCATGATCTTCAAGTACGGAATGCCGCCCCACGGCGGCCTGGGAATCGGCCTGGAGCGCCTGACCATGCGGCTATTGGATGAACAGAATGTAAGGGAGACCTGCATGTTCCCAAGGGATGTGACAAGGCTGGAACCATAGGACGCGGGAGAGACATATCTGGAAAGAGACATGATCGGAATCAGAGAGGAGTATTACCATGGCAAACATTATAAGCGATGAGACCATCGAGTATGTGGGCATTCTGGCAAAGCTGGAGCTTTCCGATGAGGAAAAGGAAGCTGCCAAAAAGGATATGGGCCGCATGCTGGATTATATTGATAAACTGAATGAACTGGACACATCCGGCGTGGAACCCATGTCCCATGTGTTCCCGGTGACCAATGTGTTCCGGGAGGATGTGGTGACCAACAGGGATGAGCGTGACAGTATCCTTGCAAATGCGCCTGAGCAAAAGGACGGCGCGTTCAAGGTTCCGAAAACAGTGGAATAGGAGGGCGAAGACAATGGATATACTTGATTTAACTGCCCTGGAACTGGGGAAAAAGATACAGGCAGGGGAAGTCACTGCCATGGAGGCGGCCAGGGCTGCCTTAAAACAGATCCGCGCATGGGAGGCGTCCATCCACGCATACGTGACAGTGGATGAGGAAGGCGCACTAAAAAGGGCGGCCGCGGTACAGGCTAAGATCGAGGACGGAGCCCTTACAGGGCCGCTGGCAGGCGTGCCCATGGCCGTAAAGGATAATATGTGCACCAAAGGGCTGAGGACCACCTGCTGTTCCAATATCCTCAGAAACTTTATCCCCACCTATACGGCCCAGGCTGTCTCAAACCTGGAACAGGCGGGAGCCGTTATTCTGGGAAAGACAAATATGGATGAATTTGCCATGGGAAGCACCACGGAGACCTCTGCTTTTGGCGTTACCAGGAATCCGTGGAACACGGAACATGTGCCCGGGGGATCATCAGGCGGTTCCTGTGCGGCCGTGGCAGCAGGGGAGTGCTTCTATGCCTTAGGATCTGATACGGGCGGATCCATCCGCCAGCCCAGCTCCTTCTGCGGTGTTGCGGGGATCAAGCCCACCTACGGCACCGTGTCCCGGTACGGCCTGATCGCCTACGGTTCATCCCTGGACCAGATCGGCCCTGTTGCCAAGGATGTGGCGGACTGTGCAGCCATACTGGAGGTTCTGGCATCCCATGATACAAAAGACAGCACTTCCCTTGAACGGAAGGACTGTGATTTTACCGCCGCTCTTAAAGAGGACGTAAAGGGAATGAGAATCGGTATACCGGAACCCTATCTGGGGCAGGGCCTGGACCGTGAGGTGAAGGACGCAGTGCTCCGGGCAGCGGATGTGCTAAAGGAAAAAGGCGCTGTGGTGGAAACCTTTGACCTGCAGCTGGTGGATTACGCGATCCCGGCCTATTATGTCATCGCTTCCGCGGAGGCCAGCTCCAACCTGTCCCGTTTTGACGGGGTGAAATACGGATACCGGACCCCTGAGTATGAGGGGCTTCACAGCATGTATAAGAAGAGCCGCTCCGAAGGGTTTGGCCCGGAGGTAAAACGCCGCATCATGCTGGGGTCCTTTGTTCTCAGCTCCGGCTACTATGACGCCTACTATCTGAAGGCGCTGCGCACCAAGGCTCTGATCAAAAAGGAATTTGACCAGGCGTTTTCAAACTATGATGTGATCCTGGCTCCAGCGTCCCCGGGCACGGCGCCTCGGCTGGGTGAATCCCTTAAGGACCCGTTAAAAATGTACCTGGGGGACATCTATACCATATCCGTAAACCTGGCGGGACTCCCGGGCATCACCGTACCCTGCGGGATGGATTCAAAAGGGCTTCCCATCGGCCTTCAGCTGATCGGAGACTGCTTTAAGGAGAAGAATATCATCCGCGCAGCCTATGCCTATGAGAGCGCACACGACTTTACGGCTCCGTCCCTGGCAGCGGGAGGAGCAAGGGAGGAGGGAACATTATGAGTAAACAGTATGAAACCGTCATTGGTTTGGAGGTCCATGTGGAGCTGGCCACCAAAACCAAGATCTTCTGCTCCTGTTCCACTGAATTCGGCGGCGCCCCCAACACCCACACCTGTCCGGTGTGCACCGGTATGCCGGGCTCCCTTCCCGTGCTGAACCGCCAGGTGGTGGAATATGCGCTGGCCGTGGGCCTTGCCACCAACTGTGAGATCAACCAGTACTGTAAATTTGACCGGAAGAACTACTTTTATCCGGATAATCCCCAAAACTATCAGATATCCCAGCTGTACCTGCCCATATGCCGCCACGGCTGGGTGGAGATAGAGACGCCCTCAGGGGTGGCAAAAAAGGTGGGGATCCATGAGATCCATATGGAGGAGGACGCGGGAAAGCTGATCCATGATGAGTGGGAGGACTGCTCTCTGGTGGACTACAACCGAAGCGGCGTGCCCCTGATCGAGATCGTATCAGAGCCGGATATGAGAAATGCACAGGAGGTCATTGCCTACCTTGAAAAGCTGCGCCTGATCATCCAGTACCTGGGCGCCTCCGACTGCAAATTGCAGGAGGGGTCCATGCGCGCGGATGTGAACCTGTCTGTCCGCGAAGCGGGAACCCGTGAACTGGGGACCAGGACGGAAATGAAGAACCTCAACTCCTTTAAAGCCATTGCAAGGGCCATTGAGGGGGAGAGAAAGCGTCAGATCGAGCGTTTGGAGGAGGGGAAAAGGGTCATCCAGGAGACACGCCGCTGGGATGACAACAAAGAGAGCTCCAGGGCCATGCGCTCCAAGGAGGATGCCCAGGATTACCGGTATTTTCCGGACCCGGACCTGGCGCCTGTTGTCATTAGCGATGAGTGGATCGCCCGCGTCAGGGCACAGCAGCCGGAGCTGCGCACTGAAAAAATCAGCCGTTACATGGCGGAGTACGGTCTGCCCGCATATGACGCGGATCTGATCACCAGTTCCAAGCATATGGCTGACCTGTTTGAGGAGACCGTGGCGCTGTGTAACAGGCCCAAGGAGGTGTCCAACTGGCTGATGGTGGAGGCCATGAGGCTGTTAAAGGAGCAGGGGATGGATGTAGATGACATCCGGTTCTCACCTTCCAATCTGGCAGCCCTGATCGCCATGGTGGAAGGATCAGAGATCAACAGGACCGTGGCCAAATCCGTGTTTGAGGAAATATTCATGAATGACGTGGATCCCCGGGCTTACGTGACGGAGCACGGGCTTAAGGTGGTCAATGATGAGGGCGCCTTAAAACGCGCAGTGGAGGATGTGATCGCAGCCAACCCCCAGTCCGTGGAGGACTATAAGAACGGAAAGGAAAGGGCCATGGGCTTTCTGGTGGGCCAGACCATGCGGGCCATGAAAGGCAAGGCGGACCCGGCCATGGTCAACCGGATCGTAAAAGAATTTCTTTCAGTACAATAGCTTTATAAGCGTAACTTTTATTAGTAATAAGAAAATTTTGTATTGACGGAACGCTCCAGTTGGTGTATGCTTGTGTACAATGCACGAATGTGTAAACCACTGGCTGACAGATGTATGCCTGGTAACTACAAAACCATATGGCAAACCACCGGCAGCCGGACGAATTTTGAGGCACGGTTCAGATACGGGCCGATTAATGAAAAAAGAATATGATGGGTATCAAGGAGGATATTATGAAGCCATATGCAGAGATGACCAAAGAAGAACTTCTGGCACTGCGCAAGGAACTGAAAGCACAGTACCGCGAACTGCAGGGAAAGGACCTGAAGCTGGATATGTCCAGAGGCAAGCCCTGCGTGGAGCAGCTGGACCTTTCCATGGGTCTGATGGATGTTTTAAGCAGCAATGATGACCTGACCTGCGAAGACGGAACAGACTGCCGCAACTATGGTGTGCTCACCGGTATTGATGAGGCCAAAGAACTGATCGCGGACATGATGGAGGTGAATCCTTCCACTGTTATCCTGTATGGCAACTCCAGCCTGAACGTTATGTATGATACGGTATCACGGGCCATGACCCACGGTATCATGGGGAATACCCCCTGGTGCAAACTGGATAAGGTGAAATTCCTCTGCCCCGTTCCCGGATATGACCGGCATTTTGCTATTACAGAATATTTTGGCATTGAGATGATCAATGTGCCCATGACTCCCCAGGGCCCTGATATGGATATGGTGGAGGAGCTGGTGTCTTCCGATGACACTATTAAGGGAATCTGGTGTGTGCCCAAGTACTCCAATCCTCAGGGCTATTCCTATTCAGACGAGACTGTGCGCCGCTTTGCAAGGCTGGAGCCGGCTGCGCCTGATTTCAGGATCTTCTGGGATAATGCCTACGGCGTACACCATCTGTACGACCATGACCAGGACCATCTGATTGAAATCCTGGCAGAGTGCAAGCGGTCAGGCAACCCTGATATGGTTTATAAATTTGCTTCCACCTCCAAGATCAGCTTCCCCGGCTCGGGCATCGCGGCCCTTGCCACCTCCCACAACAACCTGGAGGATATCAAGGCACAGTTAAAGAACCAGACCATTGGCCATGACAAGGTAAACCAGCTGCGCCATGTACGCTTTTTCGGAGATATCCACGGCATGGTGGAGCACATGAGAAAGCATGCCGACATTGTGCGCCCTAAGTTCGAGGCTGTTGAGGAGATCCTGGAAAGAGAGCTGGGAGGACTGGGAATCGGACAGTGGTCACAGCCCAAGGGCGGTTACTTTATCTCCTTTGATTCCATGGACGGATGTGCCAAGGAGATTGTTGCCAGGTGTAAGAAGGCAGGCGTTGTGATGACCCCTGCAGGGGCAACCTATCCATATGGAAAGGATCCCCATGACAGCAATATCCGTATTGCTCCCACCTATCCTCCTTTAGGCGACCTGATTACCGCATCTGAGCTGTTTGCCCTGTGCGTAAAGCTGACCAGCGTGGAGAGACTTCTGAAGGGTATGGATTAAGGCATCCTTTTCAGGAAAATGATTCAAGTGTAAAATGAAAGGCTTTATCAGATAATGATAGGGAGCGGATCATTCGTGAGAACGAGTCCGCTCCCTATTGCCGTTTTGGAAGACTGTGCACCGCAGCTCCCCTATAGGCAAGGGAAAATCCTATAAGGAGGCAAAGGCCATGAGAGGCGCTGCAGGGCGGTTTAAAGGAAAATACGATCTCTTTACCATCTATTTAGTACCGGGCGCCACGGTACTGCTGGCATCCCTTGACAGCTGGACCGCCACGAACCTGTCCGTGCTGGGCAACACCTCAGGCAACAAGCTGCTCTTTGCCCTTTGGGGCTTTATCACCGGCATTTATTACTGTATCTATATCCTGTACCTGTTTCATATAGGAAGATACAGGAATATGGCAGGAAAATGCTTTGTGTACACAGCTGCGGCATTTCTGCTCACTGCTGTTATGATTCCCTATACTCCGCAGCAGTATCCAATAAAAGCCCATCTTCATGTGCTGCTGGCATTTTTATCCCCCATACTTCTGACATTGGGTATTGTTTGCTTTCTCCGTTTTTTAAGCAGCAGGGACAGACCGCGCTACCGCAGGGCCTGGAATATCATGTGGATCCTGGCGGCATGTTCCCTGGTGCTGATCCTGATGGCGGGTTTTATTACCAGCTTCCTGGAGGTGTTTTTAGTGGTGGGGCTGTGCGGATATCTGCGCTATATGGAACGTCTGCTGGTGAGCCGGGACCATGGCCGGGCCGGTTGATAACAATGTAAAAAATAACGTGAAAAGAGGCGGAAAGGTCGAATCCCTTCCGCCTCTTTTCGGGCAGTAAAAACAAACCGTTTATATGGAGTGTATTAGAGATATCTCTAACACGTTGGGGGGCATTAGAATGTAACTTCCTCATCATAGAAGCAGCATGTAAGCAGCTTCTCCATCTGGGCCGGGGTAATGGACCTTGGGTTGGAACCTGTACATGCATCTCCCACAGCCAACTCGGCAACGGCGGGAAGCTTTTCCATAAATTCCTTCTCATCAATGATGCCGCCTTCGTAATCCCTGATACAGGTGGGGATATCCAGCTCCTTGTTCATTTCACGGATACGTGCAATGAGGGCATCGGTCAGCTCCTGGTCAGTTGTACCAGGAAGGTTGATAAATTTGGCGATCTTTGCATATCTTGCAGCGGCCTCAGGTTCTTTGGAGTTATATTTAATAACCTTTGGCAGGTACATTGCATTTGCACAACCGTGAACAATGTGGCCGCCTGAATATGCTGCACCTGTCTTGTGAGCCATGGAGTGGACGATTCCAAGCAAAGCATTGGAAAATGCCATTCCGGCAAGACACTGTGCATTGTGCATCTTATCACGGGCTTCCATATCTCCGTTATAAGAAGGTATCAGATACTCGTTAATCATCTCGATGGCATGGAGAGCTAACGGGTCCGTATACTCGCAGTTAAGGGTTGACACATATGCCTCAATGGCATGTGTCATGGCATCCATGCCTGTGTGGGCTGTCAGTTTCTTTGGCATGGTCTCAGCCAGTGCCGGGTCAACGATGGCCACATCAGGGGTGATGTTAAAGTCTGCAAGAGGATATTTGATTCCCTTGCTGTAATCAGTGATAACGGAAAATGCGGTTACTTCCGTGGCAGTACCGGATGTGGAAGGAATCGCACAGAATTTAGCCTTGGTGCGCAGGGTGGGGAAGTTAAACGGTATGATCAGATCCTCAAAGGATGTATCCGGGTACTCATAGAATGCCCACATAGCCTTGGCCGCATCAATTGGGGAACCGCCGCCCATGGCCACGATCCAGTCAGGATTAAATTCCTCCATGGCCTTTGCGCCCTTCATTACGGTTTCAACAGAAGGATCCGGTTCAACGCCTTCAAAAAGCTGAACCTCCATGCCTGCTTCCTTCAGGTAGTCCACAACCTTATCCAGAAAGCCGAAGCGTTTCATGGAACCGCCGCCAACTACTACAAATGCTTTCTTTCCGGTTAAAGTCTTTAATGCATCCAATGCATGTTCGCCGTGATATAAATCTCTGGGTAATGTAAATCTCATGATAAAACCTCCCTTTTACGAGAAATAGTGTTGTTAATTAATGTTATTTATTTAACAACTATATGATAGCATGGCGTGGCATAAATGAGTAGGTATGAAAAAGGAATACCGGTATTCCTAAAGGGACATTCCAGGTATTATCCCATGAGTAAATTGGATATTCCGTAATTTGTAATATTTGTAAAGACAAAATATCTATTCCATGGGGGAAACCTATGATATACTGAAACTACTTTGTTGCAATTAATGGAGTAGAGCAATGTTCCAACACGCTCTGGTAAAAGAGAGGAGATACATATGAGTTTTTTCATGGGAAAAAAGTTTGTGGGCTTTGGAGGAAAAGGCTCACAGAAAGGACCGCAGAAAGGACCGGAGGTGGTCTTTGACAGCGGGGAGGACGGCAACCGGAAGATGAAGCGTATGCTGCGTCCCATTAAGTTTGGTATTTTAGTGGTATTTGTGGCAATTGCGGCCCTGGATTCCTTCTATACCCTGTCTGAGAACGAGATGGCGGTGCTCACCACCTTTGGCAGGCCCTCCAGCGTTATGACCTCGGGACCTAAGTTTAAGTACCCATTTATCCAAAAGGTTTATAAGATGTCCAAGGAGATCAAAGGGATGCCCATTGGATATGACCCTGATTATAATACGGAGTATCCGGCTGACAGCGAGAACAATCCTGTCTCCCTGCCCTCTGAGTCCGAGATGATCACAAAGGATTTCAACTTTGTAAATGTGGATTTTTACATTGAGTACCAGATCGTGGATCCCATCAAGGCATATATCAACAGCGATACGGCCATTTCCATTCTAAAGAACCTGGCCCAGTCCTATATAAGGGATACGGTGGGATCCTACAGCGTGGATGAGGTGATCACCACGGGCAAGTCCGAGATACAGGCCAAGGTAAAGTCCCTCTTATCAGAACGCCTGGAGCAGGAGGACATAGGGATCGGCATTGTCAATGTGACCATACAGGATGCGGAACCTCCCACCGAGGCGGTGAACAATGCCTTTAAGGCAGTGGAGGACGCAAAGCAGGGCATGGACACCAAGATCAATGAGGCCAAGAAGTACCAGTCAGAGCAGCTTCCGGCCGCTAATGCAAAGGCGGATAAGGCTGCCAGGGACGCGGAAGCCTACAGGCAGCAGCGTATCAGTGAAGCCGAAGGCCAGGTGTCCCGCTTTAACGATATGTACGAGGAGTACGCAAAGTATCCTCTGATCACCAAGAAGAGGATGTTCTATGAGACCATGGAGGAGCTTCTGCCAACCCTGAAGGTGATCATCAATGGCTCTGACGGAACCCAGACCATGCTGCCCCTGGATTCATTTGTCAGTGAAAATCAGAACGGAGGTGCCCGGTAATGAAAACCCTAGGAAAATTTATGAGAAATATTGGGATCGTGGTGGTGATCCTGCTTGTGGCCACCATATTTAATCCGATCGTTGTGACCAGGGCCAATGAATACAGCCTGATCATCCAGTTTGGAAAGGTGGTCCGGGTGGAGGAGGCCGCGGGGCCATCCCTGAAAGTGCCTTTCCTGCAGTCTGTGCAGAAGATACCCAGGTACAAGATGATCTCCGACCTGTACCCCAGCGATGTCACCACCAAGGATAAAAAGGTGATGACCGTGGATTCCTTTGTGATCTGGGATATCAACGATCCGGTGAAATACCTCTCCTCCCTAAATGCCAGCAAGGAAAAGGCAGAGGTCAGGCTGGGGAATGTGGTCTACAACTCCATCAAGAACGTGCTGAGTTCCACCAACCAGGCGGATATCATATCAGGCAGGGACGGCGACCTGGCTAAGACCATAACTGATAATATAGGAAGCGCCATGGATTCCTACGGCATCCATATCTATGCCGTGGAGACCAAGAAGCTGGACCTGCCTGATTCCAACAAGGAATCGGTTTACCAGAGGATGATCTCTGAGCGAAACAACATTGCGGCCCAGTACACGGCGGACGGAGACTACCAGTCTTCACTGATTAAGAATGAGACGGATAAGACTGTGAAGGAAACCATAGCAAAGGCCGATGCGGAGGCTGAGAAGATCAAGGCCGAGGGCGAGGCAAAGTATATGCAGATCCTCAGCGAGGCCTACAATGATGAGTCCAAGGCGGATTTTTACAATTATGTCCGCTCCCTGGACGCCCTGAAGGCTTCCCTGAAGGGGGATAACAAGACCGTTATCCTGAATCAGGACAGTGAACTGGCAAGGATATTATCCGGGAACTGATTCAAAATATTTATATGAAGAAACAGAGCGCATTGGCGAGGGATTGCCAATGCGCTTTTTGTTGCTTTAAATGACAGCATAAAATAAACCTGATAAGCCGGCTGAAATTATGTGCAAATAATATAAAAATGGACAAAAATATGGAACAAAATAATGCATAACTTATATACGAAAAGGTCCACATATAGAAAATACCTATTAAACATGCACGAAACCACCATTGCAATCAATTGGATATGTATAACAATCGGCTATATAATAAAGACAACCTAAGATTGCAGTTCATCAAATATACCACCCCCTGGCATATAATGCAATCCCCGGGAGATATCTGAGCAGTGATTGTTAAAAAAATAACAAAACGTATTAAAGGAGGGTGTTATATGGCAACAGCACAAGATTACAGCTTAAGAAAGAAGGTATTTGCAGCAGCCTGGGTGGTCATTTTTGTGGCGGCAGGGATTTCGGCCTATTCCGTGTTTAAGGCATCCATCATGGAAGCCACAGGTGGGACGGACAGCCAGATATCCATTGCATATACCATACAGCAGCTGTTTGCGGCCACGCTTGGGATTTTTTCCGGCAGGGCGGTTGACAAGATCGGGCCAAGGATCGTGATATACCTGGGCGGCTTTCTTTATGGGTTTGGATGGCTTGTGGGAGGACTCACCACCTCAGTGCCCATGTTTTATCTGTTTTTCGGCGTGGTCAATGGAATTGGTTCAGGACTTATCTACAACTCCTCGGTTGCCACGGGCCTTAAGTGGTATCCGGAAAAGAAGGGGACCATGTCGGGACTGCTGCTTATGTCCGCATCCATAGGGCCTTTCCTGACTTCCAGGTTCGGGGAGATTTTGTGCAACGGATTGGGGCTTGGAGCCAAGGGCTTGTCGGTGATCGGGGCAGCCTACATTGTTCTTGTGTGGGCAGTGGGCTGGATCATGACTGTTCCGGGCAAGGACTGGGTGGCGCCTCCCATACCTGCTTCTGTCACAAACACGGAAAAGGCGGACCGGGAGTACGGACCGTTTGATATGTTAAAAACACTGCGGTTCTGGCTGATGATTGTGCTCATGTGTCTGGCCAGTATGACGGGGATCATGTTCGTGGGCGCGCTTTCAGGGATTGCCCAGGCCCAGCTGGGGGTGGGGACCGCGGCTGCCTCATGGATCGTTGGTATCAGCGCATTGGCAAACTTTGTGGGAAGAATGGGCTTTGGCCGTGTCTGCGACAGGCTGGGTGAGGCCAAGACGGTTTTGATCATCCTTGTGGTCACTATTTTGTCCCTGTTTGTTATGAGAAATGCGTTTACAATCCCTATGTTTATTGTCTGTCTTATATTTATCGGCGCTGCCTTTGGCGGAGTCCTTGTCTGTTTCCCGCCTTTTACACAAAAGGTATTTGGAATGGAAAACAGCGGGGTCAATTACGGGATCATGTTTTTGGGTTATGCGTCCGGTTCTTACTTCGGCCCCCAGATCGCGGCCAAGACAAAGATGCTGGGACCGGATGGGGCGGTGATGGCCACCTCCTATGCCAATGCCTACAGCATTGCCATTGCAGTGGGGGTTGCGGGAATTGTGGTATGCTTCCTTCTTATGTATGTAAAAGACCGGTATGCAAAGCAGGCAAAAGCCGCATAGGGAAGAACAGGAGATGGAAACAATGAAAAAAAACGAATTTTCAGGACTGACAGTGCTGGATCTGTCCCGGTACCTTCCCGGGGGATACGCCACCCAGGTCCTGGCCGACATGGGAGCGGAGGTCATCAAGGTGGAGGATACGGCGAGGGGGGATTTCTGCCGCTATGATGAGCCCGGGATCAATGGGGTGAGCTATTATTTTACAGCACTGGGCAGGAATAAGAAAAGCCTGTCCGTCAATTTGAAATCAGACGAAGGAAAGGAAATTTTTTACAGGCTGGCAAGAAAGGCTGACGTGATCCTGGAGAGCTTTAGGCCGGGGGTCACCAACCGTCTGGGGATCGGATACCAGCAGATCAGGGAGATAAAGCCGGATATCATATACTGTTCCCTGTCCGGATACGGGCAGTTTCATCCCAGCAGCCTGAAGGCCCTTCATGATATCAACATGCAGGCCCAGTCCGGATACCTGTCCCTGAACGGGGGAAAGACCAGCCCGCTGCATTTGTGCGACCTGGCCAGCGGAATGGTGGCGGCCCAGGCCATACTGGCGGCCCTTTACCAGCGCAGTGTGAGCGGCAAGGGGAATTATATCGACATTTCCATGTTTGATTCCTTTGTGTGGTGGAACAGTATGCTGGACAGCCGCTATTACTTTTACGGGCGTCAGCTGGAGGCCAAGGACCTGGAGTATCCGGCCGTGTGCTACAACATCTACGACACATCCGATGGCGGGAAGATAGCGGTCGGAATGGTGGAGGAGAAATTCTGGAAGGAATTCTGCCGCCTTACGGACGCGCCGGAGCTGGTGCCTGTCCAGATGTGCCGCAGGCATGAGGCGCCGGAAGCATTTGCCAGAATGGAAGGGATCATGGCTTCCAAAACACTGAAAGAGTGGGAGGAATGGCTGGGTGACAAGGACCTGTGCATGGCTCCGGTCCTGAACAAGGACCAGGCTGTCTCCAATATATTAAAGCAGGAAAATGGGCTTATTGAGTATCACACCTTCCCTGGTACAGGCAAGGTACTGCAGACAAATATCCCCCACAAAATGTCAAACCTTCCCCTGTCCCTGGATGAGGCGCTGCCTCCGCCGGTACTGGGAGAGCATACCCTGGACCAGCTGACAGAACTGGGCTATACCGGGGAACAGGCTAAGGAACTGGCAGAAAAAGGGGTTATTAGATTATCAATAAAGGAGGAATAGATGATATGGGTAAGAATTGGTTCAGCGTTGACCCAAGGGAGCACCTTGGGGGGAAAGTAGCAATCGTAACAGGCGGAGGAACCGGAATCGGGGCAGCCTGCGCCGAGACCCTGGCGGCAGCCGGAGCAAAGATCGTTGTGGCGGCCAGGAGAAAGGAGAAGCTGGAGGGTACTGTTGCAGCCATCAGGGAGGCAGGAGGAGAGGCGGTCGCGGTGTCCGCGGATGTTACCAAGCAGGAGGATATTGACCGGATCGTGGCTGAGACCCTGAAGGCATATGGGAGGATCGACATCCTTGTATCCAATGCAGGCATGGCTCTTCCCAGGTGCCATACCTTTGATTTTATCAGGGAAGACTGGCGCAGGATCTTTGATCTTAACCTGGATGCGGGGTATTTCCTGGCACAGGCGTGCGGCAGGGAGATGGCTAAGACAGGAGGAGGACGGATCGTGTTCATGACCTCCCAGAGAGGCATTTCCGCCATGCAGAACATTGCCCCATACTGTATTACCAAGGGCGCTGTGATGGCCATGATCAAGGCGCTGGCCATTGACCTGGCTCCTTATCAGATCAATGTAAACGGCGTAGCGCCCGGCTATGTTATGACGGACATGGTATCCGGCCTGCTGGCCGATGAGGCGCGCCTTAAGAACGTGCTGGATAAGACCCCCCTGGGGAAAATGGGAACCACGGATGAGATGGCTGCTGCAGTGCTGTACTTCTGTCTGCCACAGTCATCCTACACAACAGGACAGACCGCTATTTTGGACGGAGGATGGTCCTGCCAGTAAACCGATGTTTAAAAATTGAGAGGAGATAATAATATGAGCGAAACAATGGCAGCAATTATCAAAACAGCCCCAAAACCAGGATGTATGGAGTATGTAACGGATTTTCCAAAGCCGGAGATCAAGGAAGACGAGATCCTGGTGCAGGTAAAAGCCTGCGGTATCTGCGGCACGGACCACTCCCTTTACGGATGGAACGAAGCCATTGCCAAGAACTATAACATTCAGTTCCCCGGCATATTCGGACATGAGTTTTCAGGCGTTGTGGCTGAGATCGGGCCTGCAGCCCCAAAGAACTTTAAGATCGGCGACAGGGTGGTGGTGAATCCGGTCCTGTTCTGTAACGTGTGCTCTTACTGTGCAAAGGGACAGATCAATATCTGTGATAACCGTCCGTTCTATGGAACAGACCTTCCGGGGGCGTTTGCAGAGTATGTGGCGATCCGCGGCACCAACCTGATCCCCCTTCCCGACAATGTATCCTTTGAGGAGGGCGCTCTTTTGGAAGCATTGGGCGTGGCTATCAATGCAGTGGACCGCGTCAATCCCCAGATGGGCGACTGCGCAGTTGTGCTGGGATGCGGGGCCATCGGCCTTCTGATGCTCAAAGTGCTTAAATACATAGGGGTCGAAAAGGTGATGATCACCGGACTCGGAATTGATAAAAAGCGCCTGGCCCTTGCAGAGAAAATGGGCGGGATTCCCATTAACTGTGATGAATGCGATCCGGTGGAACGTGTAAAGGAACTGACCGGCGGACGGGGCGTACAGGTGGCTTTTGATGCGGCAGGCAACGCCCGTGCCGTGGAGCAGGGCGTACAGATGCTGGCTAAGAACGGAAAGATCGGCATTTCCGGCCTTCCAAAGGAAAAATCCACACTGGATATGACCACCATCTCCATGCGCCAGTTAAGTATCATCGGCAACAGGGCATATGAGAGAAAGACATGGTTCCAGGGACTGGATATGATGGCCAACGGACTGGATATCAAGGAGATCGGAAGCCATACCCTCCCATTCTCGGAATTTGAGAAAGCAATGAAGATGCTGGACAACAGGGAAGGCCTGAGGATCATTTTGGTTCCATAAGGATCAGGGGTATTGGGAAAGACTGCTTGTAAAAGGCCGGGAGGCACATTGCCTGTCCACGCCTCCCTGAGGGGGGCGTCCCGGCCAGATACCAGACTGGAGGGTTACATATGTCAGTGTTAAAAAGAGAATATGGAAAAGAGCAGCCTTACATAGGATGCGGCATGTTTAAGATCAGGCTGCCCTTGATCCATTTTCGTTTTACCGGGCCGGAGGCAATCACCGGCCTTTGCAACAGCGTCACCTCCCTGGCGGCCATTGCCACCCTGGTGGGGATACTGGGGATTGAAGACCGTCAGGCGTGGGCCGTGATCGTGTTCAGCTGCCTGGCTTACTGTCTTCACTGGCTGTTGGGGGACGCCACGGTGGGAGGCTGGATCACTCCGGCCCTGGCCCTGGTCATTGTATATCTCAACGGGTATGGGGAAGGGATCCCAAGGATGCAGGCCATGTGCGCCCTGCAGCTGGAATTGGCTGTTATCTTTATTGTGCTGGGTGTGACCGGAGGCGCCAGGAAGATCACCGGTATGGTGCCGCCCTCCATCAAATCAGGGATTGTCATGGGGACGGCTGTCACGGCGGCCTTTAGCCAGTTTAAGGCAGGGGCAGGGTTGTACACTTACCCTATTACCATTTTTGCCGGTTCCATGGTGGTGTTTTACTTCATGTTCAGCACCTATTTTAAAAAACATTCAGACCGGATCCATCTGTTTAAGATCATGGGCCGGTTTGCATTTGCCTGCGGAGTGTTTGTCTGTCTTCTGGTGGGAGCCGTCACCGGGGAGATCGATTATTCTTCCGTCAGTTTTTCCCAGGTCCTGGCAGTTCCTGATTTTGCAGGAGCAGTCAGATCCATGTCGCCCTTTTTTATCGGCTTTGCGCCCCTAAGGATCTGGCTTCAGGCGCTTCCCATTGCTTTTGTGGCCTATATTATTGCCTTTGGTGATTTTATTACGGTCAAGCAGCTGGGGATGGATGCCGCCCGCGAGGATGAGCTGGTGGATTACAACACAAACAGGACCAATGTGGTGTGCGGACTGAGAAACCTGTTTCTGGGGCTTCTTACCCCGTTCCCTCCTCTGGGCGGTCCCATGAGCGCCCCCTATGCGGTTTCCACCTTCCAGCGCTATAAGAATTCAGGGCGGGAGGGCATGGACAGTATCTGGGACGGATACGGAACCAATATGATCCTGGCAGTGCTGGGCCTGTTCTGTTATCCCCTTTACCTGGTGGCCCTGGCCGGGTCCGGTGCGGTTCTGGCAGTGCTGGTAATGATCCAGGGCTATGTGTGCACCCAGATCGCCGTATCCCTTTCAGGGGATAAGACAGACTTGGGAATTGCCGGTATGATGTCGGGCGTCATGGTGGCAAAAGGAGGCGCATGGGGAATCGGGATCGGGATCCTTTTGTATTTCCTCCTGTGCGGTCCGGAAAAGATCAGGAAGGATTACCAGTTTAACCTGCAGAAACAGAGAGAAGAGGATGAGGTGTTGCAATGAATGGATTAGAGGGAATCAAGGTAGTGGACCTGACCGCCTATGTGGCGGCGCCTGCCTGTCCGCGTATTTTGGGAGAGATGGGGGCCACGGTATATAAGATCGAGCCCTTTACAGGAGATGAGCAGCGCACCCAGGGAGCCAGCTGGGGGATGAAATCCAAAACGGAATTTGACGACCAGGCATATGACCTAAGCTCCATGAATAAACAATGGCTCAGCGTAAACTTAAAAACCGCCCAGGGGCTGGAGTTTGTGTACCGGCTGATCGGGGATTCAGATATTGTTGTCACCAGCTTCCGGGATAAGGCCCTTAAAAAGCTGGGGCTGGATTATGAGACACTGAGTGAAAAGTTCCCCCACATTGTCTTTGGACAGATGCGGGGATATGGGGAGAGAGGGCCTGAGAAGGATTCCAAGGGCTTTGATGCCACTTCCTATTCCTCCAGAGGCGGCCTGGTCATGGCCTTTCCGCAAAAGGGGGAACACTTTGAGCCTGCCAACGTACCTGTGGCCTTTGGGGACTGGAACGCATCCGTGGCCCTTACGGCCGGGATCTTGGCAGCCCTGGTGCGCAGGCTGAGAAGCGGTGTGGGAGATAAGGTGGTGGTAAATCTGTACCACTGCGCCGTATGGGGCATGTCCAGCGCCGTGGCGGTTTCGCAGCAGGGGGGAGAGTATCCGCGTTCAAGGAAAGAAGTGCCCTGTCCCACCAACAACTGTTACCGATCCAGGGACGGCATTTGGTTTTTAATGTGCTTTGGCCATTACAACAAATATTTTGAGCTGGTCATGAGGGTCATGGGGCTGGACCATCTTATTGGAAACAAGGAATACGATACCCTGGAGGTGCTCAACGAGACAGGGAACAATGTGCAGATGATCCGGTGGATGGAAGAGGCCTTTGAAAAACAGGATTTTGCCTATTGGGAAAAGGCGTTTAAGGAAAACGACATCCCATTCCAGAAATGTTTTACCATGGACGACATTTTAAATGACCAGGAGGCCTATGACAACGACATCCTGAGAAAGATCCCTTATGATTCCCTGGGGGAAGTCAGCGTGCCCACCAGCCCCATCCGCCTGAAAAGCGTGGGGGATCCTGTCCTTGTAAGATCCAGACCCATTGGGGCGGATACCAGGAGGGTGATGGAGGAATACGGTTACAGCCGGGAGGAGATCACATGCCTGGAGCAGGCCGGCGCTGTCAAATGCTATGACGGCCCGCCGCTGCCGGAAAGCGTCACAGCCCCCAGCTACGGACCGGGATTTTCTGAAGCAGGAAACTGAAAAAAGGGGTTTTTGCCCTGCCGGAACATGGGCAGGGCAAAAGCCCTCAAGGCGCTTTAAAAAGGAGGTATTTTGTAATGAACCTTTCACAGCTTTATTATTTCCGCAAGCTGGCTGAAGTACAGCACTATACCAAGGCGGCCCAGGAGCTTTACATCACCCAGCCCAGCCTCAGCGCCTCCATCCTGTCCCTGGAGCGGGATCTGGGCATTGACCTGTTTCAGCGGGAAGGGAGGGGAGTGAAGCTGACCAAGTATGGGCGGGACTTCTACGTCCATGTGTGTAAGGCCCTGGTTGAACTGGAAGTTGGGATCGACAATGCAAAGGAAAATTCCGGAACCATAGGAGGTATGATCGATGTGGCCTGCATCCCCACCCTTTGCGGGGATTTTCTGCCCAGGTCCATTAACAGCTACATGCAGGAGTGCAATCCCACGGTCAAATTTAATGTGTTTAACGGCATGACCCCGGCCATTGTGGAGGGGGTCCGCTCGGACGCGTATGATGTTGGATTCTGCTCCATGTCGGAGGGGGAGACGGACCTGTGCTTTACCCCCATTCTGTCCCAGGAGTACACGGCCATTGTCAATAGTACCCATCCTCTGGCTGCCTTTGAGGGCAAGCCCATGAAGCTGGAGGATCTGGAGCCCTATGAGATCCTCACCTATCCGGAGAACAGCCCTGTGGGAAGGATCATAAAAAAGGAACTGAGAAAGCATAACCTGAAAGCCACCCACTATGGCTATGATGAAACCACCATTGGGGGATATGCCGCCATTAACCAGGTGGTTGCCATTGTGGCCGACACCCCGCTTTTAAAACAGTTTGACAACCTGGTCCACCTGGATGTGAAGCTGGAGGCAGAAGCCAGACTGGTCTATATGGTGTACCACAAGAACAATTACCTGACCCCGGCCGTGAAGAATTATATCCAGCATGTACTGGACAGAGGCCCGGAATTTGGCGGGGTATCCACCCTGGCGTAAGCTGTCCCGGGACAGGACCTACACCGGGTCAAAGAGGAACATGGTAAAGGTGGCGTCCGCCACCACTTTTCCCTCCGGGGTGGTGACCCCAACGTGGTGGATGACGGTCCGGCTCCCCTTGTGCACCGCGTCCGCCTGCACATACAGTTTTCCGGAGTTCACGCTTTTGATAAAGTGGATACAGCCCTGCTGGGTCACGTTGGACACCTCGTAGGCATAGGTGGCCATTCCTGCGGCCATGTCACAGAGGGCGAAGATCAAACCGCCGTGAAGATTGCCGTAAAGATTCAGGGCGGACGGATGAACGTCCCAAGCGATTTTGGCATGGCCCGGCGCGATTTCCAGGATCTGGACATGCTCCAGCCCTTCCAGGGATTGGACATGACGCCTGATGCCCTCCAGTATTTCCTGTCTCATGTGAATCATTACCTCCTGCCTTTGAATTGTTATGATTTGGATTGGGATAAATGTATCATATTACCCATTGTGATGGAGACAATATAACACATAAAGGTGAAGTGCACAATAGAAAAAAGATATGATAGACATAATCTATAGATTGTGCACAAAAGTGAGGAAAAGGACGATTGGATATGTGGATCAGATTATATTATAATGGAAACATCAAGAGATTGTTAAAAAATTGATAAAACAATACAGCAAGGAGGAATCACCCTATGAGTAAATTATCACCCCAGCAGTTCCAGGACTATCTGATGCAGATCCGGGCGTTTGCCGAAGGCCCGCTGGAAGAGATCCAGAAGGAAGTGGAAGTGACCAACAAGTTTCCCCAGGAGTTTTATGACCTGGCCATTGAGAATGATCTATACCGGTGTGCACTGCCCGAGGAATACGGCGGATACGGGCTGTCGGAACTTGAGATCCTTCAGGTCCAGGAGGAGTTTTCCAGGGGCCCGGGCGGAATGAGGATGCATCTCCACTATGCAATGGATCTGAACTGGAGAATCCTGGATGATTATGGAAATGAAGAGCTGAAAGCGGAGTATATGCCTAAATTCCAGGATAAGTCGGTCTTTACCTGTTTTGCCCTGACCGAGGCAGCCGGCGGCACCGGCGCCGACCTGCATACCACAGCGGTAAGAGACGGAGACAGTTACATACTGAACGGGGAAAAGACACTGATCTCCCACACGGACTGCTGTGAGTTTGCTTATGTGATCGCAGTGACCAATCCGGAGTCCGACAAGGCCGACCGTTTATCCGCTTTCTTTGTTCCCATGGATGCTCCCGGATTTGAGGTCATTAATATGCCTCATATGATGGGATGCCGGGGAGCCGGACACGGGGATCTTAAGTTTACGGACTGCCGCATTGACAAGAAATACCTGTTGGGAAAGGAAGGACAGGGACTTGAGATCGCCCTTCACTCCCTGTCTGTTTCCAGGGCCCATATAGCGGCCAGCAACCTGGGAATGGCCCAGAGGATGCTGGAAATGTCCTTAAAGTACGCGGCTGACCGTGTAACCTTTGGAAAACCCATCATCACACGTCAGGCGATCAGGATGAAGATCGCCAACATGCAGATGAATATCCATGCCCTGCGCTGTATGGTATATGATTTTGCCAGGGATTACGAGGTGGAGGCAGAGGGACCGTACATTGAGGAAAAGGCTGCCATGTGTAAGCTGTTCAGCATTGATACCGTAAGGCTGGTAAGTGACGAGATGCTGGAGATCTTTGGCGGCGTGGGATACTTTGAGGACAATCCTTACGGGCCTGTTGAGCGCATGTACCGGGACTGCCGCGCCATGTGGCTGGAAGAGGGCGCTCCCACCGTGCAGCGCATCACCATTTCAAAGAGTGCAGTTAAGTTCGGCGGTCAGGTCAAGTATGTGATCTAACCGGACGGCCCTGGGATGTGGCCAAAAAGATCCCGTGGGAGCAGGGCAGCCAGCCAGGATGAACAGCCGGATCTGGCTGCCCTGTCCTCTTATTCCAACAGTGTGGGAAACGGAATAGGGAAGATGTCTCATTATAACGAGAAGGAAGGGGAAAGAAAATGGCATTACTGTATACCGAGGAACAAAAAGAACTGATCGCCCTGGTACGGGATATGGCAGAGCATGAGATCAAGCCTTTTGTTCAGGAAGCGGACGAGAAGGGCGAGTGCCCCAGGGAATTGTTTGACTGGGGATTTAAGATGGGCCTCCACATGCTGGAGATTCCGGCCCAGTACGGCGGAACGGGTCTGAGCTATGAGACCACGGCCATGATTTTTGAGGAGCTGGCAAAGGTGGATGCCGGTTACGCGATCACATTTGTCACCACGTTTGTGGCCCTGCGCAACGTGATCCTGGCCGGAACACCGGAGCAGGCCCAGTACTTTGCGGATATTATAAACAGGGGGAGCTTTGCGGGCTTTGCCCTGACCGAACCCAATGCAGGTTCCGATCCTGCGGGCATCAGGGGAACGGCTGTGGCGGACGGTGACGAGTACGTACTTAACGCCACCAAAACCTTTATAACCAACGGAGCCCTGTCCGATATTTACGTGGGCTTTTTTAAGACCGATCCGGAAGCCGGACACAAGGGGATTTCCGCCTTTATCATTGACAGGGATACGCCGGGAGTTTCCGTGGGCGCCCATGAAGACAAGATGGGGCTCAGGCTGTCCAACACAACGGATCTGATCTTTGAGAATGTGAGAGTGCCAAAGAGCCGTATGCTGGGGCCGGAGGGCTCAGGCTTTAAGCTGGCCCTAAATGCACTTAACCTTTCCCGGGCCTTTGTGGCAACGCTGGCCGTGGGCATTATGCAGAGGGCGCTGGATGAAGCCGTAAAGTACGCAAAGGAGCGCAAACAGTTTAACACTCCCATTATCAAATTCCAGATGGTCCAGGCACTTCTGGCCGACATGGCCATTAAGGTGGAGGCGTCCAGATGCCTTGTGAACAATACCATGAAGCTGATGGATGCGGGAAATCTGGTGCAGAAGGAAGGCTCCATCACCAAGACCTTTGTGACGGACTGCGCCCAGGAGGTCACCTCCAATGCGGTCCAGGTATTTGGAGGATACGGCTACAGCAGAGAGTATCCGGTTGAGAAGCTGATGCGGGACGTAAAGGTATTCCAGATTTTCGAGGGAACCAACCAGATCCAGCGCATGACCATAGCAAATGTCCTGAACAAGGAATACAAATAAGAAGGGGGTTCACGATGAAGATTGTTGTATGTGTAAAACAGGTTCCGGATACAACAGAGATTAAGATCGATCCGGTAAAAAATACATTGATACGTACCGGCGTTCCCAGCATTTTAAATCCCTTTGACAGAAATGCGGTGGAGACGGCGCTTCAGCTAAAGGATACATACGGCGGAGAAGTGACCGTACTTTCCATGGGGCCGCCTCAGGCCAAAGCCGTACTGAGGGAAGCCCTTTCCATGGGCGCTGACAGGGCGTATCTTATCACGGACAGGGCCTTTGGGGGCTCCGATACCTATGCCACCAGCTATATATTGTCCAGCGCCATCCGGCATCTGGGACCCTTTGATGTGGTACTGGGAGGAAAGCAGGCCATTGACGGGGATACGGGCCAGACAGCTCCCAGCATTGCGGAGCATCTGGGGATGATCCGTCTTACCTATATTGTCTCCATGGAGATCAAGGGGGACAAGGTGATCGCAAAACGCCAGGTGGAAGAGGGCGTGGAGGTGATCGAGGCAAAGCTTCCCGTGCTGTGCACCGCCACCAAGGAAACGAATAAGCCGCGTTACGCCACCATCAGAGGAAAGCTGGAATCCCTAAAGGCTGAGATACCGGAGCTGACCCTGGAGGATATGAAGGATATTATAGATACTGCCAAAATAGGATTAAAGGGTTCGCCCACCAAGGTTAAGGCAACCTTTACCCCCAAGCGCACGGCTGACGGGGTATATATAGCAGGCGGTCCCCAGAGCATGGCGGCATCGCTTCTCGACTGCCTGGAAGAGTCAAAGGTATTGTAGAAAGGGGGAAGAATCATGGGTTTTGAACAATATAAAGATGTATGGGTGTTCATTGAATGTTTTGAGGGAACCCCCAAGAATGTGGGACTGGAGCTTTTGGGCCAGGGCAGGAAGCTGGCGGAAGGCCTGGGACAGCAGCTGTGTGCAGTGGTCATTGGCAAAGAGGTGGAGAACGCGGTCCAGGCAGCGGGGATCTACGGCGCGGATAAGATCTATGTGGTGCAGGGGGATGAGTATGACCATTATTCCGCGGACGGATACGGGTATGCCTTCCTGGAGCTGTGCAAAAAGTATGATCCCAACACCATCCTGGTGGGAGCAACGGTCAATGGAAGGGATCTGGGCTCCAAGCTGGCGGTGAGCCTGCACACCGGGCTGACTGCGGATTGTACGGCCCTCAGCGTGGAAGATACAGGGAACGTGGTGTGGGAGCGCCCTGCCTTTGGAGGAAACCTGTACGCCCAGATCCTCTGCAGCGAGACACGCCCGCAGATGGGGACCGTAAGGCCCGGGGCATTTAAAAAACCGGCTCCCCTGGCTGAGAGCCGGGCCAGGATCATCCGCGAGGAGATCCATGCGGACCATATCCGCACACAGGTGATCCAGTTCATACAGGCATGTACGGACGGCACCATCCCGGTGGGGGAGGCGGATGTGATCGTTTCCGGCGGCCGCGGAATGAAGAACTCGGAAAACTTTGCCATCCTTAAGGAACTGGCCGACCTTTTAGGCGGCACGGTGGGCTGTTCCAGGGCAGCGGTGGATTCGGGGTGGATGCCCCAGTCCAGGCAGGTGGGGCAGACCGGCTCTACTGTGACTCCCAAGCTGTACATTGCCTGCGGAATCTCCGGGGCAGTGCAGCATGTGGCAGGCATGAGCGAGTCAGGAACCATAGTGGCCATTAACAAGGATGCCTCAGCCCCCATATTTGAGGTGGCGGATTACTGTCTGGTAGGAGATCTGTTTGAGATAGTCCCTGCCCTGACCAAGGAGTTAAAAGCCAGGAAGCAGGCCTGAGGATCGCGATGGATGGAATGAAGACAGACCAAAAGCAGATGGAGCATTACCTGAAAGAGGGATACTGGAGCCATGAAACCCTGTTGGACCGCTTTGTCCAGATCACGGAGCGGTTCCCGGACAGGGAATATGTGGTGGACGACAGGGGAAACCGCTGTACCTACAGGGAGATGGATATCCTGTCCTCCAAAGTGGCTGCCTACTTAAGGGACATGGGAGTGGAGACCGGGGACTGCGTATCCTTCCAGGTGCCCGTGTGGAGCGAGTTCATTGTCATTGCCTTTGGATGCATGAAGGCCGGCGCCGTAATGCACCCCATTGCCATGTGCTATGAGGAACCGGACCTGATCCACGCCATGAACAAAGCCGATACAAAGATCTTTTTCGGCACTGCCTGGTTTCGCGGCAAGGATTATGAGGCAAGGTTTCAGTCCGTAAGGGAAGAGATAAGGACTTTAAAACATGCGGTATTCCTGGATTCTCTGGGACCGGTAAAAGGCGGGTTTACCACGTACGGTGAAATCCTAAAAACGTACCCGCCCCTTCCGCCCCGGGAGTACGGCCGGATGGACGGCCTGGACGTGGCCCTGATCCTGGGCACTTCGGGTACCACGGGTAATAATAAGGGCGTGATGCTGACCCACAGCAATATTATATTCAGTGAGGAACAGTTTAACAGGGAGCTTGGCCTGGATGAAACGGATATTATGTTCATGCCGGCGCCCCTAAACCATGCCACCGGTTTTCACCACGGCATCATCGCCCCCATGCTTTTGGGGGCAAAGGTAGTGCTTCAGCAAAAGTTTAAATGTCCTGAGGCCATAGAGCTTATGAACCGGGAAGGGTGTACCTATTCCATGGGATCCACTCCATTCATCTACGATATCCTAAACTGCCTGGAACAGCAGGGGGGAAGGGTCAAAACCCTGAAGTTTTACCTTTGCGGCGGCGCGCCCGTACCGGAGAATATGGTGAAAAGGGCCGCGGCCTTTGACATACGTCTGTGCGAGGTGTACGGATCCACGGAGAGCGTGCCCCATGTGTTTGTCAGGCCCCAGGAGGCGCCCGCCCTTAAAAAAAGTACGGCAGGACGCCCGCTGAAGGGGATCGAGGTGCGGGTGGTGGATGAGCAGGGAAGGGATGTAAAGCCGGGGACCATTGGCGAGGAGATATCCAGAGGTCCCAATGTGTTTGTGGGATATCTGAAGGACCGGGAGGAAACGGACCGGGTTTTAAAGGATGACGGATGGTTTTACAGCGGCGATCTCTGTGTCATGGATGATGACGGCTGCATACGCATTGTGGGAAGAAAAAAGGATATGATCGTAAGGGGCGGGGAGAACCTGAACTCCAATTATATTAATGACGCCATAGAGGGATGTCCCGGCGTGGCGGACCATGCTGTGATCGGAATGCCGGATGAGCGGCTGGGGGAGCGGATCTGCGCCTATGTGGTGCCTGGGGAGGGGGAGCCGCCGGATCTGGGGCAGATGCTGGCCTATATGAAGGAAAAACACGTCCCCAAGCGTTTTTGGCCGGAACGTTTGGAATTGATCGGCAGAATACCGAGAACAGGGAGCGGGAAGGTAAAGAAATATCTGCTGCTGGAAGACTTAAAACAGAGGGGGTGAGACGGTGAAGGAGCAGGTGTTTGGCCCCAGAAGGAGCAGGGCTGCCAGAAAACCTTCTGTCCAGTGCCCCAAGGTCATATTCTACCGCTGTGAGGTCTGCGGCAGCATCTGCCAGCGCACGGGCTGGGCGGAAACAGAGTCCGGGATCAGCTGCTGCGGTGAGGAGATGGAGGTATTGGTCCCTGTCTCCAGCCGGGACCTGGGCAGCGCCGGCTCCATGAGCTACCGGATCGTGGGCGGCTATAATGACAATGCGGTCCAGGTATTCTTTCACATGGAAAAGGGCTATGAGCTGGAGTGGCTCTATCTGAGAACATTTACCGGAGGTTATATGAAATACATCATGCCCGGAAAGCGTCCGCCCTGCGTGTTTGCCCTGGCGGACGAGGATGCATTTTCCTATTGTGATGAAAGCCCGTGCCTGGAATGCACCTTCTGGTGCAAACGGGGCTTTGTGGTCTACGGCTACGTGAAGGGACTGGGGCTTGTGGAAATGCCTCTGGACCAGGTTTCGCCTTATTGGCAGTCAGGGGCAAAAACAAAAGGCTGAGTACTGTACGGCACAGGCACACAAACCGGCAGGCCAAGAGCATGGTCACGGCGTGACCACCGGCTACTGTACGGACAGGCGGCTGATCATACGTGCCAGGCAGTGAAGAAATTCGTTCTCATCCCTGGAAAAACGGTATCCGCTCCTGTAAATAAGCAGGTCCTTGTGTACGTTGCCCGGATAGCTGCAGGGCTTTTGGATCAGGCCCGTGGCCTCCAGACAGCTGTAGGGAACAGGGGAGGTCCACATGTAAGTGCCCGGAATCTGCCGCAATATTTCAAACTGGCTGCCTCTGTCATAGATGGAAATGGTTTTACGTGAATTTCCGCCTGTGGCAGAGGCATCTTGTGTTTCAAAGGTAAAGGAGGGATTTTGTATATCACCCTGGACCACCTCCATGCAGTCGGCAAAGTCCAGATAGGTAAGATGTTCCCTGTCAGCCAGCGGGTGGCCGGCGGACATGAGTACATTGCAGGAAAACTCCCACAGCTCCTTCCAGTCCAGGTTCTCATCCTGGAGCATTTTCATGTAATAGGATTCGTAGAGGGCCTGACACCGTATGATCCCCAGGTCAAAGCTTTTGGAGGACACGCCGCGTATGGTATCCCGGGAATTGGTCTCTTTGTAGCCAAGGCTCACGGAGGGGAATGAACGCATGTCCTTTAAGTAGTCTGTAAACGCATAGGAAATATAGGTGGCCCTGGGCACACTCAGACTGATCTCCAGGGTGCGCTCGCTGTTCTTGACGCACAGGGATTCGATCTGCTCCTCCTGGACCAGGATGGCTTTGGCGTAGCGCAAAAACTCTTCCCCCCGTTTGGTGGGAACCATCCCGCGGCTGGTGCGGTCAAAGATGGGACAGCCCAGATCCCTCTCCAGCTCCCGTATGATCTTGCTCAGGTGAGGCTGGTTCATATAGAAGTTTTGGGCCGCCTTTGTGATGGACCCTGTTTTTTCCACTTCAACAGCATATTTTAAATAAGAAAGATTCATATACAACTCCTGGAATTTTTGTGTTATTATATCAGTATATATCAGAACAACGAATTTGAAAAGGAAAACAGCAGGGGGTCATCATGGATAAGATCGACTACAAAATATTGAATATACTGAAAGAAAATGGACGGGAGACAGCATCGGATATCAGCAAGGCCATTCATTTATCCGTGTCAGCTGTGCTGGACCGCATTAAGAAGATGGAGGAGGCCGGGATCATCAAGGGATATACGGTGAGGGTGGATTCCAAAGCCCTTGGCAATGATGTGACGGCTCTGATGGAGATCAGCCTGGAACATCCAAGGTTTCACGATTCTTTTACCGAAGTGATCATGGGCCATCCCAACATCCTGGACTGCTATTATCTCACAGGGGATTATGATTTTGTGATCAAGATCACCTGTGCCTCATCAGATGAGCTGGAGAGCATACACAGGACCATCAAAAGCCTTCCCGGTGTCTCGGCCACCAGGACCCATTTTGTATTAAAGGAGATCAAGAACGTGTACTCAGCTATTCCTGAGCTGTAGAGCGTGCGTATATGAGGAAAAGGAGATCAGAATGCAATGAAGACACTGGGGTATTACAATGGAACATATGATGAGATCCATAAGATGACCATACCCATGAACGACCGGGTATGCTGGTTCGGAGACGGGGTGTATGACGCAGGCCCCTGCCGCAATTACAACATATTTGCCCTTGACGAGCATGTGGACCGCTTTTTTAACAGCGCGGGCCTTTTACGGATACAGATGCCCTGCACCAAGGAAGAACTGAAAACACTGTTAAAGGATCTGGTTAGGGAGATGGACACCGGCGACCTGTTTGTATATTATCAGGTTACAAGGGGGACGGCTGTGCGCACCCATGAATTTCCCGCAGACGCTCCGGCTAACCTCTGGGTCATGTTAAAACCCCTTCCCTCCCCGGAACTCACTGAGAAGATCAAGCTGATCGCCGTGGAGGATACCCGTTTCTTCCATTGTAATATAAAGACCCTGAACCTGATCCCCAGCGTCATGGCTGCCCAGAAAGCCAGCGAGGCGGGATGTAAGGAAGCTATTTTCCACAGGGGGGACCGTGTGACGGAATGCGCCCACAGCAACTGCCACATTTTAAAGGAAGGAATCCTGTACACGGCTCCCGCGGATAACCTGATCCTTCCCGGCATTGCAAGGGCCCACCTGATCAATAACTGTAAAAAATTAGGGATTCCTGTAAGCGAGACTCCCTATACCCTTGAAGAACTGATGCACGCCGATGAGGTCCTGGTCACCTCCTCCACCAAGTTCTGCTTGTCTGCCAGCGAGGTGGACAAAAAGCCGGTGGGCGGAAAAGCGCCTGAGCTCCTTAAGAGGATCCAGGACGCTGTCCAGGCCGAGTTCATAGAGCAGACCGACCCTCATCTTGACTAATACACATCACAGTGATAGAATGTAAAACATGAAAAATACAGGATTAAAAACAATTGCATGGGTGTGTTCCCTTATATTAATAGGTACGGCTTGGCTGGCAGGATGCAGCAGAAAGAACGCAGATCCTGTCAGTCGGTCGTCTTTTTTGTTAAACACATTCATAACCGTTACCTTATATGATACCCAGGATGAAAAGCTGTTGGACGGCTGCATCCAGCTTTGCTCCGACTATGAAAAGCTTTTAAGCAAGACCATGGAGGGAAGCGAGATATACAGGATGAACCACAGGCAGCCCGGGGACCGGGTGTTTACGGTTTCGGAAAAGACGGCCAGGGTCCTTGCCAAGGGGCTGGAGTACAGCCGTATCTCAGGGGGTGCGTTTGATATTACCATTGAACCCTTAAGTTCTCTGTGGGATTTTACCGCAAAAGATCCACGGGTCCCTGCTGCAAAGGAGATCCAAAAGGACCTTCCCAAGGTAGGATACCAGAATATCCTTTTGGAGGGGGATCAGGTCACCTTTTTAAATGATGACACCACCATAGACCTGGGAGCCATAGCCAAAGGCTATATTGCAGATGAGATGAAGGCTTATTTGGAAGAAAATGGTGTAAAAAGCGCTGTAATCAACCTGGGCGGAAACATCCTGTGCGTGGGAGGGCTTCCAGGGGGAAGGCCCTTTAAGATCGGTCTTCAAAAACCCTATGCCACCCACACGGAGACCGTGGCTGCCCTGAAGATCACGGGAATGTCTGTTGTGTCCTCCGGTGTCTATGAGCGCCACTTTATCCAGGATGGGATCAACTACCACCATATCCTGGATCCGCGGACCGGCTATCCCTATGAGAACGGCCTGGTCCAGGTCTCCATTATTTCACCCAGGTCCATAGACGGGGACGGACTGAGCACCACCTGTTTTGCTTTGGGACTGGAAAAGGGCAGGGAACTGATCGAGTCCATGGAAGGAATCTACGGCGTGTTCATCACCCAGGACGGCGGGCTCCACTATACGGACGGCGCCGAAGACTTCCTATATAATGAATAGAGGATACAGGGGAAAGCGCCGTTTCCTTCAGGTTTTATGACATCTATTCCCCTTTACAATTCAACCCCTCTACCATATAATAGAAGGCGTACTTGAATGAAAAAGAACCAGGAGTAAGAAATGCTGCGTAAAATATGGGAAAAATGCGTGAATTACGAGACTGTGAGCTACCTGATCTGCGGTGTATTGACCACGGCGGTGGACTTTGCCGTATACACGGTTTTAAGAAACGTGGATGTAGGAGTGGGGGTGTCCCAGGCATTGTCCTGGCTGGCAGCTGTTTTGTTTGCCTATGTGGTGAACAAGCTGATCGTATTCCGCAACTATAACATGCGTCCCTCCTACCTTGCCAGGGAAGTGGGGACATTTGTGGCAGCCCGGGCTTTTTCAGGCGTGGTCACATGGGTCCTTATGGTGGTCATGGTCAGACTGGGGGGAGACAGGGGATTTATATATGAGCTGTTCTGTAAGTTCACATCTTCTGTGATCAACATGGTCCTGAACTATGTGTTCAGCAAGCTGTGGATATTTAAAAAAGAATAAGCCTGAGTAGAGAAAGGTGACTGTAATGGAACGTGAAGAAATCGAACGGGTTGAACAGGAACTGGATGCAGTTCTGAAGCTTGTGCAGCCGGAACCGCCCATGCAGGATAAAGTGCCGGAAACGGAACATAGGACACATAAGAAACAGGCGGAGGAGGACTCCGCAAAGGAACAGAAGAGAAACAGCCCCCAGGAAGAAGCATGGAAAGAGTATGCCTTTTCCGAGGAGGATGAGATTGGAGTACAGATCATGCCCAAAGAAGCTTCCGGTGAAGAAGAGATGTATTTTGATGAACAGCCCCCTTCCCAGGAAATCCTGCCGGAGGATTTTGAGACAGATCCCCGGTGGGATGAAGGGGACGAAGGGGATGAAAGAGAAGAGACAGAAGAAAGAGATGGACAGGAAGAAAGAACCTTGAGGAACCAGCGATGGGAACGGAAACGGGAATGGGCGGAATCCGGCAGGCCTAAGAGGACACTGCGGCTGCTGAAACCTTCCGATGGACTGGTGGCGGCCTTTTTTGTGCCGGTTATTGTAATGATCATCATATTTGCCCAGAGAGGCATCTTCCCCTTTGGGGAGGAAAGCTTTTTAAGGACAGATATGTATCACCAGTATGCCCCGTTTTTTTCCGAGTTTCAGTACAAGCTGACCCACGGGGGAAGCCTGCTGTACAGCTGGGATATCGGCATGGGAGTGAATTTTTCCGCCCTTTATGCCTATTATCTGGCAAGCCCGGTCAACTGGCTTTTGATCCTCTGTCCCAAGCAGTTTATTATTGAGTTTATGACACTGATGATCGTGCTTAAGATCGGACTGTCGGGACTGAGCTTTGCATGGTATCTGAAAAAGCATTTTGGCACAAGGGACTTCGGCGTGGGGCTTTTTGGCATCTTTTATGCGCTCAGCGGCTACATGGCTGCCTACAGCTGGAATATCATGTGGCTGGACTGCATCCTGCTGTTTCCGCTGATCCTTCTGGGGCTGGAGGCACTGGTAAAGGGAAAGAGCGGCCTTTTATACTGCATTACCCTGGGGCTCTCCATTCTTTCCAATTACTATATATCTATTATGATATGTATTTTTATGGTCATCTATGTCATTGCCCAGATGATCATCAACCCGCCGGGGGGACTGTGGGCGTTTGTGAAGACCTGCCTGCGCTTTGCGGTGTATTCCCTGCTGGCAGGAGGGCTGGCCGCAGTGGTGCTGCTGCCGGAGATCTATGCGCTGCAGGCAACGGCTTCCGGGGACTTTGATTTCCCCAAGACGGTTTCCTCCTACTTCTCCATCTTTGACATGGTTGCCCGCCATATCGGGAACGTGGGGACGGAGATCGGGCTGGACCACTGGCCCAATATATATTGCGGCGTGGCCGTGCTGATGTTCTTCCTCCTCTATCTGGGAAGCAGGAAGGTCGCTTTCAGGGAAAAGGCAGTGTACTGCAGCCTTTTGCTGCTGTTTTACGCCAGCTTTTCCACCAATGTGCTGAACTTTATATGGCATGGATTCCACTATCCCAACAGCCTTCCCTGCAGGCAGTCCTTTATCTACATTGCCCTGATGCTGTTCATGTGTTATCAGGCGTACATCCACCTGAAGGAAACCTCCTGGAAGCACATATGCCTGGCCTTCTGGGGAGCTGTCATATTTGTGCTGCTGGCTGAAAAGCTGGTGGACAATTCAGAGCAGTTCCACTTTTCCGTGTTCTATGTGGCGGTTTTGTTTATTGCAGCCTATGCAGGGCTGATCTACCAGTATAAAAAGGGCAGATGGAGCCTGGACGCCATCATACTGACAGCCCTTGCAGTGGTTGCCGTTGAGGCGGCTGTGAATACGGCGGTCACCAGCGTCCCCACCACCAGCAGGACCGCTTATGTAAAGGATAATAAGGATGTGGAGGAACTGGTGTGGAACCTGAAGCCGGATACCTTTTACCGGGTGGAGAAATCCGACAGGAAGACCAAGAATGACGGAGCCTGGATGAATTTCCCCTCCGTATCCCTGTTCTCTTCCACTGCCAATGCATCCCTTTCAGACTTTTTCCGTCTTCTCGGATGCGAGAGCTCTACCAATGCCTACAGCATCACGGGAAGCACACCCCTGGTGGACAGCCTGTTCTCCGTACTTTACGGCCTGTATCCCGACCAGCAGCCTGCATCCAGCCCCATGGACCAGGAAGCGCGAAAGGGCGGTGTGTGGCTTTATAAAAACAGATATACCCTTCCTGTGGCCTTTATGCTGCCAAAGGATGTGGAGGAAAACTGGATCATTGATTCAGGGAATCCGGCACTGGTGCAGAATGATCTGTGCGATGTGCTGGGTACCGGCCGCGTGCTTGTTCCCAATGAGAGTGTGACAGAGGGAAAGAAGCTTTCCTTCACAGCCCAGGAGACCGGGGATTATTACGTATATGTGACCAACAAAAAGGTGAAGGAAGTCTCTGTTGTAATAGGCGAGCATTCAGAAAGCTTTGACAATGTGGACCGGGGATATTTCCTGGAACTGGGCTGTGTTACAAAGGGACAGGAAGTAAACCTGGAATCCAGGGATGACGGGAATCCCACCCTTCAGGCAGAGGTGTGGCGTTTTGATACCCAGGCCCTTAAGTCTGTTTATGAGATCATGAATGCAAACCCTATCACCCTTACAAGCTGGGCTGATACAAAGCTTAAAGGCACTGTTACAGCCAGCCAGCCGGGGGTGATGTACACCAGCGTCCCATATGATAAGGGCTGGAGTATCCTGGTGGACGGTGTGCCGGTAACGCCCAGAAAACTCTTTGACACCTTCCTGGCCGTGGACCTAAGCCAGGGCACCCATGAGATTTCTATGACCTATGAGCCGGAGGGGCTTCGCACAGGCGCATGGATAACAGGGGCATCGGCTGCAATCCTGGGCTGTATTGTACTGGCAGGCTGTTTTAAAAAGAATCAAAAAGATAAGAAATCCAACAAAGCGAGGAGATAAAAGCCATGAAATTATGGGGAGGACGTTTTACCAAGGAAACAGATCAATTGGTGCACAATTTCAACGAATCCCTGTCCTTTGACCAGAAATTTTATCATCAGGACATAGAGGGAAGCATTGCACATGTGAAAATGCTGGAAAAGCAGGGGATCCTGTCAACAGAGGACAGAGATGATATTATCCGCGGATTGGAAAGCATTCTGTCTGACCTGGACAGCGGAGCATTGACCATATCATCCGATTCCGGATATGAGGATATCCACTCTTTTGTGGAGGGGACTCTGACAGAGCGTATCGGGGAAGCGGGAAAGCGCCTTCACACAGGGCGCAGCCGCAATGACCAGGTAGCCCTGGATATGAAACTCTACACCAGGGATGAGATTGATGAGATAGAAAAACTGGTAAAGGAATTGTTAATGGAGCTGCTGGTTATCATGGAGGCCAATACAGATACCTTTATGCCGGGCTTCACCCATCTGCAAAAGGCCCAGCCCATCACCCTGGCCCATCACATGGGAGCATATTTTGAGATGTTTTCCAGAGACCGCTCAAGGCTGCAGGACATCCGTAAGAGGATGAACTACTGTCCTCTGGGGTCCGGAGCGCTGGCAGGCACCACCTATCCTTTGGACCGGGAATACACGGCAGCCCTTTTGGGCTTTGACGGCCCCACCCTCAATTCCATGGATTCCGTGGCTGACAGGGACTATCTGATCGAGCTGTTAAGCGCCCTGTCCACCATCGCCATGCACCTGAGCCGGTTCTGCGAGGAGATCATTATATGGAACACCAACGAATACCGTTTTGTGGAGATCGATGACTCCTACAGCACGGGCAGTTCCATCATGCCCCAGAAAAAGAATCCCGACATTGCAGAGCTGATCCGCGGCAAGAGCGGCCGCGTCTACGGTGCCCTGGTATCCCTTCTGACCACCATGAAGGGGATCCCCCTTGCCTACAACAAGGACATGCAGGAGGACAAGGAACTGACTTTTGATGCCATTGACACGGCCAAGGGCTGCCTGGCGCTGTTCACAGGCATGATCTCCTCCATGTCCTTTCGCAAGGATGTGATGGAGGCCAGTGCCAAGAATGGCTTTACCAATGCCACGGATGCGGCCGACTACCTGGTCAACAAGGGGGTTCCCTTCCGTGACGCCCATGGGATCGTGGGCCAGCTGGTGTTGTTGTGTATTGGGAAGGGGATTGCGCTGGACGACCTTTCCCTGGAGGAATACAGGCAGATCAGCCCGGTATTTGAGGAGGACGTGTACGAGGCCATCAGCATGAAGACCTGTGTAGAAAAACGCGTCACCATCGGAGCCCCGGGACAGGAAGCCATGAAGCAGGTGATCGAAATCTACAGACAGCAGCTGGCCGGTTGACGGCAGGGCAATTGACAGAAGAAAAGGGCAAAGCTTCCAAAAACGCTGTCCTCAGGACAGGCGGCTGCTTTGTCCTTTTATCATTCGCCGGACCATTGTCAGTACTAGAAAAAAACACCTCTTGACGATTTTTAAGAGGGATTATATAATATTTACATCATGCTAGTTGTAAAAACAACAGAAAGAGGGGGCGGAATGGAGGAATATCTTCACCTTGTGAAAAAATCTCCGCTATTCTATGGGATTAATGATGACGAGCTTTACACGCTTTTAAAGTGCTGTGCCGCGGAGCAGATCGCTTATGAGGACAGCGAATATATTTTCCGAATGGGTGAATCTGTGAATAAAGTGATGATCCTGTTAAGGGGCAGGGCCCAGGTCATGCAGGAGAACTTCTGGGGACGCCAGGAGCTGATCTACCATATCAAAGAGGGGGAGCTGTTCGGCGAGTCCTACTCCTGTGCCAGGACCCCGGTGCTTCCGGTGAGTGTGATAACAGAGGGAGCCTGTGAGGTGCTGTTCCTCAATTATCAGAGGATGATCACCTTCTGCTCCCTGGCCTGTGAGTTCCACACCAGGTTTATTCATAATATGCTCCGCCTGGTATCGGAGCACAATGTAAAACTGGAGAATAAGCTGGAACATGTGTGCAGGAAAACTACCAGGGAAAAGCTTTTGTCCTACCTGTCCGAGCAGGCTGTTGCAAGAGGCGGACGGGATTTTGACATTCCCCATAACCGGCAGGAGCTGGCGGAGTATCTTTGCGTGGACCGCAGCGCCATGTCCAGTGAACTGAGCAAGATGCGGAACGAGGGAATCCTGGACTTCCAGAAAAATCATTTTGTGCTCCACGACAGGTATGACGGCGGGCGCAGAGAGGGCGCATAAGCAGCTGACTGCTGATGCGCCCTGTTCCTTGGGTGACGTTTATTCCGGAAAAACCGCATTGAGGCATTTTTCCGCTGCTTCTTTGGAGATCAGGTTAATGGCCCTGGAGTCATCCTTTCTGGTGTAATAGCCGGTTCCCTCATCATCGGGACTGCCGATGGCAAGGGTGACGGTGCCTGAATCTTCGCCCTTTTCATAGGTCCAGGACAGGATCATGACCGGGGCGGACAGGCCGAAGCTGCCCAGCTCCTCATCCGTGGCCTTGTAGGTGGTACACGACTGGATGGACAGGCCGCCGATGGCCTGGGCCAGATTATTGAGGGCAGCATTGTCAGGCAGGCGGTTTTCCTCCCGGTCCGCGGAATCTTTGTACCAGGCGATATTATCCTCGCCGTCAATGGTCTTCTTTAGAAAATGTGATGTCTTCCCTTCCTTTGTAACCGTGATCTCCCTGATATCAGCACCGGTCACATAGGGGAGGGATTCTGTTTCCACAAAGTCGTAAAGCCCTTTTCCCGCAGTATCTGTCAGATAGTTCCCAATGGTATATACCTGATCGCTGCCTTCCACGCAGGCGTAGTATTCCGCGGCCGTGCTTGCGTAACCGGAGGCCGTATCCCCGGTGCCGGCAACCTGGCTGCCCACCAGGATGGTCCGGGCAGTGCCGTCTTTTGACCGGGTCTCAAACCGGACAGACGGTGTATCAAGCCCGTAGGAAGCCAGGCTGTCCGGAGTGTCCAGGCGCCGTTCGGCCCTGAGCTTAGACAGGGTATCCGCCAGTGTGGACAGGGTATACTGGCGGATGGGGCAGTCCCTGTCTGTCTGATAGTACCATGTGTCGCCCTCCTTTTCAAAGGACAGACCCTGCCCGTCCTTTTCCCACGACAGGGAGGAAATCCCTTCGATGTCTGTCATATAGATCTGTTCCTCCTCCCGGCGTTGGCTGCTCTCACCGCTTTTCTTCTGCTGCCAGGTGATCAGGCCATAGGCGGCGCAGAGCAGAACCAGGATGGCGGCAGCCGGCACAAGGGCGTTTGTCTTTTTCTTCATATGCTGATCCTCCTTACAGTTTGCGGCGTTTCATCCAGACCACAAATCCGGTGATCAGGAATACCACGGGAATCACAATGATAAACAATGCGCTCCATAACCCGCCCGATGTTATCATATTATAGGTAATATCCAGACTCTTGCTTGGAATGGACAGGGTGGTCACTCCCGGCATTTTGTAGGAAACCGCGTTCATGAATATGGTCAGATTGGTAATATTTGGAAAACTGGTAAGTATGTCGTCTGAGATCAGTTCAGGCGCTGCGATCACAGTGAACACAGACGCCGTATCCTCCTCCTCATTGACGGTTTCCACAGCGGCTGCGGCCAGGACGTAGGTGCCCTCTGTCTTTTCCTGTGTGGCAGGGTCAACCAATATGCCGGAATCCGAAGTGGTCAGGAAGGGGGTTACGGTCAGGCCGTCCCTCAGGTCTTCCTGAATGGTCATGCCTGAGGGCTGAATTGCCAGGGCAGCCTGTTTGGAGTCCACCCCGCTTAACAATCCGCTGGAAAAGTCATATTCAGGGATTACATAGAATGGATTGTTGTTGTAAAAATGCCGGGGGGCCGAGTCTGCCACAAACCCGTTCTTTATATCCATTCCATACTGTGAACACAAGCCGGACAGGTTGGCAAGGCGATTCTGGGTCACTCCTGACAGGAGCAGCAGATGACCGCCGTTTTTCAGATAATCTGTGAGGGCGGTTGTTTCATCCTGGCTTATATCCGTCAGGGGATTGTTGATGATCAGCAGGCCGCAGTCCTGCGGGATCGTGCTGTCCGTCATCAGGTTCAGATCCGACAGTATCATGCCGGACTTTTCCAGGGCATCCTTTACCGTGGCTGACAGAGCGGATTCCTGGTGTCCGGTGAGTGTGTACACCGCAGTCTCATTGTCGTTGGTCACATAGCTTACAGCGCTTGTGATCTGTCCTTCTCCGTCAAAGGCGGTTTCCTTGATCTGTTGGTACTGATAGTAGGCCATGAGGTCGATCTGGATGATATCATTAAATGAGACAGCTGTCTTCTTGCCTGTCTCTTCGCAGACCACCAGCACCTGGCCCGGCTGGGCATCCAGGGTGGTCAGCACATCCGGGTGCAGGACAGGGTCGTCCTCCACCACACGGATGCGGGGAGACTGGTCAGCGTACAGGCTGACAAAGGATCTGATCCTTTCATCCACCGAGTCCGGACTGGCTATGATGTGGATGGTAACATCCTTGTCAAGCTTAGACAGGATATCCTTTGTGGTGTCTCCCAGGGTAAGGATCTGGTTAGTGCTTAAATCCCATTTCCTGTATTTGGCCGGGATCTTCCCTATGATTAAGTTGGCTATGATAATGGCAGCAATGACCACAATGGTAAACAGCGCCATATAGCTGCCCTTTTTTAATTTCCTTGTCATGTTTTCCTCCTTGATATGGTGAATCCTGTTATGTCAACTCCATCTGCGTTTTTGTGTGGACTGGACCGTGAGAAAAAGAAGGATAGCGGCAGCGCTGACATAGTATACCAGGCCCCCGATATCCAGTATATGGGTGCCGGCGATATTGTTAAATACATCGGTTAGCACGATCTTTCCCAGGATGTCCGTGAGGGCATGCTCTAACAGGCTTTGTTTCACCAGGTAAGTGCCTGCCAGGCCCATAACGCCCAGGGCTTCCAGACCAAGGGCCAGGGGCACATGGCTTGTGAGGCGGTACATGACAAAGCAGACCAGGCTCCAGAGGATCAGCAGCCCGGCCAGGGAGCCAAGGGCAGTGGTGGGCATGAAGCTTAAAAGCCCGGGCCACAGGATCAGGAGGAGAAGGATGCCAAAGGTCCCGGCCGCCGCAATGAGCTGGCTCTCGGTAAGGGAGGAGATAAACAGCCCGATGGCGATGTACACGCAGCCCAAGAGGAAAAATGCCAGAATAGAGGCGTAGTCCTCAGCCAGATAGGCGGTCCCGTTGGCCTTGATGATCAGCGGGCAGAGGCAGGCAATGGCCATAGGAACCGCGAATATGGTGATCATGGACAGGTATTTCCCCATAATGATCCCCCACAGGGATACCGGGGATGTGAGAAGCATCTGATCAGTGCGGGAGCGCCGTTCATCGGCCATGCTGCGCATGGTGAGGATGGGGACCGCGATCATGAGTATCATCAGGGTGGAGTTCAGTGTGTATGAAAAGTAGGGGTATCCGTTTATCATGTTATATACCATGAAGTAAATGCCCATAAACATGGTCAGGAACGCAATGAACACATAACCTGTCATGGAATAGAAATAGGATTTCAGTTCACGTTCATAGATCGCTCTCATGGGTTTCGTCCTCCTTTTCCTGTGTTGGGGAATCCATAGCCCGGTCAAGGGAGGATCCGGTGCCTGGATCATTGGTTTCGTCTTCTGAATAATTAGTTTCGTAACCTGGATCTTGGCTCTCCGTCAGTGTTCCTTCTGTCAGTTCCAGGAACACCTCCTCCAGGGACGCCTTAGATGCGCTCATGGACAGGATGGGCATGCGGTTTTCGGCAAAGGCATAGAAGAGCTGTTCCCGCACATCCATGGACGCATCCATGGACGCATCTGCGGACGCATTCCCGGCATTGGTTCCGATCTGAAGGTTCAGGCGGCAGACAGGGTTTCCCTCCTCCTGGGACACTGCGCCTATCGATACGGATGGGATATCCTTAAGAACACGGCGGATGGAATCCGCATCACCCTTTACATCCAGCTCCAGTGCGGCTGAGCCCTCCAGCCGTTGCTCCAGATTTTCCGGAGTGTCGCTGGCGATCAGCTTTCCCCGGGAGATGATCATAATATGGTCACAGACAGCGCTGACTTCCGAAAGAATGTGGGAGCTGAGGATGACCGTGTGCTTTTTCCCCAGGTCGCGGATCATATCCCGGATCTCAATGATCTGCTTGGGATCCAGTCCCACGGTGGGTTCATCCAGTATGATCACATCCGGTTTCCCCAGAATGGCCTGGGCCATCCCCACTCTCTGCCTGTAGCCCTTGGAGAGGTTCTTGATCAGGCGTCCCTGTACGTCCGTGATCTTTACCAGTTCCATAACCTCCTGAATGGACTCTTCCCGTTTGTCTTTTGGAATTTTTTTTAGTTTCGCAGCAAATTCCAGATATTCCCTTACAGTCATATCCAGATAAAGGGGCGGTACTTCAGGAAGGTAGCCCATGCGTTTTTTTGCTTCCCCCGGTTCATCCAGTATATTGTGGCCGTCTATGAGGACTTCCCCCTCCGTGGCGCCCAGATAACCCGTCATGATGTTCATGGTGGTTGACTTTCCCGCGCCGTTTGGTCCCAGGAAGCCGTAGATCTGACCGTCTTCCACCGTAAAACTCAGATGGTCCACGGCCAGGCGGCCGCCGTAATCCTTTACAAGATTTTTTACTTCGATCACTGATTGAATCCTCCCGTATGTTTTTATTCATCTCATAGTTGTAAAATTAAAATGTGATGAAAATGTGATTAATTTATAATATTTTTAATAAGATTCCGTTTTCATTTGGCAAAGTATCGCATAAACACGCAAAATATCGCACAAAATATTGCAAAAAAACTCTTGCCCTAAGTAGCTGATGTTGGTATAATATAGGACAGTTGGTAAAAATATAACATATAAGATGTACGAGATGCCTTCGGGCATCAGAATGGAGGGAACAATGAATCAGATTGATACCATGTCGGTCAACGCAATCCGCGTTCTGGCAGCAGATGCTGTGCAGAAGGCAAAGTCAGGCCATCCAGGACTTCCTTTAGGTTCAGCGCCAATGGCTTATGAACTTTGGGCAAACCATATGAACCACAACCCTAAAAACCCCCAGTGGAAGAACAGGGACCGTTTTGTACTTTCAGGAGGCCATGGATCCACGCTTCTTTACTCACTGCTCCATCTCTTTGGATATGGCCTTACAAAGGAAGATATGATGAACTTCCGTCAGATGGATTCCCTGACCCCGGGACATCCGGAATATGGCCATACGGTGGGTGTTGAGGCCACCACAGGACCTCTGGGCGCCGGTATGGGCATGGCGGTGGGCATGGCCATGGCTGAGGCACATCTGTCGGCCGTATTCAACAAGGACGGGTATCCGGTGGTAGACCACTATACATACGTCCTGGGCGGAGACGGGTGTATGATGGAGGGGATTTCCTCTGAGGCATTTTCACTGGCAGGGACCCTGGGTCTTGGAAAGCTGATCGTGTTCTATGATTCCAATCAGATCTCCATTGAGGGAAGCACGGATATTGCATTTACCGAGAATGTCCAAAAGCGCATGGAGGCATTTGGCTTCCAGCTGCTGATGGTTGAGGACGGCAATGACCTGGATGCCATTGGAAAGGCTATCCAGGAGGCAAAGGCTGATACCACACGTCCTTCCTTTATCACGGTTAAAACACAGATCGGTTACGGCTGCCCGGCTAAGCAGGGCAAGGCCAGCGCCCATGGCGAGCCTCTGGGTGAGGACAACGTGGCCGCTATGAAGGAAAACTTAAACTGGCCGTCCATGGAGCCGTTTTATGTACCGGATGAGGTATATGCCAATTATAAGGCACATAGTGAAAAGGGCGCTGAGACAGAGGCAAAGTGGAACGCATTATTTGATGAATACTGTGGTAAATACCCTGAGATGAAGGAACTTTGGGACAAGTTCTATAACCCGGAACTGGGTAACGAGGTATATGACAACGAGGAGTACTGGGCGTATGACGAGAAGCCGGATGCAACCAGAAGCTTATCAGGAAAGCAGCTTCAGAAGCTTAAGAACCTGATGCCCAACCTGATCGGCGGCGCGGCCGACCTGGCTCCCTCCACCAAGACATATATGGCGGATATGGGAGATTTTTCCAAGGATAATTACGCCGGACGCAACCTGCATTTTGGTGTCCGGGAACTGGCAATGGCAGCAATCGGTAATGGTCTGATGCTTCATGGAGGCCTTCGGGCATTTGTCTCCACCTTCTTTGTGTTCAGTGATTACACCAAGCCAATGGCAAGACTGTCCGCGCTGATGGGAGTTCCCCTGACCTTTGTATTTACCCATGACAGCATTGGCGTGGGTGAGGACGGGCCTACCCATGAGCCCATTGAGCAGCTGGCCATGCTGCGCTCCATGCCCAATTTCCATGTGTTCCGTCCCGCGGACGCAACAGAGACAGCCGCCGCCTGGTACAGCGCTGTCTCCTCATCCAAGACGCCTACCGCCCTGGTGCTTACAAGGCAGAATCTGCCGCAGTTAGCCGGGTCCGGCAAGGAAGCCTTAAAGGGCGCGTATATTCTGGAGGATTCCGCCAAGGAAGTTCCGGACGCCATCATCATTGCAACCGGTTCAGAGGTGGAACTGGCCGTTGGAGCAAAGGCAGAGCTGGCCAAAGAGGGTATGGATGTGCGCGTTGTCAGCATGCCGAGTATGGATGTATTTGAGGAGCAGCCTGAGGAGTACAAAGAGGCAGTGCTTCCTAAGGCAGTGAGAAAGAGGGTAGCAGTGGAAGCCCTGGGCGATTTCGGATGGGGCAGATATGTGGGCCTGGACGGAATAACCGTTACCATGAAGAGCTTTGGCGCCAGCGCTCCTGCAGGGCAGCTGTTTAAGAAGTTTGGATTTACAGTGGAGAATGTGGTGGCTGCGGTTAAATCCCTGTAATCCCATAGCAAAAAAAGAAAGCGTTGATCATAAGGGAATCCCTGACCGGAAAAAGAATGGCGGTCAGGGATTCTTTTGTATAGGGCTTTCATATCCGGAAGGGGGATGTTGAACATTTTCGTTCTCAATGGTATAATCTGGTCAATACAGGATAAAGAGGGCAGGCACATGATCGATTTCTTAAAAGAAGAGCATGTAAACAGTGATATTATCAGGGGAATTGAGGGATTTCGGGCTGACTATCCGGCGGATGCCGGGGATCAGGAACGGATTCCTGCGCCCAAATGCCAATACTATGGGCGGGAAATATGGGAACAGGCTGTAGCGGCCCTGTTGTGCGGCCAGAATCTTTTGCTGGCAGGGCCAAAGGCAACGGGAAAGAACATACTGGCCGAGAACCTGGCGGCGGCGTTTGGCCGCCCTCTTTGGGACATTTCTTTTCATGTGAATATGGATGGAGCGGCCCTGATCGGAGCAGATACCTTTGAGGATAACCGGGTGGTGTTCCGCCCCGGGCCCGTGAGCTGCTGCGGGGTGAGCGGCGGCTTTGGAATCCTGGATGAGATCAATATGGCCAGGAATGAGGCCTTGGCAGTGCTCCACAGCATATTGGATTTCAGAAGGGTCATTGATGTGCCTGGTTATAACAGGATCAGGCTGAGGGAGGAGACCCGGTTTATTGCAACCATGAATTACGGTTACGCCGGGACCAGGGAATTGAATGAGGCATTGGCTTCCCGGTTTGTGGTCATAAACATGCCCGTGATCTCCCAGGACAGCTTGGAACGCCTGCTGAGAACCCAGTTCCCCCGTCTGAGAGACAAGTATGCCAGGCAGTTTGCCCTTTTGTTCCAGGAGATCAGGATAAAGTGCCAGAGCGGTGAGATCTCCACCAAGCCCCTGGACCTGAGAGGGCTGCTGAGCGCCCTGGAACTGATGGAAATGGGAGTGGGGGCATATCAGGCACTGGATATGGGGATTACCAACAAATCCTTTGATCCCTATGAACAGACTCTGATAAGGGATATGATCCGAAGCCGGATACCAAAGGGGCTGGACGGGGAAAAACTGTTTTCAGAGCGGATATGAGGAAGAACATCCACCTAAAGAGGAGGGAGTTTCAATCGAAGGGAAAGAGGAATACAGATTGCAGCGCCGGAGAGCGCTGAATATGATATGGACAGCGGCGGAGGATTATTCCTTCCGCCCGGTTTTCATGGCCTTTGACAGGGAGGGAAAGGCGGATTTGTATCTCAACAGTGTGATCGGATGGACCCACAAGTGGTACGGGGGCGGAAGTCTGGAGGCATTGCCCCGCGCCTTTGAGGGCGCGGCCCTTCAGGATCTGTACGATACGGTGTACTGGCTCTGCATGGAGACGTGCGTCTATGAGCAGGAGCGGGAAGACCGTCCTGCGGTTCCGGAATTAAGGCGGGAATATGCCCGGCGGATATTGAGGGACTCTGGGAGTGACGGGGAGCAGGAACTGGCAGTTACCCTGAGAAATGCCCACTTTGGCAAGGCGCTGGGGGTCAGGACCGTGCTGCTGCCCAAAGAGCAGCGGCTGGTCCGTGACATGGATATGAAGGGAAAGCTGACAGAGGCGGAAGTGGAAGCCCGGATCCGGATGATCCTGAGGGAATATTTTCACTTTCGGTGTGATGTGCCTGAGGAAGGGATTGGGACTGGGCGGCGGAGGCATTTCCGGAGGGGAAAGCTGTTTTTGAAAAAGCCGGCTGTCCGTTTTATGATAACACGCCTGGATGATCCGGAGGAGGATTATGAGGAGGAGGCCGGGGAAGAAAAGGACAAAGATCCCGGTAGAAAGAACGGCAAAAAGCCCGGGGAAAAGGAGGGGGAGGGAAAGGAAGGCCGTACAGGCCGGCTGGGGAATTTCCTGGGCGAACTGTGGGAAGCCGGCAGGGATGAGTGGAGCCGGGAATATATAGAGACATGTTTTGGAAGCCCGGTGTACCATGTGCGTGAACTGCAGCGGATCGAATCACTTCTGTGCACCGGCAGCCATGAGGGCTGCCATCTGTACTTTACCAAAGGGGAGAGACGGATTACGGCCGGTTCGGGCAGTCCCCGGGGCAGGCTGGAAAAAGAAGCCCAGGGCCGGCAGCGCATAGCCCTGGAGCAGGAAAAGAAGAACCGGGAATACTATGAGGCTCACAGGGATGTGCACCAAAACTGTATTCTCAGGCTGAAGGAACAGATTGCAAATACCCTTCTTATTGAGCAGGAACCGGAATCAGTGACTGCAAGAATGGGAAAACTGAACGGAAGAAGGGTGTGGAGGGAGCGGTGCCTGGGGGATATGCGGGTGTTTGACAGGGAGATTATCAATGACACGGCTCCTTTTTCCGTGGATATTATGCTGGACGGTTCCGCCTCCCAGCTCCACAGGCAGGAGATGATCGCCTCCCAGGGGTATATCATAGCCGAAAGCCTGCGCCTTTGCCGCATCCCGGTTCAGGTGTATTCCTTTTGCAGCTTTTGCGGGTATACGGTTTTTAATATATTGAGGGAATATAAAGACAGGGACGGGAACCGGGATATGTTCAGGTATTCCGCCTGCGGATGGAACCGGGACGGACTGGCTTTAAGAGGGGCGGGATATCTTATGGAGCAGTCACAGTACCCCAACCGGCTTCTTATCATACTCACAGATGCCAGCCCCAATGACGATAAAAAGATCCCCTCACAGGGAGTGTGGTTCAAAAAGACGGAATATGAGGCGGAGACAGGGATCCGGGATGCGGCGGATGAGGTGAGGAAGCTGAAGAAAAAAGGGATTCGGGTCATAGGTGTCTTTTATGGCCTGGATCAGGAGCTGGAGGGAGCCAGGAAGATATATGGCAGCAGCTTTGTAAGAATCAGGGATGCCGGACAGCTGGCCGACACGGTGGGCGGGTTGATCCGGGAAGAGGTGAGAGGAATGGAGGAATCATGCCAGTAGATGCGTTAGAACTATTTTCGCGGCCAACGGCCCGGTGGTTTTTACAGACATTTGGAGCGCCCACAAAAGTCCAGGAGGAGACCTGGCCCGCCATTGCCGCCGGCCGCTCCGTGCTGGTCAGTGCGCCAACGGGAACAGGAAAGACACTGTCCGCATTTCTTGTATTTATAGACAGGCTGAATGCCATGGCCCGGGAGGGGAGGCTGAAGGAGGAACTGTACCTGATCTATGTGTCTCCCTTAAAATCCCTGGCTGGGGATATCAGGGAAAACCTGCGCCGCCCCCTGGATGGGATCTGCCAAGAGACGGAGCTGATGGGAGAGGGGAAGATGCCGGATAGTCTCCGGGTGGCGATCCGCACCGGGGACACGCCCCAGAAGGACCGGCAGAGAATGGTCAGGCATCCGCCCCATATCCTTATCATCACGCCGGAATCCCTGTATCTGATGCTCACCTCCAAAACAGGGCAGACCGTGCTGAGGACGGCAAAGGCAGTGATCGTGGATGAGCTTCATGCCCTGATCGATACAAAAAGGGGCGCCCATCTGATGCTTTCCATTGCAAGGCTGGACTGGCTCTGCAAAAGGCCGCTCCAGCGCATCGGACTGTCGGCGACCATTGAACCCCTTGACCTGGCCGCGGCATATCTGTCCCCGGAGCCGGCCCTGATCTGCGCTCCGGCCATGGACAAGCAGGTGAGGATCCAGGTGCTGGGGACCATGCCGGCCCAGGGCAGGAGGAAGGATCCTGTGTGGGAAGAACTGGGACAGGCAGTTTACCGCCAGTGCCTGCAGTACAGGAGTGTCATTGCCTTTTCCGAGGGACGCCGGTATGCGGAGAAACTGGCTTACTATGTCAACCTTTTGGGAGGGGACGGTTTTGCCAGAGTGCATCACGGCAGTCTGTCCAAGGAGGCTCGGGCCGGGGTGGAGCAGGATTTAAGGGACGGAAGTCTGCGGCTTCTGTGCGCAACCTCCTCCATGGAGCTGGGGATCGATGTGGGGGAGCTGGACCTTGTTCTGCAGATCGGCTGCCCGCGCACCGTGTCCAGCACCATGCAGCGTTTGGGACGGGCCGGTCACAATCCGGGGAAGGTAAGCGTTATGTATATGTATCCCCGGACCGCGCCTGAGAGTGTGTACTGCGGAATGACGGCCCAGGTGGCCAGGCAGGGAGGAGTGGAGCACACCAAGCCGCCGCGGCTGTGCCTGGATGTGCTGGCCCAGCATCTGGTCTCCATGGCAAACGGGGAAGGCTACACGGTGGAGGATGTGATGGAGATCCTTGCCAGGGCCTATTCCTTTCAGGATGTGACCAGGGAGGATGTGAAGGACCTGCTCTGTATGCTGGCCGGGGACTATGAACACAGAAGGGATGTTCCGGTCCGTCCAAGAGTCCTGTATGACAGGATCCATGAGCGGGTGGACGGGGACGCATACAGCCGGATGCTTGCAACGGCAGCCGGAGGTACCATACCGGATAAAGGCCTGTACACGGCCAAGACCGAAGACGGGGTTAAATTAGGTGAACTGGATGAAGAGTTTGTCTATGAGTCCCAGCGTGGGGATAAGTTCATGCTGGGCTCATTTGCGTGGAAGATCGCAAGGATCGATAAGGATACGGTTTATGTCACCCAGGTGTCAGCAGAGGGAGCCAGGCTGCCTTTCTGGAAAGGGGAAGCCAGGGGGCGCACCTTAAAGACCAGTCTGGCGTTTGGCAGGATCCTGGGCAGGCTGGGGGAGGCCGGGGAACAGGGAAGGCTGGGGGAAGAACTGGCCGGCCTGGGATTGGACAAGGCATCGGTGATCAGTGCCGAAAGCTTTCTGAAACGGCAGATGGAAGCGGTGGGAGGGCTTCCTGACCACAGGACCATAGTGGCGGAACATTTTACCGACCACACAGGTTCACACCAGGTGATGGTCCACGCCCTTTTTGGACGCAGGGTCAACGGACCGTTATCCCTTCTGCTGCAGCACATGGTAAGGACCGAATACGGGTTTGACACAGGCTGTGTGGATGAGGAGGACGGGTTTATGCTGTACCCCTACGGGCAGGAGACGATCCCGGAACAGCTTTTATACCGGCTGGATCCGGACCGGGTACGGGATATACTGGAAGCACTGCTGCCCGTCACCCCTCTGTTTAATATGACATTCCGGTATAATGCTGCCAGGGCGCTGATGATGGGCATGAAACGAAACGGCCGCCAGCCTTTGTGGATGCAGCGGCTGAAAAGTACGGAAATGCTGGATTCCCTGATGCATGAGAAAAACCATCCCCTGATCCGGGAGACAAAGCGGGAATGTCTGGAGGATCACTGGGACATAGATGGAGTGATGCAGATCATCCATGGGATCCGCGCCGGCTCCATAAAGGTGCGGGAGGTCTGTACCGATGTGCCTTCCCCCATGTCCCTGCCTCTCCAGTGGCAGGCGGAGTCGGCGGAAATGTATGAATATTCCCCCACCACACCCGGGATCCGCCAGGCGGTCTATGACGAATTAAAATACATGGAGGGGATCAGGCCTGCATCCAATGTCCTGGAAAAGCAGCAGGAACGGACAAAGCTGCCAGGGGATGAGAAGCAGCTCCATTCCCTGCTGATGATAGAAGGGGACCTGATTGCAGGAGAACTTGAGGTACCGGTGGAATGGCTGGAACTTCTGGCAGGGCAGGGGCGGACGCTTTACATTGAGCCGGGGCTCTGGATCGCTGCGGAGCAGGAGGAACTTTATGAAAAAGCCCTGTCCGAGGGGGGACTTGAGGAAGCTGCCTCCATTGTGCGCAGAATGCTGCGCTACCGCGGGGGACAGACCGCGGACCAGATCAGGGAGCGATATTTCCTGACCCCGGAGAGGACAGAGGCAATCCTTGCCCGTCTTCTGGAGCAGGATGAGATCGTGGAGTGGGAGCATGTTTTCTACCATAAAAAGCTGTACGACAGAGCCAGACAGTCCACACTTCGCAGTATGCGTCTGGAGACATCCACCCAGCCCGGCGCCCACTACGGCGCATTGCTGGCCCGGAGGGCAAAGCCATATACCACGCCCGGGGACCAGTTAAAGAAGACCCTGGACCTGTATTACGGGAGAATGTTCCCTGTCAGGCTCTGGGAGTCGGTGATACTGCCCCGAAGGGTCAGGCATTACAGCGGGGGGATGCTGGATAAGCTGCTGGCGGAGGGGGATTATTTCTGGAAAATGGGAGAGGACGGCGCGCTGTGTTTCTGCCGGTATGAGGATATTGACTGGGACGCCCCGCTTCCTGATGCAGAGGAACAGCTGGAGGGGGATGAAAGGCTTTTGTACGGGGAACTGAAACGCAGAGGCGCCAGCTTTTTAAGATTTCTCACAGACATCCCAAAAGAAAAAAGCGCCCAGGAGGTGTTGCTGAGTCTGGCGGAAAAGGGGCTGGTATGCGCGGACAGCTTCGTGCCGGTACGCCAGTGGCAGAACCGGGAAAAGGTAAAAAAAGCCACTGCAAGGCAGCGGGTCAATGCCCGGGTAATGGCCTTGTCAGCAGGGCGCTGGGATATTGTGCGCCCATTAAAAGCAAAGTCCATGGAGGAGTGGCTGGACCTGTTTTTCCTTGAGCAGCCTGTCATGTGCAGGGAGACATTTGCAAGGGCTGCTGCGGCCTGCGCCGGTTCGCCTTACGGTTTGGCGGGTCACGATCCTGCGGGTCCTGGTTCCGTTTCCGCCGGGCCCTCATGGAGTTACCAGCAGGCCATGGAACTGCTCAGGATCTGGGAGTATACCGGAAGGGTGCGCAGAGGGTACTTTGTGGAAGGAATGTCAGGGGCCCAGTTCATACGGAAGGAAGAGTATGAGGGGATCACAGCTGTGCTGAAGACGCCGGAGGACGAGGTGGTATGGCTGAATGCATGGGACCCTGCCCAGATATGGGGAAAGGCTCTGGAACAGCCTGAGGGCAGGGATTTTTTAAATGTACCCGGAACCGCAGCCGGCCTCCGGTCAGGACGCATTGCCGCGGTTATGGAACGCCAGGGCAAGGTGCTGCGCGTATTTGAGACAGAGGTGTTGGAGCAGGTACTGAAGGAATTTATTAAGGAGTTCCAGGGAAAGGCCCTGTTTCCGGAATTAAAGCGGCTGATCCTTAAGGAATATCCAAAGGAGTCTGAGGATGTGCTGAGGGGAGCCGGTTTTGTGAAGGAAATGAACGACTATGTGCTGTACCGGTGAGAAAATTAAAAGGAATCGTCTGTCCTAAAAATCCCCAGGGCAGACTGCAAGGGAGGAAAATCTTACATGGATATGATCATAAGAGAATACACAAGGGACGATGCAGAGGAAGCGGCTGTGATCTGGAACCATATTGTGGAGGAGGGGATCGCATTTCCCCAAACGGACTGCCTGACCAAAGAAAGCGCGGATGCATTTTTTTCAGAACAGTCTTTTACGGGAACTGCATTTGACAGGCACAGCGGGGCCATGGTAGGCCTGTATATCCTGCACCCCAACAATGTGGGACGGTGCGGCCACATCTGCAATGCCAGCTATGCTGTGAAATGGGATATGAGGGGCCGGCAGATCGGGGAGAAGCTGGTGCGCCACTGCATGGAAAAGGGAAGGGAGCTGGGCTTTGGCATCCTTCAGTTTAACGCCGTGGTCAAAACAAATGAAGCCGCCCTTCATCTGTACCAAAAACTGGGATTTACGCGGCTGGGCGTAATACCAGGAGGTTTCCTGATGAAGGACGGCAGGTATGAGGATATTATTCCCCATTATATTGTGCTGTAACAGACTGTGATCAGTTCCCCTTATTCTCAGCCTTCACCTCGGCCATCTTCATGGCGCGGACCTTAAGAGGCAGGCCGAACAGCGTGATGAAGCCATCGGCATCGTGGTGGTCATACAGGTCGCCTGTTGTAAAGGAGGCCAGGGACTCGCTGTATAAGGAGTAGGGGGATGTGGTTCCGGCCTTGATGATATTGCCCTTGTACAGCTTGAATTTTACTTCGCCTGTGACATATTCCTGGGTGGACTCAACAAATGCCTGGACTGCTTCACGCAGCGGCGTGAACCATTTTCCCTCGTATACGATCTGGGCCATCTTATTGCCCATGTCTTTCTTGGCATCCATGGTGGCGCGGTCTAATACCAGTTCTTCCAGCTGCTGATGTGCTTCCATCAGGATGGTTCCGCCCGGAGTTTCATATACGCCGTGGGACTTCATGCCAACCACACGGTTTTCCACGATATCCACTATACCGATGCCGTGCTTGCCGCCCAGCTCATTTAATTTACGGATGATGTCGGCCACTTTCATCTTTTCGCCGTTCACGCTGGTGGGAACGCCTTTTTCAAATGTCATGGTCACATATTCGCCCTGGTCGGGAGCTTTCTCAGGAGATACGCTCAAGACCAGCAGATGGTCGAAGTTGGGCTCCAGGGACGGGTCCTCCAGTTCCAGGCCCTCGTGGCTGATGTGCCACAGGTTGCGGTCACGGCTGTAGCTGGAATCAGCTGAAAAGGGCAGGTCAATACCGTGCTGCTTGCAGTACTCGATCTCATCTTCACGAGACTGAATGGTCCATACATCGGTCATACGCCATGGAGCAATGATCTTAAGATCAGGAGCCAGAGCCTTGATGCTCAGCTCAAAACGGATCTGGTCATTGCCTTTTCCGGTAGCGCCGTGGCATATGGCGGTGGCGCCTTCCTTGCGGGCGATCTCCACCAGGCATTTTGCAATGGCAGGACGTGCCATGGAAGTGCCCAGAAGGTATTTATTCTCATATACTGCATTTGCCTTAACACAGGGCATAATGTAGTTTTCACTGAAATCATCTACTAAATCTTCAATATATAATTTGGAAGCTCCGGATAATTTTGCTCTCTCCTCAAGGCCGTCCAATTCATTGCCCTGACCGCAGTCGATGCAGCAGCAGATTACTTCATAACCAAAATTTTCCTTTAACCACGGAATAATGGTGGTGGTATCAAGCCCGCCGGAATAAGCTAAAATTACTTTCTCTTTCATATCTATATCCTCCTGATATTGCTCTCTAATTGAACTTTCATAAATATACAACATTATGCAGGAAAATGCAAGCACTAAAATAAAAATTTTAAAAAATGTTGCATATTATGCATTTGTAATGTATAATTATGAAAATCAAGAGAAACACGGTGAAAAGCCGGTCCTAAAAGATACTTTCCTTTTGTGGGAAAAGTTACTATAATTAGGGTATTGGTGTATTTTCCGGATAAGAAGACGAGTTATTCTGAGCAGTTACAAATACTTTATAAATATGTATAAGGAGAATGGATATGGTTAAGGCAGGAATCATCGGTTCCACAGGATATGCAGGAGGAGAGCTGGCAAGGCTTCTGCTTCAGAGGGATGACATAGAGATCAAATGGTATGGCTCCAGAAGCTACATCGGGCAAAGTTATGCATCCTTATACCAGAATATGTTCCGGATCGTGGACGCGGACTGCATGGATGATAATATGAAGGAACTGGCCGGGCAGGTGGATGTGATCTTTACCGCAACGCCCCAGGGGCTGTGCGCTTCCCTGGTGGATGAGGACATTTTATCAAAGTCAAAGGTGATCGACCTGAGCGCTGACTTCAGGATCAAGGATGTTGCCGTTTATGAAAAGTGGTATAAACTCACCCATGGGTCGCCACAGTTTATTGAGGAGGCCGTGTACGGTCTTCCTGAGATCAACAGGGAGAAGATAAAGAAAGCCAGGATCATTGCCAATCCGGGATGTTTCCCCACCTGTTCCTTCTTATCCGCATACCCCCTTGTTAAGGAAGGGCTGATCGACCCCAATACCCTGATCATTGATGCCAAGTCAGGGACCTCCGGAGCGGGCAGGGGCGCAAAGGTGGACAGTCTGTACTGTGAGGTGAATGAGAATATCAAGGCATACGGCGTGGGATCCCACAGACACACGCCGGAGATCGAGGAGCAGCTGTCCTATGCTGCAGGGAAGCCGGTGACCATCAGCTTTACTCCCCACCTGGTGCCCATGAACCGTGGGATCCTGGTAACCGCCTACGCTTCCCTGACAAAGGAAGTTACCTATGAGCAAGTAAGGGTAGCCTACGACAAGTATTATAAGGAAGAATATTTTGTCCGTGTGCTGGACAGGGATGTGGTGCCCCAGACCCGATGGGTGGAGGGAAGCAATTTTGCAGATGTGAATTTTAAGATCGATCCAAGAACAAATCGTATTGTGATCATGGGAGCAATTGACAATATGGTCAAAGGCGCCGCGGGCCAGGCCGTCCAGAACATGAACCTGATGTTCGGATTGCCGGAGAATACGGGGCTTAAGCAGATTCCGGCATTTCCCTAAGAAGGAAATCGGAACGGGTTTGAAATTTCCATAGAAAGGGAATACTTATCATGGCAGGAACAATGGATATCCTCATCCGGGAGATGACGATCGAGGATTACGAACAGGTCTATGAGCTTTGGACAGATATCAAAGGCTTTGGGATCAGAAGCATTGACGATTCCCGGGAGGGGGTGGAGCGTTTCCTTAAAAGAAACCCGACCACCAGCGTGGTAGCTGTCCAGAATGGACTGATCATCGGAAATATCCTCTGCGGGCATGACGGAAGGACCGGTTGCTTTTACCATGTGTGTGTGGCTCCGGGGTACAGGAAGCATGGAATCGGATACCGTATGGTCCGGACAGCCATGGAAGCCCTTCAGCGTGAAGGGGTGAGCAAGATCAGCCTGATCGCATTTAAAAACAATGAGGTGGGAAACGCCTTCTGGCAGGGGATTGGATGGACCGAGAGAGAAGATGTCAACAGTTATGAATTTATTTTAAATGAGGAAAATATAACGCGTTTTGTGCGCTGACACGGCTGTGGCCGCGGTTACCAAAGATGTTGGAGATCGCTGCATAAGCGGAATAAACGGAGGAATCAAGTGATGAGCGGAAATGTGGATGGAATCAGGAAGATAGCAGGCGGTGTGACTGCTGCCAAAGGATTTAAGGCAGCATCCACTGCGGCAGGGATCAAATACAGGGACAGAAAGGATATGGCCCTGATCTACAGCGAGGCGCCCTGTAAGTCGGCCGGTACATTTACCAGCAATATTGTGAAGGCAGCTCCTGTGAAATGGGATAAGAACCAGGTTACCGGCAATGTGCCGGCCCGTACCGTTGTTATCAACGCGGGCATTGCAAATGCATGCACCGGTGAGGAAGGCATGGGATACTGCAGCCAGACTGCGGATGCAGCCGCAGCAGTGCTGGGTATTCCGGCAGAGAGCGTGCTGGTGGCTTCCACCGGAGTGATCGGAAAGCAGCTGCCCATGGATAAGATCAAGGCGGGCATCGAGGCCATGGCGCCTTTACTGGACGGCGGGACGGACAGCGGGACGGAGGCATCCAAAGCCATTATGACCACGGATACTAAGAATAAGGAAGTGGCCGTACAGTTTGAGCTGGGCGGGGTTACCGTGACCATGGGCGGGATGTGCAAGGGCTCAGGCATGATCCATCCCAACATGTGCACCATGCTCAGCTTTGTGACCACGGACGCGGCGATCAGCAAGGAAATGCTCCAGGAAGCCCTCAGTGAGGACATTAAGGATACATATAATATGATCTCCGTGGACGGTGATACCTCCACCAATGACACAGTGCTCCTTCTGGCCAACGGACTGGCAGGGAATGAGGAGATAAGGGAAAAGAACAGTGATTATCAGGTGTTCTGCAAGGCGCTTAACTATATCAATGAAACTCTGGCCAAGAAAATGGCCGGGGACGGCGAGGGATGCACGGCCCTGTTTGAGGTGACCATTGTGGGCGCAAAGACAAAGGACCAGGCCAAGGTGCTGGCCAAATCCGTCATCACCTCCAGCCTGACCAAGGCTGCCATCTTTGGCCATGACGCCAACTGGGGCAGGATCCTCTGTGCCATGGGGTATTCCGGAGCCAGCTTTGACCCGGAAAAGGTGGATCTGTTCTTTAAGAGCGCTGCCGGTGAAATGCAGATCATAAAGAACGGCGTGGCCGTGGACTACAGCGAGGAGCAGGCCACAAAGATACTGTCCCAGCCCCAGGTCACCGCAGTGGCGGATATCAAGATGGGAGATGCCCAGGCAACGGCATGGGGGTGTGACCTGACTTTGGACTATGTGAAGATCAACGCGGATTACAGGTCTTAAGCGGCCAAGCGGAGATGTCATGTATCGCACGTAAGAGACCAAAACACGGTCTCTAAGTGCTCATAACGAGCCACTCCACTAGGTTCGTAAGATACCTCACCAAGTGGAGATGTCATGTATCGCACGTAAGAGACCAGAGTACGGTCTCTAAGTGCTCATAACGAGGAGGAGAATGAGATGAATTTGGAACCGATGCAGAAAGCGGCTGTGCTGATTGAGGCACTGCCTTATATCCAGAGGTTTAACAGGAAGATCGTGGTTGTCAAGTACGGCGGCAGCGCCATGCTGGATGAAGAACTGAAGAAAAAGGTGATCCAGGATGTGGTGCTTTTAAAGCTGGTAGGCTTTAAGCCCATTATTGTCCACGGCGGGGGCAAGGAAATAAGCAAATGGGTAAATAAGGTGGGTATGGAGGCCCAGTTTATCAATGGGCTCAGGGTCACGGATGAACCTACCATGGAAATAGCGGAGATGGTGCTGAACAAAGTGAATAAAAGCCTGGTCCAGCTGGTTAATGAGCTGGGCATCAAGGCGGTGGGGATCAGCGGCAAGGACGGCATGATGCTGAAGTGCCATAAGAAGTATTCAGGGGGCGAGGACATCGGATACGTGGGCGAGGTGGAGAAGGTCGATCCCAAGATCATTTATGACCTGCTGGAAAAGGATTTCCTGCCCATCATATGTCCCATTGGGTTTGATGACGAGTTCTTAAGCTATAATGTGAATGCGGATGACGCTGCTTGTGCCATTGCAACCGCAGTACAGGCGGAAAAGCTGGCATTCCTCACGGATGTGGAGGGAGTTTATAAGGACTTTGACGACAAAGAGTCCCTGATCTCCGAAATGACGGTGCAGGAGGCGCAGAGCTTTGTGAGCAGCGGAATGCTGGGAGGCGGAATGCTTCCAAAACTCCAGAACTGCATCAATGCCATAACCAGCGGGGTATCACGGGTACATATACTGGACGGCCGCATCCCGCACTGCCTGCTGCTGGAGATTTTCACGGACCGGGGCATTGGGACCGCCATATTTAATTCTGAGGAAGATGAGAGGTACTATCATGGCTGACAAACAGTTGATCGACCGGGCGGAACACGCCCTTTATAAGACGTATAACCGTTTTCCTGTGGTGTTTGACCACGGACAGGGCGTAAAGCTTTACGACACAGAGGGCAATGAATACCTGGATTTTGGCGCGGGAATTGCCGTTATGGGGCTGGGATATGGGGATGAGGAGTATACAAAGGCGGTGGAAGAGCAGCTTCACAAGCTGACCCATATATCCAATCTGTTTTACAACCAGCCGGCGGTGGAGGCTGGGGAGAAGCTGTTAAAGGTATCCCGGATGGATAAGGTATTCTTTACCAACAGCGGGACAGAGGCCATTGAAGGCGCCTTAAAGATTGCTAAGCGTTATCACTATAACAAACTCCATGAATCCATGGGAGATGGGGCTGAGGGATGTGAGGACGTGGATGCGGACATGACCGGTGAGATCATTGCCATGAACCACTCGTTCCACGGGCGCAGCCTGGGGGCCTTGTCTGTTACCGGCAATGCCCATTATCAGGAGCCCTTTAAGCCCCTGGTTCCCGGCATCCGTTTTGCGGATTTTAATAATCTGGACAGCGTCAAGGCATTGATCAATGACAAGACCTGCGCGATCATCATGGAGACTATCCAGGGAGAGGGAGGTATTTACCCTGCAGAGGAAGGGTTTATAAAGGGCGTCCGGGCCCTCTGTGATGAACATGACCTGCTTTTGATCCTGGATGAGATACAGTGTGGTATGGGGCGGTCAGGTGAAATGTTCGCATGGCAGCATTACGGCGTGAAGCCGGATGTGATGACCGTGGCAAAGGCCCTTGGAAACGGCCTTCCCGTGGGCGCATTCCTGGCCCGGGGCAAGGCGGCGGACGCCATGGTGCCCGGTGATCACGGGACCACCTACGGGGGGAATCCTCTGGTGACAGCGGGTGCAAGCGCGGTGCTGGATCTATTTGAAAAGCGCCACATGGTGGAGCATGTGAGGAAAATAGGCGCTTACCTGGCTGAAAAGCTGGATGGATTGGTAAATGAATTTGATGTGGTAAAAGAACGCCGGGGAATGGGCCTGATCCAGGGACTGGAATTTGCCGGTCCGGTGGGCCCCGTGGTGTCCGGCGCACTGTTGGAACAAAGGCTTGTGCTCATCAGCGCGGGAGCCGACATCATACGTTTTGTACCGCCTCTGGTGATCCGGGAGGGGGATGTGGACGAGATGATCCTGAGACTTAGACGGGCGATTAAGGCCTCACTTTAGAGGAAAGAGATGATAAGAGAAATGCTTCGGGAAAAGAATGATCTTCCCGGGGCATTTCTTTTTCCACTTTTATTAGGCTGCCTTAAGTAATTCTTTCGTTTTCATTTATAAATTGTTATGAAAATACTGGATGAAATATTTAGCCCAACCCTCTATAATGGCCTTATGGAATGAACAAAGAAAGGCATTATGTTTATTTTTCTTGTAGCATAGTAAGAAATGTGATATAACTGTATTAATATAAATAGTACAGTAAAGAATGGATTCAGGAGGGCGGCATGGAGCGTGAGAAAAGAACAGAGGATGTGGATTTGGATGCCATACAGGCTGAGATGAAAGAATCAGAGGAGATAGACCGCAGGGTAGAGGCGTTAATGGCGCCTGAGGAAGATGGAGGAAACGGTAAGAAAAAAAGAAAGAAAAATAAAGGAGAAAACGGATATTCGGAAAAACAGGGTCTGATAAAACGGATCAAGGGATGGAGCCGCAGACGCAAGATCATTACAGCAGCGGTTATTGTGATCGCAGCCGTGTTCATAAGTTCCCGGTTTGGGGGAAGCAGCAAGAACACGGGGATGATGGTGGATGTCCTTCCTTTGTCAAAGCAGTCCATACAGGAAAAGCTGTCCTTAAGCGGCCCGGTGTCCGGGACGGACAGCGTGGATGTTGTATCCAATATCCATGCCGAGATCACGGCCATGAATGTAAAGGAGGGCGACCAGGTCCATAAGGACCAGGTGCTGGCAGTGCTGGACAGCACGGACCTGGAGCGGGAAGTGCGGATTGCCCAGAACGCCTATGACCTGGCAGTGAATAACAAGCAGGAAAAGGATAAGGAAGCTGCTCTGGGATATGAGAAAGCGGTACAGGATTTCCAGAAGGCCGGCATGGACCACAGCCGCAACAGCCAGCTGTTTGCCACCGGGGATATTTCCCAGATGGATCTGGAGGCCAGCGCCAATGCGTTAAATGATGCAAAGCGCACCATGGATGGCTATACGGTGGTCAATGGAAAGGGCGTGGCGGATAAGTCATATGAACTTCAGATAGAAAATGCCCGGTATGACCTGGAAAAGAAGATGGAAGAACTGGAAAATACCCAGATCAAAAGTACCATTGACGGTACGGTCGTCAGGGTCAATTCCAAGGTGGGTCAGTTTGCCGACAAGGTGGAAGATGACAAACCTATATTCAGCATAGAGAACCTGGAACAATTGGAACTGGAGATCAAGGTCAGCGAGTTCTCCATCGGAAAGGTAAAGGTGGGACAGTCGGCTGTGATCAGCGCAGACATCCTGGACGGCGGCACGGTAAACGGCGAGGTGATCAAGATATCGCCCACCGGCGAGGAAAAGGGAGGCGGCTCCACGGAGCGGGTTATCCCCACTACCATCCGTGTGGATGGGCAGGACACAAAGCTGATCGCCGGCATTACAGCCAAGGCGGAACTGCTGATCAAGGAGTCGGAGGATGCATTTGTGGTTCCGACAACCGCCCTTTTGGATGACGGGGACACTACATATATTGCCATTGTGCAGGATTTGAAGGTCAAGCGCATACCGGTTACCATTGGCGTGGACGGTGATGTGTTAGTGGAAGTGATACCAACGGACGATACGGTACTGGAAGAGGGCATGCAGGTCATCCAGAATCCCAATCCCATGATGGTGGATGGCGCGGATGTGATCGTGCGCCCGCAGTAGCAGGAGGCGTCCAATGAAAATAGACAAAATAAAACAGGGCTTTCAAAAGGGATTTACCCAGGGATATACATATAAAAATCACCTTCCGCCTGGCGCCGCACATACACCCGGCCTGGCTCAGGCGGCTGCTCCTTCCCCTTCATGCCCCGCACCAGGAGGTCGGGGATGGTCCCCTGCTCAAGCTGGAAAACCTGGTAAAGATATATGATACCGGAGCCATCAAGGTTCTGGGACTTAAGAAGATCAACCTCACCATAGACCGGGGCGAGTTTGTGGCCATTATGGGTCATTCCGGTTCTGGAAAATCCACCCTTATGAATATTCTGGGGTGCCTGGACCGCCCTACGCTGGGACATTATTACCTGGATGGCGTGGATGTGGCGGAGATGACACCGGATGAGCTGTCCGATATCAGGAACCGGAAGATAGGGTTTGTGTTCCAGTCCTTTAACCTGATTTCCAGGACATCGGCTCTTAAAAATGTGGAGCTGCCCATGACTTATGCCAGGGTACCAAAGGCAAAGCGTCTCCAGAGGGCCGGAATGCTGCTGGAGCGGGTGGGCCTGGGGACAAGACAGGACCATATGCCCAACGAGCTCTCAGGAGGACAGAGGCAGAGGGTGGCCATTGCAAGGGCTTTGGCCAACGAACCGCCCCTGATCCTGGCTGATGAGCCAACAGGCAACCTGGATACGGCTTCCTCCATTGAGATCATGGAGCTGTTCAGCCAGCTGCACCAGGAAGGGGCCACCGTGGTGGTGGTTACCCATGAGGAAGACATAGCCGCATTTGCGGACCGGGTTATCCGGTTCAGCGATGGGCAGATACAGAGCGACACGCTGAATGTCCATGGGGACGATTTCCATGGAACGCGTGCCTGCGGCTCCGGAAAGGAGGCAGAGGATGCTGATTGAGAATATGAAGATGGCATTTTCCGCCATCCGCGCAAACAAGATGCGTTCCGCCCTCACCATGCTGGGCATTATAATCGGTATTGGTTCTGTTATATCCATTGTATCCATTGGGGATACCATGAGAGGGCTTTTTGCAGACCTGTACAAGGACGTGGGCATTACCCAGGCATATGTATCCGTTGGTTACTGGCTGGATGATGTAAGGCAGAGCGATTATTTTACATTAGATGAGATGGAGCGGGCCAGGGAGGCATTCAAAGATGAAGTCGCTTACATTGACAGCAGCGCCTATACCAGCGCTGACGCTAGTTACAAGCGTACCAAGATCAAGTTTGAGTTTCAGGGGATTGACTATAATTACCAGGATGTACAGCCGGTGAACATGGTTTACGGCCGGTATCTGAATGAGGGAGATATACTTGGCAGGAAGAAAAATGCGGTCATGGACACGGACAGCGCTCTGAAGCTCTTTGGCATAGAGAATGCAGTGGGAAAATCATTCCGCACCACCATATACGGCAGCACGGAGGATTTTACAGTGGTGGGCGTGTACCGGAAGAATGTCAATGCCTTCCAGGCACTGATGATGGGCGGCAGCAACAGCGATAAAGGGGCTGCGTTCATACCATATACCCTTCTCACCTGGCCCAATGACTATTTCTACCAGCTTCACGTATATGCCAAGGATGATGTGAACCTGGACCAGTTCTTTGAACAGTTTAAGGCATATGCGGCCAAGATGCACGGCAGGCAGGCGGAGGATATGTACATGTACACGGCCATGCAGGAGATGACCTCGGTGGATGCCATGATGGGAGGCCTGTCCATGGCAGTTGGCGGTATTGCAGCCATTTCCCTTCTGGTAGGCGGCATCGGCATCATGAATATCATGCTGGTATCCGTTACGGAGCGGACCAGGGAGATCGGTATCAGAAAGGCCCTGGGGGCCAGGACGCAGGATGTGCTGATCCAGTTTCTCACAGAGTCGGCAATCCTGTCGGCCTGCGGCGGGATCATAGGCGTGGTCATGGGCGTGGGGCTTGTGTCCCTGGGAGGCCTGGCACTGGGAATGCCGGTCATTATAAAGCCGGGAGTCATCCTTGTGGCCGTATCCTTTTCAGCGGTGGTGGGTATTTTCTTTGGACTTTATCCCGCGTCCAAGGCAGCCAAGTCAGACCCCATTGACGCGCTGCGCTATGAGTAACAGGAAGGTAACAGAGGAAAGGTTTTGACTAGAAAAGAGGTTTGTTAATGATAGATAACAGCAGGAAGGACAAAAGGAGGATCCGGGCGTGCCTGAGACATCATGGCACCCGCCTTGGCGCCATGTTTCTGGCGGTGTCCGTCAGTGCAGCGGCACCGTTTACTGCCTGGGCCAGTCCGGAGTTTGCCTATACTGGGGAAAAGTGGGCGTCCCTTCGCGACAATGTGCTGGAATATGATGAATTGGCGGACCTGATTCATGAGTATAATGTGACTGTGATCAATAACAGGATAGAGTATGACGAGTACAGGGGCAAGGACCATGACGATATGAAAAATGCCTATCAGGACATGGCGGATAAGCTTTACGATTCCAGTGATAAGATGATGGACGCCACGGACGAGGACCAGCCTGGATACGGCAGTATGGCGGCGGGTGCGATCGGCGCCCGGCTTCAGGCCGAGCAGAACCAGGACATGGCGGATTCCCAGAACGAAGACGGCTATGTAAAGAAACTGGAATATGACAGGCAGGAGGCATCCCTTGTAAAGGAAGCCCAGGCCAAGATGAACTCCTATTGGCAGAAATTTAAAGCAATGCCCGCCCTTGAGGAAGCGGCAGCCACAGCCCTTTCCCAGTATCAGTCAGCGGCAGTGAAAGCAGGCCAGGGCATGGTGACCCAGGCTGAGCTTCTGTCCGCCCAGGAGAAGGCGGAAGCAGCCCAGGCGGCAATCCAGACCAATGAAAAGGAGATAGACGCCCTCCGCAGGGAACTGTGCGTTATGACGGGCTGGAGCTATGATGCCCGGCCGGATATTCAGGAGATCGTTGTACCTGATTCCGGTGAGGTGGATTCCATTGATCTGGCAGCTGATAAGGAAAGAGCCAAAACCACCAATTACACCCAGGCGGCCAACGAACGCCGCCTGAAATATACCGGTGTGGGAAACCAGTATGATGTGATGGAGCGCAAGGTAGAAAGCGGACGCCGGCAGATTGAGGCGGATGTGGAAGCCAAGTATAAGCTTTTAAAACAGGCTCAGGCAGACTATGACCAGACACGGGGGGAGCTGGAGCTGGCGGTGAGAAATGCCCAGGCAGCTGAACGCCGCTACAGCCTTGGCACTATTTCCAGAAACGAGTACCTGCAGCAGCGGGACGGGCTGGCATCCAAACAGTCTTCAAATGATGTGGCCGGACTCAGGTTCAGACAGGCCATGGAGGATTACCGGTGGTCTGTGAATGGACTGGCGCAGACGGAGGGAGCATGATATGGTCAGGATCAGACGAATCGTTCCGGCATTGATGAGCGCCTGCCTGGCATTTTCCGCGGCAGGGGCTGTGAGCAGTAGTGGCCAGACGGCCTGGGGAGCCCAGGCCATCCAGTACAGCGATTTGCCGGAGTTGGTAAAAACCTATTCTCCCCAGGTCCAGATGGAGCGGACCCTGTATGAAACCAGGCTGGGACGTTATGAATCCGCAAGGGAAGAGATGATGGAAACAAGACGCCGCCTGCGGGAGGAAGCGGAGGATATGGAGAAAAATGGGGATTCCGATGGGGCAAGCAATTACAGGGCCCAGGCAAAGGTCCTGGAGGAGGCTGCAAAGGATATGGATAAGCAGATCCGCTCAGCCAAGGGAAGTTCCAGCACCATGTCCCTGCGCAGGATGGAAGATACCATGATATGGACCGCCCAGAGCCTTATGGGGACTTACCACAGTCTCAGGGCAGAGCAGGAAGGCGCCCTTGCAGAAGCCGAGCTTATGCAGGGGAAATACGAGAAAGCAATGCGTCAGGCCGGCCTTGGAATGGTATCCCAGGCAGCGGCGGATGAGGCGGGAAAGGCAGCAACAGCGGCAGCCAACAAGGTACAGTCCCTTCAGGATGATATGGAGCGTGTCAGGAAGGAACTTCTGATGGTTACGGGATATCCCGGGGATTCCCAGGTCCAGATCGGCATGTTACCCGCTCCGGATCAGAGCCGTGTGGATGGGATCACCCTGGAGGCGGATAAGTGGAGAGCCCTTGGGAATAACTACGAACTGAGACAGCAGAGGGGCAGCTCCTCCGGAGGAACCATTAAAGAGCACCATGTCCGCCAACGGACAATAGAGGAGGGCGAAGCAACCATGTACGGCCAGATGGATACACTGTACCAAAATGTTCTGGCCGGACGCACCATGTGGCAGAGCGCTGTAACGGCCCAGGCAGCCCGGGAGGCAGAGTGGAAGGCCGCTTCCAACAAGATGGACCTGGGCATGCTCTCCAGACAGGAATACCTGGAAGCCAGATCATCCTATCTGGACGGGGCGGCAGCCAAGGCCCAGGCAGATGTGAATTTTCAGCAGGCCATGGATATGTATGACTGGGCGGTGAAGGGATTGATGGCCACTAACTGAATTCTGCCCGATGCTCCGTCACTGCCTGAGCATCCGGTATCCGACTCCCACGTGGGTCTGTATGTACTGGGGCTGTGACGGGGTTCTCTCGATTTTCTTCCTAAGCGAAGCCATAAATACCCGCAGGGAGGCCACATCCCCCTCCCAGGCAGCGCCCCAGATTTCCCTGGTGATATAGGAATGGGTCAGGACCTTGCCTACATTGTGGGCCAGGAGGCACAGGAGTTTGTATTCGTATGGGGTCAGGTGGAGCTCTTCACCGTCCAGGGTGGCATAGCCGGCCGCATAGTCGATAATCAGGCCTCCGTTGATAAAGGTGGAGGACTGATCCTCCTTCAGGCTCTGCATATAGCTGAGCCGCCTTTGGGTAGTGCGAAGCCTGGCCAGCAGCTCATCCACTGAGAAGGGTTTGGTGAGATAATCATCCGCACCAGCGTCCAGGGCAGCTATCTTGTCGTCATCCTCGCTTCTGGCGCTGATGACGATAATGGGGATCTTGGACCAGGAACGGATTTTCCTAATTACATCCACCCCGTCCATATCAGGCAGCCCCAGGTCCAGCAGTATAATATCGGGCCGCTGGGAAGCCGCGCTCAGGATTCCCTGCTCCCCCTTGTCAGCCCACATATAGTGGTAATCGTGCATCTCCAGGGTGGTGGCGATCAGGTTCTTGATCGCTTTGTCATCTTCTATGATCAATATTCCGGTTTTATTCATGGATGGAAACCTCCTCAGCAGGTAATGTGATCCGGAATATGCTTCCGGAAGGCGTGTGATCCAGAACCTCAATGGTTCCCTTGTGTGCATTCAGGATCGCCCTGCACAGGGGCAGCCCCAGGCCCATGCCGCGTTTTCCGTCAGCAGATTTGTAGCCTGTGGTATAGAACATCTGGAAAATCTTTTCTTTGGAATCATCCGGTATTCCCGGACCGTTATCCGTAACTTCAATTATAGCACAATTTCCCCTCTGATAACTTTTCACCGTAATATCAGAGTTTTCAGGGGTATATTTGATGGCGTTATCCACCAGGTTGGTGACCACCTGGATGATGAGCTGGGCGTCCACACTGACCAGGATATAATCTCCTTCCTGGGTCACCCGGACCTTGCGGCTTTCATGGCGCCTGTGAATATGGCGCATGGCTTCATCGATGATCTCCTCCAACAGTTCAGTCTCCATGTGCAGCTGTACAGCCCCGCCCTCTACCCTGGTAATGGAGAGCAGATTTTCCACCAGGCTGATAAGCCACATGGAATCATCATGGATATCCTTATATATACGCTGCCTGTGCTCATGGTCTAGGCTGTCCGCGTCATTCATAAGGACCCCGGCGTTGCCGGAAATGCTGGTAAGAGGGGTGCGCAGATCATGGGAAATGGAGCGCAGCAGATTGCTTCGGAACTGCTCTGCCTGGGCCATGGCTGCCTCCTCCTCCCTTTTGCGGGAGATGTATTCCTTTTCAAGGGCTGTGGCGCACTGGTTCAGTATCGCAATGGCCAGGCTGTTCTCAAAGTCGTCAGGAACCACAAGGCCAACCCGGATCCCCATTACTGCGTACACCAGGTCGCAGCTTTTTACCGGAAGATAGTGGAACGCGGCGGTGGACAGGATCTGTGTGGTAGCTCCTGTCTCGCAGTGCCCCATATAGCACTTCCTGGCAGCGGTCATTTCCTCCAGGGTATCAGGAGAAGGTCCGCGGCTGTCGGGATGTTCTGAGAATTCCGTAAATCCCACAGGGGAACACAGTCCGCGTGCATCCGCCTGAAAGCAGGCAATGTCCCGTTTTAAAAGTTTGTTCAGCTGGATGGCCGCAGTTCTCAGAATGTCCTCCTGGTTTCCGGCCTTTTGAAGCATCTGGCTGGTGTCCAGGATCACGCCGGAGCGGTAGGCATCCTGTCTGGATATGCGGGCATTTTCCTTGATCTGGACCGCGTAGGAGCTGGTAAAAACAGCGGCCAGGAATGTGATCAGCAGTGTAAGCTGCGTGCCCGCATCATCTGCTTTAAACGCAAACATGGGCTCTGTGAAGATATAGTTGAACAAAAGGATGCTGGCAAGGGAAGCGGCTGTGCTGTACCACCGGCTGGCGGTAAGGGCGGCCACAACCAGGACACCCAGGATATATACGGTAATGATATTAGTCTGCGGCAGGCCCATCTCCTCAAACAGGAACCCTAAGGCTGTTGACAGCGCCAGCACAGAAACCGTGATCATGGTGTCCGTGCATCTGGTATGCTTGAGCGTGTGCCCAATATGTAGTAACTTCATGGATCAAATGCCTCCTTTACAGTGAAGTGTACTCTCGGAGTCTCCGCGGCACCCATCTTTGCGGCTGATTTCCCGCCAGCCGCACATAAATTGATTCAATGTACACACCGTGTACGCCTCATAAATTTATGTACAACCGACAAAAAATCATCTCGCAAATCTGAGTACCAGGAAACTCCGAGAGTACACTGAAATAATTATAGCACAATCCCCAGGCAATCAACAGGGATTTGGATATTTCTTTACATAATCTTTATAGGCTGGCCCTTTCCATTATACCTGTTTTATGCCTTCCGTGATAAGCTTTAGCCAACAGGAGGAGTTGATGATATGAAATCCATAGAAAAACAAACCCCTGCCAGGATCATAGCATTGGGCTTTATGGCAGTGATCCTGACTGGGTCATTTCTCTTAATGCTGCCCGTGTGCGTGAAGCCGGGGGTCAATCTTCATTATGTGGACGCCCTGTTTACATCCACCAGCGCAGTATGTGTAACCGGACTGATCGCAGTGGACACCGCGGACACGTACACGGCCCTGGGTCAGGCCATTGTCGCCTTTCTGATACAGGTCGGCGGTCTGGGAGTGACATCCGTGGGAGTGGGCGTGATCCTGGCACTTGGACGCAGGGTGAACCTGAAGGAACGTCTGCTGATAAAAGAGGCCATGAACCTGGATTCGGGAAAAGGGATCGTATGCATTGTAAAGAATGTACTAAAGACCACCCTGTGTTTTGAGGGGGCGGGCGCTGTTCTCAGCTATCTTGTGTTTTCCAGGGATTATCCCCCTTTAAAGGCTCTGGGGATCAGCCTGTTCCATTCGGTGGCTGCATTTAACAATTCAGGCTTTGACATTCTGGGAGGGCTTCAGAATCTGACAGGGTATAAAGATAATATCCTGTTAAACCTTACCACCTCCGGCCTTATTATATTTGGCGGCCTGGGATTCCTGGTAATCATGGACATTGCGGGAAAACGTTCATTTAAAAAACTCTGTCTTCATTCCAAAGCAGTGATCGTCACTACTCTGATCCTGCTGGCAGTGGGGACCGTGCTGCTGCGGCTCACAGAGGACATCACATGGCTGGGCGCTTTTTTTACCAGTGTTTCAGCCAGAACAGCGGGATTTACCACATTTCCCTTAAGTGATTTTACCACGGCGGGACTTTTGACCGTTACTGTGCTGATGTTTATCGGTGCATCACCTGGGTCCACAGGAGGCGGGATCAAGACCAGCACCTTGTTTACTCTGTTCCACACCATAAAGGGAGCTGCCACCAACACCCAGCCCCATGCATTTCACTACAAGATACCCCAGGAGGCCTTTTATAAAGCCGCGATCGTGACAGCCCTGTCATCCCTGGTGGTGATCTCCGGTATTCTGTGCATGTGTGTGCTGGAACCGGGGCTTCCCTTTGAGGACATCATGCTGGAGATCACATCCGCCTTTGGCACCGTGGGACTGTCCACCGGCATCACACCCGGGCTGAGCCCCTTAAGCAAGCTGTTGGAGGTCCTGATCATGTACATCGGAAGGCTTGGACCATTGACAATTGTCACTATCTGGATTTTTAAGCCGGATACATCCGTATCCTTCCCTGAGGGAAGCATATCCATCGGATGAGTCCCATCGCACTTAGGGACCAAAGTACGGTCCCTAAGTGCTCATAGCGAGCCACTCCACTAGGCTTGTGGAAGACCGCGCCAAGTGGAGATGACATGCATCGCACGTAAGGGACCAAGATACGGTCCCTAAGTGCTCATAGCGAGCCACTCCACTAGGCTTGTGGAAGACCGCGCCAAGTGGAGATGACATGCATCGCACGTAAGGGACCAAGGTACGGTCCCTAAGTGCTCATAGCGAGGAGGAAAGTAATGATGGCACGTAAACAGGCAGAAGAACTGTCATATGGAATTATCGGATTAGGCCGCTTTGGAAGCGCCCTGGCGTCTACGCTGGCGGAAGCCGGAAAGGAGATCATGGTTCTGGACTGCAATGAGGAAAAGGTCAGGCAGATCCGCAATTTTACCGAGCATGCATATGTGGTAAAGGATTTGCAGAAGGAGACCCTCAGGGAAACCGGGATCCAGAACTGTGACGTGGTGGTGGTCTGTATCGGGGATAAGGTGGATGTGAGCATCCTTACGACCCTGAATGTGATCAATCTGGGGGTCCCCCAGGTGGTGGCCAAGGCCAATAGCCCGGAACAGGGAGAAATACTTGAAAAGATCGGAGCCCAGGTGGTGTATCCGGAAAAGGATATGGCCCTGCGCCTTGCAAAACGCCTTATTTCCAAAAGGGTATTTAATCTCTTTGAACTGGACCATAACATTGATATTTCGGAATTTAAGCTTACCTCCCGGCTGGCCGGACAGACGGTCCTGGAAGCACAGCTTCGCAACCGCTACGGCGTAAATATCATTGCCATCAGCCGCGGCGGATGGCTTACCACGGATATCACCCCGGATTATACCCTGGCGGAAGGAGATACCCTGGTGGTGATCGGGGAACGGGATAAAATAAAAAGGCTGGAAGATGCGCTGTAGAAATGCAGTATTGATATGGCGAAGAAAGCCAAAGGGTTATGGTAAGGCAAAACTACAAACTGTAAAAAATTCTTAAATAGATAGCTGAAATCTGTTATGATATAGACATAAAGAGGAACAACCGCCCACAAGGGGGTGACCTGATTATGAGTATAGAAAAACCACCCTCCAACCGGTCAAGTTTTGGGGTGGTTTTTCTATGTTAAGCTAGTGACAAATCAAATAAATGGATGTCAGCAATGCTAAAATAAACATTCCAAAAGCCATAAGGTCTTTAAAATCGAAATGTTTCATAGACATCACCTCCATCCTATGTAGAATGAAAGCCAACGCCACCCTGCAACACGATTGATCCCTAATTGCTTCTTGTAAACTGGCCTAAGAAGATGTGCAAATACCATATCGGTGCGGCCTGAACAGCGATATAAGCTGATCACACGGGACAAGTTATTGTTAGAAAAAGGAATCGTTATACTTTTTTGAGAATATCGACAATTAACAAAGATTTTCTGTTTTATTCAAAGATTTATCAGAAAATTTATTCAAAATGTAGAAAATGCACAAAAAAGTGGCGGCGTATTGACATCCAGTTGTCTATTGTGATAGACTCAAAGTGTCAGAAGATGATACAACTAAATAGACGTATAAGTATTCAAAACTTATATATGCTCAAAATAGGTTGAGCGTTTCTACCAACTACCGTAATAGTTGACTATAAGTTTTCACATCTGGTACTGCCCGGGGCACTGGGGACAGACAGTTGTGAAACCTTAGGCACAGCGGTGGTTTTTTTGTATGTAAAAAATCATATAAAAGCCCGGGCCTGCCGCTGGTCAGGTGGATACAAGTATGTGTGCGGACAGCAAAACCGCACGCAATCCAGAACAGGAGGAGCATATGGCAGAGAATTTTGTATTAAAAGGCAATATCTGCTACAGCCAGGATGCCCAGACCCTTAAGATAGCAGAGCAGGGGTATGTGGTATGTATGGATGGCAGGTCAGCCGGAGTGTACAGAGAGCTTCCTGAGATGTATGCAGCATTACCCCTGACAGATTATGGAGACCGGCTGATCGTGCCGGGACTTGTGGACCTGCATCTCCATGCGCCACAGTATTCATTCAGGGGATTGGGCATGGATCTTGAACTGCTGGAATGGCTGAACACACGGACATTCCCGGAGGAAGCTAAGTACAAAGACAATGAATATGCAAAAAAAGCATATTCCATATTTGCGGATAACATGAAGCGCAGCGCGACAACAAGGGCATGTATATTTGCCACCCTTCACAGGGATGCCACGGAAATACTCATGGACCTGATGGAGGAAACAGGATTAAAGACCATGGTGGGAAAGGTGAATATGGACCGCAACAGCCCGGATTTCCTGGTGGAAGAAGGGCCGGAGGCATCAGCGGAAGAAACGATCAGATGGCTGGAGGACATTGAGGGCAGGTATAAGAACACAATGCCTATCCTCACACCCCGCTTTATTCCCACCTGTTCAGATGAACTCATGGAACGCCTGAAAGAGATCCAGGCCAGGTACGACCTGCCCATGCAGTCCCATCTGTCCGAAAACCGGGGGGAGATTTCATGGGTTCAGGAGCTTTGCCCATGGTCTGAGTTTTACGGTGATGCATATGACCATTTCGGACTCTTTGGAAATGGGGTAAGAACCATTATGGCCCACTGTGTGTGGCCGTCCCATGAGGAAGTGAGCCGGATGCGGGATAACGGCGTGTTTGTTGCCCATTGTCCCCAGTCCAACACCAACCTGTCATCGGGGATTGCGCCGGTCAGGACTTATCTGGATCAGGGGATCAGGGTGGGACTTGGCACGGATGTGGCCGGAGGCGTAGGGGAATCCATATTCCGGGCCATGGCAGATGCCGTCCAGGTGTCAAAACTTCGCTGGAGGCTGGTGGATGAAAGCCTGAAGCCGCTTACTGTGGAGGAGGCGTTCTACCTGGGAACCGTGGGAGGCGGAGCCTTCTTTGGAAAGGTGGGAAGCTTTGAGGAAGGATATGAGTTTGATGCAGTGGTTCTTAATGACCAGAGCCTTAAGCATCCCCAGCCATTAGGTGTTAAGGAACGGCTGGAGCGTTTTATCTATCTTTCAGATGAGCGCCATATTGATGCAAAGTATGTGTCGGGAAGCAATGTTTTCTAGGCACGATCTAACACTGTACCGTTCCATTAAAACTGAATATGTGTAAAAAGAACGAATAGGGGAAAACGTTCTTTATTATAGAAGTGAAACTATAGGTATTCAAATCAAGGAGGTATGAAGTATGGAGAACAAGGCAGAGCAGGGTTTCTTAGAACGAGTATTTCACCTAAAAGAAAATCACACCGATGTAAAGACAGAGATTATCGCAGGAATCACCACTTTCATGACAATGGCTTACATACTGGCAGTTAATCCAAACATCTTAAGTGCGACCGGAATGGACCGGGGCGCGGTCTTTACCGCAACCGCCCTGGCGTCCCTGATTGCAACCTTGTTAATGGCAGCTTTTGCAAACTATCCCTTTGTACTTGCACCAGGTATGGGACTTAACGCATACTTTGCATACACCGTAGTGCTTCAGATGGGTTATTCATGGGAAATGGCCCTGGCAGCCGTATTTGTTGAAGGCCTTATTTTCATCGCCCTGTCATTGACCAGTGTCCGTGAAGCAATCTTTAACGCAATACCAATGAACTTAAAACATGCGGTTTCCGCAGGTATCGGACTCTTTATCGCTTTCATCGGCCTTCAGAACGCAAAGATCGTAGTGGAGAGCGCAACCCTTGTTTCCGTGTTCTCCTTCAAGGGTTCCCTGGAAGCAGGAACATTCAGTTCAGTGGGGATTACGGTCCTCCTGGCACTGGTCGGCGTGCTGATCACAGGTATACTGGTGGTTAAGAATGTAAAGGGAAATATCCTTTGGGGAATCCTGATTACCTGGCTGTTGGGCATCATCTGTGAGGTTACGGGACTGTACCAGCCAAACGCAGATCTGGGAATGTTCAGCGTACTGCCGGACTTTTCCAGCGGATTCGGCATCCAGAGCATGGCGCCAACCTTCTTTAAGATGGATTTCTCAGGAATCCTGTCCTTTAACTTTATCACCATCATGTTCGCGTTTCTGTTTGTGGATATGTTCGATACACTGGGAACCCTGATCGGCGTGGCTTCCAAGGCAGATATGCTGGATAAAGACGGAAAGCTTCCGAAGATCAAAGGTGCCCTGATGGCGGATGCGGTTGGTACATCCTTAGGCGCGGTATTCGGCACATCCACCACCACCACCTTTGTGGAGAGCGCATCCGGTGTTGCTGAAGGCGGAAGGACCGGTCTTACATCCGTGGTAGCAGCCCTGTTCTTTGGACTGTCCCTGTTCCTGTCACCTATTTTCCTAGCCATTCCGTCCTTTGCAACGGCTCCGGCTCTGATCATAGTAGGCTTCCTGATGGTGTCATCCATACTGAAAATTGATTTTAATGATTTCACAGAGGCAATCCCAAGCTATATCGCAATCATCGCAATGCCGTTTATGTACAGTATTTCCGAAGGTATTGCAATGGGCGTTATCTCTTACGTAGTGATCAACCTGGCTACCGGCCATGCAAAAGAGAAGAAGATCAGCCTGCTGATGTACGTTCTGGCCGTGCTGTTTGTTCTGAAATATGTGCTGATTTAATGTTACGCAAAGTATGGCGAAGTGCTTTCGCACATAAGCGCCTATAATACAGGCGCCAAGTGCAGCAAAGGAAACTTCAGCCATACTAAGCTCGAAGAGACCTCGCAAAGTATGGCGAAGTGCTTTCGCACATAAGCGCCCAAAATACAGGCGCTAAGTGCTCAATGCAAGGAGGAGGATGGAATGGGAATTGGTAATAACATGACCCGCGTTGATGCAAAGGATAAGGTTACCGGTAATGCCAGGTATACGGCTGACTTAGAGCCGAAGGGGCTTCTGGTGGCCAAGGTGGTGCACAGCACCATTGCCAACGGCGTGGTAAAAAGCTTTGACCTGAAGGAAGCGCTTGCAGTTCCGGGGGTGGTGAAGATCGTTACATGCTTTGATGTGCCGGATATCCAATTCCCGACCCCGGGCCATCCGTGGTCCGTGGAAACAGCCCATCAGGATATTGCCGACAGGAAGCTTCTGAACACCCGGGTAAGGGTGTACGGGGATGATATTGCCGCTGTCATAGCAGAGGATGAGATAGCGGCCGCCAGGGCAGCGCGCAAGGTAAAGGCGGAGTATGAGGAGTATGAGCCCCTGCTCACAGTGGAAGCAGCCATGGCAGAGGGAGCCGCCCGGCTTCATGATGAAAAGCCGGGAAATGTGATCGCCCATTCCGCGTTTAAGGTGGGAGAGGGGACCTACGAGGAGGCTGTAAAAGAGGAAGGGCTGGTGGTCATTGATAAGGACTACAGGACCCAGAGCGTGCAGCACTGCCATATTGAGACCCCGGTTTCATTTGCTTACATGGAGAATGACAGGATCATTGTCACAACCTCCACCCAGATCCCCCATATCGTGCGCCGGGTGATCAGCCAGGCGCTGGGGCTGCCCATGGGCAGGATCCGTGTTATCAAGCCGTACATCGGCGGCGGATTTGGCAATAAGCAGGATGTGCTCTATGAGCCGCTGAATGCATTTCTCACCACACAGGTGGGAGGCAGGGGCGTAAGGCTGGAACTGTCCAGGGAGGAAACCCTGGGATGTACCCGTGTGCGCCATGCCATTGAACTTAAGGTAAAGGCAGCGGCCAGAAAGGACGGGACACTGGTGGCCAGGAAACTGGAAGCTTATTCCAACCAGGGAGGATATGCATCCCACGCCCATGCGATCGTGGCCAACTCATCCAATGAATTTAAGCAGATATACAGGGATGAAAAAGTGCTGGAGTCCGATGCCTACACTGTTTACACCAACATTACCACGGGCGGCGCCATGAGAGGATACGGCATTCCCCAGGCGGCGTTTGCAGCAGAGTGCATGGCGGATGACCTGTCCCTGGCCCTGCACATGGACCCCTTGGAGTTCAGGAAAAAGAACTGCATGCAGGCGGGATACGAGGATCCCCACACCCATGTAAAATGTAATTCATACGGCCTGGAAGCTTGTATGGAAAAGGGCCGGGAGTTTATCCGCTGGGATGAGAAACGCAAAGAATATGAAAACCAGACAGGACCTGTGAGAAAAGGAATCGGAATGGCAATCTTCTGTTATAAGACAGGAGTCTACCCCATTTCCCTGGAAACAGCGGCATGCCGTATGATACTGAATCAGGACGGTTCCATGCAGCTTCAGATGGGAGCCACGGAGATCGGCCAGGGAGCCGACACTGTGTTTACCCAGATGGCGGCGGAGGTGACCGGTATCACAGAGGATAAGGTCAATATCATGTCCACCCAGGACACGGATGTAACACCCTTTGACACAGGAGCCTATGCCTCCAGACAGACCTATGTAAGCGGCATGGCGGTGAAAAAGACCGGCGCGGTCCTGAAGGAAAAGATCCTGGACTACGGCGCCTACATGCTGGGCAGACCTCAGGACACACTGGATATAGAGGCAAACTATGTGGTAGATCAGGAGACAAGACAGCAGCTTCTTTCCATGGAAGAACTGGCAACCACGGCGTTTTACAGCCTGGACCGTTCCGTGCACATCACGGCGGAGGCCACCAGCCACTGCAAGATCAACACCTTTGCCACAGGTGTGTGCTTTGCCGAGGTGGAAGTAGATATGCCGTTAGGCAAAGTAAAAGTGACCAACATTGTTAATGTCCACGACAGCGGGACGCTCATTAACCCCAAGCTGGCAGCTGCCCAGGTACACGGCGGCATGAGCATGGGCCTGGGATACGGGCTCAGCGAACAGCTGCTCTTTGATGCAAAGGGAAGGCCGTTAAATGACAACCTGCTGGATTATAAACTGCCCACCTCCATGGACACCCCGGATCTGAATGCCCTGTTTGTGGAGCTGGACGATCCCACAGGCCCCTTTGGCAACAAGGCGCTGGGAGAGCCGCCGGCCATTCCGGTTGCCCCGGCCGTGCGCAATGCGGTGCTTCATGCCACCGGAGTAGCAGTGGACTCTCTGCCCCTTGATCCCCAGAAAATGGTGGAGCATTTTAATGCAGCAGGATTAATATAGAAAGGGCGGTGTAAGGCATGTATGATATTGAAAAATATTACCAGGCAAAGGATATAGATGATGCAGTGCGCGCTCTCTCTGCTGACCCGGATGCGGTTGTGATCTCAGGAGGCAGCGATGTACTGATCAAGATCAGGGAAGGAAAGCTGGCAGGCTGTTCCCTGGTGAGCATACATGGGATCAGGGAACTGGAAGGCATTTCCATGGAGGAGGACGGTACCATTGTCATCGGCCCGGCCACTACCTTTTCCCATATTACAAACAATAAGATCATCCAGGAGTATATTCCGATCCTGGGGGATGCAGTGGATATGGCAGGAGGACCCCAGCTGCGCAACATCGGAACCGTGGGCGGAAATGTGTGCAACGGAGTGACCAGCGCCGACAGCGCAAGCAGCCTTTGCTGCCTGGATGCCATTCTGGTCCTTACGGGACCGGCAGGCGTCAGGGAAGTGCCTATCAGTGAATGGTATACCGGACCCGGCAGAACGGTGAGGGCGCATGATGAGCTTCTGACCTCAATTAAAATAAAGAAGGAAAACTATGAAGGCTACGGCGGCCACTATATTAAATATGGAAAGAGGGGGGCAATGGAGATCGCTACCCTGGGCTGTGCCGTGACCGTAAAGCTGGGTGAGGACAAAAAGCACATTGAGGATCTGCGCCTGGGATATGGCGTGGCAGCTCCCACACCCATCCGGTGCCGTGAGACGGAGCAATCCGTGATCGGTATGGAGACGGGGGAGGCCCTGGCTGAGAAGGTGGGAAAAGGAGCTCTCAGTGAAGTAAGTCCGCGTTCCAGCTGGAGGGCTTCCAAGGAATTCCGCCTGCAGCTGGTGGAGGAACTGGGAAAAAGGGCTGTGAAGCAGGCCGTGATCAATGCAGGAGGTGAATGGGATGCTTAATATTGTGCAGATGACCGTCAATGGGAAAGAAGTGGAGTTGGCAGTGGATCCAAGGGAATCCCTTCTGGACACATTGAGGAACCGCCTGGGCCTGACCAGTGTAAAAAAGGGCTGCGAGGTGGGGGAGTGCGGTGCCTGTACCGTGTTGGTTGACGGTGAGGCCATAGACAGCTGCATTTACCTGACCATGTGGGCGCAGGGACGGCGCATTATGACCGTGGAGGGCCTAAAGGGGCCTAACGGGGAGCTGAGCCCCATACAGAAGGCATTTATAGAGGAAGCAGCCGTGCAGTGCGGGTTCTGTACGCCCGGGCTGATCATGTCGGCTGTGGAGATAGTAGGGACCGGAAAGCGGTATAACCGTGAGGAACTGCGAAAACTCATATCCGGGCACCTGTGCAGATGTACGGGGTATGAAAATATTCTCAATGCCATGGAGCGGATTGTTGAAGAAACCTACAAGGTAGTTGGAAAATAGAAAAGAAGATTTAATTGGATCAGATCGATGGATGCGGTTAACGGACAAAGCCCTGAGGAAGCTTGGACGGCATCTTGAGATATAAGAGTTTAGAATTCACCATAGTGAAAAAGAGGGCGCCGTGCCAAATACGGCGCCCTCTTTTTCACTATAAAATCCCAGTAAATGGAAGCTAACGGAACTTTTTGAGAAAGTACATAAAAATGTTGAAAAATTATAATTTATATGTAAAATAAGGAGGGGGAAATTTCCGGGATTTAGGGTTATATTACTGGAATTAGCTGGTCGTTTATGTTAACATATAGGTAGGGGCCAGGGAGGCCCTGCGAGGAGATAAAGGGACGCTTGGTCCCTAAGACGTGGGATAAAAGGTGAGTATGCATCATGTTTGATATTAATATGGACAAAGTATATGTAAAAACCTTTGGCGGCTTTGATCTGTATTATAGGGGAGAGCTGATATACTTTTCCAGCAGTAAGGCCAAGGAACTACTGGCAGTGCTTGTGGACTGGAGAGGTAAGGCGGTTACGCTGGCCCATCTGGCAGGAGTTCTATCAGAAGGAGAGCGGGATGAGGCAGCGGCCAAACAGGCTGTCCATCTGGCATGGCACAGACTGAAGCAAACTCTTAAGAAGTACGGAATTGAGAAGATCGTCATAAAGGGAAGAGGTACATATGCCGTTAATAAGGAGCAGATTGTCTGCGACAGTTATGATATGGTGCGACAGGTAGAAGGCGCATCTAATTACTTTGCAGGTGAATATATGCCGGAGTACAGCTGGGCGGAGGTAACTCTGTCAAGTCTTATGAGGGATTATTTTGAGGAGGAATTTTAGGAAAATTCTGAATCAAATGTTTAGAAAGGTAAATAATAATAAAATATTAGGTTTTCCGGAAAGAAAGAAGAAGCAGTCTGAAAAGATAGCTTCTTTTTTTATATGTGTGTAATTAACAAATTATACCCAATATTTCCAGAAAACTACAAAAAATTACATGCCGCGTATAATTGAAACGGTTCTGTAACGAAACTGAAAGCAATTAGGTGGTATATCCTTACAGAGAACAGTACTATGCGGCTGGAAATAACGGGAGTAATAACGCTGATGTCGGTGGTGAAAAATGAGAGGATATTTGTCAAGACCTTTGACGGCTTTGATGTTTATGTAAATGGCAAACTGATTTATTTTCCCAGCAGCAAGGCAAAGGAGATGCTGGCGGTTTTGGTGGAAAAGCGTGGAAGCAGCGTATCCTTATCCCAGATGACGTATTTACTGTATGAAAATGTGGAAGAAAAAACAGCCAAGAATAATCTGAGGGTTATCTACCACCGTTTACGCAGGAGCTTGGAAGAGTACGGGATCGAGAAGATACTGATCAAGAAGAGGGGGAGCTATGCGGTGGACACGGAGTTATTTGTCTGTGATTTTTATGAGTTTATAGAGGGAAATCCCGATTATGGAACCCTATTTTCAGGAAGCTACATGCCTGAATATTCCTGGGCAGAGGACACATTGCCTTATCTGAAGAATCTGTACCGAAAATACAACGGAGTGTTGAAGTGACATGACAGGAATCATTGACATACACACCCATATCCTGCCGGGAATCGATGATGGATCAAGGGATTGGGACGAGAGCAGGAGGATGCTGGAGGCGGCTTATCAACAGGGAACGCGCTGTATCATAGCCACGCCCCACTATTCCAGAAGGGGGCTGCCGCCCCAGATATATGATCTGGCTGAAAGGCTGTCAGAGGAGGCAGGCAGGATCGCGCCGGATTTTAAGACAGGTTTGGGACAGGAAACATATTTCCATGAAGGTCTGGTGGAAAACCTAAAGCAGGGAAAGGCCCTGACCCTGGAGAACACCAGGTATGTGTTGGTGGAGTTTGATCCCCAGGTGTCCTACCACAGCCTGTACCAGGCGGTCAGGAAAATGACCATGGCCAGATACATACCCGTGATCGCCCACGTGGAGCGCTATTTCTGCCTGAGGGAAGGGGACGGGGTGGAAGAGTTGATCCAATGCGGCTGCAGGCTTCAGATGAATTACAGCAGCCTGGAGGGAAACGGCATATGGAACCGGGATGTGCGGTGGTGCCGCAGACAGGTGGCGGAGGGCAGAATCCATATGCTTGGCACAGACATGCACCGAATGGATTACAGGAAGCCGGACATGGAGGAATCCCTCCGGTGGCTGGAAAAACATATGGGCGAACATGAGGTAAGAGCCCTGGTTAGCAGCAATGCGGACAAAATACTACAAAAAAGAAAAACAGGAGAATAGGGATAGGTATGGAAAAGAATTTTGATGATGACGAGATAGAGATCGACCTCTTGGAACTGCTGAGGGAGTTCCGGCGCCGGATATGGATCATATTGGGCGTTATCGTGCTGTTTGGAGGCGTTGCAGGGGCGTTCAGCAAGTTTGTCCTTACACCGCAGTTCAAATCCACAGCCATGGTCTACATCCTTTCCAAGGAGACCACGCTGACTTCACTGGCAGATCTGCAGATCGGCAGCCAGCTGACCAAGGATTATAAGATAATCGTCACCAGCCGCAGGGTGTTAAACCAGGTGATCGATGAGATGGAACTGGGCCTTACATACAAAGATTTGAAAGAAAAGGTCACCATTGACAATCCCCAGGATACGCGTATCCTTTCCATTTCCGTGGAAGACCCGGATCCCAACATGGCAAAGATGATCGCGGACAAGATCGCAACCGTGTCGTCAGACTACATTGGAGATATCATGGAAATGGTTCCGCCCAAACTCATTGAGGAGGGCGAGGTGCCTGTCCTTAAATCCAGCCCCAGCAATGCCAAGAATGCATTGATCGGCGGCTTGCTGGGTGCGGTGCTGATCTGCGGCCTGATCACGGTCCAGGTAGTGATGAACGACACCATCCGTACCGAGGAGGACGTAACCAAGTATCTGGGACTTTCCGTCCTGGCTTCCGTGCCTGAGAGAGAAGGGGAAAAGCCTGAGGACAAGGAAGCCATGATCTCGGGAAAGTCAAAGCCCAAGACGGGAACTGGAAAATCAAGGAAAAAGAAGGGCGGTAGAGCGTCATGAAACAGATCATAACATTAAACAGGGATATGAAGGACGATTATCACTACAATGAGGCGATCAAGACCCTGAGGACCAATATACAGTTTTGCGGAAACGGTATCAGGACCATTATGCTGACCAGCTCCCTTCCCGATGAGGGAAAGAGCGACATCACATTTGCAATGGCCGCCTCCCTTGCCCAGATCGGGAAAAAGGTAGTGATGATTGATGCGGATATAAGAAAATCCGTACTGGTATCCAGGTACCAGCTGGAGACGGAGGTTTATGGACTGTCCCAGTATCTAAGCGGCCAGAAAACGCTGGCGGACGTGCTCTATGATACAAATGTGGAGAACCTGAGCATGGTATTCGCGGGACCGTATTCACCTAATCCGGCGGAGCTTCTGGAGGAGGATCTGTTTGAACAGATGGTCCAGGAACTGAAAAAGACATACGATTACGTGATCATAGATACCCCGCCCATGGCAAACCTGATCGATGGGGCCATTGTGGCCAGACAGTGCGATGGTGCCGTGATGGTGGTGGAAAGCGGCTGCATCAGCTACCGTTTGGAGCAAAGGGTAAAAGGACAGCTGGAAAAGAGCGGCTGCCGTATCCTGGGAGTTGTGCTCAACAAAGTGAGCATGGAGCGGAACGGTTATTACAGCAAATACTACAGCCGTTACGGTAAATATGGAAAATACTCCAAGTACGGCAAATATGGAAAATACGGGAAATATGAAAAATACGAGAAGGCAGAGGCATGAGTTGGCTGAGAAACCATAGAACTACCGTTTACCGCATTGGAATCGGGATCGCGGCACTGGCTATTGTGGCTTTTATCTGGGCAGGCATCGGACTGTACCGGCAGAGAAAAGCCATAGAAGCAGAGATTGCGGCCAGGAACTACGCTGCCCAGTCTGCAAACCAGTCCGGGGGACAGTCAGGGGGTCAGAACGACACATACCTGTTCAGCGGCGATATCGTTACATACAACGGCAGGAAATACAGGCGCAACAGCTATGTAAAAGCCATTCTGTGCATGGGTGTGGACCGGGCCGGCGAGATGACAGAAAAGACCACCACCGGATTCGGAGGACAGGCCGATGGACTGTTCCTCATTGCCCAGGACACGGTGCGCAACACACTGAAAATACTTATGATCCCCAGGGACACCATGACAGATATTACCCTGACAGATCTAAGCGGCAATGAGCTGGGCAAGGACCTGCAGCACCTGAACCTGGCCTACGCATACGGCGATGGCAGGGAAAAAAGCTGTGAATACATGGTGGAGGCGGTATCAGGGCTTCTTGGAGGCCTGAAAATAGAGTGGTACCTGGCAGCTGATACCAGCGCCATTTCAATGCTCAATGACGAGGTGGGGGGCGTTGCCGTGACCATAGAGACAGATGGGATGGAGAAACGGGATCCGGCCCTGATCAAAGGGGAAACAGTAACCCTTAAAGGAAAGCAGGCGGAGATATTTGTCCGGTTCAGGGATATCCATGTGGACCATTCGGCATTGTTCCGCATGGACCAGCAGCAGCAGTATATCAAAAGCTTTTTTGAAACCGTACAAAAGGGGGCTTCCCACGACAACGGACTGGTGGTCAGGCTGTTCGACAAGGTCCAGGACTACATGGTGACCAATATGGCCAAAGACCAGTATCTCAAGATTGCAATGGATGCAGTGGGGAATGGAAAGCTAAGTGATGAAGATTTCTACACGGTTCCGGGTGAGGGGGTAGTAACCCCAAGATATGATGAGTTCTATGCGGACAAAGATGCATTGACCCCGGTTATATTGGAACTGTTTTACCGCGAGCTTGAGTAAGTTGCGGGAAGCAAGAATCAGGCAAGTGATAAGCGGGAAACACAAAGGCGCAATATCCAGTGTGGAAACATGCTGTTTATTGAATATAAAAAACTCTTTAGGAGAGAAGAAAGGAGAGGTGAAGGATATGAAAAAGAAATACGTAGCAGCGTTGGTTCTGGCAGCAGCCCTGGCTTCACAGCCGGTATGGGCATTTGCAGCAGGAAGTTCATCCAGTGACGGCAGCATCGGACTTGATTCCGGTTCTGTTGCAACAACTACAACCAACACTACAACCAACAGTTCCAACACCACAGTAACTGTATCACCCTCTGGCGTCAAGACCACAGGAGCAACCACCAGTGTAAGCCCAGCAGGCAGCACGATCGGTGTTGCAGTAGACACTGTGACCACAACAGGCCAGCAGGTAACAACCAACTCCAAGGGACAGGCCGTAATCGGCGACACAGCAGTTGGATTTGCTGCAAGCACAGCAGCAACAGTAGGTCTTCCTGAGAATGTAGTATCTGCAATCAACAATATCAATGCAGGTAAGCCATTAACAGAAGCTGTACAGAACCTTGACCTGACCGGATACAACGCACTGACAGGCACCCATGCCATTGTTACCATGGATGCAAACACAGGCGCTGTTAAGACAGGTGCAGTAGAAGTATCCCTGTATGTTCCAAACCTGGTTGATAACCTGGCTAACGTACAGGTACTGTTCTACGACAACGCTACCGGCCAGTGGCAGCTGATTCCAGCCCTTAAGGTGGACCCGGTTACCAAGACCGTAGCTGTTAATGTTCCAGGATCTGGTACATTATCCGTAGTTTACAAGAACTAAAAGCATGAAGAAATGCAGGCCGGGGTACATGACTGATAAAGCCGTGTACCCGGTTCTACAGGGATAGGACAGGGAGCAGGGGTTTGAGGAAAAGAGTGGTGGGAAAAAATGTATCGAAAAGCGGATAAGGGCTGGATGAAGCATCTGGATTTTACTTTGATAGATGCGTTGTGTCTGCAGCTTGCATATGTTGCAGCGTATTTTGTGCGTCATGGGCTTCACTGGCCATACGAAAGCCAGTTGTACCGCAACATGGTGTTTGTATTTCTGTTCATTCAGATATTTGTTACATTTTTTGGCGAGAGCTTTAAGAATGTGCTGAAACGAGGATATTTTAAGGAACTGATTTCGGCTGTCAAGCATGTATGCCTGGTGGTACTTATTGCCGCCTTTTATCTGTTTGCGACTCAGCAGGGGGAGGAATATTCCAGGATCACATTGGTAATGACCGGGGTATTCTATGCCGTGTTTTCCTACGGAGCAAGGATCCTCTGGAAGAGATATCTGCTTACAAGGGGAGATGTGGGAAAGGGAAAGCGTTCCCTTTTGATCCTCACGTCCAAAGATATGGTGGAGGAAGCGGTCGAGAGTATCCGCCAGAACAATTATGAGTGTTTCCGCATTGTGGGCGTCACGTTATTGGATGCGGATTGGGCCGGACAGAGGATTAATGGTGTGGAAGTTGTTGCTAACAGCGATTCCGTTGCCGAGTATGTGTGCCGGGAGTGGGTGGACGAGGTATTTGTCAATCTTCCCAAGAAGATGCCGCTGCCCCAGGAACTGATGGACTGCTTTATAGACATGGGAGTTACCGTTCATTTGAAGCTGATTGAGATGGGAAGGCTGAAGGGCCAGATCCAGCACGTGGAGCGCTTGGGAACCTATACGGTGCTGACCAGCAGCATCAACATGGCTTCATGGAAACAGGCGTTTTTCAAACGGGCCATGGATATTGCGGGAGGGATTGTAGGATGTGTATTAACAGGCCTGCTGTTTGTTATAGTGGCGCCCTGCATCTACGTCCAGTCGCCGGGACCAATATTCTTTTCCCAGGTCCGGATCGGAAAGAACGGAAAAAAGTTTAAATTATATAAATTCCGAAGCATGTATATGGATGCTGAGGAGCGCAAAAAGGAATTAATGAGTCAGAACCGCGTACAGGGCGGGATGATGTTTAAAATAGAGAACGATCCCCGGATCATTGGCGGAGCAAAGGGAATTGGGAACTTTATCCGAAAATACTCCATTGATGAGTTCCCCCAGTTCTGGAATGTGCTAAAGGGTGATATGAGCCTGGTAGGCACCAGGCCCCCCACCGTGGATGAATGGGAGAAGTACGACCTGCATCACCGAGCCAGGCTGAGTATCAAGCCGGGGATCACCGGAATGTGGCAGGTGAGCGGAAGAAGCGAGATAACGGACTTTGAGGAAGTCGTCCAGCTGGACAGGGACTATATTACGGATTGGAGTATTGGGCTGGATATAAGGACCTTGTTTAAGACGGTTTGGGTGGTCTTTGATAAGAAGGGGTCTATGTAGAGGGTGTGTGGGAATGGTTGTGGGGATTTGTGAGGGTGGTTGGTGCAAATAATAACAATTATTTGGAGGAGAGTGGGCGGGGCTGGGTGGAGACTTAGTTCATCTAGCATGGATGAGGTTGAAGTAGTGCCGAAGGATTAGGACAAGGCTGGTTGATAAGTAAAGTCTAATAGATAGATGAGAAAACAACTTTAATACACCATATAATATATTGAAAAGAATTACTGTAAAGTGAGAACATTATATTACAGTAATTACTGTATGCAGATAATGAAAACAACTGGAGGAGAAAGAAGATGTCTTTATATGAGAAACTCGTTAATGGCAAAGAAAAGATTGCCCTTGTTGGTTTGGGTTATGTAGGTATGCCCATCGCTGTAGCGTTTGCCAAAAAAGGATTGAAGGTAGTCGGCTTTGATCTTAACAGGATAAAGATTGATTTGTATAAGTCCGGAGTTGATCCTACAAAAGAAGTTGGGGATGAAGTTATTAAGACAACTACAGTTGAATTTACATCTGAGGAAAAATCGTTGCAGGATTCAAAATTTATTATTGTTGCTGTCCCTACACCAGTAAATACGGATCATACTCCTGATCTTACTCCTGTAATTGGAGCATCTGAAATTGTTGGTCGAAATCTTACCAAAGGGTCTATTGTTGTGTATGAATCAACAGTTTATCCAGGTTGTACAGAACATGTTTGTATTCCTATTCTTGAAAAAGAATCGGGGCTGAGGTGTGGTGTTGACTTTAAGATAGGTTATTCACCTGAACGTATCAATCCTGGTGATAAAGTACATCGTCTTGAAAATATCCACAAAATCGTTTCTGGATGTGATGCAGAAGCTCTGGAAGAAATCAAGAATGTATACGATATTGTAATTGAAGTCGGAACTTATCCCGTATCTAATATGAGAACAGCGGAAGCTGTAAAAGTTGTTGAAAACAGCCAGCGCGATATCAATATTGCGTTTATGAATGAATTGGCAATGGTATTTGATCGTATGGATATCGATACTAATGAAGTAGTAGATGGTATGAATACAAAATGGAATGCGCTTGGATTCAGACCGGGGCTTGTTGGCGGTCATTGCATTGGTGTTGATCCATACTACTTTACTTATGAAGCAGAGAAACTTGGCTATCACAGCCAGATCATTTTAAATGGCCGCATTGTGAATGACAGTATTGGTGCATATGTTGCGGATGCTGCCATCAAGCAAATGATTGCAGCGGGCCAGGCTCCCAAAAAGTCCAAAGTTGTTATCCTCGGTCTAACATTTAAAGAAAACTGTCATGATACAAGAAACAGTAAAGTAAATGATATTATCAAACAGCTAAATACATATGGCATTGATCCTATAGTTGTGGATCCATGGGCAAACGAAAGAGAGGCTATCCTTGAGTATGACGTGACGCTTACTAAGATTGGAGATGCAAAGGATGCAGACTGTGTAATCGTTGCAGTTGCCCATAACGAGTTTAAAGCAATTAGCTTAGATGATATTAAATTTATGTTTAAAAATTGTCCAGATGAAGAAAAGGTTCTGATCGATGTTAAAGGACTTTACAAGGTGTGTGATCTTAAGGTTTCTGGTCTAAAGTACTGGAGACTGTGAATTAGAGGGTGTAAGGGTTATGAGAGAGAAGAAAGTGAAAATCTGCTTTACATCATCTTCTGGAGGACATTTTGAGCAGCTTTTGATGTTGGAACCTTTAATGAAGAAGTATGACAGCTATATAGTAACAGAAAAGTTGGATTACGATGTTAAAACCGGAAATATTCCTGTTAAATATGTGATGCAGATTAACAGAACTGATAAACTATTTTTTCTCAAATTTATCTGCAATATCATTAAATCATTTAAAATTATTATTACAAATATGCCGGATGTGATAATTTCAACAGGAGCGTTGGCAGCAGTACCGCTTATGATATGGACCAAGATTTTTGGTGGAAAAGTAGTATATATCGAATCTTTTGCAAAAATTGACTCTCCGAATATATCTGGAAAAATAGCTTATAGATTTGCTGATCAGTTTTATATTCAGTGGGAAAGTATGCGTAAATTCTATCCGAAAGCAATTTATAAAGGAGGAATCTATTAAATGATATTTATAACTACAGGTTCAAGAAGTTTCCAGTTTAACAGATTGCTCAAAACGGTAGATGACGCACTTGGTGAAGGTTTAATAACGGATACTGTTTTTGCACAGATTGGTTCCAGCGATTATAGAATTAAGAATTATGAGTACATAGATTTTTTGAATCATGATGAATTCAATGATAAGTTGAACAGTTGCGATATTGTACTGACGCATGGTGGAACTGGCGTTATTGTAAATTCCGTAAAAATAGGAAAACGTGTAGTCGCTATTCCGAGACTAGCTCAATATGGTGAAGCAGTTGATGATCACCAAATCCAATTGATAAAAGCTTTTGAAAAACTTGAAATGGTTACACCATGTTATGACTGCACAAGTAACGGGGTAGCCAGGGCTATAGTAGAGTCAAAGTCTAAAAAAGTTAAACCGTATAAATCAAATACTTATCAAATTTTGAGTTCCATTGAAGACATGATTCATAAAGAAGTTTTAGGGGATGTTGATTATAGTAAAACAAGAATATTAATGTGTAGTTCAGCTAGAACTGAGAAGGGTGGCATGAACAGCGTTATTGATCAACTTATGGATCATACATGGGAAGATGGTTTGGAATTTTCTTATTTAGCAACACATATAACAGGCAATCCCATCAAAAAGGCATTTTTTTTTGTTAGGGCATATGCTCAACTAAAAGGATTAATCGAGAAAAATACGTTTGATATTATTCATATTCATATGTCCTATAAAGGAAGCTTTTATAGAAAGTATGTAGTGACAAAGCTTTGCAAAAAGCATCGGAAACAAGTAATTATTCATCTCCATGGATCAGAGTTCAAAGATTTTTATAATAAGGGTAGTTCCAAATTAAGGAAGAAAATTATTGAGTTGTTTACTATTGCTGATGTAACAATTGTTCTTGGAGATGATTGGAAAGAATTTATAAAGAATATTGCTCCAAACTCTAACGTAGTAGTAATTAATAATGCAGTTCCTATACCAAAATTAAGAAAAAAAAAGGAAAAAGAAGAATTGATATTTCTATTTTTGGGGGCGCTTATAAAAAGAAAAGGTGTTATAGATCTACTTAAAGCTGTAAATAAGATGAAAGTTGATGGTATTAATGATTTTAAACTCTTGCTTGCGGGATCAGGTGATGAAGAAACTGCTTTGAAAAAATACATTTATGATAATTCCCTAACAGAGTGTACAGAGTTTTTAGGGTGGATAGATAATAATAGGAAATCACAAATATTGAGTGAGTGTGAAGTGTTGGTGCTCCCATCTTACAATGAAGGTTTACCAATTGCTATTCTTGAAGCGATGTCTTATGGCCTTCCAATTATTAGTACAAATGTCGGAAGTATTAGTGAAGCAGTGATATCTGGCGTAAATGGGTATCTTTTTGCACCTGGAGATGTTGAAGCTTTAGCTAGGGGAATGAAGCAGATGATTATGGATAGAATTTATTGGAAAAAATGCTCTATGAATGCTAGAAATATATGTGAAAGTAAATTTTCTGAGTATGTTTTTTTTGAAAAAATGACAAAAATATATTTGGATTTAAAGTGAAATTATGTTTCACAGAACTATAAGTTTGAAAATAGAGAAAATACGAACAAAACAATTTCAAAAGCGGAAGTATATATAAAATGTTAAAAATGCAATTAGTTTTAATGTTTGTTGCTTAAGGGAGTAATCTTATGTTACATATGAGTAGTAGGAGGTGAAAAAGTGATATATGTTGTAGTTTATGCTATATCTGTCTTGCTGATCTATATTGTTTATAACAAAAAGCAAAATAAAACTATTAAAGCATTTTTGATTTTGGGAGCTTTAAGTCTTCCCATTATTCTAGCGGGTATGAGAAAAATTGGTATTGGAACGGATACCGTTGGATATGCAAAAAGTGTTTTTCAATTAGCCATGAATTCAAGAAATCTTACTGAATTCTTTTCTACTACTATTATGTTTAATTTTACAACTGTTACAGTATCAAAGTGGGAATTAGGATATGTTCTTTTTGTTTATTTTATTACAAAGCTTTTTCACTCTTATCAGATAATGTTAGCTGTTACCCATGCAATAATCATTGTTTTAATATACAAGGGATTGCACGTTTATAAGAATAAAATAAGCGTTTGGTTAGGCATGCTTATATTTTATTTTTTATTTTATGCTTCATCATTAAACTTAATGAGACAGTGGATGGCTATATCAATAGTTTTTTTTGCATTTCAATATCTATTAAAAAACATGAAGAAAACATATATTGTTTTAGTTTTGTTAGCAACAAGCTTTCATTATTCAGCTATACTTGGTCTTGCTATTATGTTTCTTTATTATTTTTTGATAAATGACAAAAAAAAATATATAACGGTATTTGTTGGGGGGCAAAGATTAGATTCAACAACTATAAAAATTGGTATCATTTTTTTTGGGGGAATAGCATTGCTGTTTAGTATTCCTATTTTAAGTCGTATTTTATCTGCAATTGGTTTAAGTAGATATGCCTCACTATATCTTATTGGATCCGTTTCATTTAAATCTAATCAAATAATTAGAAGAATTCCATTCATTTTCCTTGTTTTATATGGAATCAAAAAAGATAAAAGCTATGCTAATAAAAAACTTAATGCCTTTTTTGGCGCAATGATGGTTTTAGATATTATTGCGGCACAATTTGGAAGCCTAGTCGTTGAGGCAGAGAGAATAGGATACTATTTTTATGCTGTTTATTGCATTTCGATACCATATTATATAAATAAAGTAAGTAAAAGAAATAAACATTTAATAATTTTAATAGTTATAGTATATCTTATTTTATCATTTGCGTATGACATTATATTTCAAGGAAGAAGTTCTGTTTATCCTTATATACCGTTCTATAAATAGCTACATTAACAGAGGACTAGATATGAAAAAGCCATTAATAAGTGTTTTAATGAGCACTTACAATGAACCAATTGAATATATAATCGATTCGATCAATTCAATCTTGGCTCAGACGTATGAAAATTTTGAATTTGTTATAATCAATGATAATCCAATTCGTGTAGACTTAGATGAATATTTAAACAAATTATATATACTGGATAGACGAATAAAAATCATTAAAAATGAATCTAATATTGGCCTAACCGCTTCACTTAATAAGGGATTAAGATATTGTTCAGGATTATATATTGCAAGAATGGACGCGGATGATATTTCAGAACCATTTAGGCTAGAGAAAGAATTAGAATATATCATAAAACAAGATCTTGATATTGTGGGAGCGTATATACAGCCCATAAGTCCAACTGGGGAAAATTATGGAAAATCCAAAAAATATCCTGTTTGGAATGGCGGGTGCAGGAGATATTTAAAATCGCGAAGTTCATTAATACACCCAACCTGGTTAGTTAAGCGTGAAGTTTATGAAGTTCTCGATGGTTACAGAAATGTAAAATATTGTGAGGATTACGATTTTTTAATTCGTGCTTCAAAAATATATAAACTTGCCTGTTGTCCATGGATTTGCTTGAGGTATAGGATAAATCCGAATGGAATTTCAGTAAGTAATAAAATTACGCAAAAAGTCTATTCAAAATATTTAAGAAAAAATTTTAATAGAATAAACGAGTTGACACCACACGATGCAGACCTTTTTTACTCAAAATCTGCTGGCTACATAAGTCAAATGGAATATTATTTTAATGAAATTGAATTTATAAGAACTTGCGTCTCAAACTGTAGAAAAGTATTAGAATATTTTAGAATATTCTTTGGTTTAAAATTCGCAAGAGAATCGTTAATTGAAGTATTAAGAATGAAAATGATTATGTTCATATCTAATTGTATAGAAAAAGCTCGAAAATAATGCAATCGCAATATGTTAAATATATATTTATTTAAGGTACCTGATTAGGAGGTCTTTATGATACCCAAAATAATTCATTATTGTTGGTTTGGTGGTAGTGAATTACCTGACTTAGCAAAAAATTGTATAGAATCGTGGAAGAAGTATTGCCCAGAGTATGAAATAATTGAATGGAATGAAAACAATATTGATTTAACCGCATGTCCATATATTGAAGAAGCATATTCTCAAAAAAAATGGGCCTTTGTGTCGGATTTTGTCCGTTTATATGTATTAGTGAACCATGGTGGAATCTATCTAGATACTGATGTAGAGATTATTAAAAATTTAGACTGTTTTTTGAACCAAGAGGCTTTTACTGGTTTACAGACAATAGATTCTATATCAACAGGTCTATTGGCTTGCCAGAAGAATGATAAAGCTTTTACCGAAATTTTAAACGAGTATTATGGAAGATCCTTTATTAATAATAATGGTGAAATGAATGAGACTACAAATGTAGAATATATAACTTCATATTTTGTTAAACATGGTATGAAATTTATGGATGATTTGCAAAAAGTAAATGGTGTAAATATATATCCATATGACTATTTTTGTGCAAAAACGTGGAATACAGGAAAGTTATCTGTTACTCCGAACACATATGCCATTCATTATTTTTCGGCCTCTTGGTTATCACTAGAAAAACAAAAAAATTTAAAGATGAAGTATTACTGTTATGAACATTTTGGGATTTTTGCATCACTTTTTTATAAAATATATTTTTATGCCTTACACCCCAAAAATATTTTATTAAAAATCATTAGTAAGAGGTAATTGTTAGATGCAAATAAATATTTTGACATACTATAATGCTATAAATGTTGGTGCATTTTTGCAAGCATACTGTTTGCGAAGCTTTCTATCTGAGATATTTACCTGTGATGTTTATTTCGTCCCTCAAAAGGAGATTAAATATTTTTACAAAATGTATGCTCCTTTATTGAAATCTAAGAATTTTAAATACATATTTAATTCTATAAAGAGAATAAGAAATTCTAGGCGTGCTCAAAAGAAATATTTTAAAATTTCAAGTAAAAATAATATTGATTTACTTGTTGTTGGTAGTGATGAGTTATGGAATATAGAAAATCCTATTTTTTCAATACAAAACTTTGGATTAAGTATTCCGGCTATAAAAAAAATAAGTTATGCAGTGAGTATGGGAAGTACCCCCCTTAATTCAGAGACTGTAAAAATATACAAAGAATGTTTAAGGGATTTTAATAATATATCTGTGCGTGATGAAAATAGTCGTGACATTATTTATAAAAGCAGTAATATAAAAACACCTATTCACTGTGATCCAATATTTTTATATGATATTCCTGCTGTGAAACCAGACCATGTATGGAACAAGCCATATATTATGATTTATGGAGGAATAATAGATAATTCGCTCATTGATGTGATCAAAAAGTATGCTGATAATAAAGGTTATGACATAATATCTGTAGATATATACAATGGATGGTGTAAAAATTTTGTACCCGATTCGCCCTTTGAGTTTGTAGGATATATAGATAATTCTGAGCTTGTAATAACAAATATGTTCCATGGAACTATGTTATCCATAGTAAGAAAAAAAAGTTTTTTAACATTGCTTACGAAGGAAAGGGAAAATAAAATGATATATGCACTTAAAGTTTTTGATTGTTTGAATAGAGCACTTCCCATAAATGAGTTAAATTCATCTAACAAAATTGAAAATATTGTAGCAATTAGGATAAACGAAAATGAGTTGGAAAATAGAATTTTATCTGAGAGGCAGAAAGCAAAAGATTACTTTATTAACAATGTCTAGATGACTAATATCAACTGGGGGATTAGAAGTGTAATTCAGGAGGTCAAATCGATTTGAAAAATTTAAAAAATGTTTTTGTTAGTTTTATAAGCCAGATAATTATATTATCCCTTGGTTTAGTAGTTCCTAGAATAATTTTAGTACACTATGGATCTGATACAAATGGACTAACTAGCACTATAACTCAAATATTTTCATATATGGCTTTATTAGAAGCCGGAATCGGTCAAGCTACAACAAATGCATTATACCCCTTTATTCATGGCGATTCAAAAGATCACGATGAGATATCTCAAGTTATGTCTGTTTCGAGACTGTATTATAGAAGAATTACTTTTCTATATGGTGCTGGAGTTATAGCACTTTCGTTTATTTTACCGTTTGGTTTAAAAACTAATGTAAGTTATTGGACCATTTTCTTTGTTGTTTTGTTTGAAGGAATGACGGGCGTCATTTCTTTCTGGTTCATCCAAAATCGAACAGCATTTTTAATTGCAGACGGAAAAAACTATATACTATCTAATATTGAACTGGTTAGTAAAATACTCTGTTATGGTTGTAAGATTGGACTAGCATTATTTGGCGTTAACATTGCTTTTATACAATTGGGATATTTTGCTGTATCACTTTTAAAACTTGGTCTCTATAAAACATATATGGATAGGAATTATGATTGGATAGATTATAATATAAATGTTGAAGGTTTAAAATTAAAAGATAGGAACTCATATATAATAGCAGAAATTGCTTGGACAATATTTTCTTCCACTGACATGATTATTCTATCTGTTTTTTGCTCTACTCAGTTAGCAAGTGTTTATGCAGTGTATAATATGGTGTTTTTTGCATTAAATAGTCTTTTAACAGCCATTTATAATAGTGTAAAATTTAATTTAGGACAAACATTTCATCAAGATATCAATAAATACTGTAAAATGCATGACCTATTTAATTCGATTTTTATGTCAAGTATAACTATATTAATGATAGTTGCCTACTATTTGATTATTCCTTTTGTTAAGCTCTATACAAGTGGTGTTCAAGATATTAATTATATTATCATTGGACTGCCATTACTATTTTGCTTAGTTCAGATGATCTCATGGAGCAGATATATTGCCGGAAACCTGACAGCTATAGCAGGATATGCAAGTAAAACTGCAAAATTTTCTATTATTGAGGCTTTTCTTAACGTTACAATCTCTTTAGCTTTAGTTTCTTACTTTGGATTATTTGGAGTACTGCTAGCAACAGTTTGTGCACTTCCAGTAAAATCGCTGTACTGTAATTATTTATCAGATATTAAAATCCTAAAAAGGCAGCCGATAAATACAATTTCAATAATAGGAATCAATTTTATAACTTTTTTTTTGGCAGTGTTGCTAAAAAGATCCATTAGTTACTCTATATCATCATATTCCAGTTTTGTTATTTATGGGGGACTATTTACCTTGCTTTTTAGCGTTACAGTTTTTTTTATAAATTGTTTAATAAATAGAAATTTATTTAATGTCTGTAGAGGAACAACATATAAGTTATTGAGGAGATAAAATGATTAATAATGAAAAAAACATTGATATTATTGTATCTGCTTTAAAAGCGCATAACATAAGACATATAGTCATTAGTCCAGGAGGAACAAATATTTGCTTTGTGCGTAAAGTACAAAAGGACTCCTTCTTTAAATGTTATTCGGTAGTAGATGAAAGAAGTGCGATGTATGTTGCAATAGGAATTTATTTGCAAACAGAAGAGATTGTTGCTACTTCATGTACTAGTGCTCAAGCAACACGAAATTATATACCTGGATTAACAGAAGCTTATTACAAAAGAGTTCCCATTCTAGCGCTTACGATGGAAAAGCATACTCGATTTAAATATCAGGAATATATGCAAGCTCCTGATCAAACTTCTTTACCCAAAGATTGTGTTAAAGCTTCTTATGAACTTCCTGCTATTGCAGATGAAAATGATATTTTATTTTCTAATAGATTGGTAAATGAAGCAATCCTTGAATTAAATCATAATGGCTATGGACCTGTTCAGTTGTGTATTCCATGGCTAGATTTTCAACTTTCCCGCAATGATATCAATTACAGATATATCAAAAGATATGAATATAACACTGAATGGGATGTTGTTCTTTCAAATAAAAAAGTTCTTATGGTTGTCGGTGAACAGCTACCTTTCAATGCGAAAGAGCAGGAACTATTCGATGAGTTTTGTACAAATTATAATGTTGTAGTTTATTGCAATCATCTTTCAAATTGTCATGGAAAGTTTGTTGTAAATGCAAATTTAGCTTTGTCTACAATAAAATTATCTGAATTTTTGCGATACAAACCTGATATCGTAATCGCTCTTGGGGGGCAAACTGGAGACTATCCTTTATATAAAATCATATCAAAGAATGAATTAATAGATGTCGAAGTATGGAGAGTGAATCGAGATGGTGCTATAATTGATACTTATGATAAACTAACAAAAGTCTTCGCAGTTAGTAATTCAGAGTTTTTTATGAAAATGAACGAGTTGTGTTTTGCGCGTTCTACGCATGACTATTTTGAACTTTGGAGTTGCTTAATTAGTAGAACGAAACGCGATATTGAAGTACCATTTTCCAATATATATACCGCCCAAAAAATGTCAAAAGTTATACCAAACAATAGCATTTTGCAGTTGTCCATTCTAAATAGTTTGCGAACATGGAGCCTTTATGAGATAGATAAATCGGTGGAATGTTACTCAAATGTTGGTGCTTTTGGAATTGATGGAGGTATGTCCACATTGATAGGACAAAGTCTGGCTACAGATAAAATGTGTTTTATGATTATAGGAGACTTGGCCTTTCTTTATGATATGAATTCTATTAGTATTAGAGGAATAAAAAATAATGTCAGAATTCTATTAGTAAATAACAATGGGGGAATAGAATTTAAAATGGATTCTATGAATGATTATGAATTCATAGATAAATATATTGCTGCTGGGGATCATTTCAAAAATGCTGAAGGATGGGCGAATGTATGTGGATTTAAATATATGAGGGCTGGCACTAAGCAAGAATTTGATTCTAAAATCACAGAATTTGTCAGTGCTTCTGAAAAGCCAATTATTTTTGAAATATTTGTTAGTGATGTTGATGAAGCAAAGGCATATAAAACTATAATTGATACAAACACAAGCTACAATTTTGAAGAGAAAGCTGCAATGGGTAAACAAGCACTAAAAAATGGACTCAAAAAGATGATTGGTAAGTAGACATGAATATAAAAAAAATCATTAAATTTTTTAAAACAAAAGAGCAATATCCTGTTCCGAAACTGATTAACTCAAATAAGTTACTAGAAAATAAAGTAGCTCTTATAACTGGTGGCAGTTCGGGAATTGGATTTGCAATTGCTAAAGATTTCATCGAGAATGGTGCGAAAGTAATTATAGTAGGACGTAATAGAGATAAAATTAATCAGGCTGTTAAAATTTTAGGAAACAAAGCTAAAGGGCTTGTTTTTGATATAACTAATGTTAAAGAGATTCCGAGAAATCTTATGCAAGCCGTTAACTTATTTGAAGAAAAAAGGATAGATATACTTGTAAATTCAGCGGGGATTGGTGCTAAAAATAGCTTTCTAACAGTCACAGAAGATGAGTATGACGCTATAATGGATACAAATATCAAAGCGACATTCTTTATGAATCAAGTTGTAGGCAATTATATGATCAATAATAAAATTCATGGTCATATATTGAATGTATCTTCATCGAGCGCCATGAGACCAGCCTGGACGCCTTATGAAATGTCAAAATGGTCTGTACGAGGTTTTACATTAGGTGCTGCTGATCTTTTGGCTCCTTATGGTATAATTGTAAATGCTATTGCTCCGGGACCCACAGTCACCCCAATGTTAAGAATGAATGAAAACGATAGTATTTATAATGATAGCACTTGTATAAAAAGGTCTGCTATGCCTAATGAAATTGCTTCCTTAGCTACATATATGTGTAGCGAAATGGGGAATATGATTGTTGGTGATACCTTTTATATTACTGGTGGTGCAGGAAACATAAAAAGTCATATATAGTGACGACTGTTTCCTGGGCACCACCACAACTTTCCATGATGTTGCGTTGGGAATATACCAGACCGGTAAGTCTGATGATTTCTAGGTATCTGGTCATAATTACGACCTCCTTACAAAGTATTTACACCATATGGTGCATAAAACTATTATAAGGTTTTATCAGATAGAACGATTTCCACTTTACCAGAATCATGATTTCCACAAAAATGGAATAATGATTTCCAAAGTCTGGAAAGGTGATGTATTCACCCCGTGTTTATTCCGATGAGAATGTACTCATGTTCCGTAGGAACGGATACCGATCCGTAAGGCGGATATATTTGGTTTTGTACCGCTGTTTGCAGGCTTCCATCCCGAAGGCGCAGGCCATATAGGTCTTGCCACTCCCGGTGGCTCTGCTGATGGGACGGAGGTATATGCTCGGAAAGGGTGCTATATTGCCCCTTGCGCCCACAAAGACGGCAATGGGAAGGATACGCTTGTTATTCTAAAAAACTTCGATGGTCTTATCTGTAACCCTCATATAGACCTTACGCTTTATATACTCGTAAGGAACTGAGTATAGCATTCCGGCGCAGGATATGTGATAATTGAACTGAACGGTGGCCTGTTTCCATTCTGCCAGTTAGTATGAGGCAACAGGTAATGGCACCAGCAATGGCAGTTCTTCATTGCGGAAGATCTCATACCGGCTACCCTCTTTCTTTAAAAAGGGCAACGGCTGAATTCTTCTAGCTTTTGACGGATAGCAAGGTTTAGCTCTCTGATTGAGAAAAACTGTTCATTGCACAGTAATGCAATGATCTATGTGGAAATAGTTCCAATGTTGCCTTCAGCATTTGGCACCCCCCTTTTTTTGGGGTGGGGGGGGGCGTAATGCTCAGCCATTTCCTTATAAATGGCGATGATACGTTGGTCTTTCCAGCCATGGTTGTGGTCAATTGCTGTTTTACCGTTATCAGGTCCAAGTATTTTTGCTACACCGCCAAAGTATTCATACATATGGACGTGCGCGGTAATCCAGGCCGACTGTTTTTCATCAATAGGGTAAGCGCTAGCCACCCTAACATTTGGCGCTTACGAAACAAGAATACCTATAACACCAAAATCGCCACTTTTTACCTAATAAACTATAATTTTGCCATCCCACAATTCCATTCTAGTTCCATACACGGAGCTTAATTCTTTTAAGCGATTATAAATCTCTTTTCCAACCTTTTCTCTAGCCAGATTCGGATACCCTTTTATCCCCTTCTCCCCATTAAAATTAAGTTCGATCGGATAACAACTGATTTCCATTTTTTGTTTTACAACACTAATTATAGGAATAATTGATCGGAAATTCATAAAATCATATTCCAACCCCACCATCCCGCTTTTGGTACAACATTTCCTGATTTCCTCTAGTGACTGGCTAATCTCACATCCATATCTCTCATAATAATCATGAGGAGCAGCCAAAAGTTCTTCATCTGCAAATATAAAATTCCCAAGAGAATAAAAAATTGGCCGGTCTTTATACATTTCAATCGCCTTTAATTGATGTGTACCGGTTCCGATAACCGCTATAGCACCTGCATCAATACATTTGTGAGCAAACTCCTCCAGATAATAATCTGGCGTATCATCTGTCTCCCCTTTGATATCATGGGAATGAACACAAACAATAGCATAGTCATAATTCCTTACGCTCTCTCTAATACTCTTTAAAATCCTCGCCAGGTCCGTTTTATTACATCGACTGTTTTTTCTATCTTCAAACCCTTCAACAAATTGCAGCCTGCCTAAACGGTGAATCCCCAGTGGAAGCCGGTGGATCCCCATCCGAACTGCCTTCAAAAATCTGGCATTTATACAGGTGGCAGCAGCAATTTTATCAATAACTTTTAAATGTTCCGGAGTTACCATATATTCTTCCGAATGTCTCAGCATATTGACACCCGGGCGCGCTGAAACAGTTGGGCTGGCATACCCGGCTCGTGCTGCATCGTCACAGGAGGCAGTACAGGAAATAATCGCTACACGTTCTCCGTTTTTAGTCACTACCGCCGGTCTATTAGCTTCCTCAAGCCCCCATCCTGCTCCACTTGTGTGAAATCTCCGTTTTTCCAATTCCTTAAGTGTATCGTATAACCCATTATAAGAATAATCCATCGTGTGATTATTGGCAATACTGTAATACTCAAAACCATATTTTGATAGATCATCCAGCCTTGCTGAAGAAGCTTTCAGCCATATTCCTCCGCAAAAAGAAGAAGCAAACGGATTTCCATCGCTTATCACCATTTCTAAATTTGTCCCTTTTACATCCGCCTGCTCGATTATTTTTCGCAACTCATGATACCCCGTGTAACTCGTATCAGGCGGTGTAAGCATAATTGAGTCTCCCGTGATGCATATTTTCATGATCTCATCTCCAATTAATTTTCCTCATCAAGAATATTTAGCCACTGTTCTAAAGCATAAACCAGCCATTTCTGATCTCCTGTAAATAAATCTGTACAATGCGGCCAAAATTCAGAACGCGTGGGCCCTTGCCATGCCTTCATCCATTCATTGGTTGCTCTTGGCATCGGCAATTTATCTGGTGCTTTATATCCTGGATATAAGGAATAGAACACCTCCCGAACAATGTATTTGTTCTCACCATCCCGTATTCTGTCCATGTCTAAAGGTTCTGCAAGAGCAGTGTGAATATAAGGTGTCTCAGCTTTAATTCCTGCAGTCTCACAAGCATTTGCATAGCTTCCCATACCTTCTTTTAAGAAAAAATCTCTACAGAATTCGTGTGCATCAATAAATCCCCCTTTCTCATGCCGTAAATATGGCTCTATAATTAAACTACTATCTTTTAATACTGCGTAGGGTTTTACATACGTATATCTGTCTATAAACTCACCAACTCGCCAATCTTTGGACATTAAGCCGCTTAACCCACCATAACTTACATCGCTGCTTTCCCCAAAAATCAAACGTTCAAAGCCATCTTCTTTGGCTTTAAGGGCTGCTTTGTAAATCTGAACTTCAATTGAATGTATAGGGGCTCCTTTATGTTTCATCAATTCAGGTGCAAAACGAACGAAATCTTCCCAATATATTTCAATAACTTTATGTTTCAATCTGCACTCTTTAGCATATTTTGCCGCTTGTGCAGATTCATCCGTTACCTCTATCCCCGGAACAACACATTTAAAAGTATATGCAGTAGACCCTAGAGGCATATATTTAGCGATAATTGCGGAATCGATGCCTCCCGACAATGCGATTGCCGCTTTTCCATCTTTTGTCCATTTAATAACCTGCTGTTCAATTGCTTTTTGAAGTTCAGAACTATTATGTATCGGTATCTTAAAAAGGTCATCCTTATAAAGATACGGTGTATACCGTTCGTCAAATGCTTTTGATGCATCCGCAACAGTTCTATACATTAAAAATGAACTCATACAATACTTTTTATCAATCTCCACTCTTTCTCCTCCTTAATTCCGATGACTACATTCAATATTTTTAATATTTGTATAAGGAAAATATACAATATTTATTCTCTTCTTTTTAAATTCTATTTCGTATACCTCCCATTTCTTTGTCTCATACCAGTCATCCTCTATAGCACTAAGTTAGCCTTATGTAATCGTGATCTATGATATATCTTCCAACTGAGTTTTTGGGTAAGTTCTCCATATTCTTATAAGTTAATTTATGAATGGTTGAGTTTTTTAAAATATGCATAAATATTTTATTATCGTACTCTTTTAATAGTACTCTTTCCATCAGTTTCGGATATGAGTTACAGTAAAATGGAATTTCATGATACATTTTACATAGTGCTTCTGATTCACTTAGAGCTGTAATCATTATATGCATAAGGAAATAGTCCCCTGGTTTATTATTATTCTCCCAATAATTAATTAAACTATCTTTTAGGGACAAAATAAAAGCATTTCCGGGCTTTTTCGCTACAATAAACCAATTGCTCATTTTAGTTACAGATACACTCATATAAGCTGCCTTATAAAAAAATAAATCTGCATCTAATATTTCTTCCTCAATCTTACCGGTCAGTAAAACAGTGGAATCAATCCATACACCGCCATAAGACGCTAGTAAACATAACCTACATAAATCAGAAAACATAGCAGAAGAAATATAACCTGCTTTCCATTTCTTCATAATCTTATCTGGAAGATGAATATAGTCATGCAAATTTTTAGAACTTAAGCAGACCACTTGATATCCCATCTCTGCAGCATAACAAGTAACGGATTTATAGCATCTTTGCACCATTTTAGGCGCGTTTTCCACTCCCTGAAGCCAGCACCACCAAATAATTTTCAAATTAACATTCATATTTACCGAGTCTCTATCTTTACAATCTTTATGAATTACCAGATACTTCTTTATACATTTTTTATAATGGGAATACCAGATTTGCTTTCTAAATGAATGATTATAATCAACAGGCAACCATGGACTGAGTGAATAGAAACCTCGTTTAATGGTCGCCTGTACCCCATATGTATCAACCCATTTTTTTATTTTCAACATATAAGTCAACCCTCCTCTAGTGATTTAAAACATTTTAGTATCTATCCTCAATCTCTTTATTTTACATCTTTTAAATCGTCTTTTCTCATCGATTCTAGTGCTTTCTTTATCTGGCTGGAAGATATTCCTTTTGTATAAGGAAAGTAGACGATTTTTATGCCAGCTTTTTCAAAATCCTTTTCATATTCAATCCACTTCGGAGTACCATACCAGTCATCACCCACAAAGAGCAGCCGTGCTCCTAATTTTTTACAGGCAGTAAGTTTATTCATATCGTATTGCGGAACGGCAGCATCTACATACTTACAGCTTCGTACTATCTCAATGCGATCCTCAAAAGGAATCATTGCCTTCTTTCCTTTATAACTAACCAATTCATCAACAGTTACACCCACCACTAGCTTGTCACACATTCCCTTTGCGTTTTTCAATAGATTTAAATGTCCCACATGAAATAAGTCATAAACTCCCGTTGTGTATCCTACAATCATTAATTATCCCTCTTTTCTCTTCTTTATATTTTGAATCATATTGATTAAGATTCGGAATTCACTATGATTTCGCATCAAAAGAAACAACATGGCGTTAGAGAAGAAAAAACTTATACCCAATTTCACTAAGAATTCTATATAACAGTTTTTCAAAATAATTCTTACGCAAATACTATATGTGATGCTACAGGTCACTAACGTTATTATTGTAAATTGCAAATATTCCTGGAAATATTTTTTACAGCCAGTATGAAATATACGGGAATATATTAAAAATGGATCATACCATACCTGTGTAAAAACCCGTGAACATACGGTTGCCATCAGAACACCAAAAACCCCCCAGGATCTTCCCATGATAGCAGAGAACAATATGTTTAATAGTAGCATGAACAAGGGTCTATACTGTCCCTGAGTAAATAATCCATTACTTGTTCGAAAAGATGCAACTGGGCACATCATCATTGCAATATAAAAATTTAATACCAATGGTATTACGATACTCATTGATAATACAGATTCAGAGCCAACCCATAACGTCACGAACGGAGTATAAAGAGCAATAAACATTGCACTACTGATACAAGTTATCCAAAAAGTCACAAAATTCATTAGTTGAAATGTTCCGTATTGCTTCTCTTTATTCGTTTTAATTACTAGATTTCCTATACTTGGTTCAACTGCTCCAAAGAATTGCTGCAACGTTCCCTGAACGCCAGACATAATTAACTTATAATTTGCTAAAAATCCCACTTGTACAGTACCTGAAAATACAGAAATAAAAACGCTATCGATTCCATTTAAAACCGTTCCGCATATTTTATATAAAGATAATGCTCTTATATCCCTGTAAATATCGATCTTTTTACTTCTATCCAGTGTTTCATGTGTTTTTATTATGAATGGGTATTTATGATTTACCTTAATAGATATCATTAGATTCTGCATTACTGTTGCTGCAATCATAATTAGTAAAAATATTATAAAATTATGTGTAATCCATAAAACCATGGACTGGATAACCGTTTTAATCAATACAATGCTTATTTCGATACCAGAAACTACATACTTCTGTTGGTCTGCGATCAGCAACGTTGCTTTATAAATTAGTAGATAGGATACAACTGTATTAACTAAATACAATAAATAAATCAGTGTTAAATTTTCTTTTACATCTGGTACTCCAATAATAAGTCTGTCCAAGAATGGGACTATCAAAATACCTGTTAGAAAAACACATCCAGCAACTACTCTATATGCTTTTTTATAAAAGCACATTAATTTTGCTATCTGATTTTTGTCACCATTGGCTAGTGGCTTATACAGTTCAAAAGTAATAGCAGTAGCGATTCCTAACTCTGCAAAGGAAAGTACCTGAAGTATATCCGTAAATAGGCTGGATACCCCATTATACTCCGCACCCAAACACCTTATAAAAACGGTTCTTAATAAAAAATTAGTTAAGATATTACAAGATTTTACAAGACATCCCACCACCGTATTCATAATGGTATTTTTAGTTCTGGAGGCCTTTCTCATCATGATACCCTCCTATTCCAATTTCATTACATATCCTTTGATAAACATTCTCTGAGAATGATGTCCCTGCTATACTTTCATCTTGATAAACACTATTAATTTTGTTATTGAGGCTAGAATCCAGTTCTGTTTCAGTAAGCAGCCTTATGATCCTGTTTTTCAAAGTATCCAGATCCTTTACTACAATTTCCGATTTATAAAGATCATCCCATAAATCAATAATCCCATTATCTTGATTGTATTGTATATAGTCCGGAGCGTATAAAATAATTGGTTTCATGGTCAATGCAAAATCGATTGAGCAGCTAGAGTAATCAGTAATTAGAATATCGGAGGCTACCAAAAGTTCTTGTGTAGATAGTGTGACTTCATTATTCAGTAAAACAATGTTAGAAGAATTGATCACGATGTTACTATTTAATAAATCTGCATTATGCAGTTTAATAAGTAACTTATATTTATTTTCAGTCAATAGCCAATTAAGCACATCATCATGCTGAATCATATTTACTAGATCTTTAACCACATCATTATCATATAATCTGTATGTAGGCAAATATAAAATATATCGAAAACCGTTCACATCCATTATACTTTTTTTACATAGCAGCAAATCATTTCTGGGCATTCCTGTTAAAATCACTTTTTTTCTTTTTACATGATAAGTTTCCATTTTGGATTTGGCTGATTCCTCTGATGTAGCTATAACATACTTAAAATGGTACCAAGAAAATATGTTGTCTTTTATTTTCTTAAGGAACATTTTTGTAAAGGAGTTATGATAACTGTTGATATTGCTTCCTGTTTTTTTTATAGCTGCTGCGGCATGTCCCAAATGAATGATCGTTGCACCATATAAATAGCAAATTCTTGAAAAATCATCTAGTCCATTTGTATAAAATGCTACACCGGCTTTAAGCATGATTCTTCGCCCTTCTTTGGAATCACAATGTAACACAGGCAATTTTTTTTCATTCAGTATTCGAATTACGTTATTATTTCGTGTTATCCAAAAAGCATGTATTGTATTTTTTTTATTTACTACATATTCAAATAAATATCTGCTATTATCATCAAAGCGTTCTCCTTCCCATGCCCCAAATACCCAGATATTTTTATCCCTTAATAATGCTGAAGTCCTCAGTAACCCTGAAAGAACTGCATTGATTAACCAATACTTCTTTCTAAAATAGTAATTGCTGCAATGGTTTCCATTGGCCATTATCTTTTTTCTCCTCATCACGTGTAAGATCATTTAACAGCAAAATAAAAATCCAATCATAATTCTGTAAAAAAGCCTCATGACAGGCAAACATAGGAATCATAGCGCATATAATGACTTTTCTAAAATTATTCTTCGAATCCATCTTCCACACGTTCCTAAAAAAGTTACCGAATATTAAAAGCCCTATCATTCCCAACTCACCAGCAACTTTGAAATATCCAGAATTGTCAATAGTACCTTGAAATAGCGAGTTATATCTAGTTGCGGATCCCATCCCTCCTCCGAAAAGAGCGCCAATGATATTTTGATTCCAAATTCCTTCTATTACCTTAAATCCACTAATGAAACGAATATATCCAGAGACATGCTTCCCCTGCCTTCCGGTTAACTCAGTTAATCTTCTAAAGAAAAATTTTGCTATGTCAAGTCCCCATTCCGTTGATAATAAAATTGGTCCCCAAATAATACCTGTCAAACCGACCACCAAAACTCCTAGTAAAATTCTTTTTAGTTGCTTTTTACTTTTTCCCTGAATCGTATAAATACCACCACCAACAAACAAAATTATTAAACCAGTTCCCGAGAATGTAGTGAGCAATGCTAATACATTAATCACAAGCCACATCAAATCTTTTTTTTGATACTTTTTCTCGACCACCAGCATACAATACAGTAAAATATTGATAGCAAGAAATTGACTAAAAAATGAAGGTTCTAAAAAAATTGCATTACTTCTAAATGCATGACTGCCAAACATCGACATATTATTGGTCCAATTATAGCCAGGAACCATGTGTCCCTCTACTATGAGGTTACTAAAGGGCAATGAATAGAGACGTCCAACAAATTGATAGATTCCATAGAGCGCCATCCCATTCATAATATACATAAAAAATTTGGCATGTCCCTCAAATTGTTCCTGTGTTTCTCTTCGGCTTGTAAGTATATATAGTATTAAGAACGAACATCCTTTAAGTGGGGAAGTGAAATTTTTAGCTCCTGTTATAAAATAGTTAAAACAAATATAAAAAAACATAATAAGTGCGGCTCTCTGAGATTTCGAACAGTTTACTCTCCCCTTTCCCTCTATAAGTTTACAGACTCCATATAATAAAGCTAAAACAGATACTAGTGAAAACGTTGTAACGTAATAAGTGCCAATATTTGTAAATGCGTATGCATCTAAAAATAGAGATAAAATCCACAGCCTTATAAATAGCTGATCTAATTTGTGTATTCTTAATTTCATAATTTCTATATTCCTGCAAAAATATTATTTTATTAATCGTTACAATTAACAAGTGATTTTATTGCGTTCCTATATGTTTCACCTATGCTTTCCCATGTATAATACGTTTCAAATATGTTATAGGCTCTCTTTGATTTTTCAAAATAAGTTGAAGGATATTTGAGAGCAGTAATACACAAACATGAAAACTCATAGACGTCATCACTAACCGCAATTGACTCTCCATCCGTATATATGGTTCCTTCTACTCCTATGGAGGTTGATATAACAATTTTATTGAAACTGATTGCTTCTAATAGCTTTACCTTCACTCCACCACCGTTTAACAAAGGTAATACAACAATATCTGCTTTTATATAATACTCATCTACAGATTCTACTTCACCGGTTACTACAATATGGTCGCCTGATAATTTTTGTACGACATCGTCTGGATCCTTTCCTACTATATAGAACTTGCAGTCAGGAATATCATTTAATATTTTAGGTAATATTTTGTTTGAGAACCAGATAACCGCTTCAATATTTGGACCATACGACATTTTTCCCACAAAAAGGATTATTTTATCCCCATCCCTTTTCTGAATACTGTCTTTGTTATCCACTACACATGTTCTGACATCGGCGCCTACCGGTATCAGTTTGCTTTTTAATTTATTTACGCTCCCTTCGAGTTCCATATATGACATATCTTTTTCAGATACAAAGGTGAAAAGCGATATGTCCATCTTATTTGTGATCATTGTTTCGTATCTTTTGAGCCTGAAGGAATCAACTTCATATAAAATTCTTTTCATTATATTTCTTTGGCTCTTAGCAATGTTTTTGTATAGTTTCCACTCAATATTATGTTCATTCAAAATAATTGGAATTGGAATTTTAAGTGGGAGTAAATTCACACACATATGAGGAAAGTCTACGTTTATTACCTGTACATCATGATTCTCGATACACGTAACTATATCTCTTTGCATTTTTGGTATATCTCTTGATGCCACTGTAAAAGGATATTTTACAATATGCAATAAGGCATGTATTAAGTTTTTCTTTCTGTAATAAGGGTATACTTCTCTGCAGTATTTTTTTAGGTCATCCACATAAGACAATTCATGTCTATAATCATATGAATAAAATAAGTATATTTCTTCTGTCTTTGCAATTTGTTCCAGCCGCTTAAAAACCCCAAGCCGTCCACCTGAATTTGAAGGTAAGATTGACTCCATAGTAATCCATAGTATTCGCATTAATAACCTCTCTTTCTGGCTAGACACAAATGATTTTGATTTATTAACCTTACTTTTGATATGATTTAGTAGAAGCATCTTTTTACTATATTTCATGAAAAAGTTTTACTGATGCATCTTTGGTCACACACGCTCATTTCATTTTATAAATTTGCTAAATTAAATGCTTCATATATAACATCCCATCTAAAATATTCATGTGCAAAATTTTGAGCATTATGTCCAATTTCATTTCTAATTTCCTGATTATCAAATAACCTTTCCAATTGATCTACTAATTCTTCTGGTCCGTTGGCTACCACGAAATGTTTTCCATTTTCTGCAGCAATACCTTCTGCTCCTATATCATTGGTAATAACGGGCATTCCCATTGCCATTGCTTCAACAATCTTTGTTTTTATCCCTGTTCCATATGCAATTGGACAAAAAAATACTTCCGATTTACGTACAGCAACTGCCAGATCTTCCACCCTGCCAGAAAATATAATATTAGGATTAACCGAATAAAGGTCAATAATCGCTTTAGGACATAATCCTATAACATAAAACTTATACTCATGTTTCAAAATAGGAAGAATATCCTCACAAATCATTTTTAAAGTATCACAATTAGTAGCAACTTTAAAATTACCTACATAAGCTAATGAATTTTTTCTTTTTCTAGTTCTGCTATTGGTCTGGAAAATAACTCATAGTCAATTCCTACAGAGAGCGTTATCGCTTTATTTTCTCCCATCATTTTATTCATTTCATTAGTTTCAATTGGTGAAGTAAACATTACGTGATTATATTCCTTATAAACTTCTTGTTCCCATTTGACACAATGTTTAGATTCATAGAGTAATAGGATTTTCTTTACCCAATTAAGTCGAATCAATGAGCTTAAAAACGATGGTAGTTTACTTGAAAATGCTCCTGCAACATTGGCATTAGAAAATTTGGACGTACACTGTCTGATATACCTCTTTGATAAGAGATCATCTAAATTTGCTATTTTAATAATAGCTTTATCCCGAAATGCATCTATATAAGTTGCTGTACGAATCATTTCGGTAAAAATAACATCAGGTTTGATTTCATCACAATAATCCGATATCACTCTAGCATTTTCTTTGCTATAAAAAAAGGAACATTGGAGAGGCCATTTCTTTTTACCTAGCGAATAATAAATAACATTAATAATTTGTTCATAGAAGCTAATCTTCTTCGCTATTCTAACATCCTTAATATATTCAGGAAATTTGCTATTAAGACTCTGTCCATTTTCAGGGAATGAATAGAGGTATATATCGTAGCCGAATCTTTCATGTAATCCTTTGCAGTAATAATTCAAAGACATTTTTCTCCCGCCATCTATTGGCCATAGCAAACGACTTGTAATAAACAGCAGCCTTTTATTCATTTCATACCCTCACGTTCATCATATCTTTAGTGGTATTTCCAATAATCCAACATATCTTTAATCGTTTCTTCCATTGGGATTTTTTGACGCCATCCAGTATCTTTCTTTAACTTTGTCACATCTCCAACAATAATTTTCTCATCTGTTGGACGAAGTAACTCCGAATCAACAACGATTTTCAGTTCATGACCAATTTCCTTTTCTATCAACGAGACAATATCTTTCATCTGATAAACTTGCTCTGAGGAGATATTATATACTTCCCCCGCTTTTCCCTTTTCTGCAAGAAGGATTAACGCATTCACTAAATCTCTTTGATCCATAATTGCTCTATGTGTATTTAAATTGCCCACACGCAATTCATACACACCAGAGCGTTCAGCTAGAATAGCCCGGTGAGTAAAGTCAGATGTCACATCATTTACCTTTCGTGTTCCAGTAGAGTTGAAAATTCTCGCTCTAATGCAACGAATATGGTCATTTATAAAATACTGAAACGACAGCAGATCTTGTCCAACTTTGCTGACACCATAAGGGTGTAAAGGCTGAAGTGCCGCTGTTTCTTTAACATATACTTTTGCACCTTCCAGCTGATTTAGTGTTTCTCCGTATTCCGCACTGGAACAGGCTACAACGACCATTGGGTCATATGATGCGTCATGCACTGTACGCACTTTTTTTATAGCTTCAAAAACCCCTATGGTTCCATTCACATTGATATCGATCGTTTCATAAGGGCAATTCCACGACACTGTGGGGTAACTCTGTGCTGCTAAATGAAAAATTTGATTTGGTTGATATTTCATAATAATCTTCTCTATATTTTGTGGATATCTGACATCACATTCAATCATTTTTATATCTGGAGAAAGTTCATTTATATCTATTGTTGGCTTATAATAGGTGCCAATTACCTGCTCTTCACAATTATGTAACCGTTCAATCATATGGGAACCAACCATTCCCCCTGCGCCTGTTACCAAAATCATTATTCCATCCTCCTTGTATCCCTTGTCTGTTCTCAACTTAATTTTACTTCTTATTGATATAGGTCTCCGGCGTATAATGAATAATCCTTGTCCCACCATCCTCAAATTCAAATGGGACATACATTAAATCCTTTAGCACCGCCTGTACAGCCGCCCGTTTCGATGATTGTACATAGAAAACAAAGAAGCCACCGCCGCCAGCCCCCAATAATTTTCCTCCCAGCGCTCCTGCATTTATTGCTTTCTGATACAAAATATCAATATCAGCTGTAGAAACTTTCATTCCAGTTTGACGCTTTAATTTCCATGTATAGTCTAAAAGACGCCCAAATTCATCGAGATCAGCCTCTTTTATTGTTAACACCTTTTCAGCCTCATCTACAAGCATTAACATTTCTTTAAGCTGTAAATGTTTTTCACCAGATGTAATATGATTTGCTTTTTGAATGTCTGACGAAAAACGTGTAAAACCTGTAAAATACATCAGCAGATTATCATTTAATTGCTTTTTACGTTCTGGAGAGATAACAATCGGTAAAACCTCGTACTCGCCTGACCGGAAATTTATGCGGTTAAAACCACCAAAGGAAGCTGCTATTTGATCCTGCCATCCTCCTGATTCGTTACACAAAACACGCTCCAAATAAATAGCCTCATCAGCCAGTTTTTTCTTGTCAGCATATTTTCCTTTAAGAGCATAAAACGCATTAAGCATTCCGACTGCAAAAGAACTGCTTGTACCTAATCCTGATCGTGCAGGTAAATCCGAATCATATATCAGGCGAAGTTCATGCATATCCATCATGTTCATGGCGTTTTTTATTGCTGGATGTTGGATTTCGTCATAGGAATTTGCAAATTCCATTTGCGAATACGTCAAATGTGTTTTATATTCAAAAAAACGTGGAAGATGCCTTACTATGACATAACAATATTTATCAAATGTAGTCGATATCACTGATCCGCCATATTTCTCAAAAAATTCTGGTATATCAGTACCTCCGCCAAAGAAAGACATACGAAAAGGGGTTTTTGTGATAATCATATAGTTCTCCAATCTTTTATAATAAAATAATTGTTAATATTTGCACCAACTAAAAAGCCCCCCCCCCACAAAAAATTCCCCACCCGCCAGCACCCACCCGGCAAATGAGGAATCAACCCAATCCAATCAATCTATTCAATTATCTGGCTTTCAAACAAAAAGTTGCGAGCATTATACTTTTCCAGCACCTGCCGGCGGCGGTCGATGGAGACTTCTGTGTAGATCTGTGTGGTAACAATGCTGGCATGGCCCAGCAGCTCCTGTACATCCCGGATGGAAGCCCCGTTATTTAGCAGCTGTGTTGCAAAGCTGTGCCTCAGGTAATGGGGAGTGGAGGCGGGATTGATGGAGGACAGGTCCCTGTATTTGCGGAAGAGGTTTTCTATTCCGTATATGGAAAGCCTGTTTCCATACCGGTTCAGGAACATTGCGTGGTCAGTGGGATTTAGCTGGCGCCTGATATCCAGCCAGGTGTGGAGTTTCTTTATGACATCCGGGGAAGAAATATAGAGGAGCCGTTCCTTTCGTCCTTTTCCATGAATGAGCAGTGTCCGTTCTGCCGGGTCATAGTGAGGCAGGTCCAGTGCACTGATCTCACCAATGCGAAGACCCAGGCAGAAGAGGAGTTCCAGAATTACATTGTTCCGTATATTCAGTATTTTATGAAAATTGGTTTGAGACTGACAGACCTGAGCGTCTGCAATAAAAAGAAGGGAGCGGATCTCCGCTGTTGACAGAATACGGGGGATTGTTTTGGGAAGTTGGAATTTCCTTGTGGAAAAACGGAAAAAACGTTCTGCTGAAATCCCTTCCTGATTCATATATTGAAAAAATTGCCGGATGGATATGTATTTTCGTTGAATGGAACTGGCTTTTCGCTCCAGTGTGGTCTGCAGATAGTGGAAGTAGGAGAGGATGGTGTTCTGGTCCAAGGTCTCGATCTGCGTATTTTTACACCACAGCATAAAACATTGCAGATCGCTCCGGTATGCCTTCAGGGTCCTGTTTGACAAGTTGCGCTCCACGGACAGGAGTTTTAAAAAGAGATTGGTTTGTTGGGACAATTGTTCTGGTGAGTACTTCATAAAAACCTCCTTGTTAGTATAGGGGCGGCATTATTCGGGAACCGCCCCAATGATAGTGTTCTCCTGATATAACAGAGACTATCCCATATTCTAACTGAAAAAGTGCAGGGCCACTATAATGTAAACAATGCATTGTTATATCTGCAGGGGAATGTGAGGGCATCAATCACAT
>Ga0192243_10001_pt1 | contig 188464 bp, 145 predicted proteins | sample Koala_Koa27_K3_FD_131233 | JGI IMG/M metagenome (GOLD analysis project Ga0192243, IMG submission 131233) | Enriched cells from koala feces incubated with labeled cellulose particles, San Francisco Zoo, California, United States - Koala_Koa2-7_K3 ... | reverse complement strand
ATCCTCTCCCTGGCCGGAAGCTTCTCCCTGGCCATAATCCCCTTCCTGACCGGGACCCTCTGCCTGATCACGATCATCCGGGGTGTCTGCGCTCTGGCCGGCCGGCACTTCCTCTGGCTGGGGAAGTTCATCGGGGACATACTCTATGATGTCGCTGATATCGCACTCCAGGATGGAGCACAGGGTGTCAAGGGTGTGGGTGGATACGTGCATGTTCTTTTTCAGGCGGCCGATTTGTCCGGCGCTGAAACTGTACTGTTTGATCAGTCTGTACTGGGTCATTCCACGTGCTTCCATGGTGGCCCATAAGCGGTCATAGCGGATCATAGTGTACTCCTCCTTAAATCGTTATTATCAATAAATGGATTATATCATGGGGGCCTTATAATTACAAGAATGATTGGTAAAAATGGGAATAAAAGAGAAGGTTTCAGGGCATAGTTAGGAGTGAACATAGATTCAGGTACCACGACTGAGAAAAGGAGGAATTTTTATGACGGATTTTAAGACAAGCGAAACAGCAAAAAATCTGATGAGGGCATTTGCCGGCGAAAGCCAGGCAAGGAACCGCTACACCTTTGCGGCAGGGCTGGCAAAAAAGCAGAAAATGCCCATGGTGGAGATGGTATTTAAATACACGGCAAACCAGGAAAAGGAACATGCCGAGATTTTTTACAACTATCTGAAGCCATTGGATAAGGAGACCATATTCATTGACGGAGGTTATCCGGTGGATCTGGAGGAAAATACCCTGGCCCAGTTGAATGCCGCTGCCCACAATGAGTATGAGGAGCATGATGTGGTGTACAAATCCTTTGCAGAGGTTGCTGAAAAGGAGGGATTTGCCCAGATCGCAGCATCCTTCCGCATGATCGCGGAAATTGAGAAGACCCACGGCGAACGCTTTCAGTATCTGGCCGGCCTGTTAGGCGAGGGAAGGCTTTATGACCGCCAGGAAAAGAACAGCTGGGTTTGTACCAACTGCGGCTATATTTATGAAGGGGAAGAACCGCCCCAGTTCTGTCCGGTCTGCCACCATGACCAGGGATATTTTGCAGGGCAGGAGCTTTCACCCTGGTTCCTCAAGGCTTAGAACCGTATCCAAACACGCTCTGGCGCATATTCCCCCGCGAAATTTGATTTTACAAAGCCGGGTGCAGATGATATAATGTCGGCAGACATGATAGAGGAATATCATAGACAAAGGGACTGGCATTGGGCAGTGGCCTGTCCAGTCCCTTATGATGACAGGCGCCCGGAGCAAAAGGAGAATGAACCATGGCAAAGAAAGTAAAGGCGGTCATATTTGACCAGGATGGTCTTATGTTTGATACGGAACGGCTTGTGCTTGAGGGCTGGGAGACAGCGGCGGCAAAGCACAATATAACATTTGAAAAGGATTTTTTCAGGGATCTGAGGGGGACGAAGCCGGATAAGGTGAAAGAGGCGTTCATCAGGCAGTATGGCCCTGACATTGATTTTGATTCCATATGCGAGGAAAAGCGGCTGTATTCCTATCACTGGGTGAAAAAAAACGGGGCGCCGGTTAAGCCGGGGCTTAAGGAACTGCTGGAATACCTGAAGTCCCATAATATAAAGACCGCAGTGGCCACGGCCAGCGGACGGGAGTGGACCCAGGGAAATGTAAAAAGTGCAGGGGTGGAAGGATATTTTGACCATTACATATATGGAGACATGGTGGAGGAGGCGAAGCCAAATCCCGCGATCTTCCTTTTGGCAGCCGGCACCCTGGGGGAAGATCCGGAGGAGTGTATGGTACTGGAGGACAGCTTTAACGGGATCAGGGCAGCCTACGCGGGCGGGTTCCTTCCCGTGATGGTGCCGGACCAGGATGAGCCGGATGAGGAACTATCCGGACTGCTGGCAGCCCGGTGTGATGTGCTGTCCGATGTCATCGGTCTGTTTAAAAACGGAACATTTGAGTATTAAGAGGAAGAACTATTATATGTGGAAAGAAGCGGCAGCATGGATGGCCGGGCTGGGCTGCGCCTGCCTGGCCCTGTCAGAATATGAGAAGAAACATTTTTCCGTGGAAGCAGTGACCATGGGATCAGATAAACTGGATCAGGACAGGACCCTTGTGTTTTTGTCGGATTTACATAACAACGAATTCGGGCAGGACAACTGCCAGCTGGTGGAGGCGGTCCGCGGCATAAAACCGGACGCCGTCCTGTGCGGCGGCGATATGATGGTGTGCAAGGGGACGGGGGATGTGGGCGTCCCCATAAAACTGATTTCGCAGCTGGCAGACCGGTATCCGGTCTATTATGGAAACGGCAACCACGAAAACCGTATGACCTGGGAGCGGGACGTATACGGAACTCTGTATGAGGAATACAAAAGCGCTTTAAGACGCATGGGAGTGGTGTACCTGGAGGATGAAACCGCGGCTTTGGGAACAGATGTCCTGATTTCTGGGATCGATCTGGGCAAGCGCTATTACCGGAAGGCCCTGTACCAGAAAATGCCCTCCATGGGAAAGGAATATCTGGACCGGAAGCTGGGGCGGACAGACCATGTGGAAGGAAAAGACAGGTTCAGGATCCTTCTGGCCCACTCACCTCTTTACTTTGCGGACTATGCGGCCTGGGGGGCCGATTTGACCCTGGCAGGTCATTTTCATGGGGGAACCATACGGATTCCCGTGCTGGGAGGAGTCATGACGCCCCAGTACCAGTTTTTTCTGCCCTGGTGCGCCGGGGATTTTGAACAGCAGGGAAAGCGGATGGTGGTGAGCCGGGGACTGGGGACCCACTCCATCAATATCCGGTTAAACAACCGGCCACAGCTGGTGGTGGTGTACCTTAAAAAACAGCGGAAATAACAGGACCCTTGTAAACAGAGAGGGATTTGTGATAATATAAAATTCAGCGTTACAGTCCAGGACGGCTTTTCCGGTCAAAAAGATGAGCCGTCCTGAACAGTTGCAATTCAGCAATAAATGGGAACAGGTGGACACATGGAGACCATATCATACAAGCTGGAGCATTTTGAGGGCCCTCTGGACCTGCTGCTCCATCTCATTGAAAAGAACAAGGTAAATATATATGATATCCCCATTGTGGATATTACGGCCCAGTACCTGGATTACGTGCGCCATATGGAGCGGGAGGACCTGAACGTGGTCAGCGAGTTCCTTGTCATGGCAGCCACGCTGTTAGACATCAAGGCGAAAATGCTGCTGCCCAAGGAAGTGGACGAGGAAGGGGAAGAGATCGACCCCAGGGCTGAACTGGTACAGCGGTTATTGGAATATAAGCGGTACAGGCTGATGGCGGACGAACTGGCCGACCGGGAGGATGGGGCTCAGAAGCATTTGTATAAGCCCTCCACCCTGCCGCCTGAGGTGGCAAAATATGAGCCGCCCGTGGATCTGGACCGACTGCTGGACGGTCTCACTCTGGCCAAGCTCCAGAGGATCTTTGAGCAGGTGATGAAGCGCAAGGAGGATAAGATCGACCCCATCAGAAGCAATTTCGGTACTATAAAAAGGGAGCCGGTCAGTCTGGAGCAGAAGATCGGTCAGCTTCTCACCTTTGCAAAAGGCAGGAGGCATTTCAGCTTCAGGCAGCTGCTGGAAGGGCAGGGGGACAAGCTGGAAGTGGTGGTCACCTTCCTGGCCGTATTGGAACTGATGAAGATCGGCAAGATCCAGCTGAAGCAGGAAGAAACCTTCGGGGATATGGAGATAGAGGCCCTGGATCAGGATGACGGGGACATGGATCTGGACCTGGAGGGAATGGACGATTTTTAATGATAAGTGGATGGGTGAATGATGAGCAAGAAGGATAAAGTGGAAGCATTGGAAGCAGCTGCAGGGAGCCTTAAGACACGGGCCGGCAAGACGATCAGCACAGCGGGTACGGGAGCGGCCGCTGCCGGCAGGGATGGAGGCGCGCAGCCCCAGGAAGGGCCGGAACAGATGGAGTTTACCTTTCCGCCCACTGAGAATGAAAAAGAGCAGGAAGCCATTATTGAAGCTGTTCTTTTTACCATGGGAAATTCAGTGGAGCTGCGCCGGCTGGCAGTGGCCATCGGCCAGGACCAGGCAGTGGCAAAACGGGCGGTGGAGCGTCTGATGGAGCGGTACCGGAGATCCAAAGGCGGGATGGAGATCACCCAGCTGGAGGACAGCTACCAGATGTGCACCAAATCCGACTATTATGAAAACCTGATCCGGGTAGCCGCCACGCCCAAAAAGCAGGTACTGACCGAGGTAGTGCTGGAAACTCTTTCCATCATTGCCTATAAACAGCCGGTGACTAAGATGGAGATAGAGAAGATAAGGGGCGTAAAGTCGGATCATGCGGTGAACCGTCTGGTGGAGTATAATCTGGTGTATGAGGTGGGCCGCCTGGATGCCCCGGGCCGGCCGGCACTGTTTGCCACCACGGAGGAATTCTTAAGACGGTTTGGGGTCGGTTCAGTCCAGGACCTGCCTGACATAAACCCGGAACAGGAAGCGGAGATCAAGGCACAGGTGGAGGAAGAGCTGCAGCTTAAGCTGGAGGAGACAGGGCTGTCGGCCCTGGAGGAGGCGGCTGCCACAAAAGAAGAGTGAGGAAGTGAGATTCCCAAACATGGACTTGAGGAATATAATAAAATAAAAAGAAAAAGATGAGATCATGTTTGGAAGTCTGATTTTAGTATTTGCTCTCTGTACAGATACCTTTGTGGCAAGCCTGGCCTATGGTGCAAACCGGGTCCATGTCACATGGGGAAAGGTGGCGCTGCTCAATGGGATCTGCAGCGGCTGTCTGGGCCTGGCCCTGGGGATGGGGAGTCTGATAGATGCCTTTATGCCTGAGGATCTTACCAAGATCATCTGCTTTGTATGCCTGTTTGCCCTGGGATTTGTCAAGCTCCTGGATTACAGCATCAAAGCGTTTATCAACCGCAACTGCCATATCAGGAGAAACCTGAGTTTTAACCTTTCCGGGCTAAAGGTGATTGTGAGTATATACGGGGATCCCATGGCGGCGGATGTGGACGGATCCCTTTCACTTGGATGGAAGGAGACTGTTTTTCTTGCCCTGGCAATGTCCATCGACAGCCTGGTGGCGGGGACCATGGCCGCTTTTTTGAACCTCCCCACAGGCGCCACCCTGGGGTTGTCCTTTGTAGTGGGCGTCTGCATGATGTATGCCGGACTGTGGCTGGGCGGTAAAGTGGCGTCCAAATGGAAATGCGACTTGTCCTGGATCAGCGGGGTACTGCTTATGATCCTAGCCCTGATGAAGGTGCTTTAAAATAAAGGTAACAGTTCCGGACCGCGGGAAAATAGGATGTCCTGAACAGTTACCAATAAGGTAATATAAATTTAAGGCATGGCTTTGGTGGGAACCGGAGCCATGCCTTATTGGGTGGTGCGCCCGGCGGCGCACGTGTCTGTTCTAATGGGACTGATCCTTGGCTGACAGGCCCTCCATGTAAGCCTCGGCCCTCAGTTTGTCCGTCTGGTCCAGCTTATCGTACAGGTCCAGCACCCGTTTCTGCTGCGGGTTCAGGGTCATCTGCACACCGTCCGTGCTGTAAAACTGGGCAATGGTAATCCCCATCACATCGCAGATACGCCTGATGGTAGGAATGCTGGGAACCGTTGTGCGCCGGAACAGGTTGCCTATGTTGTTAGGGGATGTATCCATCTCAATGGCCAGGCGGTAATGACTCCATCCGCGTTCCTGGCAAAGTTCTTCAATGCGTTCCAGCTCAAAACTCATGTTCTCACCACCATTGTCTGAATTCTAGGAAATCTTTTGTATTATTGTATCCTAGCGGTGAAAAAAACATTAGGCTGAAAAACAATGTATAAATTATGCACTATATAGTGAATATGGCCGCACAATTTAATAACAGTAACAAGGACCGGCATCAATCATCGAATCCCAGCATCTGATTTGGTTTGACGTTGAAGTAGTTGCAGAGTATCTTCAGTTCAATGTCAGTGACAAGCCTTTGGCCTTTTTCAATTCTTAAAATGGTAAGCTCACTGAAACTGTATCCAAGGACCTGCAGCTTTGCTGCCAGGGACCGCTGCGACAGGTGCCTTTCTTTGCGCAGTCTGCAAATCTGCTCGCCGATGAGATTCTTTCTCGGTTCAGAGTTATACGAGATTTTCATGAAGTTCCCTCTATTATGTCAGTATCGTATACTTCTAAAAATGAAGTATCCATCTCATTGTAAATGAATTTATATAAGTAGGGGATTCTAATACTGAAGCATGGAAAAATAAAGTAGAAAAATCCATGGGATTATGATAGACTGATAAGGACATTTTATTCATGAAATATAAAACAGGAGGCATCATGCAGAGAATCGCTAAATTTTATAAAGTAAGTTTTGAACAGTTCCAGGCTGACTGGGCTGATACATTTCCGGACACACCGGCGGAGCGGATCAGGGAGATCTATGAGGATATCAGGCTTCCCCGCCGCGCCACGTCAGGCTCTGCGGGATATGACTTCTTTACGCCGGTGGCAGTGAACTTAAAGCCGGGGGAGACGCTTAAGATCCCAACCGGCGTGCGTGCCCAGATGGAGGAGGGATGGGTGCTTCAGATCTTTCCGCGGAGCAGCCTGGGCTTTAAATTCCGCCTGCAGCTGAATAATACGGTGGGAATTATTGACAGCGATTATTTTTATTCGGACAACCAGGGGCATATGTTTGTCAAGATGACCAATGACACCAATGAGGGCAGGACCGTGGAACTTTCAGCCGGGACCGGATTTGCCCAGGGGATCTTTCTTCCCTTTGGGATCACTGTGGATGATGATTGCAAAGACTCACGCAACGGCGGGTTTGGAAGCACGGATGCGAGGTAGGTGAATATGGCAAATCGGGGAAGACGGGGAAATTACAGCGGACGCAGGCCCCAGGGAAACGGATATTACCAGGGGGCGGGAAAGCCGGGCAGCAATGCAAAGAGGAGGAAGCGCAGGAGGATAAGGGTGATGAAGGCGGTCATTGCCTGGGCGGTATGCGTCCTTCTCATTGGTCTGATCGCCGTGGGTACGTTCCGGGCGGTTTCCTCCGTGGCTTCTTCCAAGAAGCGGCAGATGCGCCAGGAGGGAACCCAGAAGATGGCTTCTGGGGATTACGCGGGAGCCATTGAGGACTTTGACGCGGCCCTGGAAAAGTCGGGCAAGAGATCCAAAGGATTTAACAGCGATGTCCTGATGTACAGGGCGGAGGCAGAGTATAAGCTCCGGGATTATGAGGCGTCCATCCACACCTATGACCTGCTTTTAGAGATGGAGCCATCCACAGCCTCCTATCTGTATGCACAGAGCATGTGCTATTCCCAGATGGGGGATACGGAAAATGCCGTTGCAAAATACCAGGCGGGAGCGGCTCTGGAAAAGGATGCAAAGGCATCGGCCGGAAAGATGGAAGCGCTGGTGGCGGCAGGCGGGGCATATGTGGATGCAAAAGAATACGAAAAGGCCATGGGCTTTTACCAGGATGCACTGAAGGAAGGGATGAAGCATGGGCAGATTTATAACCAGATGGGCCTTTGCCAGATGGCTGAGGAGGACTACCAGGGTGCTCTTGATTCATTTGAGCAGGGGTATGAAACGCTGGTGACCGGATATGAGCTGGGCACCGGGACATCCGCGGTCCAGGCAGCGGCAGCCCTGCCCGAGGATGCGTCCTCAGATATGGCTCTTTTAAAGGAACTGACGTATAACAGGGCCGTGGCCTACGAATACTTAAACCAATACCAGAAGGCCCTGGAGCTGTTTGAGGAGTACGTAACCGCCTTTGGCTCCAATGAAGATGCGGAACACGAGATCGCGTTCCTGAAAACAAGATAGGATGGCAGATTTGATCGATTTAAAGGAATTACAGGAAAAGGTAATACTGATAGCGGTGAGCACCGGGGAGGAGGACCACACAGAGGCATCCCTGGACGAGCTGGAGGAACTGGCAGCCACGGCAGGGGCCGTGACCATTGCCAGAGTGACGCAGAACCGGGAAAGGGTCCATCCGGGCACGTATCTTGGCAAGGGCAAGATCGATGAGGTAAGGGACCTGATCTGGGAACTTGGCGCCACGGGCGTGGTCTGTGATGATGAACTTTCACCCGCGCAGCTGAGGAACCTGGAGGATGCCCTGGACACCAAGGTGATGGACAGGACCATGGTCATCCTGGATATTTTTGCGGCCCGGGCCAACACAAGGGAGGGAAAGATCCAGGTGGAACTGGCCCAGTTAAAATACAGGGCCGTCCGCCTGGTTGGAATGCGCAACTCCCTGTCACGTCTGGGCGGCGGGATCGGGACCAGGGGACCGGGAGAGAAAAAGCTGGAAACAGACCGGCGTCTGATCCACCAGAGGATCGGGCAGCTGAAGGAAGAGTTGGAGGATGTAAAGCGGCACAGGGAAGTGACCAGGCAGCAGCGGGAGAAGAATTTCGCCCTCACAGCCGCCATTGTGGGCTATACCAACGCGGGAAAGTCCACTCTGTTAAACCGCCTTACAGGAGCGGGCATATTGGCGGAGGATAAGCTGTTTGCCACCCTGGATCCCACCACCAGAAGCTTTTATCTGGAGGACGGGCAGCAGATCCTTTTAACCGATACGGTGGGCTTTATACGCAAGCTTCCCCACCATCTGATCGAGGCGTTTAAGAGCACCCTGGAGGAGGCGCGCTACAGCGATATCATCCTTCATGTGGTGGACTGCGCCAATCCCCAGATGGACATGCAGATGCATGTGGTCAAGGAGACGCTTCGGGAGCTGGAGATCGTGGATAAAACGGTTGTGACCGTGTTTAACAAGACGGACCGGTTCAGGGAAATGGAATCGGAGGGACAGCCCCTGCAGCAGGTTCCAAGAGATTTTTCCTCAGACTACCAGGTGAGGATCTCGGCTAAAACCGGAGAAGGGCTGGATGAGCTGGAGAAAATATTTTTGACCATTATCAGAAGCAGGCGCGTCCTTCTGGAAAAGGTATATGCCTACTCCCAGGCCGGGCGCATCCAGACCATCCGCAAATACGGACAGCTGCTGGAAGAGGAATACAGAGATGACGGCATTGCTGTCAAAGCATATGTGCCCGCAGAACTTTTTGCGGGACTTTATTCCGACTGAGTTCCCGGATCGCATTTTTAAAACGCCCCCCATGGACGGCCCTGTGCCGCAAAGGCAGGCGGAATAAGGCTTTGCGGGGATTTGATAAAATAGTTATAAGTACAGGTAATAAGACACAATATCTAGTTTGATGCAAAAAGTTATGCATAGATATTGTGTTTTTCCTTGCGGTCTGCTATAATGAGTTCGTAGCTCGCTCCGGTTGGGGCGGGCCGTATATTTTCAGTTAATGCCTCCTGATTTGGCGTCAGGCACTGTGGAATGGGCTATTTGAGCCGGGAGGCAGTAGTGAGGGTTTGAAAGGAGTAAGTGGTATGATTCAGGTAACAAAGAGGGATGGGGAGATTGCGGAGTTCAGTCTGAACAAGATCACGGAAGCGATCAAAAAAGCATTCAAGGCAACAAAGAAGGATTACAATAATGAGATTCTGGAGCTGCTGTCATTAAGGGTAACTGCGGATTTTCAGAATAAGATGAAGGACGGCAGGATTTCCGTTGAGGAGATCCAGGACAGTGTGGAGCATGTCCTTGAGCAGACCGGGTATACAGATGTGGCCAAGGCCTACATTTTATATAGAAAACAGAGAGAAAAGATACGCAACATGAACAGCACCATCCTGGATTACAAGGACGTGGTCAACAGCTACGTAAAGGTGGAAGACTGGCGTGTAAAGGAGAACTCCACGGTTACATACTCAGTGGGCGGTCTTATTCTGAGCAACTCCGGCGCTGTCACCGCCAATTACTGGCTCAGTGAGATCTATGACCAGGAGATCGCCGATGCCCACCGCAATGCGGACATCCATCTTCACGATCTGTCCATGCTCACCGGATACTGTGCGGGCTGGTCCCTAAAACAGCTTCTGATGGAGGGACTGGGCGGGATCACAGGAAAGATCACCTCATCCCCTGCAAAGCATTTATCCGTGCTGTGCAACCAGATGGTCAACTTCCTGGGCATTATGCAGAATGAATGGGCGGGAGCCCAGGCATTTTCCTCCTTTGATACATACCTTGCTCCTTTTGTAAAAGTAGATAATTTAAGCTATCCGGAGGTAAAGAAGTGTATTGAATCCTTTATCTATGGCGTGAACACCCCCAGCCGCTGGGGCACCCAGGCTCCCTTTTCCAATATTACCCTGGACTGGACCGTACCCAATGATATGGCGGAGCTGAATGCCATTGTGGGCGGCAGGGAGATGGACTTTAAGTACAAGGACTGCAAGGCCGAGATGGATATGATCAACAAGGCCTTTATTGAGACCATGGTAGAGGGAGATGCCAACGGACGAGGATTCCAGTATCCCATACCCACCTACTCCATTACAAGGGATTTTGACTGGTCGGAGACAGAGAACAACAAACTTCTCTTTGAGATGACCTCCAAATATGGAACACCTTATTTTTCCAATTATATTAACAGCGATATGGAGCCAAGCGATGTGCGCAGCATGTGCTGCCGTCTTCGTCTGGACCTGCGTGAACTGCGCAAGAAGACCGGCGGATTCTTTGGGTCCGGCGAGAGCACCGGTTCCGTGGGCGTGGTCACCATCAATATGCCCAGGATCGCTTACCTGGCCAAGGACGAGGCTGATTTCTATGAGAAGCTGGATCATATGATGGATATATCCGCCCGCTCCCTGAAGACAAAGCGCCAGGTGATCACCAAGCTGCTGAACCAGGGACTTTACCCGTACACCAGAAGATATCTGGGGACCTTTGAGAACCACTTCTCCACCATTGGACTGATCGGCATGAACGAAGCCGGACTGAATGCCAAATGGGTGAGAAAGGATCTTACCAGCAGAGAATGCCAGAAGTTTACCCAGGATGTGCTGAACCATATGAGGGAGCGTCTGTCCGATTACCAGGAGATGTACGGAGACCTGTATAACCTGGAGGCCACACCGGCGGAGTCCACCTCCTACCGCCTGGCTAAGCACGACAGGGCGCGTTATCCGGAGATCATCACAGCCGGCGGGGAGGGTGAGACCCCTTACTACACCAACAGCTCCCATCTGCCAGTGAACTATACCGCGGATGTATTCGATGCCCTGGATATCCAGGATGAACTTCAGCCCCTGTACACATCCGGCACCGTATTCCATGCATTCCTGGGGGAGAAGCTGCCTGACTGGAAAGCCGCAGCGAACCTGGTGCGCACCATTGCCGAGAATTATAAGCTGCCTTACTATACCATGTCACCGACTTACTCTATCTGCAAGAGCCATGGATACCTGATCGGTGAACATTTCACCTGTCCGATCTGCGGCGGGAAGGCGGAAGTTTACAGCAGGATCACGGGGTACTACCGTCCGGTCCAGAACTGGAACGAGGGCAAGACACAGGAATACAAGGACCGCACCTCCTATGATATCGGCCGTTCCAAGTTAAAACACGGAGTGTCCAGGATCGTGGCGGAGAGCGCTGTAAAGCCGGCTCAGCCCGGTCAGGTGAAGTCCGAGAAGGCATCTGCTCCGGCTCAGCTGTATCTGTTTACAACCAAGACATGTCCAAACTGCAGGTCGGCCAAGGAATTTCTGAAGGGATGGGACTACCAGGTGGTGGATGCCGAGGAGCGCCCTGAACTGGCGGAGAAATTTGGAATCATGCAGGCTCCCACGCTGGTGATCGTCAGGGACGGTATCATCCAGAAGTTTGCCAATGCTTCCAATATCCGCAGGTTTGTGGAGCAGAAGGATACAGATACCGCGAAAGCGCAAAGGTAAAGAGAATGGATTTATTGTTTATGTTTATGGGGGCCCTGTGCCTGGCAGAGGGGATCGATCTGTTCACAGGGAATGATTTCCTCATGTTTGTGGGATCCACGAAGAAAGAAGATTATGATCTGGATAAGGTGTACGGGGCTGAGAAGTGGATCTTCCTCATCGATGCCGCCTGCAGCTTTGGAGTGGGCATGAACCGTCTGCCCAGGCAGGTGGAGATGGCTCTGCTGGTCCTGTTTGCAGCCACCCTGGTGGCCCATGTATATGTTTTCAAAAGTAAAAAATTCCGTAAGGAAAGTTGACAGCAAAAGAGGGCTGCTGCCCCTGAAGTTTGGGGCAGCGGCTTTTTGCAATATTCAGGATGCTGTTTTTTTGCCTGCTAATCTACCTTTGCTTTGTCCAGAGCCGTATTGATGGCGTTTAAAAGTGCGGTAGAGGTATAGCGGGATGCGCTTGGATATGTAAGGTTCTCTGTGGACTGGGTGCTTACAATCTGACTTGCCAGATCATCCAGGGTGGGCTGCATCAGGGGATACATGGTGGTGACAGCTTCACTTAAGGGAACCAGGTCAATGGAGTTAATGCGGTCGGCATCCACGGTTACTTCCACGTTCACATTTTCGCTGCCCAGAGTCAGTGCCGCGCTGTACACGCCGGGGACATAGCTGATGACATTGGCAGAGACAGCAGCGGCGTCCTTTTTGGGGCGGAACATGATGAAACAGAGAGTGATCAAAAGGATAGCAAGGCCTACGAAGATTGCAGTGTAGATGATCTCTTTCATCCGAAGCACCACAATTTTGGTTTTAGAGCTCATAGTCAGGACCTCTAAGATAGTTTGTTAAAGCTTATGATGGTACAGGGGGAAATATGAGAGGAGAGATAAAAAAGTGGCATTACAGTTCATATTAGGAGGGGCCGGATCCGGCAAAACAAGATATCTGTATGAGACAGCCATAAGGGAATCCATGGCCCACCCGGATATACAGTACCTGGTGGTGGTGCCGGAGCAGTTTACCATGCAGACCCAGAAGGAGATCATACGGCTTCACCCCAGGCACGGGGTTATGAATATCGACATCTTAAGCTTTAAGCGTCTGGCCTACAGGGTATTCGAGGACCTGGGGATCCATCTTCCCGTGGTCCTGGATGATATGGGCAAATCCATGGTCATCCGCAAGGTGGCAGGCATAAAGAGAAAAGAGCTTGGCATGTACGGCCACCATCTGGAACAGGCCGGATTTATCAATCAGCTGAAATCCCAGATATCCGAGCTTTACCAGTATGGGATCACTCCTCCCATGCTCAGACAGGTGATGAAGGAGGCTAACAGTCCCCTTCTGGAGCAGAAGCTGGAGGACCTGGAGGTGATCTACAGCGGGTTTAAGGAGTATATTGAAGAGCATTATATCACGGCCGAGGAGATACTGGATATCCTGTGCAGGGAACTTCCCCGCTGGAAGACGCTGCAAGACAGTGTCATACTGCTGGACGGATACACGGGCTTTACACCGGTGCAGTACAGGCTTGTGGAGCTTTTCCTCCTTTATGCCAGGGATGTGCTGTGTTCCGTGACCATTGACCCCAGGGCCAACGCCTATAAGGAGGGGAGCATTCAGCATCTGTTTTACATGGGAAAACATACCGTGTGCCGCCTGGCAGACATGGCGCTGCGTCATGATATAGAAAAAAAGCAGGACGTGGTCTGCGGCAAACGGCCCGGGGTGCGGTTTAAGGACAGCCCGGAGCTGGATTTCCTGGAACAGAACCTGTACCGGTACAATGGAAATTCCTGGAATGATCCGGTGGAGCGCATTGTGCTGTACAGGGGGCAGGGGCCTGCAGGGGAAGCAGCCTATGTGTGCAGCCGCATCCAGGAGATGGTCCAGGAAAAAAGCATGCGTTACCGGGACGCGGCTGTGATCACCGGTGATTTGTCCTCCTATGGAAGGGAGCTGGCTCACCAGTTTGATAATGCCGGTATCCCCTATTTTCTGGATGATAAAAAGAGCATCATGGAGAATCCGCTGGTAGAACTGATCCGGGCAGCCCTGGAAACAGTCAGGGACTTTTCCTATGAAAGTGTGTTCCGGTATCTGAAAACAGGGCTGATCTATTCCAGGAAGGGATGGGATGACCGGGAATTAGATGACGTTCAGAAGTCTGACAATGACCAGGAGTTTGATGGTTCCCGTGACCAGGTAGAACAGATGACAGATCGGCTGGAAAATTATGTAAGAGCCCTGGGCATCCGGGGATGGAAACGCTGGGAATCCCAGTGGGAAAAGCAGTACAGGGGCAGTGAAAAGCTGAATCTAAAGGAGCTGAACGCATACCGCCGGTGGATCCTTGAACCCCTGCGTCCCCTGCGGGAGGCTTTCCAGGAGGAAGGCGCCACGGTTGCATCTGTGACAGCGGCCCTCAGGGAATTTCTGGAGCGCATGGAACTTAAGGAAAAGCTGGAGGATTACAAGGAGTTTTTCCTGGACAGGGGAATGCCCGGAGATGAGAATCTGGCCAGGGAATACGGCCAGGTATATGATATGGTCCTGGAACTGTTTGGACGACTGGAAGGACTTCTGGGCGCAGAGAAGGCGGATCGGAAAAATTATTCCCAGATATTGGATGCCGGCTTTGAGGAGATCAAAGTAGGCGTGATCCCGGCCACCATAGACCAGGTGATGGTGGGGGACATTACAAGAAGCCGCCTGGAGGCAGTGAAGGTACTGTTTTTTGTGGGGGTCAATGAGGGGATCGTACCGCAGAGAAAGAGCGGAGGAAGCCTTCTCTCAGACAGGGACAGGGAGGCGTTTAAGGCATTGGACATGGAACTGGCGCCCACGTCCAGGGAGGATGGATGCATCCAGAAGTTCTATCTCTACCTTATGATGGCCAAGCCGTCCCTGAGCCTTGTTCTCACCTTTGCAGGCATGTCTGCAGACGGCAAAAGCCAGAGGCCTTCCAGCCTGATCGGTGAAGTGGAAAAGCTGTTTCCAAAACTGGAGGCCCTGGATGAGAGCGCTGTGGAGTGGCCGGTGCGTACCGTGCAGGATGGCCGGGAACATCTGATCAGGGGACTGAGGAAGATGCGGGAAGACAAGGAGGGGGGCCAGGGGGAAAACCCGCAGGAACGGACCGGGGAGGAAGCCGCTTTTCTGGAACTGTACAGATATTTTTACTGCTCCAAAGAGCACAGGGAACAGGTAAAACAGCTGGTGGAAGCTGCCTTTTACTCCTATGAGGAGAGGGGGATAGGCAGGGCAGCGGCCAGGGCGCTTTACGGCCAGAGCCTTCAGGGCAGTGTTACCAGGCTGGAACAGTTTGCCTCCTGCGCCTATGCACATTTCCTTAAATACGGCCTGGAACTGATGGAACGCCAGGAGTATGAGCTGGAGGCCGTGGACATGGGAAACCTGTTCCATCAGTCCATTGACCGCTGCTTTGAGGTCATGAAGAACAGCGGACAGGACTGGAGGAATCTGACGGAGGAAGCCAGGAGGAGGCTGGTGCAGGAATGCGTGTCCCAGGTGACGGAGGAATACGGCAACACCATTATGCAGAACTCAGCCCGCAACGCCTATCTGGCCGGAAGGATCGAGCGGATCACGGACAGGACCATCTGGGCCCTGGCAGAGCAGGTAAAAAAAGGCGATTTTGAGCCGGTTGGCTTTGAGGTGTCCTTTTCCTCCATTGACAACCTGAAAGCAATGCGCATCGGATTGTCCGAGGATGAGGAACTGCAGCTTCGGGGGCGCATCGACCGGATGGACCTGTGTGAGGATGAGGAGCATGTGTATGTGAAGATTATTGACTACAAATCAGGCACCACTGCCTTTGACCTGGCAGCGCTGTACTATGGACTCCAGCTTCAGCTGGTGGTCTATATGGACGCGGCCATGGAGATGGAGGAGAGGAATCATCCGGGAAAGGAAGTGGTCCCTGCCGGGATCTTCTATTACCATATCAACGATCCCCTGGCTGACAAGCAGGAGGGAATGACGGCGGAGGAGATTGAAAAGCAGATTCTGCGTCAGCTGAGGATGAACGGTCTGGTGAACAGCCAGCTGGATATTATCAATCATTTGGACAGGGAGATCCGGAAAGAATCAGATGTGATACCGGTCGCCATCAAGGACGGGTATGTGCAGGAGAGCCGGTCATCCGTGGCCAGTACCAGGCGGTTTGAGGATTTAAGGCGGTTTGTGAACCGAAAGCTGAAGGAAGCAGGGCAGGATATCCTTAAGGGGAATGTGGAGCTTAAACCCAGTAAGCAGGCGGACAGGACTGCCTGCGATTACTGTCCTTACCATGCGGTGTGCGGCTTTGACACCAAGACGGCGGGATATGGATACAGGAGACTGAAGGGGTTAAAGCCCGAGGAGATCTGGGCGGAGATATCGCCGGACAGGAAAGAGGAACAGGATGGCAGTGAGATGGACTGAAAAGCAGCAAAAAGTGATTGAAAGCAGGAACCGCAATCTGCTGGTGTCTGCAGCGGCAGGAAGCGGAAAGACGGCGGTCCTTGTGGAGCGCATTATCCGGATGATCAGTGAGGGGGAGCACCCTCTGGATATTGACCAGCTGCTGGTAATGACCTTTACCAACGCAGCCGCGGCAGAGATGCGGGAGCGGATCGGAGCGGCCGTGGAGCAGAAGCTGAAGGAGCGGCCTGAGGACGAGCATTTGTGGCTTCAGGCAGCCCTGATCCCCCAGGCAATGATCACCACCATTGACAGCTTCTGCCTGAATATCATACGGAACCATTTTAACAGTCTGGATATAGATCCCGCTTTCCGTATCGGAGATGAGGGGGAGCTGGCCCTGTTAAAAAGCGATGTTCTGGGGGAAATGCTGGAAGCATGCTATGAGGAAGGCAGGGAGGAATTTGCCGGATTCGTGGAGCATTTTGGACGGGGTAAGTCGGACCGGGGAATCGAGGATGTGATCCTCCAGGCATGGCAGTTCTCCCAGAGCCATCCATGGCCGGGGGAATGGCTGCTCAACTGCAGGGCTGAACTGGAGGAGGGAAACCTGGAGGAAATGGAGCAGAGTCCCTGGATGCAGTTCCTGTTCCAGGACACGGCCCGGCAGATGGAGGAGCTTTCGGCACAGCTTAGGTCCGCCCTTTCAGTGTGCGGGGAAGAGAACGGACCACAGGCATACGAGCCCATGCTGCTCAGTGATGTGGGAAAGCTGGAGGCCATTGAACAGGCTGCGTCCCAGGGGAATTTTGAGGCCCTGTACCAGAGCCTTAAAAACATGAACTTTGACCGCCTGGCATCCATACGCAGCAAGGATATTGACGGGGAAAAGAAAGCGTTTGTCACCGCATGCAGGGACCGGGTGAAAAAGGCAGTGGGAAAATGCAGGGACCTGTACGGAGCCCAGAGCCCGGCGGAGGTGGTGGAGAGCATCCGGGGGACCAAGACAGTCATCGCGGAGCTTTTAAACCTTACGGGAATGTTCGATGAAGCGTACCGGGCAGCCAAACGGGAGCGGAATGTCCTGGACTTTAATGACCTGGAGCATTTGGCTCTGGAGGTGCTGCTGGAGAAGGCGCCGGAGGAGGCGCAGGAGCAGGAAAACAAGGAACGCCGCCCGTCCCCGGCAGCAGATGAGCTGAGCCGCCAGTTTGAGGAGATCCTGGTGGACGAGTACCAGGACAGCAACTATGTTCAGGAGGCCCTGATTACCAGCATATCCAGGGAGCGGTTCGGGCATCCCAATGTGTTTATGGTGGGGGATGTGAAGCAGAGCATTTACAGGTTCCGCCTTGCCAGGCCGGAATTGTTTATGGAAAAATATGGAAGCTATTCAGCGGAGGATGGTCCTTACCAGATGATCGAACTTCAGCAGAATTTCCGAAGCAGGGAATCCGTTCTCACCAGTGTCAATGATATATTTTACCAGATTATGACCAAGAATCTGGGCGGGATCACCTACACAAAGGATACGGCTCTTTATCCCGGAGCATCTTTCCAGGAAGTGGGCGGGGAGAATGTGGATGAAACCCTGAAGCGGAAAGAAGGCATTTCCCTGTCAGCCGGCACGCCCACGGAGCTGCTGATGGTGGATACGGGAGCGGAAGCCTTAAAGCAGCTGGACGAGGATGCCCTGGACTACACTGCCAGGGAACTGGAGGCCAGGATGATCGCAAAGCGCATCCGGGAGCTGGTAAGTGAGGAAAAGGGGCTCCTGGTCTGGGATAAAACAAAGGAGACATACCGCAGGGCACGGCTGGGGGATATGGTCATCCTTCTTCGCAGCATGACCGGCTGGTCCGAGGTGTTTGTAAATGTTCTGATGAACGAGGGCATACCTGCCAGCGCCCAGACCAGGACCGGATATTTTAACACGGTGGAAGTGGAGACCGTGTTGAGTCTGCTGTCCGTGATCGACAATCCTATGCAGGATATACCCCTGGCGGCCGTAATGCGCTCGTCCATTGTGGGAATGGATGATGAAGAGATGGCGTGGATGATGGCAGCCTACAAAAAGAACAGCAAAAAAGGGCAGGACCGGGGTGTTTATGGCGCCTGGACCTTGTGGATGGATGAGGAATGGGAACATCCCGGAACTGTACCTGAAACAGCCGCTGCCTCCATCAGGAAAAAGCTGGCTTATCTGCGGGAGCTTCTCGGTGAGCTGCGCAGTGAGGCCAGACATCTACCCATCCATGAGCTGCTGTACCGTGTGTACAGAAAAAGCGGATATTACGACTATGTATCCGCCATGCCTGCGGGAGAGACCAGAAGGGGAAACCTGGATATGCTGGTGGAAAAGGCAGCTGCCTATGAAGCCACCAGTTATAAGGGGCTGTTCCATTTTGTGCGCTATATTGAGAAGCTGAAAAAATATGATACGGACTTTGGCGAGGCCAGTGTGGCAGGTGAACAGGACCGTACGGTCCGCATTATGAGCATTCATAAGAGTAAGGGACTGGAGTTTCCTGTGGTGTTCCTGGCCGGCATGGGCAAGCGGTTTAATAAACAGGATGCTTACGGCAGGATACTGCTGGATGCGGATCTGGGAGTGGCGGCTGACCATCTGGACCTGGACCTTCGGGTGAAGGCGCCTACCCTCAAGAAACAGGCCCTGAAACGGCGTATGGAACTGGAGACCATGGGTGAGGAGCTGAGAGTCCTGTACGTGGCCATGACCAGGGCAAAGGAAAAGCTGATCATGACAGCTTCGGACAAGTCCCTTGAAAATAAATGCTCCAAATGGAAGGACTCCATGGCAGTGGGGGGACAGATTCCCTATACGGTGCTGGCCACAGCCGGTTCCTATCTGGACTGGGTCCTTATGGCCTGCCCTGCCGTGCCAAAGTCCCACTTGGAAGTGACCCGTGTCCAGGTTAGGGAACTGATCGGAGAGGAGGTCGGCCGCCAGGTTATGAGGCGGATGACCAAGGAGGATCTGCTGGGCGTGGATAGCGCCAGGATATACGACAAAGAGGCGGGGGAAAAACTGGAACAGGCAGTGAACTACAGATATCCCCATATGGATGATACCGGGCTGTATGCCATGATTTCCGTGTCCGAACTTAAAAAGCAGAGCCAGATCGGGCGGGCCCCGGAGGCAATCGGCACATCCGGCACGGACACGGAGGGCGCTGTGCTGGAAGCGCTGGCAGAGCCGGAAAGGGAGACGTCCGGTTCATCCGGCAGGGGAGCACTCAGGGGAACCGCTTATCACGCCGCCCTGGAACACATTTCCTTTATCCATATCCAAAGCCTGGAGGAGACGGAGCAGGCCCTGGAGGCGCTGGTGGAAAAGGGATACCTGGATCAGGAGTCCAGGGAACTGATCAACGGGCGGGATATATGGGCCTTTCTCAAAAGCCCGCTGGGAAAACGTATGGCAAAAGCACAGGAAGAGGGAAGAATCTACAAGGAGCAGCAGTTTATCATCGGTATCCCGGCCAGGGAAATGGACCGGGGGGATTCAGATGAACTGGTGCTGATCCAGGGGATCATCGATGCCTACCTGGATGAACCGGACGGACTGGTGCTGATCGATTATAAGACGGACCGGGTTCCGGGAAATGACAGGGAGCAGGGGGCGGCTATGCTGGCTGAGCGCTACCGGGTCCAGCTGGATTACTATGAGCGGGCTTTGACCCAGCTGACCGGGAAACGGGTGAAGGAGCGTATGATCTACTCCCTGGCTCTTCAGCGCAGTATCAAAGTATAGACAGAAAGAAGGTTATGATATGAATCAAAGGAAACCGATCAAAACAGTGTCGCTTATTGGGCTGGGGGCCATCGGATGCTTTTTTGCATCCCACCTACAGGGAATCTTAGGGGACAGACTCAGGATTATTGCCGGGGGAAGCAGAAAGGACAGGCTGGAGCGGGATGGCGTAACTGTAAACGGCGTCAATTACCGTTTCCATCTGGTGTCCCCGGAGGAGGACTGCAATGGTGATTATCCGGATCTGGCCATTATCATCACAAAATTTACGGGCCTTAACCAGGCAATCCAGGATATAAAGAACCAGATTGGGCCAAAGACCCTTATTATGGCCCCCCTCAACGGGGTGGAGGCCGAGGATATGGTGGCCGCTGTTTACGGATGGGATAACCTGCTTTATTCCCTTGCAAAGGTGAGCGTGGTCATGAAGGATGGGCAGGCTGTCTTTGACCCTAAGGTTGCCAGGATCGAATTTGGAGAGCGGAAAAATGAGACCATTTCCCCAAGGGTCCAGTCAGTGAAGGATCTGCTGGAAGCCGCGGGCATCTGCGCCATTGTCCCAAAGGATATGGAACGGGCCATCTGGTATAAATACATGTGCAATGTCAGCGAGAACCAGAGTGCAGCCGTGTTGGGAATCCCTTTTGGGGCCTGGAGTGTGAGCGCGGACGCTAACTTTATCCGGGAGGCCCTGATGCGGGAGGTGGTGGCCGTGGCCGGCAAAAAGGGAGTCAGGCTGACGGAGGAGGACATGGAAAAACAGGCAGAGCGCCTTGCCGTGGTACCTCCTAAGAATAAGCCGTCCACCCTTCAGGACATTGAAGCAGGGCGCAGGACAGAGGTGGAAATGTTTGGCGGCGCCATGATACGCATGGGACGGGAGCTGGGAGTCCCCACCCCTTATAATGAACTGTTTTATCATGCCATCAAGGTGCTGGAGCAAAAGAATGAGGGGCTCTTTTAAGGGAGGAAAGATGTACATGGACCAGAATCCATTGACTGCGGTCATAAAAGACCAGACATGGCGGGCGCTGTGGGAAGTGAAAAATGTGATCGACTGTGTGCCGGATGAACTGTGGGACAAAACATACTGTGCCATGCCGTGCTGGAAGCATATCTATCACATGCTCCATTCTCTGGACCTATGGCTCATCAACCCCCGCGACCGGATGTACCAGGAACCAGAGATACATGAGAAGGATCTGAACAACCTGGATGTGATATCAGAGAAGCGGATCTCAAGGGCAGAGATGGATGGATATGTTGGGGATATCGACAAAAAGATAAGGAACTATATTCTGGATCTGAAAGATGCACAGCTATTGGATCATCCGCCGGATTGTGAGTATGACAGGTTTACGCTGTTGCTGGCACAGTTCAGACATCTGCACAGCCATATGGGTATGATCATGGGATTTATCATTGACGATACGGGATTGTGGCCCAGGGTGCTGGGATTGGAGCATCCCATCCCGGAGGGGGAGTACAGTCAATATGTATCCTAAAAACGGACCGGTGCCTGACGCGTGATCAGGCACCGGTCCGTCCTCCATGGTCTTAGATCGCCACAGGGATCTTGGACTCAAAGGTGTGATACTGGTAATCCTCCAGACGGAAGCTGGAGGTGGTAAACTGGTAAAAATCAGTGATGGAAGTATCCATTGCCAGAGTGGGGCCGGGATAGGGCTCTCTTTTTAACAGTTCCTCCACCATGGGAATATGCCGGTCATAGATATGGGCATCCGCGATCACATGGACCAGCTCTCCGGCCTTAAGGCCGCTTACCTGGGCAAACATGTGGAGCAGCACGGCGTACTGGCACACATTCCAGCTGTTGGCCGTAAGCATGTCCTGGGAACGCTGGTTCAGTATTCCGTTCAGCGTGTGGCCGGACACATTAAATGTCATGCTGTAGGCACATGGGTAGAGGTTCATCTCGTGCAGGTCGTGGTGGTTGTAGATATTGGACATGATCCGCCTGCTTAAAGGGTTGTGCTTTAAGTCATAAAGGATGCGGTCCACCTGGTCGAAGTCCCCCTCCTTATAGCGATGCTTCACTCCCAGCTGGTATCCGTATGCCTTGCCGATGGAACCGTTCTCATCAGCCCAGGAATCCCATATATGGCTGTTCAGGTCGTGGATGTTGTTGGATTTCTTCTGCCATATCCAGAGCAGCTCGTCCACTGCTGATTTAAAAGCCGTACGCCTTAAGGTGATCACGGGAAATTCACCTGACAGATCGTAACGGTTAACAATTCCAAAACGCTTGATGGTATGGGCAGGAGCGCCGTCCTCCCACACGGGGCGGACCTGGTAGTCCGTATCCCATACACCATGGTCTAAAATATCCCTGCAATTCTGTATAAATATCTGGTCTGCATAACTCATGTACATTACTCCTTATGTCAAATATGAACCTATTATAGCAGAGGTTATACGGATTAGAAAGAGAAAATCTTTCTTTCTGCAAGGTTTTATGCTATAATTCTTTTGTTTGGACCAATGACGGTAAATACTGCAACCAAAGACAGGAGGTCTTACATGAACTTGATCGTGGCAGTGGATGAAGCATGGGGAATCGGCAGGGACGGAGGACTTTTGACCCATCTGCCGGGAGATATGAAATATTTTCGGGAAACCACCCGGGGAAAGATCGTGGTGATGGGAAGAAAAACCCTGGAAAGCTTTCCTGACGCAAAACCTCTTAAGAACCGGGTCAACATTGTGCTGACCCAGAACCGGGATTACTGCCCTGAGGGAGTGACTGTATGTCATGATGTAAATGAAACCCTTGAGACATTAAAGCAGTATCCGGAGGAGGATATATTCATCATAGGAGGAGGAATGATCTACGGGGAATTTCTTCCATACTGTAAAAAGGCATATGTCACCTGTATCCACGGTATTTTCCAGGCAGATACAAAGTTTGTGGATCTGGACCGGGAAAAGGACTGGGAGTGGGAGCGTGTGGGTGAAATGCAGGAGTATAACGGCCTGGCCTATGAATTCAGGATCTATACAAGGAGGCAGCAGGAATGAATCTGATCGTAGCAGCTGACAGGCACTGGGCCATTGGAAAAGACGGACGGGTCCTGGTGACCATTCCGGCGGACCAGCAGACGCTGATGAGGGAGACCGCAGGCAAGGTGGTGGTTATGGGGCGCAAGACCTTGGAAAGCCTGCCCGGAGGACAGCCCCTGGGAAACAGAAAGAATCTGGTGCTGACCCGGGATGAGGATTATAAGATCAAAGGTGCCCATGTGTGCCATTCCTTGGAGGAAGCCATGGAATGGCTTCAGGCTTTTGACACCAATGATATCTATATCATAGGCGGACAGAGCATCTATGAACAGTTTCTGCCCTACGCAGACACCGTACATGTAACCCGCATTGACTACACCTATGACGCGGACACATTTTTCAAAAATCTGGAAAATGATGGGGATTGGGGAATGACGGATGAGGGGGATGAACAGACATATTTTGACCTTTGTTACACCTTTCAGAAGTTCCAACGGATAAAATAACAAAAAAATTGTATATTACGACTAAAATCTAAAAAATATTTAGGAATTTTAGAAAAAGCAGTTGTAACATGATGCAGAAAATGATAATATAAAGCTTGTGCAGCTGTAAATTCTCACAAGCAGATTGGGGGAATCCATATGAAAGCAGATGGAACACTATTTACACTGGAAAATGATGAACTTTTGGTCACCGTGGCCAGACACGGGGCGGAACTCACCAGGATTTTTGATAAGAAGGCCGGGAGAGATGTACTTTGGGGCGCTGACCCTGCTGTTTGGGACCGCCATGCGCCTGTGCTTTTTCCTTTTGTGGGAAAGTGCTATGAAGGCCGATATATTTATGAAGAAAAAGAATATCAGATGCCGACCCAGCATGGATTTGCCAGGGACATGGAATTTGAACCGGTCCTGTGTGATCTGGATGAGTGCTGGTTTAAGCTTAAGGATACGCCGGAAACATTTGAAAAATATCCCTTCCATTTTGAACTGGAGATCGGGCACAGGCTGGAAGGCCGCACCATCACTGTGATGTGGAAGGTGACAAACCTGGATTCCGGGGAAATGCTGTTTATGATGGGCGGACACCCTGCATTTCAGGTGCCGGAGGGGCGTAGCATCTACGATTACACCTTTGAGTTTAACCGGGAAGGATGCAGGAAAGGACAGTTTCAGGAGGAACTTCACTATCTTGCCCCCACCAGTGGGGGATATGAGTCGGAGGAACTGGCGGGAACCCTTTCGCTTCAGGACGGCCGGGTGGAACTGACAAAGGGGTTTTTCGATACAGCCCTCACCTATATGTTTGATGATGCACAGGTCAGCAGTGTGAGCCTGTTATTGGACGGCAGGCCCTATGTGACCATGGGGTGCGATGACTTTCCTTATTTGGCAGTCTGGACCATAGAGGATACCCACCCCTTTGTCTGCCTGGAGCCATGGTATGGGATCTGCGCGTCAGAAGGGTATAAGGGAGAGTTAAAAGACAGGAAAGGTATCATTTCCCTGCCTGGATGGGAATCATGGAGTAAGAGCTATACCATTCAAGTGGGCTAATTATAAATTACTATTTATAACAAATCAGGAGGAGAACCATGTATAAGATTGTTAAGGCAGAATGCCTGGCAGACAAGATCTATCTGATGGACGTGGAAGCACCGCGTGTAGCCAGAGCCTGCCAGCCGGGTGAATTTGTGATCGTTAAGATGGATGAGGCAGGAGAGAGGATTCCCCTTACCATCTGTGATTTCAACAGGGAGAAAGGGCTTGTCACCATTGTATTCCAGACAGTAGGCGCTTCCACCGAGCGCATGGCAGGCTTAAAAGCCGGGGATTATTTCCAGGATTTCGTGGGACCTCTGGGCCAGCCTTCCGAGTTCGTAAAGGAAGACCTGGAAGAAGTAAAAAAAAGACGCTACCTCTTTGTGGCCGGCGGCGTTGGTTCTGCTCCTGTTTATCCACAGGTTAAGTGGATGAAGGAAAACGGCATTGACGTGGATATCATTGAAGGCTCCAAGACAAAGGACCTGCTTATACTGGAAGATGAATTAAGGGCAGTGGCAGGCAATCTGTACATAACAACAGATGATGGTTCCTATGAGCGCAAAGGCATGGTTACTGAGGTCATCAAGGACCTGGTTGAAAATGAAGGAAAGAAATATGATGTGTGCGTGGCCATCGGTCCCATGATCATGATGAAATTCGTATGCAAGCTTACCAAGGAATTAGGCATTCCCACCATTGTCAGCCTGAACCCCATCATGGTGGATGGAACCGGCATGTGCGGCGCCTGCCGCGTCAGCGTGGGCGGAGAAGTAAAGTTCGCATGCGTGGACGGTCCTGAGTTTGACGGCCATTTGGTGGATTTTGACCAGGCCATGAAACGCCAGCTGATGTATAAGACAGAGGAAGGCAGGGCGCTCTTAAGACTGAAGGAAGGCGCAACACACCACGGCGGATGCGGAAATTGCGGAGGTGAGGAATAATGGACGTATTAAAGAAGATACCGGTAAGGGAGCAGGACCCACAGGAAAGAGCAACTAATTTTAAGGAAGTGTGTCTGGGATACAACCAGGAAGAGGCGCAGGAAGAGGCACAGCGCTGCATCAACTGTAAGAATGCCAAGTGCATCCAGGGATGTCCGGTTGCCATCAATATTCCCAAGTTCATCTCAGAAGTAAAGGAAGGAAAATTCGAGGATGCAGCCAATACCATAGCAGAGTCCAGCGCCCTTCCAGCTGTGTGCGGACGTGTGTGCCCCCAGGAGAGCCAGTGTGAAGGAAAATGTATCCGCGGCATCAAGGGAGAGCCTATTTCCATCGGAAAGCTGGAGCGTTTTGTGGCTGACTGGTCCAGGGAGCATGGATTTGTACCGGCAAAGCCGGATAAGACCAACGGCATGAAGGTGGCTGTCATCGGTTCCGGCCCGGCAGGGCTTACCTGTGCAGGAGACCTGGCCAAGATGGGATATGAGGTGACCATTTTTGAGGCGCTCCATGAGCCGGGCGGCGTGCTTACCTACGGTATTCCTGAATTCCGTCTGCCTAAATCAGGAGTGGTACAGCCTGAGATCGATAATGTAAGAAAACTGGGCGTAAAAATAGAGACCAATGTAATCATAGGAAAGTCCGTGACCATTGATGAGCTGATGGATGAGGAAGGCTTTAAGGCCGTATTCATCGGTTCCGGCGCAGGGCTTCCCAAGTTCATGGGAATCCCGGGAGAGAATGCCAGCGGCGTATTCTCAGCCAATGAATACCTTACAAGAAGCAACCTGATGAAAGCATTCAGGGATGACTACGATACCCCGATCTATCTGGGAAAAAGGGTAGCAGTGGTAGGAGGCGGAAACGTGGCCATGGATGCTGCCAGAACAGCCCTGCGTCTGGGTGCAGAAGTACATATCGTATACAGGAGAAGCGAGGCGGAGCTTCCGGCCCGAGTGGAGGAAGTGCACCATGCAAAGGAAGAGGGGATCATCTTTAACCTTCTGACCAATCCTGTGGAGATCCTTACAGATGACAACGGATGGGTAAAAGGCATGGTAGTGCGTAAGATGGAACTGGGTGAGCCCGATGCATCAGGCCGCCGCAGGCCGGTGGAGATAGCCGGCTCCGACTATACCATTGACGTGGACGCAGTGATCATGTCCCTTGGAACCTCCCCCAACCCGCTGATAAGCTCCACCACAGAGGGACTTGAGACCAACCGCTGGAAATGCATTATAGCGGATGAGTCCAATGGAAAGACCACCAAGGAAGGCGTATATGCAGGCGGAGACGCCGTGACAGGTGCCGCCACAGTTATCCTCGCAATGGAGGCAGGCCGTGCAGGCGCAAGGGGAATTGATGAGTTCCTTCACGGAAGTAAATAAACAAAGAGATAGTCAAAAAGTGGACTGGCAAAGGATTTTCCTTTGACGGAAGGAAAAAGAACCGGTATCCGGGTGCTGCGAAGGCGCCTGTGTACCGGTTTTTTGTGCTATGGGAAAGGGGATGGAGGATGTTGTGGAAAGGAAAAGTTTTAACAGGTCTTGACTTGTCAATTACATATGTGCTATTCTATATTCAATCTCACAGAGTTCTCTGTGTCAGCTTCTTCAGAACAGGTTTGTTCTGGTTGATTGGCCGAATCGGCCGGTTTTCACGTATTAAATTTTGATTAGGTTATAATGATTGGGTTGAAGATTTAATTCCGTGTATTTTATGTCATATAGTTTACTTTGTTAATCTTTCTCTGTGTATCTAAGTTTATGCATCTAAGTTTATGTGTCTAAGTTTATGTGTCTAACTCCATGTGTTAAATTTTATCCAATCATTTTTAGTATGTTAATGAGTACGGTATCATCCGTTTTCACATCGGATGTCCTGTCAGTTACATTTATTTTATATATGGCATAACTGAAATGGAGGTGGTTTTAAAGGCTGTAATGGTTCGGGAAGCAGATGATTTCTTGTAAGAATGTAAGGGAGATTGGGGAGAGCGAATATGCAATTAAAAGGATTAGGGATGATTGTATTAATGACGGCAATGTTGACCAACTCAATTGTTTATGCCGGAAGTCTGATTTCAGATGGGACAGGGGGTGGTGCATTGAGGAAGGTGAGGGAAAATGTGTCAAAATCCAGTCCATCTGAGGCCAGCCCGTCAGAAGCCAGCCCGTCAGAAGCAACTCCATCCGAACCGCAGGTTCGGATGGGAACGCCGGTGGTGGAAATTGATTTTGAGTCTGCAGAACCTGAGGATGTGCCCAGTTGGTATACGAAAATAAAAGGGCGTTTACTGGGGGGAAGGACCCACTATGAATTTGAAGACAGGTATGGAAATATCCAGCACAGAATCTATGGATATTATGACGAGGAAACAGATGCAGAGTGGTACGAATGTGATGAAAGGGGAAGGGTTACAAATGAAAGCCAGTGGATCGATCTGTTGTGGGAGGACTGGGTGCTGGCTCCTTTGCGGTGGGAGAGCGCAGAGGTGGGTATTGATATAACATGTGAGCTTTCCTGCCAACTTTATGGGGTGGATGATCATATTGTCAACTCCATGGACTTTGAAGTCGTGGATTCGGAACTGGGGGAAAACTATGACGGCACTTTTTATGATGTGTGGTGGCTGGGGGAGGATCTGCTAAAACATAATTCGCCTGTCCGATATTTTATATATGGCCGTGCTGTTAATGCAGAGATGGAAGACAAGTGGCTGGAATGTACGGAGTCAGGAGTGATAATAGACAAAGTAAACATGCTGAAGCCGTCCCAAGTGCCGTCATGGTATATAAAAGGCAGCCGCGGGACAGTGGATCTTTACTTTTTTGTGGACCGTACCGGATGTCCCCAATACCGGATATACACAGTCTCCTCAGGCATTATGGGCTGGTATGCCTGTGATGAGAAGGGAAATCTCTCGGATTCCCGGGCTGTTGATATACAGAGTGAGGATATGGTACTGGCACCCTACCGTTACAAAAGTGCGGGGATCACAGACAGTGAACTGCAGACATTTCTATATGGAGAGAATATAGAAGTACAACAAAATGGAAGAATTGGTTCAGAAGTTTTGTCCGGGTCTAATTATGATAATACCAGGTATGATTTTCTGCATATTTATGGAAATGTACAGGAGGGATCGGATTCTGACAGCTATTATCTTTATGGTACCATTGTCAACAGTGAGATAGATGAAGCGGACCTTGACCCATGCTGGTATCGGTGCGATGAGCAGGGGAAGGTGCTTGGCAATGCATTGAATTATAAGTATCCGGATCCTGGCATTATGCCGTTGTCCCTCAGCCGTGGAGCGGATGTGACGGCAGTTGAAAAAACATTGGCAGGGAGCAGTAATGTTACGATATTTACGGCTTCCGACATACCCAACGGCGGACGGCTGATCATTGACTGCGGTCTGGCGAAGAAATATGGCAATCAGGTGGCGATCAATGATTACCTGGGGGCAAGTAATAGCAAACACAAGGTGATCATTTTTTACAAAGCAGATAAAGCCTGGACCAATCTGCAATATTACCACGAGACCTGGGCAGAAGGCCATAAATGGGTCTATGCCCCTATTGATGAGAATGCATATTGGTATGCCGGTTCTAAGATGAATCTCAGTTCCCACTGGAGCTGGAGCATATCAGAGGTAAATGCCGGAGGATATTATTATGACAGCGATTCTGAGGGGAGTACCTGGTCCCCTATTCCTATGAAAACAGACTACTTTACAATGGTACGCCAGCATACATATGGGGACTGGTCAATTGTAAAGGCAGCCACATGCACTGAGACGGGATTAAAGAAAAGAACATGCGCAGGCTGCGGGACTGCTGAGACACAGGTAACGTCAGCATTGGGACATTTATGGGAAAATAATTATTATACCGGAGCGGACGATGGGACTTATTACAAGAGATGTGTACGGAACGGGTGCAATTCCAAAACAGATGTTAAAAATAATCCATATACAGTGACATTCCTGTCTAACAATGGGGAAGAAAAGGCAGAAGTCCAAGACTTTGTTTACAACATCACTCAGCCCCTAAAGGCGAATAATTTTAAAAAGGATCACCACAGCTTTATAAATTGGTCTGAGCAGCCGGACGGAAGCGGAGCAGTGTACTATGATAAGGAATCAGTAAATAATTTGACGCCTGTCTATTCCGGCAATCTGCAGCTGTATGCGCAATGGCAGCCTGATCAATATGATATTACATACCATGACGGTTTGGACGGCACTCAAAATATAACAAAAGCTCTCTCGTATACCTTGAATTTAGGAGAACTCCCTGTTTTTACAAGGCCGGGATATACCCAGATTGGATTTGGCACGGATCGTACCGGGGGCGAGAAGATTACAGAGGAAACCGCAGTTCCAGGCAGTGACACAACCTATTATGCCCAGTGGTCACCGAATCAGTATGATCTTATATTTCATACACAGGATTCCTTTTGGGGGAGCAGGAAAAAGACAGTTACCTATGACAGTGCCATCGGCATTCTGCCCACGCCGTCCATGGAAGCCTATAAGTTTTTGGGGTGGTATGCAGAACCATACAGTCATATTTATCAGGAAGGAATCATGTTCGGGGAGCAAAGGCCATCCGATCTCAAGAAGGTTGCGGAAACAGATATATATCAGGTTGCGGGGGATCTTCAGGTATATGCATACTTTACCCTGATATACCGCGATATTGGCAATGGCACCAATCAAAGGCCCGGGCCTGATGGGGATCTGGATACAGAGGATGATACATTTTATCTAAATGGCAGAGACGGCCTTGCCGGGACACGGGATGACAAAAGAATTTATCCGGGGCAGGACGGACAATATGGAACAGAAGATGATTATTACATGGATGAAAAGGAGCTGAAGATATATTCCGGTCCGGATAAAACGTTTCAGACCAAGGATGATTATCGCGACAATAAAGATGGAACCAATACAAGGCCGGGGCAGGATCATGAATTTGAAACAGCGGATGATATTCTTGCTTTTAACGGCTTAGACGGAATATCCGGGACAAAGGACGACTGGGTGGACAACAGCTGTGATTATCCGGGAACGAACCTGCGTCCTGGCATGGATGGGATATTTGGTACAAAAGATGATGAAGTGTACTGGAATGGACCGGATGGGGAAGCGGGAACGGAGGATGACCGGCTGATATATCCTGGCCTGGATGGCCAGCTGGGGACAAAGGACGACTGGGTGGACAACAGCTGTGATTATCCGGGAACGAACCTGCGTCCTGGCCTGGATGGAGTATTTGGTACGGAGGATGATGAGGTGTACTGGAATGGACCGGATGGGAAGCCGGGAACAGAGGATGACCGGCTGATTCATCCCGGACCGGATGGACAATATGGAACAGAGGATGATTGTTATGATAATAAAGAGAAACAGGAAGGAACCAATGTCCGGCCTGGTCCAGACGGTATATTTGGGACAGAAGATGATGAATTATGGATGAATGGTCCGGATCAGTTACCAGGAACCAAGGATGATATGAAGTATATGCGTGGAAATTCATCTGGCGGATCAGGTGGATTTAGCGTAGGAAGACTGGTTGGACGAAGTGTATTAAAGCCATTATTTGAGATAGGTGAAAATGATGGTGAAATAACAAGTTTACAATCCAGGGGTCTGCTCAGTTCTGTTTATATGGGATTAAACCGATTAAAAGAAGATCAGTTGATTATCCATACAGAGACAGATGAAGTGCAGAAAGAACTAATTAAAAAAAGGCAGGAGACAGTGGACATGGAACAGGAGAATGGGGAGGAAGTGACGGATTGGCATCAGCAAATTAAACAGAATTACAAGGATACAATTTATTATATTCAAATGATGGAGTTTCTGATTATCTTATTATTTCTACTCTGTATTTCAGGGTATTTATTCCAAACATTTTCTAAAAAGAACATGTAAACGTAAGTACCTTGAAAATTCAATATGGAAACTCGGATGTCCTGAACAGTTACAAATAGTTGTATAAATATATAAAGCTATGGGGCTGCTTGAGAGGGCAGAAACCATAGCTTTATTTTATCGGAGGAAAATAACATGAGATCACCAAAAAGATTCAAACGCCCTACAGCACTTATTCTGGCTGTATTGTTATTAATCGTGTTTATGGATCATTCTTCATTCGCTGAGAATACAGTAAATTTAATAAGAAGGAAAAATATTTTTCAGGGTCATACCATATATTTATTTGGGCAAAAACATAATGAAATGGGATTTTATCAAATATTAGGTACGGATCCGCCTAATCCAACATTTTGTCTTCAGCCGGGAAAGAGAATGCCTAATGGCAGCGCGGCTCCTTACGAAAAATATATTGTTTCAAAGGGAGAAACAATACCGGGAGTTGGTCCTGCTGATAAATTCCTGCCTGTTACCTGTGCATATAACTGGATCTTCTATTATACAGACCGAACCAATATACCGTATGCTGTTGTACAGACTTATATTTGGGGATGTATGGCGGGATATTCAGATGATTGGGATACTCAGGAACAGGCCATGCAACAATTAGTCCCAATTTTGGGCAGCGGTGTAATGAGATACTATGAAGATATGAAGCAATTTGTTATTTCTGAAGAAGAAAGATATAGTTCATCTGCTGTTTTACCAAGTTGGAACGGGACTCAGCAAAAGATGATACTAAATAACGGGGGATATTTTCTTACATTGGATATAAGCGCATATCCCGTTATCCGAGAAGCAAGTTGGGTATTTCCTGATTCTAATTGGTCATATAGTTTAGATGGGGATGGGAGGAGTATCACATTTAATTATAATGGTGCCGCAGAACCAAAAGGCGTTATACGGTCATCTGAACTGCCGGGAACAGATGTTCAATATCATGCTGAGATATTCTCACCGCCTGGCTTTCAGTATCAAGTTGGCCGCTTTGAGGATGAACATATACCAGCGGTAATCCAGTTTGAGATAGTATCTTTAGAGTCAGGAGCATCTGAAAGCGGGCAACTAGAACTATACCGCCACAAAGAAACCTTCCAAAGCGATTACAACATAAGCCTTGAAAAATACTGTGCTGAAACCAACCAACCATTGGAGGGCACTACATTCAATGTTTGGGAAGACTTTGATTTTTCCCAGGTTAATGAAGATGAATACAAGGAAGGGGAACCGGAGGGAATCACGGGTGAGGTTTATCTGAATTGTATGTCCCCGGAGCCGCACACTGAGTATATTTGCAGTACCATTACTGCAGATACCAACGGACAGGCCAGGCACAGCGACACAAGGTACTACCATTACAATAAAACGTATTGTATGGGGCATCCTGCGCCGGATTGGATCCAGTGTGACCACGAAGGTGAAGGAGGAGAAGGGGAAGCGGAAGAAGCAGAGGAATGCAGTTGTGATGAAGAAAATGAACGGCTGCGCCGGCAGTGGATGGCTGAACAGGAACTGTGCATTGCCACATGTGATTTTCATGTGCAGAACGATGATGAAGATGATCATGGTCAGGATACAACTGCGATGGAGAACATGTTAGAGGACAGGGATATAACATATGAAAACTTTATTCATTTGGAATACAGTTACCATCTGCAGGAAAAAACAGCCCGCACCGGTTATATTCTCCATGGCAGACACAATGATGATAAAGAGATAGAGCGTGTAATACTTGCATCAGCACAGGCAGGAGGCAGCGCAAGAGCGGGAGATCATAAAAGCCGCAGTGTGATCGGAACTCTGTTTGATCCAGTGTATACAGTTCTGTCAGAGATCAATGTGCGGAAAGGATATACGTATCCTCTTCCGGAGGGACATGATCTGGAATTAAATGAACGGCGCAGTATACTCAGCATCAAAAAGGAAAAAGAGGAAAAACAGATTAAGGCACCTGTGGAAAGCACGGCAGAAATCAGTCAGGAATCCCTGCCCTCTGAATCTGAAAGGATGGAAGCTGATGACACTGAAAGTGAAGGTTCAGACAACCATGAATCTGAGAATGACAGCAGCGATAACAAAGGGATGGAAGAGGACGGAATCAAAAATCCTGAAGACAATGAATCTGGAAGTGCGGATTCAGAGATCATCCGACCTGACCACGATGGAACAGAAAGCGGAAAGGACGAGACTGAATCTCCTGAAACCAGCGATTCCGAAAAACAAAACTCAGAAACCAATGATCCAGAAACCAATGATCCAGAAACCAATGATCCGCCAGACAATGGCTCAGCGAATGAAAGCCAGGAAGACGAGCCAAATAACGGCCGTCAGCCTGAGGCGGCCTCTGCGTATCTAATGTCATCTATTACAGCTTCTGCCAGGCCTCACCATCGGACCATCCTTTTTTCTCCCCACGCCACGGGAAGTAATGCATCTAAACAAAATGACAATATGACACAGGCGGCTGACAAAGATCAGGAAGCAGATGGCTACGAAGTATATGAATACACAAGAAATCCAATCCATCCATCTTTTGAAGCAGACATCACCTTTAGGGAAGACCAAAAGGAACAGCCTGGGGAAGGCAGCGGGATTGTCCGTTTCTTTGCCTCCTTTTTTACAGACAATGAAGACAACAGCATAACAGCGTTTCTGCCGGACTTTATTGACGACAGCCTGGACCCCTTGGATCCTTCCGGATATGGAAATCCCGGAGAGATCCTGTATGTGTTTAAGATCTGGAATCACCGGACAGAAGGGCGTATTCATATCAATAAACGGGATTTGGAATTGTACCGGACTGACGGGGAGGGAAGCTATGGCCTGGCCCAGGGGGATGGAACCTTAGAGGGGGCTGTATACGGCCTGTTCGCAGCCCAGGACCTGATCCATCCGGATGGAAAATCCCATATCATATATAACCTGAATGACCTGGTGGCAGTAGCTGCAACAGATAAGAACGGCGATGCCTCATTCCTGGTATTTACGGAGAAGCCGGGAACAAGCCTGGATTTGGACGGGAACTTAAAATCCCCTGACAATGCCACGGGCCAGGAGAGTTTATACAATGGTTCTTCCATCACTTCCTCGCCGGAGGGATTTGGAACCATTACATACCCGGATAATGCAGCGGCTAATGGAAACCAGTGGATCGGCCGGCCCCTTCTTTTGGGAAATTACTACATCAGGGAACTGAGCCGGTCCGAAGGATATGAGTTGTCGGTGAGCGGTATTTCCCTGACAGAAAGCAACCGCACCCAGGAAGGAACCACCACAATAAGGGAAGCAGGACAGGCCTGGGTGGCAGGAGGACTGTCAGACTATAATAATATGGATGCGGATGGTTCCTGGAATGATTTTATCATAGAAAATTATAAGACGGAAAATGGCTTTGATATCCTGGTCAGCGGATATCCGCTGGGAACGGAGTTTTATAAAGTTGACACTGAAAAACAAACAGAAAATGTGAAGGTGGTCACGGGAAGCTCCCTGCAGCCCAAATTGGACGAGAATGGGAATCCTGTCTATCAGAAAGCAAAGGGAGGGGAGTATAAAACAGACGCAAACGGCAATCCCATGATAAAAGAGGAAACGGGCGGTAATTCAGAGGAAGGCGTACCGTTTGGGGAAACCTTCTGTTACCGTTTCCGGACAGCCCCCTATCCCGGCGGCGGCGCGGTGCCGGAAGATATGAGCAAATGGGGACAGACAATAGATGAAAATTATCTGTCTGAGCAGGTCAATACCATGTTGGATCAGATGGGGTATAAGACTGCCCCTGGAACTTCCGCATGGGCTGATATACGGCTGGCGGGATCCACCAATGCCCAGGCAGCCGCCGAGATGTTGGATTGGTATACGGACCATAGCTTTTACGACTGCGGACAGGTGGAGTACATCTACCAAAAGAACGGGGATTATTATGCCAGGCTTTTATACAATTACTCAGCTGTAAGCGATCCCTACCCGGCAGTGTATGATTCCTCCACCCAGAAGCTTCATGTCCGCAAGACAGCGGATTTGGAAGGAGGGCCGGCCGATGAGGTAGAATACTGGATTGAATATCTCAAAGGGGAGTACAATTTAAAAAGTAAAACCGTATCGGTCCGCGAAAAGCGGGAAATTGGGGTACCGGTTGCCTACGGGGATGATCTTACCGCATTGATCCGGACTGTTTACCAGCCGGTTTATGAAACTTATGAAAAAGGGGAAGTGCTTCTGGACCGCGTGGGAAACCCGATCCCGGTGATGGACCGGATCGTAACATATGAGGGCAGGGAGGAGGTTTGTGAATATGAAAAACTGATTCCGACCAGGGCCGATTATCAAACAGCTTCCGGCACCTATGTGATCCACGAGGAAAACAACACTGATTGGAGCCACACCGGTTTGGCGGTAAAAACCACGTACCGTGCAGTGACAACCAGGAAAACCATTGATTATGAAGGTATGGAAATGCCTTTTAACCAGTACCTGACTGACGTGGCGGGGGCCGGTGTCAGTGTATGCGTGTCCGTTCCGGCCATGGATGAGGGCAGCTATATGGTGACTCAGACCCTGGCCTACCCGGGGCAGAATCAGCCTTTTCAGGACGGAGGTACGGGGGAGAGGCCGGTGCAGGTTCTGGAGCGCGCCATCAAACAGTCCATTAAGATCACAAAGGATATATCCCAGGCATCCTATGAGGGTGTGAATACATATGGTTCCCTGCACAATGATCCTGCCACCGTGCTTCTGGGACTATTTAACCATGGAAATGCCTCTCAGGGCGCCAAGGTACTGAACCAGTTTAAGTTTAAGGCATACCTTAAAAGCAATCTGGAGAACATTTTCGTGGACGAAAGGGGAAGGATCATCTCAGAAGATATAGGGATCCAGGGATATAAGGGAGATGTCCAGAAAATATATCTGCCTCCAAAAGATGGCCACGGCACCAGGCTCCTGGAGACAAAAGAGGATGGAACATACCATTACGCCAAATTTTTTGACGCCATGTATGGGGCCGGGCAGAAGAAAGGAGATACATACCCGGCCCAGGCAGTAAAACAGTTTGCCATTGACTATTACGACATCCAAGGATATAAGGAGGAGATCCTGGCAGCAGAACCGGACCTAAACAGTGATAAGGCGTACGAAATGGCCCTTAAAAAGGCAGAGGCTCAGGCAGCAGACTATCTGGATATTTTTATCGGGCTGGATGACCGTCTTGCAATTGCCTGGGATAAAGACCCGGGGGGCGGGGCGGATGGGGATAAGACCACCCTGCAGTGCAACACCAAAAATGGGAAGGATGATTATTATAATCATTCCATCATGCTTGCGTACGGCACCTATGTCATAGCGGAGCAGACGCCCTCTGATATTGGGAAGGAACTGGCAAACCGTCATTTTAATAAGGACTATCCCAAGGAGATAACATTGCCGTTTGTACCCTATATGGGACAGGATGAAAATACAGGGGAAACAGAGGTGAACTACCAGACAGGAGATCCCTACTACCGTTTTAATTCTATGGACACCCCTGAGGACCTGATCAGGAAGTATAGTATCCGCTTTAACGAGGAATCACATATCATTCAGGCACATGGCCAGGATGGCGACTTTGAGGTATTCAAGTATGGACTGGATAAAGATATTCGCCCGGGGCACAGCCTGACCGAGGCGCAACCTCATGAGCCGGAATATATGGAGGGAAAGAATGCATCTGTGAAAGCCTACTATCCTGGATACACCTCACAGAGCGAGGATGCAGGTTGGCTGGACAAGGTGGCCTACCATGGATATGAGACGGAGAGCGGTCAGACGGAGATAAGGGATCACGTATCCGTTATGACCGGAGTGCAGACTGCCATAGACGGAAAGTTTGCCCCCATGCTGGTCCCCTGGACCGTGCTGGCGCCTGCCGCAGACCGTGTAAATCCGGATACGGGAGATGTGGAGACGCTCATACCGTCCGGCAGCGGATCGGATTTTAACTTTGTGGCATTTGCCCAGGAGGATTTTGAGGATACATATTATCGTACCCGGATCCGGATTGAAAAGCTGGATGGGGAGACAGGTGAAAACATAATACATGATGGGGCCTTGTTTAAACTGTATGCGGCAAAACGTGATGTGGCTAAGAACGGGACCGGCGCGGTTGCCGGGACCGGGGATGTATTGTTTGGAAAAGCGGTTGACTGGGAAGGAAATCCGGTAAAAGATGCGGATGGAAACCATATACTTTATCCAAGAGTGGGGCAGAGCAATGCTGACAATGACGACCTGCCGATCCGTCTGGACCGGGAAGGGATCCCGCAGTATGATGAAACCCAGCTGGTCAAGCAGGAGGATAGGGAGGGAAATGAGACCGGGATCTTTAGGGCATATTCCACTGTCCGGGAAGTGACCATAGATGGACAGGCACAAAAAGTACCGGTGGGATACATTGTAACATATAAACCATTGGGCGCAGGCGCGTATGTCCTGGTGGAGATCCAGGCGCCGGAAGGATATACGAAAAGCCGTCCGGCGGCATTTGAGATTTATGGGGATGATGTGATCTACTACAGCGAGCAGAGAAATACGGACGGAACCACCAAAGGGTGGGAACCGGAACCCGCTGTAAGGTATCAATACGCTGTTCCTGTACCAGGGGAAAGTGATATGTTCCGGACTGAAACAGTGAGCCGGATAAACGTGCAGGATTATCCTTCCAGAATTGAGATACGCAAAGTGGAGGACGGTGATTCCATGACAGGCAACCAGAACGGACTTCAAAGGACAGATAATCAGGGGATAACAGAATCCAGCGGAGGATTTGATGGAGATATCACGGTGAACGATACCGGAGACCTGCTGACGTATAAAGTCCGCGGACGAAAGGAAAAGCTGGAGGAGCGGGGAGATGTAAGGGACATCACCTATGATCCTGAGACAATGGATTGGTACGGCAATGTAACCAAAGCCCTGGACGTATACTCTGAGCATATAGTTGAGGGGAGTGAAAAATCCCTGAAGGCTATGAAGGGGGTAAAACTGCTCTATGAATGGGATGGGACTTTTACCGGCAAAGGAATCCGGTTTGATATACCGGTATCCGGGGCCAGGTTGTCCTTATATAAGGCGGCGGAGCTTGAGCGGACAGGGGAACATACATACAAAGGCGTCACTGTATTGTGGGAGAAGGGGAAAGTAAGAAAGATCACGGACACCAATACAGGAACCCATAAGGAGATTCGTGTCACAGGTCAGGACAGCGGTCAGGCGGCGCTGGATGTATGGGATGCTGTTTGGGTGGAAAATGAACCGGTCCATTTATATTTTTACGACCTGGATACTGTGGATACCCGGAAAGACCCGGATACCGGTGAACTGCTGGTCCTGGATAAGCGGGGCAATCCACTGTGTTATGCGGATGCAGGAACAGGCATGGCATATGTATATGATGATTACGGACGTATCCTTGCCTATACCGTGGACAGTCAGGGGGACAAGGAACTGATAAGATCCATTCAGGTGCTGGATGACGGTACGGGTCAGACCATTTATGAGAATAAGACGGACAAGGATGATGAAAATGCCCTGCCCATCTATTATGTTGACGGAGCGGTGGTGACAAAGGATGAATCCTGGGTGACGGATGACAGCACAGACCCCCATGGAGTCCCGGAAGGGCAGGGGGCCGTGCATTCCATTACCCGTCTTCCTTTTGGCGCATATATCCTACAGGAGGAAACAGTGCCCTACAGCCAGGGTTATATCCAGGCAAGGCATATGGGGATCATACTCCGGGACACGGAGGAGGTCCAAACGTATTTTATGCAGAATGAATTTACTAAAACTGCATTTGCCAAAATAGATGTGCGGACTCAAAAAGAAATCCAGGGCGCATCCTTGACATTATATCAGGCCCAGCTGGACAGCAGCGGGAATCCGGTGAAGGGGGAGGATGGGATCTACAAAAAGGGCAGCGTATATGCAGCCTGGATCAGCGGATACCAGTATGGTGATGACGGTAATATCAAGCTGGATCCCCAAGGACAGCCGATCCCGTCTGTACAGCCCCATTGGATCGACCATATTCCCACAGGATCATATGTGCTGGAGGAAACAATCTGTCCTTACGAACAGGGATATGTCCGGTCAGCATCAGTCAATATTGATATAGAGGAAACCGGGAATGTACAGAGCTTTGAGATGGAGGATGATTTTACTTCCATTGAAATACGTAAGTATGATACGGAAAACAGTGATGTGATCTATGAGGACAGTGAGGCATGGCTGACCTTGTACCATGCAAAGCTGGACGAGCATGGACAGCCCTCTGTTTTGGATGGAATTCCGCAGTACGATGAGGACGGCAGGATATTCACCTTCCGCGCAGCGACCTACAAGGACGGGCAGGAGGTGGCCGCAACCGGGCGGGTGGTGTTTGACGCAGGCGGAAGCCATCCTATCATGAAATATGATTATGAGTTCAGACACATCCCGGGCACCTTCCAGGGCCGCTGTTATTATACGGAACATGGAACCACTCGTCTGGAATATCTGCCTCCCGGTGCCTATGTACTGACAGAGTCAGCAACCCCAAAAGGATATGCCACATCAGATCCGGTCCTAATGACCGTGGAGGAAAAAGGACATTTAGAAGAAATCCAGTACGGGGAAATGGGTGACATTCCACTGACGCTTGAAGTTTCAAAGGTACACATAACCGGAGGCAAAGAGGTGAACGGGGCAAGTCTTGCCATTTACCAGGCGGATGGAGAGGGAAATCCGGCCGAATCTCCCCTGGTGATTCATCAGCCTGCTGAGGATGGAGGATATGAGGACGTCACAGTGGAATGGATCAGCGGCCTGGATGGCAGGTATGGGGTGGAGGACCAGGAATGTGGAACTATCCCGGACGGATTTAAGCCCGGAGATTTAAAACCCCATCTTATAAAATACATACCCGAGGGGAATTATATCCTGAGGGAAGTGACAACGCCCTATGGATTCCTGCAGTCCGTGGATATCCCATTTTCCATTGTGGACACCAAAGTCCTGCAAAAGGTGGAAATGACAGATGAGATCCCGGATGGGATCCTTAAAATAACCAAGAGCGATACAGACGACCCCGGCCAAAAGCTGGAGGGGGCCCAGTTCCAGCTGGTGAACAAGACATTGAATCAAATTTGTGAAAAGATAACCACAGATTCCATGGGGACGGCGCAGTTTGCACCCCAGCCGATTGGAACCATGGATCCCAATGGAAATTTCCAGTCCTATACATATGTATGCGAAGAAACAAAAGCAGCAGAAGGCCATATGATGACCTTGAAACCATATGAATTCCAGTTTGAATACAAAAATGAACTGACAGACCTGATCATAGCAGAATACAATCCTACCAATGATTCTAATCGGGTGATCACTGAAAAACTGCTTGGGGATACCGGGGAACTGCTGGCAGGAGTTACGCTGCGGATTGAACAGTGGGCAGATGAAAACAGGGAAGAAACAGGGAATACAGAGAGTTTTACCTGGATACCGGTGGATGAATGGATAACCGGCAAGCAGGGCCATTGCACGAAGGACCTGTCTGCAGGAAAATACCGCCTTATAGAGATAAAGGCTGCGGATGGATTTAAACTTCTGGCAAAGCCTATTGAATTTACGGTTACAGATGGGTTGGAGGAGGTCCCGCGGCTGATCATGCGCAACTATTCGACCATTGTAGAAGTCCAAAAGACAAAAGCAGGAACGGACACTCAGCTGGCAGGAGCCAGGCTTCAGCTGATCCAAACCGAGAATGACCGGATAATCAGGGAGTGGACCTCGGAGGAAGAAAGCGGCCAGATATTTTATGGGCTGGATCCGGGGATTTACAGGATTCACGAGGTGCAGGCGCCATCCGGCTACAAAAAGGCGCAGGATCAGGAGATCACAGTGGAAGACAGCCATCAGTCCGTACAGGTATTCCGCTTTGAAAACAGGGCCGCCTCCTCCTCCGGCGGCGGGGAGAAGCCTGGCCTGGTGACTGAATACATTCTCTTTAAAAAAGTAAATGCCCTTGGAGCGGCTCTTAAGGGAGCTGAATTTACCTTTTATGACCAACGGGGAAATGTAATAGGAACCTCAGTCAGCGATGATACGGGGAGAGTACGGATTAAGAAACCAAAAGACGGAACCTATACCTTTAAGGAAACAAAGGCTCCTGCAGGTTATGCCCTGAACCAGGACATTTACAGTTTTACGGTCAGCGGTCCGGACATTATCCGTGGGATATATGAGATCATAAATCAGGAAATGAAGGTGGTCATCACAAAACTGGACGGAACTACGGGACAGCCCCTTAGCGGTGCCCGGCTGTGCATGAAACGGGCGCATGTGCCAATGGAATCCGTGTATGAAGGAGAGACAGGAGAGGACGGAACACTTCTATTCCGGCCGGATCTCCCAGGCACATATACCATCCAGGAGATCACTCCGCCCCAGGAATATGCGGTGGATGATACGGTATATGAATTTACTGTGGAGGAGAATGGGGATATAAGGGGAAATACAACTGTTTACAACTGGAAAAAGGAGCTTCCCCAGAAACGGATCGGCAGGATCACAGCCGTATATAAGGTGGACCAGAGATTTGGAAAAGGTACGTTTCATTTCGACACAGGATTCAAGCATAAGATCCAGACAGGGGACGATCTGCCGGTCCTGGCCGTGTCGGTTACAGCTGTTCTGTGTATGGCCGGATTCATTTTCAGCATAAGAAGGGATGGAATAAGAAAATGGACCATTAAGAAAAAAGCAGCAGTGGTTATCCTGTTTTTAATTACGATTGCAGCCGTATTTCCAAGTATGGTCATGGCTGCCCCCAAGAACGATAATGGAGGGATAGGCCATGACGGAAAGGAAACCATCTATGTTTCGGGTGAGATCATATATGACGGAATGGAGGGAAAAGACCCCGTGCCCCAGGCTGCCTGGATATGGGCCTATGATGCACAGACGGGGATAGGAAAAAAGGTTCTGCTTCCCCTGGCAGAATGCCATTTTTCCAATGAGCGCTGGGTGGAAGACCTTTACCTGGATGTGACGGTGACGGATTATGGGGCGGATGGTTATCTGATAGGGGATGTACTGATGGGGGATGTACTGATGGGGGATGTACTGCTGGATGATGGATTCCTAGGGGCCGGACCAGAGAGCGATGACCCGCCAGGAAATGAATATGGGAATCTGCTTGCAGAATATGAAAAAATCCTTCTATCCCAGGCCGGATTGCCGGAGGAATCATATAAGATTGACCGGATCCGGTGGAAAGGAGAACCATATGAAAAGAATGGAGTGATGTACAGGGATTTGACTGTCAGGGGAAGAAAGCTGGTAGCAGACTGCAATGCTTCATATAGCGGAGAGGTAAACCGAAGTGTGTTTCTTGATCATAATGATATCAAGCAGCAGGAAAACCATGAGGGCCGGACCGGAGTTTTATGGGCAGGCGGTGACAGTGAAGCATCCGGTTCCGGGAAAATAAAAGGATATTCTGCTCTTCTTGCTCTTGTTGTGCTTGCTGCCTCTGCAGCGGCTTTTAAGATGAAAACAGGGGCCGGCCGCATTTCAGGGGTAGTACCGGCTCTGTTTCTGGCAGGTTTTATCATCAGTGGAGGATGGCTTGCAAAAACCATGGCAGTATACGCCAACGGAAGGGATTATTATGAATCCGTGCGCCGGATCGCATATAAAAACGAAAAGGGCTGTGAAGCAATGCCAAAGGAGATGCAGAGGGTGACACAGGAGAAGGTACGAGAGGAAATTCAGGGAGAGACGCAGGAGGCTGTGCCTGACATTGATGAGCCTGCTTTGCTCAGGATTAATCCGGACTATCGATTCTGGCTTTCCATTCCTGGAACTGCAATTGGATATCCGGTGGTACAGCATGAGAATAACCAGTATTACCTGACTCATCAGTTTAACCGGGAGGAGCATATAGCGGGCAGCATTTTCGCGGACAGCACCACAGTCCCTTTGACGGCAAATCATACCATCCTCTACGGCCATAACATGAAGGATGGGTCCATGTTTGCAGGATTAAAACAATATAGGGACAAATCATTTTTTCAGCAAACCCCTTTTATCAGAATATTTTATAATGGCAGATGGAGGGAGTGCCCCGTCTTTTCCTGCCAGATCCGCAGTGAAAATGATGCGGGCGCCTACAGGACAAACCTTCTGAAAGAGGAATGGACAGAGTATTTAGAGGAAATGCGGCAGGCCTCCATCTATGATACAGGTGTGATTCCGGGAGGGGAAGACCGGGTCATCACACTGTCCACCTGTGTGAACGGAAATCAGCGTCTGATCCTCCAGGCTGTCTTCCAGGTGGATGAAAGCCGGTCACCAGATCACTTAAAGACATGAGTCTTCCATATTGCATATAAAGTCGAAAGATAGTATAGTATATAGAAGTTTTATGTCCAATGAGAATTATATATGGCATGCTAATATTAAAGTGACAGGTGAAATTTGTGAAGAAGAATATTGATTTATTACATGGAAAGATCCTCAGATCCCTGACCGGGCTGGCACTCCCCATAATGGCCACGTCCCTGGTGCAGACAGCCTATAACCTGACGGATATGGCCTGGATCGGTATGGTGGGCAGCGATGCAGTTGCGGCAGTGGGGGCAGCCGCCATGTATACATGGCTGTCCTCCGGTGTGGTTACGCTGGCCAGGATGGGGGGACAGGTAAAGTCTGCCCATGCGCATGGTGAGGGAAATCTTGCGGAAGCGGTGCAGTACGGCAAAGGCGCTCTGCAGCTGGCATTGGGCCTGGCAATCGCATACGGGGTGCTGACCAATATGCTGGCCGGTCCTCTGATCGGGTTTTTCCATCTCAATTCACCCATGGTGGTGGAGAACGCAATTTTATATCTCAGGATCGCATGCGGTCTTATTGTGTTTGCTTTTATCGGGCAGACCTTGACCGGACTGTATACGGCATCCGGCAACAGCAGGACGCCATTTATTGCAAACTGCATTGGAATGGGAGCCAACATAGTGCTGGATCCGCTTCTGATTTTTGGCCTGGGACCCGTCCCTGGCTTGGGAGTGGCTGGCGCTGCCATAGCAACGGTTTCCGCCCAGTTTATTGTGGCCCTGGTGCTTGTCCTGGCCATGAGAAGGGATCCGGTGCTGGCAGCCCAGATGCGCATATGGAACCCCACTCCCCTTTCCAATATTAAAACCATGATAAGGATCGGATTTCCTTCCTCGGTTCAGAGTATGCTGTACTGCGGCATTTCCATGGTCCTGACCCGCTTTGTCACTTCCTGGGGGGATACTGCGGTAGCCGTCCAGAGGGTAGGAGGGCAGATTGAGTCCATTTCATGGATGACGGCAGACGGCTTCGGGTCTGCCATCAATGCGTTTGTGGGGCAGAACTATGGGGCAGGAAACCTAAAGCGGGTGAAAAAGGGATATATGACAGCCGCAGGCATCATGTTTGTCTGGGGCATCTTTACCACCTGTCTGCTGATTTTGGGTGCGGTACCAATCTTCAGCCTGTTTATCCATGAAGCGGAAGTGATTCCTGCGGGAGCGGATTATCTGCGCATTATCGGATTTTCGGAAATGTTCATGTGTGTGGAGCTGATGACTGTTGGCGCCATGTCCGGTATGGGAAAGACCATGGAGGCATCCGTCATAACCATTATCTTTACCGCTGCCCGTATTCCGCTGGCCATACTTCTGGGCGGTACAGCCATGGGACTGAATGGGATCTGGTGGGCGCTGACGATTTCCAGCATTGTAAAGGGGATCATTTTCTTTACTGTTTTCATACGAATGATGAGGAAATGGGACAGTCATATTGCATAAAACCAGGGCGGCCGGAAATAAAAAAATCTGCTTGTAAAATGTCGGATTTTGTGAGAGAATAGAACCAAGTATGATGTGATAAATTTAACGAATGGGCACTGTACTTGATCAAATTCATTTTTGAAAGGAGTTTTAACACATGATTTATTCACATGAAGTAGAAGAGATGTGCACAGTTGCACAGGGCGTTCATCATGGCGCTGCTCCAATTCCGGAAGAAGCAAAATGGGTAAAATCAAAAGAAGTAAAAGACATTTCCGGCCTTACCCACGGTGTGGGCTGGTGTGCTCCTCAGCAGGGTGCCTGCAAACTGACACTGAATGTAAAAGAAGGTATTATCCAGGAGGCTCTGGTAGAGACCATCGGATGTTCAGGAATGACCCACTCCGCAGCTATGGCAGCAGAGATCCTGCCGGGCCGTACTGTTTTAGAGGCTTTAAATACAGACTTGGTATGTGACGCGATCAATACCGCTATGAGAGAACTGTTCCTTCAGATCGTTTACGGAAGAACACAGAGTGCTTTCTCTGAGGATGGACTTCCCGTAGGCGCTGGTCTGGAAGACTTAGGAAAGGGCCTTCGTTCTCAGGTTGGTACTATGTACGGAACACTGAAGAAAGGTCCCCGCTATTTGGAGATGGCTGAAGGTTATGTAACCGGTATTGCACTGGATGCAGACGATCAGATCATTGGTTATCAGTTCGTAAGCCTTGGCAAGATGACTGATTTCATCAAGAAGGGTGATGATCCTAACACAGCATGGGAGAAAGCAAAAGGCCAGTACGGCCGCGTTGCTGACGCTGTTAAGATTATCGATCCACGTAAAGAATGATGAAGACCGAATAGGAGGAATAAGAAGATGGCATTATTTGAATCATATGAGAGAAGAATTGACAAAATCAATTCTGTGTTAAACAGCTATGGCATTGCTTCCATTGAAGAAGCTGAGAAGATTACCAAAGATGCAGGCCTGGACGTTTATGATCAGGTTAAGAAGATCCAGCCAATCTGCTTTGAGAATGCTTGCTGGGCATACATAGTAGGTGCTGCAATTGCTATTAAGAAGGACTGCAGAAAGGCTGCTGACGCTGCAGCGGCAATCGGCGAGGGCCTTCAGTCATTCTGTATCCCAGGTTCTGTTGCTGACCAGCGTAAGGTTGGTTTAGGCCATGGAAACTTAGGAAAAATGCTTCTGGAAGAAAACACTGACTGTTTCTGTTTTCTGGCAGGCCATGAGTCCTTTGCAGCAGCGGAGGGCGCCATTGGTATCGCTGAAAAGGCAAACAAGGTACGTCAGAAACCACTGCGCGTGATTCTGAACGGCTTAGGCAAGGACGCTGCGCAGGTTATTTCCAGAATCAACGGATTTACATATGTTGAGACCGAGATGGATTACTACTCAGGCGAAGTAAAAGAACTGTGGAGAAAGTCCTACTCTGAGGGATTAAGAGCAAAGGTTAACTGCTACGGCGCTAACGATGTAACAGAGGGCGTTGCGATTATGTGGAAGGAAGGCGTTGACGTTTCCATTACCGGTAACTCCACCAACCCAACCAGATTCCAGCATCCAGTTGCGGGAACCTACAAGAAGGAATGTGTAGAGAAGGGCAAGAAGTACTTCTCCGTAGCATCCGGCGGCGGTACAGGCCGTACTCTGCATCCAGACAACATGGCAGCTGGCCCTGCATCCTACGGTATGACCGATACCATGGGACGTATGCACTCCGATGCACAGTTTGCAGGCTCATCTTCCGTACCTGCTCACGTTGAGATGATGGGCCTGATCGGCGCAGGCAACAACCCAATGGTTGGTATGACTGTGGCGATTGCGGTTAGTATTGAGGAAGCGGCTAAGGCTGGGAAGTTCTAAGAAAATGCTGATAGAATAAAACGTCATAGAAGATCTGAATATGTTTGGTGGTTGGAATCAATATTTTGATCATTACTAAACTATTGACATTTTCTTTTCCTTGGCGTACTATAATGTTAGCTGAGAAAAGTGGTTGTGTCTACTGGACGCAAAGCGAAACCCCAAGGAGTTGCACCTCCCTGGGGTTTCTTTTTTCTTTTGAAGAGGAATAACTTAGAGCAGTGTGATATCCATGCCAATCTATGAAATCAGAAAAGAAAAGCGATTGTATCCCAATGGTACACAGACACCCCCCAGAGAGTTGCAGCTCTCCGGGGGTTTTAATATCATATGGGAGAAAGATACCAAAGCTGCCTCCTTTTTCCTTTACATGCAGGATAATCCAGGACAACACCTGACAGTCCTCGCCTTTATCATGACCGCCAATCAATATTCAGAAAATTGGAAACCGGATTTAACGGAATGGTAAGGACTTTCCCGGAAAATCGTGATAAACTTATCCAATGTCATAATATGTAATACAGCAACAAAGGAGACATCATGAAAGAAATAAAACAGACATCCAATTCTTCCAATCCAGCCGACCCGGCGCCATTTAACCTGAAGCATGAGATCATGGAGTGGGTTAAGATCATTCTCATAGCAGCCGTGATCGCATTTTTCCTAAACAGGTTCATCATTGCCAACAGTCAGGTTCCTTCCGGCTCCATGGAGAATACCATCATGGCAGGAAACAGGATCATTGGTTCCAGGCTCGCTTATCAGTTTGGGGAAGATCCCCAGAGGGGAGATATTGTGATCTTTGACCATAAGACAGAGCCGGGCAGGGATAAGACAAGGCTGGTGAAGCGTATCATTGGACTGCCCGGAGAAACTGTGGATATAAAAGATAACCATGTGTATATCAACCAGTCGGAAATTCCTTTGGAGGAAACCTATCTTCCGGAGGAAATGCAGTCTAATACCTATCATTTTGAAGTGCCGGATGGGTGTTATCTGATGCTGGGGGACAACAGAAACCACTCGTCCGATGCCAGATTCTGGGAAGATCCCTATGTCCCGGAAGAGGATATTCTGGCTAAGGTGTTATTCCGCTACTATCCCGGCATTGGAAAGATCCAGTAACTACAGCCGGCAGTATGTGCTCCTTTATCAGGATCCAGCGGTCTTTTGGCTGGGGGATGAACGCAGATGCAATAGCGGCCACCATATCCAATTGAGGGATACAGAAGATGGCATTCCCTCCATCTCCCATAGCCGCAAAAGCGGATATGCCCTTTTCCTGAAAAAGCCACCACATATACCCATATTGATGGGGATTTGCAGCCGCGGAAGCCCTGACCCATGACTGGGGCAGGATCTCATTTCCGTCCCAGCAGCCGTTGTTAAGGTACAGCAAACCGAACCGGGCCATATCCCGCGGCGTCATGGTGAGTCCCCATCCTCCGGTGGTAATGCCGTGGGGATCATGGGGCCATCCCTTCAGCTTTGCGCCAAATAAATCCTCATATCCAAAGCCGTCCATGGGATAGTCAGGGATAGATCTCATTCCAATGGGGCGAAACAGCATTTCATTGGCAAATTCCCTGGCGGATTTCCCTGTGGTCCTTGAAAGAACGGCGGACAAAAGGTGAGCGCTGGCTGTGGAATATTTAAAGGCGCCCGTTTCCCCTCCTTTTCCCAGCATATCCAGCGTAAACCTGACCCAGTCGGAAGAGGTGCAAAGTGATTCCAGGGGTTCCTGCCAATCCTCATAGGGATAGGGGGCTGTCATTGTAAGCAGATGTTTCAGCGTGATCCGGGAACGGGTTTTATTGGGATCAGTGAATGTAAACTCAGGAAAGAATTCCATGACCTTCCGGTCAATGGAGTCAATATAACCATGTTTTACAGCAATGCCTATAAGTGCGGAAAGGATACTTTTTGTTACTGAGGCAACGTGGATGCAGTCATCCGGCCCTTTATTTCCATAATACGATTCATGTATGATCGATCCATTCCGGATAATTACCAGGCCGCGGATATTATCATATTCTTTTTGGATCAGGTCGGGGAGCTGCTCCCATACATTTCTGTTCATATCAATCATCTCCTTTTGATTTTCGTCTGCTGTCTTCCGCAAATCCACTTTATCCTGATATAAAATTATTTTCAACAAAGTTTTTAAAAATTAAGATATAATAAAGACAGGTCACCAAAAATTCCAAGGAATCAGGAGGAAACCTATGGGGAAGAGAAGGGATAGAAAAAGAACAGCTATAGTGTTGTCTATCTGTGCTGTAATGGCAGCGGTAATGTCTTTGGGGGGATGTACGGCTCCGTCCGCAAACCAGAGCGGGACCGGGACAAACCAGGGAAATGGGAGTGGAGGACAAAACGGAACAGAGGACAGCGCAGCAGCAGGGCAGGAAGAACGGGATCAGAAGGCACAAAATCAGGACACATGGGATCAGAAAACCGCCCCGGCCTATGTCTATTACATAAAGAACACAGATCTTATGAGAGCGGATGTGAACAAGGTAATGGATGAGGGAGAGAACCCGTCCGTGGTCATGAAGGGCGCGGGCCCCTGCGCAAACCTGAAGGATTATTATGATGTTAAGATATCCGAAGATGGAAGCTTTCTCATATTCAACTTTGAGATGGAATCTGAAAATTTCAGTGTGGATGAGAAGCTGATTGCTGTCAATGACAGGGATGGGACGGCAAAGGTATTATATGACGGATATGCATACACTGTAATGTGCAGGAACCGGCTATTATACCAGGTACCGGTTAAGGTGGATTTAAAACAGCAGGCAGGTCAGGCTTTGTCATCCCGGAAACCGTATGATATTTCTGAACAAAAGTATGACCTGTATTCCTACACGCCCCAGACAGGCAGCTGCCTGGAAGTTGAAGATGTGTATAATTTTTATCCTTCAGAGGACGGGGCTGTCATCTGCTTTACACGGAAAGGGGAGCATGGAAAGGAAAGGCTTTACAGGTACAGGGACGGTAAAGAGGAATTTCTGGCTGATGATGTGCAGGTTGCTGGGGTAAATGGGGACTGCAGTAATATTTATATGTCCGGGTTTCAGGAGGACGGGGACCTGTGTTATTTTGAAATGGATAAGATAAATAAGGATGGAACGGTTGAGGAAATCCTTTCCAAAGCAGACAGGGCCGGCAGCTATTACCTGGACTCCGGTTCGGACCGTGTTTATTACTCGGTCTATGGGGAGGATGGAATCAATTCCCTGTACTATTATAAAGAGGGGGAAAAGAAGCTTTTGTCCGACCAGGTATCCATGGTCTGGGAGTTCATAGAGAAACCACATTGGCTGGCTGGGGAAGCTATGATCCTCTACCATATAAACGAGAGTGGCAGGAGCCGGTTGTTTGCAGCAACTGACGGTATTGTGTCAGAGTTTGCGGTCCCGGACATTAGGGACAACTGGGTGAATGATTATGACTGGTATTTGGCGGGGAGTGAGGATGCCGTCTATCTCTCTCTGACCAAAATGGATGATTCATACCAGGCCCAACAGAGCTGGATCTATGAATTTGATTTAAAGGGCGGCCTGCCGGGACAGTCCCCCAAGTGCATCGCCAACGGCACGGAGCTGGATCTTGTAAGAGAGGAACAGGAATCTGTATTTTACACAGACTATAACACCTCTCAGGATCTGTACTGTGATGGAGTTAAGGTACTGGAGAATTTTTCCACTGAAGGCCTTCTTAAAACAGGTCAGGGGGAATATTTTGCATTTTGCGCAAAGGAGCGGTCTGCGCCGGATCTTATGCGCATCACCACAGCCGGTTCCTCCAAACTATTCCTGGAAAATGTGGTTCAATGTGAATCCTTTGCAGGCGGCCTGCTTCTTTTTTCAGACTGCAGGACAAATTACCCATACCTGGGAACCCTTTCCTTTTACAGCGGTCCGGACATAAAGGTGATCGATGAAGATGTAACTGTTTTTTTCCAGCATGGCGATGATTTTGTGGATATGGTTCCCTGGGATTGGGACTGGAACGGAAGCAGCGGGACACAGGCGGATTTTGCAGACTATGGAGGATCTTATGACCCCAATCAGGACGCCATGGGCCGGGCCTATATTGACGGAACCACCTTTTATCACACGGAATACGGATTCTGTCTTGACCTGTCCAAGGGCAGCGGGCCCGGGGATCACTATGAGATAAATGATAATGACCAGCGTGTGGGACTCATATGCTATGACGGAGATGGAAACGAACGCTACGGTGTTTACATAGGGGAAACTCCAATGGAAATGTGGCAATTTTACAGTGATCAGGGAAATGCCGCTGATTTTGGCCAGTGGATGCTGGAAATGTACGACCGCACCATTGAGCAATACGGCCTGAAACGGGGGAATGAGTTTTGCCTGGAAAAAGCAGAGGACATGGATTTTGACGGGCAGAAGGCAATGAAGCTGGTCTTTAAGACGGAGGACGGGCTGATGACCATCAAGTCCACAATGTTCCGGTATTTTATCCCGGATCAGGAAAATGAACGGTTCATTGAATTGGAACGGTCTTTTATGATAGAAAGCCAGGAGGATATGGAAGCATTTGAACGCCTGGCGGAATCCCTGCAATGGACGGATAGATAAGCACCGGAAACAAAATACACGGAACACATAAAACATATAAAACACATAAAACACATAATGTACACAGAACATGCGCCGCTGATCAAAGTCGGTGCATGTTTTTGTATATCTTACTCATGGGCAGGGATAAAAACAGGTAAATCTATAAGCAAATAACGTTTACATACTTTTAAAACAACCTGAATATGACAAAAATGTTATAAATAAGACGAAAATAAACAAATTAATGTTGACAATGACCAAGAAAAATGATATGTTAAAGGCAGAAAACGTGAACGTTCACGAAAATATAAGATGAAAACCATGGTAAAAAGTGGATTAATGACCATGTTTTTCAGGTATACATAGGAGAATATAACGTAATCGTTCACAATAAACAAATGGAAATGAGGGATGAGCACTATGACGACTATGAAAGATATTGCGAAAATGGCTAATACCTCCATCGGAACCGTTGACCGGGCGCTTAACAACAAGCCGGGGGTCAGTGCAAAGACGCGGGAACGGATCATGGCAATTGCAGAATCTCTGGATTACAAACCCAACCGCCTTGGAAAAGCGCTGGTGCTGAGGAATAAGAACATGCAGCTTGGATTCATTATTGAACCCATTACCAATCCGTTTTTTGAGGAATTGAAAAGGGGAGCGGAACAGATGCGGGATGCCCTGAATGAGTATGGTATCACGACCCACATTTTCTGCATGAATACCCATGAAGAAAAGGAGATGGTGGAGCTATTAGACAGAATGAGTGATATGGGGGTTGCAGGGATTGCCTTAAACGCGATCAATTCCCCGGTTGTAATTGATAAGCTTGTAAAACTCAGAGAATCCGGCCACAGGATCGTGACCTGCAGCACGGATATCAGCCGCGGTTATCGGGACTGCTTTGTGGGGTTCTGCCATGAAAAAAGCGCGCGGGTGGCTGCGGAGCTGCTGGCTAAGTTCACCGGGAAAAAAGGGGAGTTTTTGGTGACCATAGGCTACCGGTATATTATGGCCCATATGCAGAGGCTGAATGGGTTTGAGTCCAAGATCAAAGAGGAGTATCCCGGGATCAGTCTGGCCGGCGTATTGGAGGTGGAGGAAAATGACGAGATAGCATTCAGGGAGACCTTAAAGGCATTGGAGGGCAATGACAGGATCAACGGCATTTTCATAGCCGGATATGGGATTAAAGGAGTTGCCAAGGCTGTGGAGGTGAAGAACCTGGGCAGGGATATTAAGATCATATGTTATGATAATTCTGCATTTGTCACTGACTATGTGAAAAAGGGGGTCATTGATGCAGTTATCTGTCAGGACCCGGAAAAGCAGGGGTACATGGCGCTGAAGATATTAAGCGACCTTATCATTGGGGATAAAGAGGTCAGATCAGATACATATACCACCAGTATTGATATCAGGCTTTGCGAGAACATAGACAAAGACATTCAGGATTGGGATATTTGAGGAGGGTGTAATGAGATCAGAGGGAAAAAAGAGCAAAGGAAAACGGTTTAATGAAATTGGGGTATTGGGGGCGCTGGTGCTGCTGTGCGCAGTCATAAGCATTGCAAATCCGGCATTTTACTCGGCCAGTAACCTTATCAACCTGGCCAGGCAGACATCCTATGTGGTGATCATTGCCATATTCATGACAATGGTGATCATCGTGGGCGGTATGGACCTGTCCGTGGGTTCTGTTATAGGCGTCAGCGGGATCGCGGTTGCCATGTTTCTCAAAATGGGGCTTCCGATTCCTGTTGCAGTGGTTGCGTCCATGGTGGTCGCATCTCTGGTGGGGCTGTTTAACGGAACCCTTATCGTTCTGGTAAGGATGCCTGCATTTATTGTTACCCTGGGCACCATGTACATAGCAAGGGGAATCTGTAACGGCCTGACAAAGGGTGTGCCTGTGTATCCGCTGCCGGAACAGTTTTCCGTGATTGGAAACGGGACCGTGTTTGGCGTGCCGGGATCTGTGTTTTTTGTCATCATTGTTGCATTTGTTCTGGACTTCATATTAAAAAACACCACCTTTGGCAGGTCCGTGTATGCGATCGGGGGAAATGAGGAGACCGCAAGGCTGTCGGGGATTAATGTGACCAGGATCAAGATCATGATTTATCTGCTCAGCAGTCTGGCGGCAGCGGCAGCAGGGGTTATCATGACTTCACGTATCGAATCAGGCCAGACTTCCCTGGGGCAGGGGTGGGAGATGACTGTGATCGCGTCCGCCATCATTGGAGGGACAAGTATGCTGGGAGGTTCCGGAACCGTGCTGGGGACCGTACTGGGGGCAGCGCTGATGTCGGTCATATCCAATGGAATGATCATTATGAATGTATCCGTGTACTGGCAGAACATAGCCATCGGAGCAATTATCGTATTGTCGGTAGCCATTGATCTTATTAGCAAAAGGCGGGCAGGTCTGGATGTAAAGTGATATAAAGTCATGGAAAGACCGCAGAGAAATCAGGGGAAAGGAGGAGCAGGGAAAGCTTTTAAAGGAAACGCTTTTTGTTATGGGAATAAAAAAACAAACGTAACAGTTCAGGACGGCGGGAAAATGGGTGCAAAAGCGGGCGTTAAGCTTGCTTATAAGTCCGTTTTTGCATCCATTTTCACATCGGATGGACATCCGATGCTTCTTGACCGGCTTTTCCGGTCAAGAAGATGAGCCGCCCTGAACAGTTACAAACAATGAAAATGGGAGGGTAAAGATGTTTAAGAAGAGTGTAAGTTACTTATTATGCGCGGCAATGGTATCAGCGTCACTGGCAGGATGTGGAGCTTCAAAGGCTGACAGCGGGGCAGGAGCAGGAACAACGGCGGCGGGGGCCTTAGCAACGGCGGCAGGATCTGCAGCAGGAGGCGCCGAGGCAAAGACTGAAGCGGCGGCAGCGGCTCCGGACCGGAAGATCAAGATCATGTTCGACTGCCCAAAGGTAAACGACCCTGTATGGCTGATCGCAAAGGAGGGCTTTGAGGCTGCCGGAAAGGATCTGGGATTTGAGGCCGTGTGGACGGGGGCGGATGACCACTCGGTTGAGAAGACCGTGGAAGCCATTGAGAACACCATTGCGGCGGCACCTGACGGAATCGTATGCTGCCCATTCTCACCCACTGCATTTACCAATGTACTTGGGAAGGCGCAGGACAGCGGCATTGTGGTCACTACCGTATGTGTGGATGCGGACAGTGAGGACCAGAGAACTGCATTTGTGGGTATGGATCCATATGCCTGCGGGCGTTCCCAGATGGAGGCAATTGTGGAAAAGCTGGGCAAGGACAAGAAGGTGGTCATGGGCGTTCTCATGAGCAACATTGACGCAGCCAACCAGATTTCCCAGCTTGAGGGCGCAGAAGCCTACATGAAGGAAAATGGGATCGAGTATGAGATCGTTGACAAACAGGCGGATAATGCGGACCCTGTTCAGTCATTGGATAAAGTCACCACTATGATCAAAGCAAATCCGGACATCAATGCAATTTTCAGCGGAGAGAGCGGAGGCACTCCGGGGGTTGGCAAGGCTCTTGAGGAACTGGGGGTTACGGATCAGGTGGTTGCAGTGTGTATGGATGATACGGATATGAACCTGGATGCGGTGCGCAAAGGACAGGTGTATGCAGTGGCTGCCCAGGACTTCTTTGAGATGGGTTATCTGGGAGCGGAGCTTTGCTATAAGGCCATACTGGGAGAGGAAGTTCCCTCATCTGTGGACTCCGGCGTGACCATTGTAACAGCTGAAAATGTGGATACATACGAACACGATTCTGATTATCCGGAAGTGGACGCTGCAAGATAGGAGACAGGATGGAGTGGAGACAGAAAGATGAAATTAAAAAGGTATAGACCGTTGATCCATCGTCATGTTTGGGGAAACAGTGCGGAATGAATGGGCCTATACCAAATCCAATTATACAGAAGTAAGGATAAAAAGTCAAACTTGACAGAGACAGGAAATAGATTCGGAAAATTGATTCATCCGTATTGCCGCAGATCATGTGCGGCAATACGGAGCGTAGGAGACTGGTCCATGAATGATTATGTTTTAGAGATGAAAAATATCACAAAAGAATTTCCGGGAGTAAAGGCGCTAAGCAATGTCAATATCCGGGTAAGGGCCGGTGAGATACATGCCTTGGTTGGTGAAAACGGCGCAGGTAAGTCCACGCTTATGAAGGTGTTAAGCGGGGCATATCCCTGTACCTCCTACAGCGGGCAGATCTTTATTGACGGAGAAGAAAAAAAGTTTAACAGCCCGTCTGATTCCTCCGGATGCGGTGTTGAGATGATATATCAGGAGATCAGCTGCATGCTGGATATGAACATCGGGGAGAACATATTTATAGGAAGCTATTATAAAAAACAGAATGGCACCGTGGACTGGAAACGGATCTACAGGGAGGCGGAGGCAGCCCTTGCAAAAGTGGGCCTGGATGTTCCGGTGAGGGAGACTATGCGCAATTTAAGCGCAAGTGAGCAGCAGCTGGTCCTGATCGCCAAAGCGATCAGGAAAAAGCCCAAGGTGCTGGTTTTGGACGAACCCACATCCACCCTGACGCTGAAAGAGACTGATAACCTTCTAAAGATCCTCCTGGAGCTGAAGAAGGACAATATTTCCTGTATTTACATATCCCACCGTCTCAATGAGGTGTTTGATGTGGCGGACAAGATCACCGTATTAAAGGACGGGGAGACACAAGGGGGATTTGACCGCTCAGAGTTTGATTACAGGGCGGTTGTGGAAAAGATGATCGGCCGCAAGATTGAAAATATGTATCCCAAGGAAACCGTGAAAATCGGGAAGGAGATCATGAGGGTGGAAAATGTGGTGGTCCAGCATCCCTATAACAGGCAGAAGAACATTGTGAACGGAGTCAGCTTTTCTGTGCGGGAGGGGGAGATACTAGGCCTTTCAGGGCTTGTGGGCGCTGGGAGAAGTGAACTGGTCAACGCCATTTTCGGGTCCTATAAAGGAAAATACAGCAAGACTGTATACATGGACGGAAAAGAGGTAAGGATCGATTCTCCCCGCACCGCCATGCAGTATGGGATTGGCCTGGTGACAGAGGACAGGAAAAAGGATGGAATTATAGCCATGGCATCCATTAAGGAAAACATATCCATCGCCAGCCTGAAGAATATCTCCAGGAAGGGCCTGATCAACAGATCCAAGGAAAAAAAGCATGCCCAGGAGATGAAGGGAAGCCTGAATATCAAGGCAGGATCCATTGATACCAAGGTGCTGAACTTAAGCGGAGGGAACCAGCAAAAGGTGGTTCTGGCAAAATGCCTGAGCACAAATCCAAGAATCCTTATATTAGATGAGCCCACTAGGGGGATCGATGTGGGGGCAAAGGTGGAAATATACAAAACCATATCCGGGCTGGCGGCAAAGGGGATCGGAATCATCATGATATCATCTGAACTTACGGAGCTGATCGAGATGTGCGACCGCTTTCTGGTGATGACCAAAGGTACGATCACGGCTGAGCTTAACAGGACCAATGTAAGTGAAAACGCGATCATGATGGCTGCGACCGGGGCAGAGGGGTAAAAATGATACAAATATGTAAAATGAATGAAAAGGTATGGAACTATCTGGAAGGTAAGGGGCTTATCTCCTCTGTGAGGAGCGGGAATGACCTGTATGCCATGGCTGATGACAGGGCACAGGTGGAGGTTGTTTTGGAATGCAATGATCATGGGGGGAATAAATTGATCAATGTGGGGATGAACCTTTTATGGCCTTCCATGTTTCACCATCATCCGGCCCATGAAGAGGTGTTTCTTTTGTCCGGCAGGGATACAAAACCCTTATATATCGCATTTGCCTTTGACGGGCTGGCTGATTTTGTTAAAAAGCGGGACCGGAGGGAGCTTAAGGAATCGGACTTTATGATCGTGGAGATGCTATATGATCATCCCGGGTTCAGCTGTTTTGCCATCAATCCCGGCGTGCTTCACGGTGAGTTCACCTGTCCGGGAGAGAAAGCCAATCCGGTGCTGATCGTAACCGAGCCCTCTGATATGGCCACTGACCTGGTGGATATCTCCGGCATAAAAGACATGTTTATAAACGCAGTAAAAAGAACACAGGAGGCAGTATGAGACTGAAGGATAAGGTGGCAATTGTTACAGGCGCAAGCAGGGGGATCGGTGCGGAAATCGCGTCCATGTTTGCAGCGGAGGGGGCCAGGGTGGTGTTGGCTGCCAGAAGTATGGAGGAGATGGAGCAGCTGCGGCAGTCCATCAGCAGGCAGGGGGGAGAAAGTATCTGCGTCAGCACGGATGTACGCAGCAGGGAGAGTATGAAAAACATGGTGAAGACCGCCTGCGATGCCTATGGAGCCATTGACATACTGGTCAATAATGCGGGATATCCCATGTTTGGATATGCTGTGGATGACGAGGATGAGGAGGCGGAAAAGCGGTATGAGGCCATTATGGAGACCAATGTAAGAGGCTACTGGTATGGGGCCAGGTTCGCGGTTCCGTATATGAAAGAGGGAAACAGGGGCAGTATCATTAACATATCCTCTGTCAGAGGCCATCTGGGGCTGGCCAATGAGACCGCATACTGTGCGGCCAAAGGTGCGGTTAAGATGATGACCAAAGCCCTGGCCGTTGAACTGGCCCCTTATAATATCCGCGTCAACTGTATCTCACCAGGGGCGATCCAGGTAAAGGTGGGCCACTGGGTATTATCCAGATACGGTCAGGAGATTTATGATGAATATGTGGAGAAATTCAGGGATGTACATCTTTTGGGTATGGAGTGCAACCAGCCCCTGCATATGATAGGGGAGCCAAGGGATATTGGATATACCGCGGTCTATCTGGCATCGGAGGAGGCGCGGTTTGTGACGGGAAGCGATATTGTGGTGGACGGAGGGCTGACCTCTCTGCTGCCGGAACCGGGCGCTCTTGATATGGAGACATTGGTGGCGCTTCACGGAAAACAGGGACCCATGAACCAATGGTTCCAGTCCCTGGGATGACAGGGTGTACTCTACAAAAAATCATCTCGCAAATCTGAGTGCCAGGAGACTCTGAGAGTACACCAGGGACCAAAGGAGGATAGGAATGTTGATTAAAAGTATGGAGACGATCCTGACATGTCCGGGAAGGAACTATCTGATCGTGAAGATCACAACCGAAGACGGTGTGACAGGATATGGGGATGCAACCCTTAACGGCAGGGAGCTGTCGGTTAAGGAAGCCCTTGACAGCCATCTGTCCAAATATCTGGTGGGTATGGATGCGGAGCGTATCACAGACATATGGGAGCTGGTGTACCGGGGAACGTATTGGAGAGGCGGCCCTGTACTGATGACCGCCTTGGCGGGTATCGACATGGCGCTGTGGGATATCAAGGGTAAGCGGTATGGCGCGCCCTTGTATCAGCTTCTGGGGGGGAGGTGCCGGGACAGGCTGAGGGCCTATTTCCATGTCCATGGACACACAAAGGAAGATCTGGCTGACAGGATCCGGCAGCGGATGGAGGACGGATGCACCTGCTTCAGGTATAGCTTTGACACCAAAGACAGCCGTCAGGAGGGGCTTTATTTTAACCAACCCCATCAGGATATCAGCCTGGGGAGACGGATCGAAGTCACAGAGGGGAACATTGGAAAGCCGGAGGTATGGGACACGGAGGAATACGGTCATGACCTGATCCGGGTCACATCCTATCTCAGGGACACATTTGGCGGCAGTATTGGTCTGATCCATGACAGCCATGAGCGTTTTACGCCGATCCAGGCGGCGGCTGCCGCCAAACAGCTGGAGCGGTTCGGCCTGTTCTTCTTAGAGGACCCTGTGGAGCCGGTCAATGTCCAGGGACTGGAGCTTATCCGCGGGCACAGTGTGACTCCCATTGCCATGGGAGAGCTTTATAACAGTATGAAGGACTGCCTGATTCCCATTGAAAGGAATCTCATTGATTACCTCAGGCTGGATATCAGCCACTACGGAGGGATCACCCCGTCCATGAAGACAGCGGCAGTGGCGGAGAACCATGGAGTTAAGATCGCCTTCCACGGACCCAGTGATATCTCACCTCTGGCCCATGCAGCCCTGGCTCATGTGGATTTCGCAATACCCAATTTCGGCATACAGGAGTGGGTGGACCACAATGAAGAGTTGGACCAGGTCTTCCATACCAATGTCCGGTATGAAAATGGATTCATCACCATTAGGGATACACCGGGACTGGGGGTGGAGGTGGATGAGGACGCTGCTAGGGAATACACTTACAAGCCTAAGTTTCTTCCCACCCTGAGAGACAGGGAAGGGGCGGTCCACAACTGGTAGGAAAGGGAGGCGAAGAAATGGAATTTGAGATCACCTGGCTGGGGCAGGCCGGATATATCCTGGATTTTGGGTGCTGCAGAGTGTGCATTGATCCCTATCTGTCCAACACGGTTGAGGAGATAGAAGGAATGAAACGGATGGTGCCGGTCCCTGTTAAGCCGGAAGAATTGGATGTGGACTATATCCTGTTCACCCATGACCATCTGGATCATTTTGACCAGGTATCCATATGTCGCCTGGCCCACAGGCCCATCACCTTTATGGGACCCGGCTCCTGCATCGGGAAGCTGGAGGAATGCGGTATCCATAACAACACCCGGCTGGAGCGATACCAGCAGACCGTGGTCGGCGGCAGGATCACCCTGAGGGCAGCTTATGCATGCCATACCCGGGACAGCATCGGGCTTTTGTTTCAGGACAAGGGAAATGACACAGGCGGTCTGTACATCACCGGGGACACGGAGTATACGGAAAAACTCACAGAAATCAAATCATATGCGCCGGACGCCATGATCGTCTGCATCAATGGGAAACTGGGAAACATGGATTACAGGTCCGCCGCCAGGCTGGCGCAGGAGATCGGCGTAAAGACAGCCATCCCATGCCATTATGGAATGTTTGGGGAAAATACGGAGGATCCTGAAAACTTCAGGTCAGCCCTGAGTCCCACCGGAGTGGAGTACCGGGAACTAAAGTTTATGCGGCCGGAAAAGGCTGTCCTCACCCCGGTGAACTCCTGACATACGACAGAGAAAGCCCCAAGGGAATCATTTGATACCCTGGGGCTTTTTTTCTTCACATTTTTCTTCCACATATTGCTTTTCAGAAAATGTTTGATTGTACGTTCCGCTGGGAGGAAGCACGGTAGATGATCTCTCCCTGAACGGTGATCGTTTCATAAGGGGCATCAGGATGCTTGATGCGCCACAAAAGCTGGTGGATCATACGTTTTCCCAATAGATGCGCATGGCAGTCAACGGTTGTGAAAAACGGCTGGAACGAGTTTGCCTCATCATTGTCAAAGCCTGTGATCGCGATATCCTGGGGGATCCGAAGGCCTTCTTTTATGATCATTTCCGACAGACACATGGCGCTGATGTCGTTTACGCAGACAACCGCCTGGGGAGGATCGATCATCAGCTGCTCAAATGCGCTGCGTACCGCTGAAGACATCAATGGGAACGGCGACGGCGTGGTGATCAGCTGGGGTTCCAGGGGCAGGTTAGAGATCGTCATCGCATCGCGGTATCCGTCAAAGCGGTCACAAAAGCTTTCGCCGTCCACATGAAAGGGGTTTAAGTAGGCGATCCTTGTCATTCCCTGGCGGATCAGGCTTAGAGTTAATTCCATGGTAGCCCGTCTGCTCTCGCTTTTGATCACATCCCCCATGGTTGGCTCTAATGCCGTATATACTTCACGGTCAAGAAAAATACTGTACATCTTTTTTTTCAGCACCTTCTGTGTATAAGCAGTTCCAAATTTATGAAGAAAGAAGCAGGCGTCAATCTCGTCATTAGGAGAATAGGGCAGCTGCAGTTCATCTATATTCTTTTGGGTGACGACAGCAATACTGATGTTGCAATTGTAAAGAGAGGCTTCTTCGGAAAGACCATTTAAGATCCGATCCCAATAAGGGGAACTGTCCGGGCGCCGTAAGGCAAGGATGCGCAGAGGACGGTCAGGTGCTTCTTCGCGGCTGGTTTTGTCTGTGAATTTTGTATATCCTGAAGAGCGCACATAATTAGTGATTCTCTGCCGGGTTTCTTCAGCGACTCTTGGATCATTTCTAAGCGCCATTGAAACTGTATTTCTCGATAATCCCAGTTCTGTGGCTATGCTTGTAATGGTAACACGTCTCTCTTTCATAAAGTTTTCTAACAAACCTCCTGGATTTGAATTTCTCTTATTTTCTAAGCATATCATAAATTGAAACAATGTACAACCATATTTTGCAATAGTGCATTTCACAAAATATGCAATATTGCACAATTGTTACGAAAAATGTAATTTAACATATCATCCAATAATATAATATAAAATCAAAAACAATAGTGCAAAAAAACAATACAATCACGCAAAAAATAAAAAATGTAAAAAATGACATATTGATATTGACAAAAAATAATAGATAATGCATAATAGATAATGTAAATATGCAATAGTGCAAAAATAATGCATCCGTTTAAGGGGCGTTGAAATGGAGGTGCGGGGAATGAAACTTGGATATGCATTTTTTAATCCGAAACATGAAATCTTACAACATCATGCTCAGCAGCTGGGGGTGCGCTGCGCTGTGACCAGTGCCGGATGGGCGGGCGGCTTTTCCCGTTACATCCATGAATGGGATTATATGCCGCTCTTAAAAACAAAGCTTTCCATGGAGAGTTTTGGGCTGGAATTTTCTGTTGTAGAAGGTGTTGGATTTCTGGATGAGGTTAAGCTGGGATCAGAGGGGCGTGATGAAGCCATTGAACACTTCATTCTCTTGTTAAAGAATATGTCTGAACTTGGGATAAAAACGGTTTGTTATAACTGGATGCCTGTGTGGGGGTGGTTTCGCACTGATACAAATATCAAGCTGGATGGAGGAGCTACGGTTACCGGCTTTGACAATGATCTGATCCCGGTCTGTCCTATTACAGAGCTAGGCCGCGTTTCTCAGGATCGTTTATGGAGTAATTTGGAGTACTTTCTCAAGAAGGTAGTTCCCTGGGCTGAAAAATACCGTGTCCAGTTAGCGCTTCATCCGGACGATCCGCCTGTTGACAATATTGGCGGCATTGAGCGGATCCTGACCAGCGTCAACGCCATGCAGAGAGCAATTGATCTGGCGCCCAGTGAATACAACGGAATTACCCTTTGCCAGGGTTCCTTTGCCGCCATGGGAGAAGATGTCATTGATTCGATCCGGCATTTTGGAACCCAGAACAAGATATTTTTTGCACATTTCAGAGACTTGACCGGCGGCCCCGGACATTTTCGGGAGGAATTCCACCACACTGGCAAAACAGACATGTATACGGCAATGAAAACTTATTACGACATTGGATTTGACGGGGTGATCCGTCCGGATCATGTGCCCACAATGTATTTGGACACGGTGGGGGAGCAGGGATACGGGACCAACGGGAACTTGTTTGCCACCGGATATATGATGGGTCTGATGGAAGCGATTGAAAAGGAAATGAATTAAAAATAAAGGGTGGGGATCAAGTGAAAAATGGAAACTGCAAAGAGGTTATCAGCAAAGAAGCACGCAGGAAACGATGGAAGAAAGATTGGGAAGGTTACTTATATATGCTTCCCTGGCTGCTGGGATTCCTGATCCTAACCGCCTGGCCGATGGTCTATAGCTTTTATTTATCTTTTACAGATTACTCGATGTTTACGGCTCCGGAATGGGTGGGCCTGAAAAATTATATCAAAATGTTTACAAGAGACAGAGGGTTTTCAAAAGCGCTGTTTACCACGTTTCGTTTTGTGCTCATGGCAGTGCCTCTCAAACTGGTCTTTGCGTTATTTGTAGCAACCCGTCTGAATAAGGCCGTAAGGGGGATGAACCTGTACAGGACCTTTATCTATCTGCCGTCCCTGTTAGGCGGCTCGGTAGCGGTAGCGGTCCTCTGGAGAAATATTTTCGGCATAGACGGATATATCAACACGATCCTGGGGATTTTTGGGATAGAAGCTGTAAAATGGCTCACCAGTCCAAAGTATGCGCTGACAACCATTGTCTTATTGAACGTGTGGCAGTTTGGATCCAGCATGATCATTTTCCTGGCAGGTCTGAAGGCCATACCCAACAGTTTGTATGAGGCGGCCGGCATGGATGGAGCCGGAACGGTACACAAGTTTTTTAAGATCACGCTGCCAATGATCTCGCCGGTCATTTTCTTCAATCTGATATATGGATTGATCGGAGCTTTCCAGCAATTTAACTCCGCTTTCCTGATCACAAAGGGAGGCCCGGCCAATGCTACATATCTATATGCGCTGATGCTTTACGAAAAGGCGTTTACATCCTATCAGATGGGTTATGCGGCCGGAATGGCATGGATACTTCTTGGGATCGTTGGCTGTTTCACGGCAGTTATGTTTATCGGTCAAAAGTTCTGGGTGTTTTATGAAAATTAGAGAGGAGGATATTTGCAGTGGAGAAAAATGATTTAAAACAGAAAAAGCATAAAAACCATTGGGTCAGTCATATCGATCTGATCCTCCTCTCAGCGATCATGGTATTTCCAATCTTATGGTGGTTTTTTGCAACCTTTAAGCCTTTAAATGAGCTTGGGTCCCGTAATTTCCTGCCGGTAAACTGGACACTGAGCAATTACATAAAGGGATGGCAGATGACAAACAGCCTGACCTTTGGCAGATTGTTCCTTAATACCATGTTCATTGTGTCGATCAATGTGGTGGGGGCAGTGACCTCCGGAAGCCTGGTGGCCTTTGCTTTTGGCCGGATGGAATTTAAGTTTAAAAACTTTTGGTTTTCCGTTGTCATGATGACCTTGATGCTGCCCTCCCAGGTGACCGTTGTCTCACAGTATATCATGTATAACAAACTGCACCTTGTCAACACTTATGTGCCGCTGATCCTTCCCTATTGCCTGGGTGGAGGCGCCTTCTTTATCTTCCTGCTGATCCAATTTATCAGGGGGATTCCCAGGGAGCTGGATGAGTCGGCCAAATGTGACGGGGCATCAACATTTTGTATCTATTCCCAGATCATTTTACCCCTGCTAAAGGCACCGCTGACAACCGTGGCGATCTATGCTTTTATCTGGAGCTGGGACGATTTCTACTCACAGATGCTCTATTTAAGCACACCGGCCAAATTTACAGTAGGACTTGGCCTTCGGATGCTGGTTGATCAGTGGGAGATCAAATGGGGAGAATTATTTGCCATGTCGCTGCTTTCGATCATCCCCTCCCTGATCCTGTTCTTTACAAGACAGAAGGATTTCATAGAGGGTGTGGCAGCTTCAGGCATTAAGGGTTAAAACAAATATATTATCATGCACTCTCGGAGTCTCCCCGGCGCCCGTCTTTGCAGCTGGTTTTTTGCCGGCCGCACAGAAATCTGAGTACCAGGAAATTTCCGGAGTACGCTATCAAAAAAAGGAGGAATATTATGAGGAAAAAACAAATTGGTCAAAAGGTCGCGGTGGCTCTGTTTGCTGCAATGCTGGCACTGTCAGGCTGTTCAAAGCCGGTTGATAGTCCTAAGCAGGATCCGGGGGCACAAAGTTCTCCAGGCGCAAAAACAGAGGGGCAGCCGTCAGGCGGCGCTTCCAACCTTTCTATTTTCTGGTGGGGCTCGGACAGCAGGCATGAAGCCACTCAAAAGGTACTGGATCTTTACTCTCAGGATACAGGCGTTACCTTTGATGTGGAATTTACGGGATGGGATGGATACTGGCAGAAGCTGCCGGTGTTAGCTGCCTCAAAGGAGGTTCCTGATGTTCTCCAGATGGATGCAGCCTACATAGAGCAGTATGTTGACAATGGAACGCTGGCGGATCTGTCGCCCTATATTGATCTGGCAGAGTTTGTGGGCGAGGATGAAAAACAGAATTATCTGATCGATGGAAAACTCTATGGAATCCCCCTGAGCCGCAACGGACAGGGCGTTGTCTTTAGCAAAACCAGATTGGCGCAGCTGGGCATTGAAGAGCCGAAAAACGGATGGACCTGGGAGGAGATGATCGCCTGGGGCCGTGAGGCAAAGAAAAAATGCCCGGACGGAGTGTATCCTTTATGGGATATGTGTAACTGGTACCAGTATTACCAGGAATATGTGCAATCCCACGGGGGAGAAAAGACACTGGCAGGAAATGAGTTCAATTTTAATAAAGAAACCTATAAGGAGTACATGCAGCTCTATCTGGATCTGGTAGAAGAAGGGGTATGCCCTCCTCCTGAGGTGATCCTTTCCTTTGTGGAGTATGATCCCATGAACGATTATTTCCTGAATGGGAAAGTGCTGACCCGCAGCATCTCCGTGGGATCTGTTATGACCATTGGGAAAATGCTGCCGGATGATGAACTGGGAGGTGTATGCCTGCCTCAGGGCGAGGGCGGTTCCGGATGGGTACAGTCCACGATCTTCTTCTCGGTAAGCGCCCAGTCTGAGCACATCCAGGAAGCGGCGGACTTTATCAAATGGTTCCTCTCCGATGTGGAGGCAGGGAAGATCCTTAAAACCACCCGGGGACTTCCGCTTTCGGATGAGGTATATGGATCCATTGAGCCGGATCTGGATACTTATGAGAAGCTGAACATGATGCTGTATAAGATCATCACAGCGGATGAGGTAAATCCCACCCCTTACTGGAGTGATGTTCCGCCTGCATTTTCCACATGGAATACGGAGTTTAAGTCCACGGGAGAGGCGGTTATGATCGGAGATATGTCTGTGGAAGACGCGGCGGAGTATCTGTATTCCCTGGGAGCGGAAGCTGCCGCAGAGGCAAAATAAAAGGAGAAGGAATGGACGGACAAAATTTGTCGGGGAAGGTTGCTCTGGTGACAGGTTCCACGTCCGGGATCGGACGGGGGATCGCCCTGGAGCTGGCCAGACAGGGGGCATATGTTCTGGTGACAGGACGCAGACACCAGCGGATCCAGGAAACGATCCGGATGATACGGGAAATGGGAGGGGATGCAAGGGGATGCCCTCTGGATGTCACTGACAAGGATGAGATTTTCAGGTTTTTTAATACCTTTGTCAAGGAAACGGGTATTGATATTTTTGTAAATAATGCAGGAATTACCACGGTAAAGGATTTCCTGGAGAATACATCAGATGAGATCGAATCCATTTGCCGGACAAATCTGCTGGGGGCGGTTTACTGCACCCAGCAGGCCGCCAGACTTATGACTGACCAAAAGAGGGGCGGGACGATTATTATGATCACCTCATGCAACGCCTATGCCCCTCTTCCCGGGCAGTCGTTCTATTCAGCCATCAAATGTGCTCTGGAGGGGTTGGTAAAAGGGATCGCCTGGGAGCTGGCCCCTTACCGGATCCGGGTAAACGCAGTGGCGCCCGGCGCGGTGGTATCGGAATTAACGGGAATAAAGACGGAAGAAGAACAGACAGCGGCTGGAAAAGGGATCCCGATCCCCAGAATGGGACAGCCGGACGAAATCGGAAAAGCAGTCTGTTTTCTGGCCTCAGATGACGCTTCATACATAACGGGGACTTCTTTGTTGGTAGACGGAGGGATTATCCTCCGGAACGCATAATAAAAAAAGTGAGGGTAATAGGTATGAGATTTAACAGGAAAGAGGATATTGAGTTTCTCACAAAGGATTGGCAGGGGGAGCGCTTTGAGGACGGCCGTCCAAAGGTCAGCGACCAGCTTTTAGACCGCCTGAAGGAAGTGACAACCGAGGAGGCTGTCATGGCCCTGATCAATAAGGGTTACATGCATCAGTTTGAGGGCGATCTGCAAAGAAGCAATCAGGACAAAGAAAAGGGCCGTCTGATCGGGCGCGCGGTGACAACGGTTATGGTCCCCACAAGGATTGATGTCCACAACAATCTGCTTGACGAGGGGCGCAATGTAGAGGGAAAACGGGGATTCTTTAATCAATGGGTGATTGAAACCCTGGTAAAGCGGGATGTGATCGTGGTTGATATGTGCGACCAGATCTTATTTGGAACTTATGTGGGAGGGAACCTTTCCACGGCAATCAAAACCCGGACGGAAACAGGCGGCGCTGTGATCTGGGGAGGGATCCGTGATCTGGAGCAGATTGTGGAGATGGATGATTTCCAGGTGTATTACCGCGGGGTTGATCCCACGCCCATTGGCGATGTCATGATGAGCGGGATGAACACGCCGGCACGGATCGGCCGTGCGGTGTGCCTTCCGGGGGATGTGGTGCACGGAACCATCAGCGGGATCACATTTATCCCGGCCCATTTGGCGGAGCATGTGGCGGCAACGGCGGAAAAGTCCCATGTAAAGGATATCTTTGGTTTTGAGCGGTTAAAGCAAGGAGTGTATACATCCGCCCAGATCGATAATGCATGGACCATGGAGATGATGGAGGATTTCCTGGGGTGGTACGGGAAGTCTGAGGAGGCTGAAAAATATCGCGGCTATGGACTGGATTGGACAGAGGAACTGGGGATTGCGAAAAACCCGGAAAGACCCAAGCAGTCAAATGGGCTTGTTGACTATAAACTGCACTGACCCTATGAGAGGAAAGGACATAATGGATGATCAGCGTCTGAAGACGGCGGTTATTACAGATGTTACAACTGAAATTGGAAGGGATGCCGCAATGCTGCTGGCTGAAAATGGGTATCGGTTAATGCTCTGCGTCCCCAAGGGAAAGAATGTTAGACCGGAGGACCGGTTTCAGTTGGAGGACCGGTTTCAGTCAAAGGACCGGTTTGGGGAAAGGAGCTGTTTCTGTCAAACGGAGGAGGTTGACTTTGCGGATGAGGCAGAGGTGCTGCGCCTGTTTCAAAGCCTTACATCAGTTCGGGTGCTTTTCTATAATAACCTGCCCGAGATCCTGTGCAGACCGGTGAGCCAAATCTCCCATGAGGAGTTTGGCCGCTTGGTGGAGGAGGATATTACATCAGTTGTTACAACTGCAAAGGTGTTTGGCTCTTTGATGAAAAACGGCAGCCTGATCTTTCTGGGGTCGGTCCATTCTGACAAACCAAGTGCTGCAGCGCCTTTGAACAGCATGTACATGGGAGCGTTAAAAAACATGGTCCGGGAAGGGGCGGTCAGCTTTGGGACCGGAGGAAACCGCTGCAACCTCATTGAAGTGGGGGCCATGGGAGGAGAAGACCGGCTGTACCAAAATGAAATTTCTCATTTTTATGACGGATATTCCTTCAAAATCCCCAACGGACATATCCCTGTCTCTCGGGATATTTCTCAAATTGTATGTTTCCTGGCCGAGGATGCTGCTGCCGTCAATGGGGAAGCAATCCGGGCGGACAGCGGATTGGTCCTGGAATATTTAGACAAACTGGCCAATGCACGGGCTTATGAAAGGATGAGCGATGAAGGATGTGGAGGTTAAGAGCCTGAAAGGGAAGACAATACTGGTGACCGGATCGGGAAAAGGACTGGGCAGCGCCATCGCAGTGGAGGCGGCGCGGCAGGGGGCAAAGGTTGCGGTCCACTACCGGTCAAGTGAGAAAAACGCGTATCAGGTATTTGAGGAAGTCAGGGCCTTCGGTCAGGACTGTACCCTGATACGGGCCGATCTGTCCATCCCGGAGGAAGCCGAGCGCCTGTACCAGGAGACGGTCCGGGCATTGGGGGAAATTGATATTCTGGTGAATAATGCTGCATTGCAGTATAATCTTGACTTTTCAGGTTATGACGCGGCTAAGATCCGCACGATTTTCCAGGTCAACCTGGGCGGATACCTGCGGATGAGCCAGAGGGTGCTTTCGCCTATGCGGCAAAAGGGCTGGGGAAGGATCATTCATATTTCTTCCGTACACGCAAAGCGGCCAACAACCTTTGACTTCTGTTATTCCATGACAAAGGGGGCGATCAAAATGCTGACCCGGGAATTGGCGCTGGAGTGCGGAGGGACGGGAATTACAGTCAATTCCCTTGAACTTGGAGCAGTGGAGATCGGAGTTAAAAGCGGGAACCCGCAATCAGTGATCACTGGTGAACAGGCGGGCCTAAAACCCCTGTTTCCCTACCGGCCGGAACGGCCGTGGGGACGTATCATCCAGCCGGAGCAGGTGGCTCCTGCTGTCATGTTCCTGGCTTCGGAGGGGGCAGACTGCATCAATGGCGCTGCATTGCGTCTGGATGATGCCGCCATGTTGTTGTGAGAGATCAATGTGAGAGATTAAAAAGAATTGGGAGGTTAATAAACTATGTTGGACGAGCGAGAGGCATTAGACCATGTGAAGACAGGATCGCGGCCATCTGATTTAAAGATTACGGATATCCGTTTTGCGGATATCTGGAAAGCTCCTATGCAGTGTATTATGGTGAAGGTATACACCAATCAGGGACTGGTGGGATATGGAGAAGTGCGGGATTTTGCCGACAAACGTTATGCTCTGATGCTGAAAAGCCGCCTGATCGGAGAGAACCCATGTAATGTAGACAGGATTTTCCGTAAGATCAAGCAGTTTGGCGGGCAGTCGCGCCAGGGCGGAGGCGTGTCCGGGATCGAGGTGGCATTGTGGGACCTGGCAGGCAAGGCATACGGGGTCCCGGTATACCAGCTTTTAGGCGGCAGATTCCGCGATGAGATCCGCCTTTACTGCGACACGGATGTGGCTGGAAAACCGGACGGAAAAAAGATGGGAAAGGCATTAAAATCAAGGATGGAAAAAGGTTTTACAATGCTTAAGATGGATTTGGGCATTGACCTTCTCTATGATGTGCCGGGAGCCCTGAACGCGCCTCTGGGGTTTGTGGAACAGCTTGCAGCGGCAGGGGAACAGCACGAGCATATGCACGGAACCATGGATACGCGCGTTGCAGCCCAGAAGCGCAGGGAGATCACCTGTGTGGAGCATTGCAGGACCGGGATCCAGATCACACAAAAAGGAATGGAGTGGCTTGAGAATTATGTGGCGGAAGCGAGAAGCGAGATCGGTTATGAGATACCGCTGGCGGTTGACCACGTGGGGCATATCGGACTGACTGAGTGCATTAAGCTGGGAAGAATGCTGGAAAAATATAACATTGCCTGGATGGAGGATGCGCTTCCCTGGCATTATACGGATCAATATGCGATCTTAAGAAGGTCGGTCAATGTGCCGGTCGCCACTGGCGAAGATATTTACTTAAAGGAGAACTTTAAACCGCTTCTGGAAGCCGGCGGAGTGTCTTTGATCCATCCGGATATCCTCACTTCAGGAGGAATTTTGGAAAACAAGAAGATTGGAGACCTGGCCCAGGAATACGGGGTAGGAATGATCGTCCACATGGCGGAGACGCCTATTGCCTGCCTGGCTGCAGTCCACAGCACGGCTGCTACGGAGAATGTTCTGGCGCTGGAGTTCCACTCCAATGACATTCCTTGGTGGCAGGACCTGGTTGAATATCCCTATAAACCTATTGTAAACAATGGTTATATTAAAGTGCCGGATCTTCCGGGACTGGGGATTGAAGGGCTGAATGACGAAGTGATTAAAGAACACATTGACAATGACCGTATTCCTGGATTATGGGAGGCAACGGATGAATGGGATTCCACATTTGCGCATGACCGGTTATGGAGCTGATGATAAGGAACTGATCATAACCGGTTCCTACACTGCTCCGGGGCAGCCTGGAGGGATACGGATCTATGAGTTGGATGAAAAAAGCGGGGAACTGACCCCGCTTTTTGAAGGCGGACGGGACATCAATCCTTCTTTTCTTGCAATCCGGGACGGCATGATCCTTGGGGTGAGCGAAGTCAGCCGCGACAGCCAGATCACTCTGTACCGCTGGCTGGAACATGAAAAGCGCTTGCTGCCTGTGGATCATCTCCATGTTCCGGGCGCATCGCTTTGCCATATTACCCCCTGGCCGGGTACGCCGTATTTCACCGTATCCGGCTATAACAGCGGAAGCTTTTTGCTCTGCCGGGAGGAACATGGAAAATTATATCTGGACAGGGAAGAATTTCCCGGAGAAGATTATTTTGAACCCGGGTTTGAGGGAAGGGTCTCCCATGTCCACTCCACGCTTTTAAGCCCTGACAATTGTTTTTTATATGTCGCGGACCTGGGGCTTGACCGGATCTTCTGTTACGGAGTCCATGAGCAGGGAGGCATAAAGCTTCTGGAAAAAAAGCGGCAGATCATATTTCCTTGGGGTGAGGGGCCCCGTCACATGGCCGTTTCAAAGGACGGAAAAAATCTTTATGTTGTCACGGAACTAAACAACCATGTTTTTACATTTTCCATGGACGAAGAACGGAATGCACAGCAGCGGCAGGTATTGCCTGTTGGGCATGAGCTTTTTTCACAGGAAGCAGCAGCCGGGGCGGATATTAAGATCAGTGATGATGGGCGCTGTGTTTATGTATCTGACCGTGGGCCGGATACGGTCACGCTGTTCGCCCGGGATAGAGAAACCGGAGACCTGAGGCACGTTAAAACGTATGACAGCGGCGGACACTGGCCGAGAAACATCTGCCTGTCACGGTCGCAGCGCTTTTTGCTGGCTGCGAATGAGCGGAGCGGGGATTTGGCTGTGTTTGCGCGGGATCCCCGGACCGGTGTTTTAAAGGGGCGGGTTTGCAGCGTTCATGCACAGCAGATTTCCTTTGCTGCCCCCATGTGATCCCTTCCCTGTCCTTATCCCGGCTCGCTTTTAAAATACTCCCGCGGGGATACCCCGTATTCCTTTTTAAAGCACCTGTAATAATTGGAATAATCCCCGAACCCGCACTGCTGGCTGGCAAAGATAAAAGAGGCTCCGCCGCGGACCATGGCCTCGGCTTCATTTAAACGCAGGCGCAGGATATATTGGTAAATGGTCATTCCGGAAATCTCCTTGAACCGGTGCATGAAGTAGTACCGGTTCATATAAAAATATTCAGACAGCTGGGCCACGGTGATCTGCTGGTCCATGTGGTCCTTAAAATATTGGTCCACCAGGGCCATAAGGCCCATCTCCTTGTTGTCCCGGCTGAATGAGAAGATGTGAGGGTCGTTGTTGTGTTTGTTGACTTCCACAAAGAATTCGGCAAGGCAGCTGCGGCCCAGGATCCGTTTACCGTAAATATCCTCGCTGTTGTACAGGAAGGTCAGATGGTCCAGAAGGCTGCTGAGCCGGGAACGGATGGGATGGGGATAATGGTAGACCCGGAAGGTGTCTGTTGTAAAACATTCCGACAGATCCACCCCGTCCATGGACAGTTCCTTCAGTACCTGGGGGGACACCTGGAGCGCCATCCTTTCGTAGGGAATGGAGAAATCCAGCATTTCCGGAAAATGCTCCTGATGCCTGTTGATAAACAGAAAATCACCGGGCTTCAGATAGAAGGAAGTTCCCGCCGTATTGTATACGATTCTGCCGGAGATCAGCAGGAACATTTCAAAAAAGTTATGGGAATGACTGTAGATATTCTTGTTGCTGGTATCGGAGTAGAGCATGACCCGATAATCGCAATCTAATTCATATAAGTGTGCTAAAAATGGATGCTTTTCAAATTTCATCTCATAAGAACCCCCTGTTTATTATATAATTTATCACTTAATCTCAACAAATACAACTAAATACTATAGAACTTGGCTAAAAATCAAAGCACGAATCACAATGTTTTCCGCATTAATAACTATGGGATTCGTTCCATTGGGTTGTTATAATTATGTCAAACAATTGAATGCAACATAAACAAAGGAGGACATTATGAGAAAAGCAGTATTACTGTCACTTTCAGTGGCCGTTACAGCAGCCCTGATGGCTGGATGCGCATCCAAGCCGGCACAGACCCAGACATCTGCGGCGCAGACCCAGGCGGCACAGACCCAGGCGGCCGGTCAGTCGGAGGCGCCAAAGGAAGAATCCAAGGAAACAGAGGCAAAGGCGGATGACGGCAAGGTCTATGAGCTGCGCACCTCATCCAACCAGGCCCAGTCAGGAACCATAGGGCGTGCCCTGGAGTTTTTCTGCAAGACAGTGGAGGAGAAATCCGGGGGAAGGATCAAGACCACGGCTAACTTTGGGAATGAGCTGGGAAGCCAGTCCGAGCAGGTGGAAATGTGCCAGGCAGGCGCTCTGGAGATGGTGGCGGCAGCGCCGGGAACCGGACCAGGAGTGTGGGTGCCTGAGCTTCAGATGTTTGAGTTCCCATTCCTGTTCAAGGACAATGAGGAATACCGCGAAGTTATCAAGGCCATGGAGCCGGAGGTATCCAAACGCCTGGAGCAGCATGGATTTGTAGCCTGCGGCGGACAGTCCATGGGCGCAAGGGACATGCTTACCGTTGCCCCTGTTACCAAGCTGGAGGATATGAAGGGGCTTAAAATGAGAGGTCCCAACAACATTTACATTTCCATGTTCGACTGCCTGGGAGCGTCCGGCACCACCATGGACTGGAACGAAGTTTATACAGCTCTTCAGACAAAGGTAATGGATGGGATGGAGGCGTCTCCGTCCATGATCAACTCTATGAAATTCCAGGACAACGCCAAAAACCTGGCCGTGACCAACCACTGTATGGCCTGTATCATGTATTTCTTTAATAAGGACTGGTATGATAGCCTTCCCCAGGATCTGCAGCAGATCATCATGGAGTCGGTGGATGAGACGGTTGCCTATCAGGCGCGTATTGATGATGAGGACAATGATAAGGCGCTGGAAGAGATGAAGGCAGAGGGCGTTGTGATCACTGAGATCCAGGACATCGACAAGTGGAAGGAAGCGTGCGCACCAATGCTGGAAGAATACAGGGCAAAGGGAGACAACTGGAATTCCTTTATTGATATGATCCTGGAAGCGCAGAAGTAAGGAGTGGACTTTAATGGATTGCCGCCCGGCTGGCTCTGGCCAGTGATACCGGGCGGCAATTTTTAAAAACAGTGCTCAATGTATGGGAGGCAGGACATGTTTAAGAAAATATACTGGATATTGGATAAGATCCGGTCCGTTGCAATTATCGGTATGCTGGGATACATTGTGATCCTCAGCTTTGTGCAGATCGTTTTGCGGTATTTTACTTCCGCGGACTTAAAGCCCTTTGCCTGGGGGGATGAAATCATACGGCTTATGGCCATCTGGGTGGCATTTCTGGCGGCCAGCGTGGGAGTAAAGCAGGAATCCCACTTAAGCGTACAGTTTTTCCTGGACCGTTTTCTCTCGGAGTCCCAGATGAAGATCGCCAAGAAGTGCGCCACCGCGGTGGTGATCGCTGCCCTTGCTGCGGTGACCTATGCCGGGGCCATGCATGTGATGAAAAATACCACCAACATGCTGCAAAATCTTCCTGACATAACCATTGCCTGGTTCTATGCGGCTGTTCCCGTGGGAGGATTTTACCTGATACTGGAGTATGCAGTGCAGCTGTTTGGATGGAAGGACGGCGCCGAAGAGGAGGTGGGAAAATGATCCAGGCCACGCTTGTGTTTTTAGTGCTTTTATTTTTTATATTTCTGGGCTTTCCCATTTTTATGTCCACCCTTATCACGGCCATTATTTTTATCGTAGCCATGGACATCCCCTTTTCGCTGGTGATCATCCGCATGTTTGGAAGCATCAACTCCTTTTCCCTGATGGCTATTCCCTTTTTCATATTGGCGGGAAATATCATGATGAAGGCCCAGATCACGGATAAGCTGGTGGACTTTGCCAATGCGGCCGTGGGGCAGTTTAAGGGCGGATTGGGATATGTAAATATCCTGACCTCCATGCTTTTTGGCGGTATCCAGGGCTCCGGCGCCGCGGATGCCTCGGCCATCGGGGGAATGCTGATTCCTGCCATGGAAAAACAGGGATATGACAAGGATTATGCGGTTGCTGTTACAGCGGGATCATCCATGCTCAGCCCCATCATTCCGCCCAGCATTGCCATGATCCTGTATTCCTTTTACACTGAGACACCGGTTGCAAAGCTGTTCCTGGGAGGGCTGGTGCCCGGAATCCTCATTGGTATCATGCAGTGCGGTGTCAACTATGTATCCTACAGGAAACGGGGATATGACATTCCTATTACCCGCTTTTCCATGATCCATTTCATAAAGACCTTTTGGAAGTCCCTGGGTGCCCTGATCATGCCCCTCATTATCCTGCTGGGTATTGTGTTCGGTATCGTAACCCCCACTGAGTCGGGAGTCCTGGCAATTGCCTACGGCCTGATCTACGGATTCTTTGTATCCAGGAAGCTGAAGGTAGGGGACCTTCCAAAGATCATTGTAGATTCCGCTGTGACCACCGCCGTGGTATTCATGACCATTTCAGCCGCAGGCGTCCTTGCCAATGTGCTGGTGCGCATGCAGCTTCAGCAGGAAGTGCTGAACTTTGCGGTGAACACGCTGGGCAATCCCTATCTGGCCACCCTGTTCCTGATCATTGTGTTCATGATCCTGGGATGTTTTCTGGATCCCACCATACTCATTGCCATGTTTGCGGGAATCGTGGTATCGGTTGGGGGTGCATTTGGGTTTGATCCCATCCATTACGGCGTTATCATGGTCATTGTGATGCAGATCGGCGCCATCACGCCGCCGGTGGGAACCTTCCTGTTCATCGCCTGCGGAGTGGCGGGCCTGCCGTTGGAAAAGAGCGTTAAGCCATTGATGCCATACATATTGGTGATCCTTGCGGCTATTGCACTTATGATATTTGTGCCGGGCATTGTGACATTCCTGCCCGGACTTATGAGATAGAAATGGGATAAGGGAGGACATCATGCAGATAAAAGCAGACGGACAAAATTATGCGCCCAGGGGACATGCGGCCCCTGTGTGCGGCAAGGATGATTTTCATGTGGGAGTAGTGGGACTGGACCACGGACATATATTCGGAATGAGCAACGGACTCACTGAGGCGGGTGCTGTGATCGATCTGGTCTATGACCCGGACACGGAAAAAGCAGAGGCATTCTGCAAAAGATACCCTGGGGCCAGGACCGCTTCCTCCCTGGAGGAGATCCTGGACAATGAGAGGATCAAGATGATCGTCTCGGCCTCCGTGCCGTCAGAGCGCTGTGACCTGGGGATACAGGCCATGGCCAGGGGAAAGGATTACTTCACGGACAAACCGCCCCTGATCAACAGGGAACAGCTGGACAGGGCCAGACAGGCCGTGAAAGCATACAACAGGAAATACGCGGTGTATTACAGCGAAAGGCGTCACGTGGAGGCCGCGGTATATGCTGAAAAGCTATTGAAGGAACAGGCCATCGGACGGGTGATCAATATCATGGGCTGGGGACCTCACCGGGCCTCTGTCTCCACCAGGCCGGGCTGGTTCTTTGACAAATCCAGGTATGGGGGGATCCTGGTGGACATCGGCTGCCATCAGATTGAACAGATCCTGATTTATGCGGGAGCCAGGGACGCGGTGGTGGAAAAGAGCAGGGTTGCCAACTATGGTCATAAGGAGACTCCCGGATTTGAGGATTTTGGGGACATGATGCTGACCTGCGACAACGGGACCACGGCTTATTCCCGTCTGGACTGGTTTACGCCGGACGGCCTGGGAGCCTGGGGAGACGGGCGGACCCTGATCGTGGGAACGGACGGATACATTGAGATACGCAAATACCTGGATGTGGCAAATGACAGGGAGGGGGATCACCTGTACCTGGTCAACCACGAAGGGGAGCGGCACATAAAGGCAGCCGGACTCATCGGCTTCCCATTCTTTGGAAGACTGATCAGGGATTGTCTGGACAGGACAGATACGGCCTTTGACCAGGATACGGAATTTAAAGCCATTGAACTGGCCATTGAGGCGGAATTGGCGGCAGAGAGAATTGAGGGGTGAGCGGATGTTAGGTATTGCAATCGTGGGAGCCGGAGCTATCGCAGGCGTCCATATTGATGCGTACAAAGAGTTTGGCGGGGACTGCGAGATCAGGGCGGTCTGCGATCTCTATGTGAATAAGGCGGAGGAACTTCTGGAAAAAAAAGGAATACAGAACGCCCGGGCGTATAAGAGTCTGGAGGAAGCCCTGGATCAGGGGGGGATCGATGTGGTATCTGTCTGCCTTCCTCCTTCGGCCCACTGTGAGGCGGCCATCCATGCCCTAAACCATGGGTGCCATGTGCTGGTGGAAAAGCCCATGGCCAGCTCCCTGGAGGAATGTGATAAGATGATCCGCGCTGCAGGGGAAAACAACAGGCTTTTAAGCGTGGTGTGCCAGAACCGCTTTAAGACGCCTATGGAGAGAGTCCACCGCATGCTGGAGGAAGGGACGGGCGGCAGGGTGACCCATGCGATCGTCAACTCCCTGTGGTGGAGAGGAGAGAACTACTATGACCTGTGGTGGAGGGGAACCTGGGAGAGCGAGTGCGGGGGAAGCTTTACCAGCCACTCGGTCCATCACATCGACCTTCTCCAGTGGATGATGGGAATGCCGGAATCAGTGATGGCATGTATGAGAAATGTGGGACACCACAATTCGGAACTGGAGGATGTGGGGGTAGCCGTATTCAATTACCCGGAAGCAATGGCCCAGCTGACCACCTCCATTGTGGACCACGGGGAGGAGCAGGAACTGATCTTCCAGACAGAGAAGGGACGTCTCTCCATTCCCTGGGAACCGGCTGCCTCCAAGCCCCTGCCCAACGGTTTCCCTGAGCAGGATGAGGAAGGGCTGAAGATGCTGGAGCAGGCATACCTGAGCATACCGGAACTTAAACGTGAAGGCCATGAGGCCCAGATCGGAAATTTCCTGGGAGCCATCCAGGGCGGGGAAGCGCTTCTTACCAGCGGTGAGGAGGGCAGGAAATCCATTGAGCTCATTGCCGCCATCTATAAATCAGCGGCCACCCAAAGGACCGTAAAACTGCCGCTGGCCTGCGATGACCCGTTTTACAGCAAATCCACCATGATCCGGGAAATGCCCCACTTTTTCGAGAAGACAAAGAGTGTAGAAAATTTTGAGAAGGTGGAGATCACGCTGGGAAGGGATGTTGGTAAGTAAGGAAACAGACAACCGAGAAAAAAATCCGTGCCCGGGCTGTAAAGTTAAAACAGTCCGGGCATATTTTTGCATTTGGGGTCCGGATATGCTATACTTGCTATGCGCCCGGCAGGATGCCGGGGGACCATAAACCAAAGACAGGACGGATCTCATAGAATGGAATTTTACATGGCTCCCATGGAGGGGCTTACAGGATATATATACAGGAACGCGTACCACGCCTGTTTCCGGCCCATGGACCGGTACTTTACACCCTTTGTATCGCCCAGGGCACAGGGAGGGATGAAGGGCGGACTGAGCTCCCGGGAGATAAACGATATACTGCCCGAACACAACAGGGGGCTTTGCGTGATACCTCAGATCCTTACAAACAGGGCGGAAGACTTCCTGAGGGCGGCCCTGATATTAAAAGAATACGGTTACAGGGAAGTGAATTTGAATCTGGGGTGTCCCTCGCCGACTGTGGTATCCAAGAACAAAGGGGCGGGATTTCTCAGTATGCCCCATGCGCTGGATATGTTTTTGGAAACCGTGACAGAAGAACTGGACAAGATGGGGATGGAAATGTCGGTCAAAACACGGCTGGGCATCTATTCCTCAGATGAGTTTTACCACCTTTTGGAAATCTATAACAAATATCCCCTGACCCAGCTGATCATCCATTCCAGGGTCCGCACGGATTATTACAAGAATACCCCTGACAGGGAAATGTTCGGCTATGGCCTGGAACACGGCAGCAGCCCGGTATGCTATAACGGGGACCTGTTCACGGCAGAGGATTTCAGGGGGCTGAGTCAGCAATACCCGAAACTGGGGTATGTGATGATGGGGCGGGGGATCATAGCCAATCCCGGTCTTGTGGAAGCCATAGAGACAGGGACACCTTTGGATAAGGTCCGGTTAGAGGAATTTCACCAGCGGATCTATGAGGGATACAGGGGGATCATGTCCGGGGACAGGAATGTGCTGTTTAAAATGAAAGAGATATGGGCATCCATGATCCGGATATTCTCTGATGACGGGAAATACGGCAAAAAGATAAAAAAGGCCCAGCGGCTCGGCGAATACGAAGCCGCGGTCAGCCAGGTGTTCAGGGATCTGGATATTGTGGAAGGGGCCGGGTTCAAATTGTATTAAACTGGAATTTGTGTTATACTCCAGAGTGTGTCTGGAGGTGGTATTCAGACACACTCCGGGGAGCTTTGTGCATACTCCGGGAAGCTTTGTGCATACTCCCGGAAGTTCCGTACACACTCCGGAAAAACGGCCCCCAGATGTAAGAATCAGACCTGATCCGTATAATCCGCTTTCATAATGGTGCCGCAGGCGATCTTTCCGCCCGAATTGCCGGAGGGCTGGGTGGTAAAGTCATCGGGATGGCTGTGGATGACAACGGACCGCCCCAGGATATCTTCTATTTTAAAGCGTTTGTCATAGAACGCCGTCCATGCATAGCCCTCATTTCCAAGAAGGGGGACCATGTCGCCCGCATGGTTGGGGTGGGCGGCGTTGGTGGGATTATAATGCTCTCCCGTGTTGGCGAAATTGTCTGAGCAGTCGCCGTTCTGATGGATGTGCATGGCGTAGAAATCCGTGGCGCCAGGCATATTCTTGTTGGGAAGGTTGAATATCTCAGCTTCCACCAGCACACCGCCGTAAGGTGTGTGATAGAATTTCACAAGGCCGCTTATTGCGGGAGCGGATGCCCCGCCTCTTACCCAGGCAACGGCGGAAGGGGCCCGAAAGCGCAGTAGATCTGCGAAGATATCAGCAGGAGTGACAGATTGGTTATCCATAATGGTCTCCTAAAAAAGTTTATTCTTTACAGCATATGCAGATAAAAAAAGAATGTGACCAAACATGCGCTGCCATAGCATGTCCTGGTCACATCCGGCTTATAAAATGGAGGGGGCCGGCAGAAGGGGAACTGCCGGCCAATAGGTATGAAAAAGTGTCTTCCTGTATATTTAAAAGGTCTATCACCTTACAAGTAATACTATACAGGGAAAATGTGGCCAAAGTTTGAGCACACGCTAAAGAATCGATAAAGAAACTAAAGTGAAAATAAAGAATTTATAAAAGGCAGGAGTGAATTGCTATGAAAAGACATTTTTTAAAAATCCTTGCCGTATCAGCGGCATTGAGTATCTTTATTTCAAACGCAGCGTATGCCGGAACCTGGACAACGGAATCTGGTCAGTGGAAATACAGACAGGATGACGGGACCTATGCAAAGGGATGGCTTCAGGACACAGATGGGCGGTGGTATTATTTTGATGCCAACGGCCGGATGCTTTCCAATACCGCCACGCCGGACGGATACCAGGTAGGGGAGGACGGAGCCTGGGTGAACCATGACCCATATGCTTCGTACGATGCGGATTATCCCCTAAAGGATTATGCGGACAAGGCCGGGCTGCAGTATGTGGATGTGATCATGAGCTATAACTCAAAGGGGGATCCCGTGATGGAGCGCCGCCTGAGACAGGACTACAATTATGGGCTGTACAACTACTTCGGCCTTTCCGATAACCTGTGCAAAGCGTTATACGGGGAGAGCGACCAGATCGGGACCGGGGAAATGGCGGTGGATGGCGACAGCCTTCTGGTGCTGGCCGGGGTGCCCCTCTACCAGGAAGGGGTGGGGAGCGATACCTATAAGCAGCAGCGCAACCGTCTTGCCCTGGTGATACGGGAGTATCTTAACAGTTATCAGTGGAGAAATGCAAGCGAACTGGAGCGGGCCAGGAATGCGGCCTTTTATATTGCCTCCGGCTGTACCTATGATAAGGATCTTTATAACCGGTTTGTGGCGGGAGAAGACACCACGGGCGATCCCTCCTTCACGGCATATGGGTGCCTTGTGAACCATAAGGCGGTGTGTGAAGGGATCTCCGTGGCCTACCAGCTTCTTGCCAGGTCCATGGGACTGAACTGCTTCTGTGCTCCGGATGATGAGGACAAGGACCATATGTTTGTCTATGTACAGGCGGATGGAAACTGGTACAAGGTGGATCTGTCCGTTACAGGCCTGGCCCCCCAGGCCATGGTAAGGCGCTGCTTTACTGACATGGCCAACCAGGAGGTGGAACGGATCATGAAGGCGTATTATAATGAGGAAAATCCTCACATCAAACACATCCAATACGACAGTCTGGCTCCCGGAGCCGTATACCAGCTAAAAGGCGGATGGCAGTACCGGGAATACCAATAAAAACTGATGGAAACATTTTTGGGGAAAGGCAGTGGCAAATCATGTATGATAATCTGACGAAAAGTGATATTAAGAAAATGGAAGAGGAGATAGAGTACCGGAAACTGGTGGTGAGAAAAGAAGCGCTGGAAGCGGTGAAGGAGGCCAGAGCCCACGGGGACCTGAGCGAGAATTTTGAATACAAAGCAGCCAAGCAGGACAAAAACCGCAATGAAAGCCGCATCCGTTACCTGGAGAAAATGATAAAGACGGCCAGGATCATCTCCGACCAGTCCGGGACAGATGAGGTAGGGCTGGGAGACCGGGTGAGCGTATACATTCCGGATGATGACGAGACGGAGGAATACAAACTGGTTACAACCGTCCGGGGAAATTCCCTTCAGGGCCTGATCAGCATAGATTCACCTCTGGGAAAGGCCATCAGGGGCCATAAAGTGGGGGAACGGGTCCACGTTAAGGTGGACGACCGCTTTGGGTATGAAGTGGAGATACGCTCCATCGATAAGACTGCGGCAGATGAGGACGACAAGCTCCGCAGCTTCTGACAGGAAAAAATCAGTACCGGTATAAGGAGAGATCATCATGGCTGCTGTAAATATGACAGAAGGAAAAATAACAAATCATCTGGTCAGGTACTCGGTACCGCTGATCCTTGGAAACCTGTTCCAGCTTACCTACAATGCTGTGGACTCCATCATAGCGGGGCGGTTTATCGGAAAACAGGCATTGGCGGCGGAAGGGACTGCCAGCCCGGTCATGAATATTGTGATCCTGGGCATTTCCGGTATCTGTATGGGGGCCTCCGTCCTGATGAGTGAGTTTTTTGGCGCAGGCCACCAGGATAAACTGAAAAGGGAAATGTCCACCACCGTGATATTCGGCTGTTATTTCTCAGTTATTGTTGCACTTCTCGGAGTTTTTTTCTCACGACCGCTGCTTAAAGCGCTTCAGGTGCCGGAAGAAATACTGGGCATGGCTTCCACCTATCTGTCCATTATATTCCTGGGAGCTCCATTTACATATTTTTACAATGCAGTTTCCGCTGCCTTAAAAAGTGTGGGGGACTCCAAGACGCCCCTTAAATTCCTGGCATTCTCATCTGTTCTCAATGCCCTGTTGGATCTGATCTTTATAGGCGGCCTGGGCTTTGGCATCGTGTGCTCGGCCACCACCACGGTGATCGCAGAGGCGGCCTCGGCGATTCTGTGTATCACCTATGTATATAGGAAGATACCCATGCTGCAGCTGAGAAAAGGGGAGTTCACCATGGACCGCCAGCTGCTGCGCCAGACACTGCGCTACGGCAGCGTCACAGCGTTGCAGCAATCCTGCCAGCCCATTGGAAAGCTGCTGATCCAGGGAGCGGTCAATCCTCTGGGGGTTGATATGATCGCGGCCTTTAACGCAGTGAACCGGATTGATGATTATGCCTTTACGCCGGAGCAGAGCATTTCCCATGGCATCACCACCTTCGTGGCACAGAACCGGGGAGCCGGAAAAAAGGAGAGGATCCGGAAGGGCTTTCGCCATGGGCTGACCCTGGAGTTTTGTTACTGGGTATGCATTGCTCTTGTGATCCTGCTGTTTAGAAAACCGCTGATGGGACTGTTTGTTACTGCCGGGAACCAGGGCATCATAGGACTGGGCAGCAGCTATCTGGGACTTATGGCCCTATTCTACATTTTTCCGGCCTTTACCAATGGAATACAGGGCTTTTTCCGCGGCATGGGGAATATGAGCATAACCCTTCTGGGAACCTTTGTACAGACCAGCCTTCGTGTGGTATTTGTGTATCTTCTGGCGCCTGTTATGGGAATGCAGGGCGTTGCCTATGCCTGCGCTGTTGGGTGGAGTGTAATGCTCCTGGTGGAGATTCCGTACTATTTCTGGTTTATGAGAGGAAAGTGATGGGGCATGGGAAGTCTGTGGGGAAGTCCATGGGAAATTTATGGGAAGTCCATAGGAAGTCTGTGGGGAATATGTGGAAAATTGGAAAAATCTGTGGAAATATCAGATGGAATGTTGTAAAATAGCGTTATGAGGCGTGTAACGCTCTTGCAACGGGGGTAGGGGAAACAATGAACGCAGATCAGGGGAATGCCCGTATATTGGGCGAAAGTGAAGGCTTAAATGTATTTATGATGGGAACGGTTATGGTGGAGTATAACAGGAAACCGCTGTCCGTTATGGCAAATCCGCTGGGTAAGATGCTTCAGCTCTTTCTTATCCTTTTATATGCCGGTGAGAAGGGGGTTCTGAGGGAAGAACTGCTGGATATGCTCTACGGAAACGGTGAGAACACCAACCCATCGGGAAGCCTTAGGGCGGCTGTGTTCCGGCTCCGCAAAATACTGGAGGGCAGCGGTCTGCCGGAACATGAGTATATCCGGACCGAGGGCGGGGTGTACCGGTTTGACAAGGGCAGCCTTTCTGTGTACATAGATGCAAAGGATTTTGAGGAAACTGCCAGGAAAGCGCTGAAGACAAGGGATGAAAACCTGTTAAAGAGGGCCTGCCGCCTGTACCAGGGGGAATTTATGGCCCAGCTGGCAGGAGAAAAGTGGGTGTCTGTTATCGAAGTGCGGTGCCAGGAACTGTACTTCCAGTGTCTGAGGGTGGCCAGCCATCTGATGAAGGCCAACCGCGAGTACACGGAACTGCTGGAGCTGTGCTCCGCTGCCTGTAATCTTTATCCCTATGAAGAGTGTCAGATCATGAAGATCGACTGCCTGATCGCCATGAAACGCTTTAAGGACGCCATGCAGGTTTACGACCAGGCGGTTGCCCAGTATTTTGAGGAACAGGGTCTTCCTCCCTCTGAGAAGATGCTGGAGCGGTTTAGGACCATGAGCGGCCAGATCCGTTATACTTCAGACACCCTTAAGGACGTAAGGGAAAGCCTGCAGGAGCGGGACCGGGTCAATGGACCTTACTATTGTTCTTATCCTGCCTTTATTGACTGCTACCGACTGCTGGTACGCATGTCGGAGCGGATCGACTTCACCAGCGTGATGCTGTGCTGTACGCTGCTGGATGCAAAGGGAAAACCCCTGGATGCCGCTGGGGATTTGCTGAAGACAGCTTCGGCCAGGCTTCATGAGGCCATCGGAACGTCCGTGAGAAAGGGAGATTTATTTACCTGCTACAATCCAAGCCAGTACCTGGTAATGCTCAACGGCACCTCCCAGGAGTATTGTCTCAGGATATTTGAACGGATAGACCGCACCCTCCATCTGTGGGACGGAGGGCGCAAGGTGAAACTGAACTATCAGGTAATGCCTGAAAGTCTGCTATAAGGTATTCCGCTAAGAATTAACCGGTTATCTTGGGACTGGCCCCATAACGGCCTTCCAGATACTGCTTGCCATAGGCCTCATCATTTCTTGGGATGAGGCCGTTTTCTTTTTTGTACCAGGAAAGAGGATAGAGCTGCGCATCCTCTCCTGATGGATGGCAGCAGAGCCAGATCTCATCCCGGCGGAGAACAGTGGGCATCAAAACAGCGGTATTATGGCTGGAGAATATAAGCTGAGCACCGTGAGGATTTTTCTCTGCATTTGTATAAAGGCTTATGATATAACGCAGCAGATGGGGATGCAGCCGGCTGTCCAGATCATCCGCCACGATCAGGCTGCCCTGCTTTAAGCTGGCGATGACAGGGGGGAGGACGGATAAAAGTTTTTTTGTGCCCTCTGATTCATCCTCATATGGGAGTTCGTAAGGTTCAGAACCTTCCGGCGTATGGGTCAGCCATAGCCCGGAAGCGGTTACGCCTCCCTGGGGAACGGACCTGATATTGGTGATATCCAGTCCCATGGACTGGAGCAGGGTACAGATGTCTTTGCAGATGCCGCCATAGATGCCGCCGGAGATACCGTCACCGATATGGCCATATGTATTGCCATTGATATCGCCGTATGTATTGCCGCCTATAGCATCACATATATTGCTTCCGATCCTGCCGGCCTGTTCCGCTGATTTTGGTAACGGAGCATCCGAAGGAGAGGAGGAAAGAAAATGCGTCTCCTCAAACCAGGAGTATGCGGCCTGGATGGTTTCGGACTGGGATGAACGTGCCAGGAGAGAGAGCAGCGGCTCTGAGGGAGACACGTGATTAACCGGACAGGATGATACGATCTTGCCCAGATGAAAATCGGATTCCTTCCTATTAAAAAGTATTCCGGCATCATCCTTTCCAACACGGCCGTAAAAAAGGGTCTCTTCTGCAATGATCCCCTTTAGGAGGCGAAGCTGATAACGGAACAGGAAGCCTCTGTGCCGGTACAGTACATCAAACTCAGAGGGCATGCCCGAGCAGACCGGTGACATGCGGTGATGGACTGGCCGGGAAGCAACGGTTTCCGGCCTGGCGGCGGTAAGAAGATCTGTTAGGAATCGTAAGCCGTACAGCACCGTTGATTTGCCACCTCCATTGGGGCCGTAGATAGCAATAACCGGGAGAAACTGTTCCCCATCCAAAGCATCCTTGATCAGGGATGCTTTGTGTTCGTTTATGGGACCAGGTAAACAATCTAATAAAGTTTCTTCTTTGAAAATCTTGAAATTCTTTAAAATCAGCTGAACCAGCATAAGACACCTCCATATCTGCGAGAAAAAAACTCATAATAATCCATTGGATTCATTGTACCATGGAGAGGGGAGAAAATGCAAGATGAAATGAGGAAAAATCTCGCAAAAAATCTTAAGAATTGACGTTAGAAACAGGCGGAAGAAGTATGGAAAAATCCAAAGAAAAGCTGTCTGATAATATTACAAAAAAATGAAAAATAGGTTAAAAATAAAATCGAAAAATGCAGATAAAAAAAGAAATAGTAACGAAAAAAGTGGTCGAAATAACGCTTTTGGTAACGCCCCATCTGATATGATAAGGGCATAGGTTAAAAGCGGGGAATAGATTATTTAAGAAAAATTTTAATAAATCTTAATTTGTAACCCGTTTGTAACTGCCATTTGATATACTTGTTCCAGACAATAGCAAATTATCCCTGTTTTGGAAAAGAAATATCTTGAGAGGAGAATATGTATGGAAGGAAGAAAAAGGTCTAGGGCGCTGTCGCGGACAGTGTACAGTGCTCAAAAACGACTTCTGGCGTTCCTGCTTGCAATGGCCATGATCCTAACCAATGTTGGTGCGGATATGAATACGGCCCTGGCAGCCAGTTCGTCAGAATCCGTCACCTTCACGATGAGCGGTTCACAGCTTGTCAAAGCCATTGATGAAGCAATCGCTGATGGCAATGAAGTGACGGCAGAGGATCTCGATTTCACCAATGGAAAGATTGCTGAATTTGAGAAACTCTTCTTCGGTGAGGGAAAGATCTATGAAGTGTTCCCTGATCCGGAAGGCGGAAGTATGGACGCAGAACTACGCGTGTTCGTTCGGCTGCCGGAAGATGCTGATGACATGTATATGGTAACCGGCGATGAGGAGATTATCTTCTTATACGTGAATAACGGGGAAGATACCATCAGCTGCACCACTGAGATCACAAGAATGGATGATGGTGTAGAGAAGGTTAAAAAGACCAAACGCGTTACTGTAAAGAGTTATGAGGCAGCATACGGCGATGAGGAAGTGAATCATATTTCCAAGCCGGCAGAAACACCCGCACCTGCACCTGAAGATACAAACGGGCCAGGGGCACAGGAGACAACTGCTCCATCAGAAACCGAGAGCCAGGTAGAGACCACGGCGCCAGCAGCGGATGAGACCACGGCAGCGGATGAAACAACAGAAGCTCCTGATGAAACAACATCTGATGAAACAACAACACCTGATGAGACTCAGGAAACCGATGAGACCCAGGCTGCTTTACCGGAGGATACAACAGAGGCCCCGGCTGAGAGTGAGACTGAGGCTTCCACAGAAGAACCGGCCACAACGGAAGCAGCTGAGGAAAAAACTCAGGAAGCAACCGAACCAGAGAAGACCGAGGCCCCTGAGACGGAAGCTCCTGAACCAGAGGCGACCGAACCTGTGGCGTCCATCATTCGTCACTACGCACCGGTAGTTGCTGATAATGAGAATAATGATGGGGCAGATGCAGCAGAAGTTAAAGAAGAGACAGAAGCTCCCGAACCTGAGAAAGAGGAAGAACCAAAGGAGACCGAGGCTCCCACAAAGAAAGAGGCAACAGAAGCAGAGCAGACGGAAGCAACTGAGGCTCCCAGCAAGGAAGAGTCAACAGAAGCAGACCAGCCAACTGATCCAACCGATTCCACACAGGCTTCGGAAGATGAGACTACCACGGCAGCTGACGGCGAGACCGCTGTACCTGATACAGACGAGACAACGGCAGCACCGGTAGAGAGCAGCACTACAGACGAGAGCGAGGGCAAAGCCGAGACTCCCACCCAGAAAGTTCCTGACGTGGCTTCCTCATCAGAGGCAAAGCCGACACAGGCGCCTGAGAAAGAAGACAATGTTTCAGCAGCAGGTTCAACGGATCTGGTTGGAATAGGCTATTGTTCCACAGCTAAGATTTATGTGACTACGATCAATCAGCTGAAGGCTTTGGATGACTTTGAGGGGTATAAGATCTCATATGCAATCTATCCGGAAGCCAGCGCCCGTATCGTGGAAGGGCCGAGAGGCGTTGAGGAAGGTCAGGCATTAACATTCGGCGTTAAGAACCAGATTGGTTATGCGGTAGAGAATGTGACTGCGAATGGAGAGATCCTTTCGGTTGATTCTGTGGCGGATAATGATGACACAACTCAGACCGTGTGGTATTCTGTCCCTGATATTTACGAAGAGCAGATAATAGAAGTCTATATGACAGAGACTGGTGAGCATCCGGAATTTGCTGATTCTGTGACTATTAATGGGGTAACCATTACAGCTACGGCTCCAGAGGGAGTTATTCCTATTGGAACAAGGCTGGATGTTAAGGAAGTAACTACAGAGATTGAAGCAGCTGTTAAAGATAAGTTGGAGTATGAAGAAGGAAGCCAGGTAAGTTCGGTATTAGCATATGATATTAACCTTATGCTTAATGGAGTTAAACTGGATAATAGTTGGTCTGATAATGGTTATGTAACAGTTTCCTTTAGCGGTAAGAGAATTCTGGAAGAAACTTCACAGGGCAATGTTGTGGAAATATTTGCAGCAGATGATGTGAATGAAGAACAACTGAGTGCAGACACTGCCGCTGCTGCAACAGCAGAAACCTTAACATTGGAGAGTGTAAGTGATACAGTGATCGTGCCAGAAGGAACCGGAGTGAATCAGGTATCCTTTGACGCTGAACATTTTACGATTTACATTATTACTAACATAACAGATAAGCCAACACACACGTACAACTTCTATAATGGTGATGAACTTATCAATACTCAGATTGTAAAAGATGGTGATACACTGGTTGAACCTCAAATACCATCATCTGAAAGTAATCAGTTTTTAGGATGGTCGACAGATTCAATTCCTGATGAATATCAGGTATTTGGTTCAATTGGAGTCACTAATACCCAGACAATAGATTTGCATGCACGGTTTACCCAGACATATTATGTTTACTTTAATAATAATGGTGTAATACGGCAGATCAAGCAGGCAAATACAGGCCAATCGGTCAATGTCATGGATGTGGATATTGAAGTGGCCGGAGATGAGGCTCTGACAGGATGGACACTGAGCGAAGGAAGTACGGAAAGCGTTGGCGATAGTGTAACAATTGCCAATAGTGATATTAACCTTTATCCGATTATTCAAAAGGTCAAATGGATTACGTATTATGCGAATGGTGGTTCTTATACAGCACCTACTTATGTAGGAATAGGGCAGATTCCTGAGGCTCCCGAAAATCCAATGAGACTGGGCTACTCATTCGGTGGATGGTATACAGATGCAGCACTTACCAAGGCGTTCGGGTTTGATACAGCAATAAATACAGATATTGAGTTGTATGCTAAATGGACTGGTTTAAGCGGTATTAAGTATACAGTTATCCATTGGAAAGAGAATGCGGATGACAATGAATACTCTTTTTGGGATAGTCAGGAATTAACAGGCAGGGCAGGAGCTACAACGAATGCTAAAAGCAAATCAGCCAGTGGTTTTAATGTACAAACGATAACTCAAAAGGAAATTGCTGGTGATGGATCTACTATTGTAAATGTTTATTATAACAGGATTGTATATAAAGTTGTATTCAAACAATATAAAAGAAGTGTCTGGGGTGGAAGCTGGAATGAAATATCCTCCTTGACTATTTCAGCAAAATATGGCGCTAATATTAAATCGCAGTGGCCGGATTCAAACCAATATCCTATGTGGGGAACTACTTATCAGGGAAGTTCGGCAAATGGTCCTTATCAATCGGGTATTGATGTAATGCCATTAAACGGAGCAACATTTTATTTCTATGAGAGCTCAGGCTCATATACTTATAAGATGAACTACTATCTTGAGGTTCTTGATGGAGAGAGTGGTATTAGTGGTTATAATAAGAGGATATATAACTTAGACCATACGGATACCTTTAAAGCTTCAAATACGAACTGGACCACTACGGAAGAAGACCGATACGAAATTAAAGGCTTTACTTATAGCAAGAATATTAATGATAATAGATCTTTTGAAAAGATAGATAAATATAATTACAAATTAGATTTTTACTATTATCGCAATGATTATAACATTAATTTCGTAAATGGCGGAAAAGTTGTTAAATCTATTTCCGAACAGTATGAAGCTGATATCAGCAAGGTGAGTTATGAGCCAGCTAAGCCAAGTGGTGTACCGGATGTATATGAATTTGTTGGATGGTATGACAATGAGCAGTGCCAAGGCAAAGCATATTCCTTTGTTGGCAAGACTATGCCTGCTATGGACATTACTCTATATGCAAAATGGGCAGCACCGCAATTTGAGATAACGTTTGATGTAAATGGGGGAACTGGAAGTTATCCAAATCAGATTGTAGATTATGGCAAGACGGTATTACAACCTGGTGATAACCCGACAAGAGATGGTTATACATTTGCAGGCTGGACGCATAATGATACCGTATTCAACTTTAATACGGAAATCTACGCCAATACAGATTTAGTAGCAAAGTGGATAAGTACTCACAAGCTTACAGTTATCTATGATGCAGGTGAGGGTGCTGGAGTAATCCCGGTAGATACCAATCAATATGTCGATGGTTCAAGTGCGGCGGCTAAACCAGGTGATACGTTAACCCATCCGGAGAATAAAGGTTTTATCGGATGGAAACTTGGAGAGAACGTTTATTATCCAGGAGAAACATTTGTTGTAGATAGTTCATTAGCAGCGAATGATCAGGTTACATTAGTAGCACAGTGGGATAGATTGCCAGGAAAAGTGTTTTTAACTTATCATGCTAATTTCGGCGGTGATGAGACTGAAACAACTGCAAGTGTAATTAATAATGGCACCGTTACTATTGTTGATGGAAATGAACTTTTTGAACGAGAAGGATATGTGTTTGAAAAGTGGACGACTAACCAGAATGGTACTGGTGATGCCTATAACGCAGGTGACACGGCATTACTTGATAATGTTGGATCCAACGATTTATATGCTCAATGGATCAAGTGCAAAGAGATTACGATTACAGCAGCAAGCGAGAGCTTCCCGTATGATGGAACAGCACACAGCAATTCAAATGTAACGGTGACAGAGGGCAGTCTTGCAACCGGAGACAGACTGGTAGCTGAGGCGGCTGGAAGTGTTACAAATGTATTGGATACAGTTTCAGGCAATAATGTGGTTCAGAATGGCTACAAAATTATGAATGGCAATGTGAATGTGTCCAGAAACTACAAAATTACACCTCAGAACGGAACCTTAAGCGTAATACCAAAGGAAGTAACGATCACAGCGGCAAGCGAAAACTTCAGCTATGATGGAAAGCCACACAGCAATAATGGATATGAAGTGGCCGGAATGGTAGGAACGGATGCCATAAGTGCAGTGGTAGAGGGAAGCATCACGTACCCAGATCAGAGTCCGGTGGAAAACAAGGTGGTAAGCCATACATTCACCAGCGGTGAAAAAAGCAACTACAGAGTGGAGTATGTAGACGGAAGCCTGACAATGGAATACGGCGAGCAGGTTGAGATCACCATCACAGCAGCAAGCGAGAGCTTCCCATATGACGGAACCGAGCACAGCAATGCAGGAGTGACGGTAACAGAAGGAAGTTTGGCAGAAGGAGACTACCTGGTAGCGGAAGCGACCGGAACCGTGACAAATGTAGCGGATACATCCACTGGTAACAACCCTGTGAAGGACGGCTACAAGGTGATGAACGGAAGCGTGGATGTGACAGAGAAATACAGCATCACAGTTCAGCCCGGAACCTTGACCGTAACACCAAAGGATGTAACGATCACAGCAGACAGTAAGGATTATAAATATGATGGAAAGAGTCATAGCAATCCGGGCTATAAAGTTGAAGGACTGCTTGGTGGAGATGGGCTGAGGGCAGTTGTTGAAGGAAGCATCAAATATCCGAGTCAGAGCCCAGTGGAAAACAAGGTGGTGAACCATACATTTACAAGTGGTAAGGAAAGCAATTACAACGTGCAGTATGTAAATGGAAGCCTGACAATGGAATACGGCGAGCAGGTTGAGATCATCATTACAGCAGCAAGCGAAAGCTTCCCGTATGACGGAACCGAGCACAGCAATGCAGAAGTAACCGTAACAGAAGGAACTCTGGAAATGGGTGATCGTCTGGTAGCGGAAGCAGTCGGAAGTGTAATTAATGTAGCAGACACACATGAAGGAAACAATTCCGTGAGGGAAGGCTATAAGGTAATGAACGGTGATGAGGATGTGACGGCTAAGTACAAGATCACACCTCAGAACGGAACCTTAAGCATAACACCAAAGGAAGTAACCATTACAGCAGCAAGCGAAAGCTTCAGCTATGATGGAAAGCCACACAGCAACAATGGGTATGAAGTGACCGGAACCGTAGGAACGGATGCGATAAGCGCAGTGGTAGAGGGAAGCATCACCTACCCGAGCCAGAGTCCAGTGAAAAACAAGGTAGTAAGCCATGTATTCACCAGCGGTGAGTATAGTAACTACAAAGTGGAGTACGTAGACGGAAGTCTGACAATGGAATATGGCGATCAGGTTGAGATTACCATTACAGCAGCAAGCGAAAGCTTCCCGTATGACGGAACCGAGCACAGCAATGCAGAAGTGAGGGTGACAGACGGAATCCTGGCAGAAGGAGACTACCTGGTAGCAGAAGCGACCGGAACTGTGGTCAATGTAGCAGATACATCTACAGGGAACAATTCAGTAAAGGACGGTTACAAGGTGATGAACGGTGATGAGGATGTGACGGCTAAGTATAAGATCACACCTCAGAACGGAACCTTAACTGTAACACCAAAAGATGTGACCATTACAGCAGCAAGCGAAAGCTTCAGCTATGATGGAAAGCCACACAGCAACAATGGATATGAAGTGACCGGAACCGTAGGAACGGATGCAGTAAGCGCAGTGGTAGAGGGAAGCATCACCTACCCGAGCCAGAGCCCAGTGGAAAACAAGGTGGTAAGCCATGTATTCACCAGCGGTGAGGACAGTAACTACAAAGTGGAGTACGTAGACGGAAGCCTGACAATGGAATATGGCGATCAGGTTGAGATTACCATTACAGCAGCAAGCGAAAGCTTCCCGTATGACGGAACCGAGCACAGCAATGCAGGAGTGACGGTAACAGAAGGAACTCTGGAAATGGGTGATCGTCTGGTAGCGGAAGCAGTCGGAACTGTAACTAATGTAGCAGATACACGCGAAGGAAACAATTCCGTGAAGGAAGGCTACAAGGTAATGAATGGTGATGAGGATGTGACGGCTAAGTACAAGATCACACCTCAGAACGGAACCTTAAGCGTAACACCAAAGGAAGTAACCATTACAGCAGCAAGCGAAAGCTTCAGCTATGATGGAAAGCCACACAGCAACAATGGGTATGAAGTGGTCGGAAACGTAGGAACGGATACGATAAGCGCAGTAGTAGAGGGAAGCATCACCTACCCAAGCCAGAGCCCCGTGGATAATAAGGTAGTAAGCCATACATTCACAAGCGGTGAGGAGAGCAACTACAGCGTGCAGTACATGGACGGAAGTTTTGACCATGGAATACGGTGAGCAGATTGAAATCACCATCACAGCAGCAAGTGAGAGCTTCCCGTATGATGGAAATCCGCACAGCAATGCGGGCGTGACTGTAACAGAAGGAAACCTGATAGCAGGTGATCGTCTGGTAGCAGAAGCAGAAGGAAGTATCACTAATGTAGCGGATACATTTGCAGGAAATAACCTGGTAAAGGAAGGCTACAAGGTAATGAACGGTGATGAGGATGTGACGGCCAAGTACAAGATCACACCCCAGACAGGAACCTTAACAGTGACACCGAAGGAAGTAATTATCACAGCAGCAAGCGAGAGTTTTATCTATGATGGAACCTTGCACAGAAATGGTGGATATGAGGCAACTGGAACCGTAGGAGCGGATGCAGTAAATGCAGTGGTAGAGGGAAATATTACCTACCCAAGCCAGAGCCCTGTGGATAATAAGGTAGTAAGCCATACATTCACAAGCGGTGAGGAGAGCAACTACAGCGTACAGTACATGGACGGAAGTTTGACTATGGAATACGGTGAGCAGGTTGAAATTACCATCACAGCAGCAAGTGAGAGCTTCCCGTATGATGGAAATCTGCACAGCAATGCAGGCGTGACTGTAACAGAAGGAAACCTGATAGCAGGCGATCGTCTGGTAGCAGAAGCAGAAGGAAGTATCACTAATGTAGCGGATACATTTGCAGGAAATAACCTGGTAAAGGAAGGCTACAAAGTAATGAACGGTGATGAGGATGTGACGGATAAGTACAGTATTACGCCTCAGTCTGGCACCTTAACAGTAACACCGAGGGAAGTAATTATTACAGCAGCAAGCGATAACTTTAGTTATGATGGAAATCCACACAGCAATGATGGATATGTGGCAATTGGAACTGTGGGGATGGATGCGGTAAGCGCAGTAGTAGAGGGAAGCATCCTCTACCCGAGCCAGAGTCCGGTGGATAACAAGATAGTAAGCCATACATTCACAAGTGGCGAGGAAAGCAACTACACCGTTCAGTATGTAGATGGAAGCCTGACCATGGAATATGGTGAACAGCTGGAGATTACCATCACAGCAGCAAGTGAGAGTTTCCCATATGATGGGAACACACACAGTAATACAAGTGTAATCGTAACAGAGGGGAACCTGATAGAGGGAGACCAGTTAGTAGCAGAGTCCACCGGAAATGTTGTTAATGTGATAGACAGTATTGCTGGAAATAATCCAGTAGCGGAAGGTTATAGAATCATGAATGGTTCTGAAGACGTAACTGCTAAATACACTATTACACCGGTTGCTGGAACATTAGAGGTAATCCCGAAAGAAGTAACCATCACTGCTATATCAACGAGTAAAGATTATGGTCAGCAAGATCCAATTTTCACTGGAATAGTTGAAGGATTGATTGCTGAAGATGATTTAGGAACTGTAACATTTAGTCGTATGCCGAGCGATAATGATAAAGAGAATGTTGGAGATGATATTTCATTGACTGCATTCTATGCGCCAAATACGAACTATAAAGTAAAAGTTGTTCCGGGTAAATTAGTAATTATGGCCTCGAACGAAAATGCAGTACTTGTTACTGGGCGTGAAATCACATATGACGGAAATGCTTATGGCTTGACTGATGCGCATGCAGTAAGAGATGGTTCAACCTTACATTACTCAACTGATAATGTGACCTTTACAGAAGAAGCGCCAACCTTTACAGAATCAGGAGTCTACGTAGTATATGTGAAGGCTACTAATCCCAATTACCTTGAAACGCAGGTTGTAGAAGGAAAAGTGATCATTCATAAACGTGATATTACATTTACAGCCGATTCTGCAAGTAAAACATATGACGGAACACCGCTGACAAATGATTCTGCAACAGTTAGTTCAGGAACAATTGTAAAGGGGCAGACATGGACAGTAAAAGTAACTGGTAGCCAGACTGCTGTAGGAACAAGTAAGAATGTAGCAAGTGGAGCAGTTATACAAGATGGAGATAGGGATGTGACTGCAAATTACAATATTAGTTACATTTCAGGTGACTTAACCGTCAAATCCTCAGGCAGCAGCGGAGGCGGCGGAGGCGGCGGTGGTTCTACCCCAGGCCGTGTAACCCCATCCGAAGGTGGCCCAGGCGTAACCATTATGCCGGAAGATGTACCATTGGCACAGCTTCCAGGATCACCAGTTGACACAACGCTCATTGATGACGGAGAGATTCCGTTAGCAGGGCTGCCAAAGACAGGACAGAGTTCTGTTAAGTCAACACTTACAATGATGATGTCCGGTATCTTCCTTGTGCTGACGGCTATGAGCAAGAAGCGAAAAGAAGAGGATTCCTGATAATCGGAAGGTAAACAAGAATTAAGTATTAAATAAGAAAGAAGGCGGCATCTGACGGCTGAGAAATCAGCCGGAGGGTGCCGCCCTCTTTGCGTTTTGAGGTGAAAAAATCTCATATTACTCATACAAAAATCAACACATGTCTAATAATACGATTACAAAACAAATTTACGTTTTTCCTAAAAATGTAACTGATTTGTAACTGTGGTTTGATATACTGTTTTTAGAAAATAAAAACCTGTTTTTGGAAAATAAAGATCTTAAGAGAGGAGAAACAATATGGAAAGAAGAAGTGGAGCCAGGGCAATTGTAAGAAACATGCACAGTGTGCAGAGAAGATTTCTTGCATTTGTACTTGCGGCAGCGATGATCTTCACAAATGTGGGCGCAAATATGAATACAGCATATGCAGCCGGCTCATCGGAATCAGTTACATTTTCAATGAGCGGTTCACAGCTTGTGAAAGCCGTTGAAGAGGCGATTGCCGATGGTAATGAAATTACAGCGGATGACCTCGATTTCACCAATGGAAAGATCGCTGAATTTGAGGAATTATTATTTGGGGAAGGTAAGATATACGAGGCGTTCCCCGATCCGGAAGGCGGCAGCATGGATGCTGAACTGAGAGTGTTTGTACGTCTGCCCGAGGATGCCGATGACATGTACATGGTAACCGGCGATGAGGAGATTATCTTCTTATATGTAAACAACGGAGAGGGGACCATCAGCTGTACCACAGAGATCACAAGAATGGATGATGGTACGGAAAAAGTTAAAAAGACCAAGCGGGTAACTGTAAAGAGTTACGAGGCAGCATACGGTGATGAGGAAGTCAATATTATTTCCAAACCGGTTGAGACACCTGCCCCCGAGGAAACACAGGAACCATCTGCAGAAGAGACAACTTCTCCCGCAGAGACCGTGAATCCGGAAGAAACAACCGTACCGGATGAGAATGTAACCGTACCGGAAGAAACAACTGTACCGGAAGAAAACACTGCCGCAGAAGAAAGCACTTCTCCGGATGAGAGTACAACTGCTCCGGAAGAGACAGATGCAGCAGATGCAACCACAGCAGCTCCGGAAGAAAGCCAGACAGAGGCGCAGCCGGAAGAAACAACAGAAGCCGCTGAGGAAAATACTCCTGAAACAGAGGCTCCCGAAACAGAAGCTCCTAAGACTGAATCAGCTGAACCGGTGGCATCCATCATGCGTCATTACGCTCCGGTAGTTGCAGACAGCGAGAACAGCGAGAACAGCGAAGCAGCACCTGAGGCAAAGGAAGAGACAGAAGCTCCTGAACCGGAAAAAGAGGAAGAACCTAAGGGTACAGAAACTCCTGAAAAAGAAGATGCAGCCGAAGTAACAGAAGTAACAGAAGCAACCGAGGAGATTACAGACACTTCGGAAGCAGCTGATCCCACCGAGTCCGCACAGGCTCCCGAGGAATCAGCAGAAGATACAACCGCTGAAGCTGACGAAGAGACCACTGTACCGGATACGGAGGACACAACACCGGCAGAAAGCGATTTTGCAGACAGCAGCGAAAGCAAGGCAGATGTGCCTTCAGAGCCGGAAGAAACGGTTGGAACCGCTACATCATCCACCGCAGAGCAGACAAAGGAAGCTCCTTCAGAGGAGACCCATGTTTCCAAGGCCGGAACAGCGGATCTGGTTGGAATGGGGTATTGCTCCACTGCAAAGGCATATGTAACTACCATCAACCAGCTGAAGGCTTTGGATGATTTTGACGGGTACAAGGTTTGTTACGCTGTTTACCCCGAGGCAAGCGCACGGATCGTGGAAGGACTCAGGGGCGTGGAAGAAGGCGGAACATTAACCTTTGGCGTTAAGAACCAGCTTGGTTCCGCAATTGATTATGTTTCTGTCAATGATGAGATCATTGAGGCTGACGCAGTTGTTGATAATGACAATGGTTCTCAGACAGCATGGTATTCTGTTCCGGATATCTATGAAGAGCAGGATGTACAGGTTTATATGAATGAAACCATGGCGCATCCGGCAGTTGAGCTGGAACCCATTGTGATGGAAGACGGCGTGATCATTTATATCAGTGCAGACGAAGGCGTTCTCCCTGTTGGAGTGACGGCATCCGCTGCAAGGGTAAATGAAGATGTTGAAAATGCAGTAAAAGAAACCGCGCAGGCAGATGCGGATGGCGCAGTTGTTTCATCCGTTATGGCTTATGATATTAACCTCTGGTTAGGCGATAAGCTGCTGGATTCCGACATCTGGGGCGGAAGCAAACGGGTAAAGGTAACATTTGCGGGAGCTCCTGTACAAGAGCAGAATGCCCAGTCCGACAACGTTGAGGTTATGTATGTTGAGACTGTTCAGGACAATGACAAGAATGAGAAAGAAAAGGCAGCTGCACAGGAGATCGATATTACGGCAGCGGATATTGTGAATGTGGAAGCGGTTGGTACATCCGTTGATGAGGCATCCGTATCATTTGAAGCAAAACATTTTTCCATCTATGCAATTGTTGGTACAGAATATCATAAGGACTCCTATACAATGTATGCGGGGCAGACCATAACCCTTCAGGCACGCAATGCCTCCACTGGGGGAACATGGACTTCATCTGATCCCAGTATAGTGAGCGTGACAAAGAGCGGAACTGACTGGTATCCATATGCGCTTGTTCATGCCAATGATGCCGGCAGCAAGAAGGTGACTATTACCTATTCATATTATGCATGGGGAAGCCGGCGCACACAGGAATTTGAAATTACCGTTAAACGGAATGAAGTAAAAGCATATTTCTATGTTCAGAGGCCCGGCATGGATCCTGGTTCATTGCTGGATAAGGATTGGAAGTATGTAGGGCAGGGAAATATTGATGTAAGCGGTATTAAGAATCAGTATGGAACGGATATGGCAGGAGGAAAGGGACATTACAGTCTTGATGATCCGGCCAGCAGAGTCATTACCTACCCGGCTGATGCCAATATTAAGAAAGTCATAGCAGACCTTTACGGAGTTTCGGTTAATGACATTGATGTGGAAATTTCATACGCACCTTACAAAATAACCTATCCCATGGGATGGGTGGATGCAAATGGAACAGGACATGACGCTAACAAGGCAGTCTACCATGTGGATATGACAGCCAGCGTAACCACCAAAGAGAAGGCTACGGCAACCTATTGGCTGTGGGATGCAGGTGAAAGCGGATACCAGCCCGTGGAGAGCTATGATGTAAAGATTGGTGATACTACATCACCTAAGAAGAACTATCCTGCTTCTAAGACAGCAGACGGTGTGGAGTATGTATTCAGCGGATGGTACACAGACGCTGACCGCAGCCAGACAGCCGAATTCCCGTATCAGGTTGACAAGATGGCTAACTTCTATGCCAAGTATATTCCGAATCCATCTATAACGGTTCATTACGAGGCCATAGGGGGAGGAAGCGTATCTCGAACCAAGGAACATTTTAAGGCATATACTGAAAATCCAAAGGGATCAACAGGAACAACACCTTTAGGATACGTGTTTAAGGGATGGTTTGACAATGATGAGGATGCGGGAGAACCTATTTCTGCCGACCTTAAGTTCACACCCAGCAAGCCGGAAGGCGGATGGATTGACGGAATGACCTTCTACGCAGTGTGGGAGGGAGCTATGGATACCCTTACCTACGATGCAAATAAAGGCGCCGGAACCATGGAACCAAGTAAAGGAAACGTGGGCGGTGGTGTCATTGTAAAGGAAAATGAGTTTACCAGAGACGGATACTACTTTGCAGGTTGGAATACAGAAGCAGACGGAACAGGCGCCGCCTATGAGCCGGGTGAAACATATACTCTGACCGCAGGGGATGACATTCTGTTCGCAGTGTGGAAGAAAGTAGGAACCTTTAAGGTTTGGGCATATTATCCTGATATAAATCCTGATCTCAGCTATGGCGACTGGATTGAAATGTATGAGGACTACGGCCCTGATAATGCTCCATTGACCTACAAAAAGAATGGAACCCAGAGCGGTGAGGACCTGACCCTTGATGGGGTAAATGAAATTCTGGCATACAGCAAAGCTCAGACTGAATTGGCCCATGAAGGGGCTCAGATCAGTTCCGTATACCTGCAGTATGAGACAGATGAAACAGACACAGGGTGGTCTGCTGCAATTTATGCCACATTAAAAGACAGCAAAGCTATTGCATTTGAAGGATTAAGTGACGAAGTATTCCATGAAGGCAAAGAGTCGCGCCTGCACATCACCTACAGACTTCCAAGAACCGTTGAGGTGGAATACTGGAAGAGTACGGGAACAGGCTATGAACAAGTGGCTGATGAAGGATACAAAGTAGGTCCGGCATATGTATATGCGTATGATGATATTAACATTTCAGAGACCTCCACGTCCCAGCAGGATATCTTAAAGATAGTTCCGGATTCCCTGCCAGGATACAGTGTGGATAAAGCAGTCTATCTGACGGGAGACAGCGTTCCCACGGGAACAGAGAATGCATTAGCTGGCAAGTACCGCGTGAAGGATACCAGAGCAGTCCAGAGGATCTGTATATTATTAGAAGAAAATGAGGATGTAACCTTAACTTATGTGGCAGGCATTGGCGGCAGTGTGAACCCTGAAAGCGAAACGGTCGCTCCGGCAACCGGTATTGCAGAAGGTTCCGAAGCAACACCATTGCCAGGTTACCACTTTGTGAACTGGACAGTGAATGACCGGGAGGTGGGAACCACCCCAGTCTTAGACACTCAGGAAATCGATGCAGTGGCAAAAGCCGGCGGCATTTATAAAGCAACTACGTTTAAGGCTAATTTTGAAGAGGATGCGGATGTAACCATCAATTATGTGGCAACAGCGGGCGGAAATGTCAGTGTACCAAGTGAAACCCTTGCCCCTGTTACCGATGACGCGGCTGGCTCCACCGCAAGCTCCCTGCCCGGATATCACTTTGTGAACTGGACCAATGAAAAGGGAATTGAAGTCAGCAAAGACTTAAAGTATGTGCCGGCGCGGGTGAATGGCTTGAATGTAGCTGCTACCTATACGGCGAACTTTGCAGAAGATTCTAATATTACCATTTTATACAGGGCAACAGAAGGCGGAACTGTGAAGCCATCCTATGAAACCCTTGCACCTGTAAGCGGTAATGCAGCAGGTTCCGTGGCGGAAGCGCTGCCCGGTTACCATTTTGTAAAATGGACCAACACAGCAGGCGATGTAGTGGGCGAAGACCCGGCATATGTGCCTGCCAAGATAAACGGAATGAATGTGGCAGCTATTTACACAGCCCATTTTGAAGAAGATGCGGATGTTACCATCAAGTATGAAGCAACAACAGGCGGAAGCGTAGATCCTGAAAGCGAGACACTTGCACCGGTGACAGATGATGCAGCAGGTTCCACAGCAGCAGCATTGCCGGGTTACCATTTCGTGAAGTGGACCAATGCAGCCGGAGAAGAAGTCAGCACAGACCTGAAATTTGTACCTGCCAAAGTAGATGGACTGAATGTGGCAGCCGTTTACACAGCCCATTTTGAAGAGGATGCAGATGTTACCATCAAGTATGAGGCAACAACAGGCGGAAGCGTAGATCCTGAAAGCGAGACACTTGCACCGGTGACCGGTGTGGCAGCAGGTTCCGAGGCAAAAGCACTGCCGGGTTACCATTTTGTAAACTGGACCAATGCGGCTGGAGAAGAAGTGGGAACGGATCTGAACTATGTACCTGCCAAGGTAAACGGGCTGAATGTAGCAGCCACTTACACGGCACACTTTGAAGAAGATGAATCAGTGACAGTCAACTATGTGGCTGACATTGGAGGAACCGTTAACCGGGCAGAGGAGACTCTGGCACCGGCAACCGGCAAACCGGAAGGCGCAAAGGCAGCTGCGGAAGATGGATATGTATTTACCCATTGGACTAATGAGGCCGGTGAGAAGGTAGGAGTGGATGAAACCTTTATTCCAAAGAAGAATTCTGAAACTCAGGTATTTGAAGCAGATACCTATACAGCCCACTTTGCCATGAGAGGCGATTTAAGCTACAGGGTTGAATACTACTATGACGGAGTCTTAGGTGAAGTTGATACCAAGGACAATGTAACATTCGGAACAGAAATTCCATTTACCACAGTGCCAAGAGACTTTAACGGCAGGAACTATATCTTTGAAAGCGCCAACGGCCCCAGGACAGCAGGTTCTGACAGCAACGCCAATCTTGTGAAGGTATATTATGTATTAGATGATATTGGCGGGAAGGACCCGCAGACCCCGGATGGAATACCTGATAAATATCAGATCACCTTTACGTATGTGGCAGGCAATAACGGAACCGTCAGCGGGACCACCAGTGAGGTTCACACCATCCAGCAGATCACCAGGGATCCGGAGACCAATGAGATCATCAAGGTTGGCAGTGTAACACCGGCTCACCCAAGGGCAGATGTTACCACAGGCGCCAACAGCGGATACACGTTCAACAACTGGAGTATTGATGGAAATGCAGGTAAGACCTACATTAATACAGATGCAGTGAAAGCTGATTCATTTGTACAGGATACCACATTTATTGCAAACTTCAGATCCACCGGTGGAAGCGGCGGAAGCAGCGGCGGTGGAGGCGGAAGCACTTCCGGCGGAGCCGGACGCTATACTCAGACAGACGGAGGACCGGGAGTAGTAAGCATTAATCCCCAGGATGTACCATTGGCACCACTTCCCGAAACACCATTTACTACCATCGAGGATGATGAAGTACCGCTGGCACCACTGCCCAAAACCGGTCAGGGTTATGCCAAATCAACATTAACCATGGTGATGTCCGGTATCTTACTGATGCTGACAGCCATAAGCAAGAAGCGGAAGGAAGAAGAGTCCTGATAATCAGTAAAAATGGAATCAAACATGGAGTGAAATAAAATACAGGCAGCGCCCAATGGCTGGAAAACCAGCCGGAAGGCGCTGCCTTTTTGCCGCCAAGATATCCAAAAAAAGATTAAAATCGCCTAACCCATATTGCCATTGACTAACAGACGTTGTGAGAATTAAACTATAATCAGACCAGGATAATACCGGAAAAGCAGGGCACAATAAATCTGACAGATCAAGATACATGGAGGTAGGGCTATGCAGTCATTGACAGAAGTTAAGGCAGGAACTGAATGCACCATTAAGTGGATGTTTGGGGCGCCCCAGGTGATGGAGCTCATGAACCAATATGATATAAAGGAAGGAAGCACCATCAGCGTGTTTGGCCAGGGATGGAACAGCACCATCATCGGACGGGATGATGTACGCCTTGCCATCGGAAGTGAGATCGCGGCGCGCATCAAGGTGTAAAGCCGGATGGAGCGTTTATAAGAAGAGATAAGCTGATACAGATATTGCGGATGCCGGGTTCATATCCCTTTCAGGATATGGATCCGGCAATCTTGTTGTCCCTGTCTTTCCCGCCATAGGGATGGAACGGATGTAATCTGATGACATATCATCTATAAAAATACGGGATTTAATGCTATAATTGAACACAGGTATGAATTTGGAAAGGGCAGGAGTGAGATCCGGTCCGGGAATCGCCGCAATAAAGGAAAAGGGGTATGGAAGGTATGGAAGAAATTACAGAACAGATCAGCCTTCCCTATGGAAGGGGATTGCTGCAGGCAGACATTTCCAAGAAACGGATCAGGGCTGTGCTGAACACAAAGCTTAACCGGTATGTGCCGGAGTTTTCTGAGGAGGAGCTGGTCAGGAAATCCCTGGAGCATCCCATAGGGAGCAAACGGTTAAGGGAACTGGCCCGGGGCAGGCAGAGGATCGTGGTCATTACCTCGGACCACACAAGGCCGGTGCCCAGCAGGATCACCATGCCTTTGATCCTCAGTGAGATCCGGGAAGGGAATCCCGGGGCGGATATAACCATATTGGTGGCCACCGGCTGCCACCGTGGCATGACGGAGGCGGAGATGAGCGCAAAATTCGGCGGGGACATTGTGGGAAAGGAAAAGATCGTGGTCCATGACTGTGACGACAGGGAACAGCTGGTGGATCTGGGTTATCTTCCTTCAGGAGGGCGTCTGATTCTGAACCGGCTGGCAGCGGAGGCGGATCTGCTGGTTGCTGAGGGGTTCATTGAACCCCATTTCTTTGCCGGATTTTCAGGGGGACGAAAAAGCGTGCTTCCCGGCGTGGCGGCCAGGGAAACAGTACTGTATAACCACAATTCCGCCTTTATTGCTGACAGCTGTGCCAGGACCGGCCGGATCCAGGGCAATCCCCTGCACCGTGACATGCTTTACGCTGCCCGCAGGGCAGGGCTGGCTTTTATTGTTAATGTGGTCCTTAACTCAGATCATATCATTCTCAACTGCTTTAGCGGGGATTGCGACCAGGCCCATATTGAGGGGAGGAAATGGCTGCTGCCGCTTTGTAAGGTCAGTGCGGATCCGTCTGATATTGTGATCGTGACCAATGGCGGGTATCCCCTGGATCAGAACATGTATCAGGCTGTAAAGGGAATGACGGCGGCAGAGACCATTGTAAAGAAAGGCGGAGTGATCATCATGGCAGCCAGATCAGAGGACGGCCATGGCGGGGAGGCGTTTTACCGCACCTTCAGGGAGGAAGCGGACGAGGACAGGATTCTGGAAAAATTTTTGAAAACGCCGGCAGAGCGGACCATTGTTGACCAGTGGCAGTCACAGATATTTGCCAGGGTGCTTAAGAAGGCCAGGGTGGTATATATTTCTGATATGCCCGGTCAGCTGGTCAGGGAAATGCACATGATACCTGCGGGAAGCGTGGAGGAAGGGATCCGCACAGCGGACCGCCTTCTGGGGCGGGAGGATTCCCTGATCACTGTGATTGTGGACGGGGTATCTGTAATAACAGAGTGCAGCACCATGAAAGGAGACATATGTCAGAACAATTAATGACAGCAGCCGTATATCAAGGCAAAGGGAATATTGTCCTGGAGAAGCGCCCGGTTCCAAGGCTTTTGCATCCCCAGGATGCCATTATCAAAGTAACCCTTACCACCATCTGCTCCAGCGACATACATATCAAACACGGAGCCGTGCCAAAGGCTGTGCCGGGTACTATTCTGGGACATGAGTTTGTGGGGATCGTGGAGAAGATAGGAGCAGGGGTCAAGGGGGTCAGGCCGGGAGACCGGGTGGCTGTCAATGTGGAGACTTTTTGCGGGGAATGCTATTTCTGCAAAAGGGGCTATGTGAACAACTGCACGGACGAACACGGCGGATGGGCGCTGGGATGCCGCATAGACGGCGGGCAGTCGGAGTATGTAAGGATCCCCTTTGCCGACAATGGGCTGACAAAGATACCCGACCTTGTGACGGATGAGGCGGCATTGTTTACCGGGGATCTGCTTTCTACCGGCTACTGGGGCGCTGCCCTGGCTGAGATCAAGCCTGCCGATACCGTGGCCGTCTTAGGGGCAGGACCCACGGGGCTGTGCACCCTTATGTGCGCCCGGCTGTATGGCCCGGCCCGGGTGATCGCAGTGGATGTGTCGGATGAGCGTCTGGAGCTGGCCAAGGCCCGGGGGCTTGCGGACGTGACCTTAAATCCCCTCAGCCGGAATGTGGAGCAGGAGATCCTACGGCTGACAGATGGACGGGGGGCGGATGCTGTTTTAGAGGCGGCCGGAGGCAGGGACACATTCCAGACCGCCTGGAAGATTGCCAGACCTAACGCAGTGGTGTGTGTGGTGGCCATGTACGGGGAGGCCCAGACACTGCCTTTGCCGGATATGTACGGTAAGAATCTTGTGTTTAAGACAGGCGGCGTGGATGCGTCCTGCTGCGGACAGATCATGGAGCTGATCCGGGTGGGCCGCCTGGATACCGGCTGCCTGATCACCCACAGGACAACGCTGGATCATATAATGGAAGCATATGATGTATTTGAGAACAAAAAGGATCATGTGATCAAGTATGCGATCAAAGTGGAATAGGGGGAAATGCAGATGGCTGAATTTCTCTGTAAATAGCTAGGAATAGCGGGAAGTATGGCTGAAACAGTAAGATGGGGATAGAAAATACTGGAAAAATGATGTATGATAAAAGGAATGGCAAAAACAGAAAGACAGGTAGGCCATAGGCATGGCAGACCGGGGAAATGGGGTGTAGTATTGCAACAGTCAGATACGGATATGATTGAGGGTGGTATATTTAAGTCCATACTATGGTTTTCAATTCCACTGCTCATAGGAAACTTCTTTCAGCAGCTTTATAACACAGTGGATTCCTATGTGGTTGGAAATTTTGTGAATACCAATGCGCTGGCCGCTGTGGGGGCGTCCACGCCGGTGATCAACATGCTGGTGGGGTTCTTTATGGGGCTTTCAGCAGGCGCCGGCGTGGTCATATCGCAATATTTTGGGGGAAAGCAAAAAGAGGAGATAAGCAGGGCGGTTCACAGCTCTGTGGCTCTCACAGCGCTTCTCAGCATAGTGTTCACGGGAGCGGGCATGGTTCTCACCAAACCTCTGCTGCGGGCCATCGGGGTGCCGGAAGAGGTGCTGCCCCATTCTTCCCTGTATCTGCTGATCTATTTTGGCGGAATCACATTTTCCCTATTCTATAATATGGGCGCAGGCATCCTGCGGGCAGTGGGGGATTCAAAACATCCCCTGATCTATCTGGCTGTGGCCAGTCTCGTGAATATTGCCCTGGATTTTCTGTTTGTATGTGGGTTCCACATGGGGATTGCAGGTGTGGCCATTGCCACCATCATTGCCCAGGCAGTCAGCTCGGCCATGGTCCTGTATAAACTGATGCACACTCAGGAGGATTACAGGATCGAGCTGCGCAAGGTGCGTTTCCATAAAAAAATGGTCCGCCGGATCGTGTCCCTGGGATTTCCCGCAGCCCTTCAGCAGAGCATCACATCCTTTTCCAATGTGGTGGTGCAGTCCTATATTAATTTCTTTGGCGCGGCAGCCATGGCCGGGTATTCCGCCATGCTGAGGATCGATGGATTCCTGCAGCTTCCGCTTCAGAGTTTTAATATGGCCATCACAACATTTGTGGGCCAGAACATAGGAGCACGCAAGTATAAAAGGGTAAAAAAGGGAATCTGGGCCGCCTGGGCCATGTGTTCCCTGGTGATTCTTGTGGGTTCTGTCTGTATGTATTTCTTTGCATCATTCCTCATCAGCATCTTTACGGATGATGCCCAGGTGATCGCCAATGGAAGCGGTATGCTCCGGATATTCTCCACAGCCTACATCATCCTTCCTGTGATCCAGATACTCAACGGTGCATTAAGAGGGGCAGGGCTTTCCAAGATCCCAATGTTCTTTATGCTGGGCTGCTTTGTGGTCCTGAGACAGATTTATCTCATGATCGCGGTCCCCATGACCCACAACATGTTTGTGGTTCTTACAGGCTGGCCGGTTACCTGGGTCATCTGCGCCATCGGTATGCTGATCTATTATGTGAAAGCGGATTGGCTGCCCAAGGAGGCGGAGGAGCAGGGGGAGGTAAAAATCAATCAGTGTGAGCAGATATAAAAACAGATATTAAACAAACACAAAAAGTATGAATAAATGGAACACCGGATTTATGCAGTGAACGCTGCTGGTCCGGTGTTTTTATCTGATACCATGGTCCCGCAGCGTCAGCCCAATGTATTAGGTAAGCATACAGGGATCCTGACTGAAAAATAGTTTCTCTTTACGCCGTCTGTTGTCACATCGATCCGGGCTCCGTGTTCCGATGCAATGCTGCGGGCAATGGATAGTCCCAGTCCATAGCCGGGGATACCGCCCCTGGAGGGGTCGGCCCGGTAAAACCTTAGAAAAATATGCTGCATTTCATCCTCGGACAGGGGACATCCTTCATTGGAGACAGAGAGAAGGGCCTCCTTGGGGCCGCTGCGCGATAGGCTTACCAGGATGGTGCTGCCTTCGGCACTGTATTTGCAGGCATTATCCAAAAGAATATCAGTCAGCTGCCTTAATTTCTTTTCGTCCCCGTCCATCTCGATGGAATCCTCCACCTGGCTGGAAATATATTTGCCCATATCAAATGCAACCGGTTCAAATGAAAGGATACTGCTGTTTACAATGAAACTGAGACTTATGCGGGAGTGTTCCCAGGGCTGCTCACCGGAATCGCTTTTGGCAAGGGTGAGAAGGCTTTCAAGCAGTTGCTTCATGCGTATGGCTTCGGCTTGGATGTGCTCGATTCTCTGGTGGTTCCTGCCTGAGGGGATATCGGGTGTGTGGACCAGCATATTGGCATTGGACAGGATGACGGTCAGAGGGGTTTTAAGTTCGTGGGAAGCGTCCGCCACAAACTGCTGCTGTCGTTTCCAGGCGGTTTCCACAGGTTTTACCGCCCATTTTGACAGGAGGACGGAGAAGATGAAAAATGCTCCAAAGGCGCAGCCGCCAATGATGACAGAATGAATGGCCTGCCAGTACAGGGAGTTCTGCTCCGCGTAAATATCCACAAATGCGTACCGCACAGCGCCGCCCGGCCGTTTCTTATCACAGAGAAACCGAAGATGCCGGTCCTTCATAGTGCCGGATGATCCTTCCTGCTGATCAGCCAGGGCAATAAGCATTTCCAATTCACTGTTGTCCACACTGAAGATCCTGTTTTTTACAATGGAAATGGAGCCGTCTGTTTTTACATCCGCCACCAGAATGGGGGAGGCCTCTCTTGCGGGCAGAGGAGGCCCGGATCTTGGGGCAGGAGGAGGGGGATTGCCGGATGAGGCTTCCTTGACTTCCTTGATGGCTGAGTGCAGGGTGTCCATGCTTTGACTGCGGTAGTTAAGCTGGGCAGAGTAATAAAGGGTCGTCAAAATAAGAACCAGAAAAATGGTGATGATGGTCATCATGATGCCAACGAATTTCCAACGCAGCTTTCTTATCATTATGACACCTCCAGCCGGTAACCGATATTCCGGACAACGGTAATGCGGACAGAAGAATCCAGCAGGGAAAGCTTTTTGCGGAGAAAGGAGATATAGGCTTCCACACTGTTTGCATTTACACTGGAATCATATCCCCACACCTTCATCAGCAGCATTTCTTTGGGAAGAAACTGGCTGCAGTTCTGGATCAGGAGACGCATCAGTTCCAGTTCCCTGGCGCTTAGGGAAACCGCCCGCCCGTTGCATGACAGCTGTGAGGTGGAGGGGGTGAGGAGCAGATCACCATATGTAAATGAGTCAGGGGTGATGTCGGCCTGCCTGCGCAGCACCGCCCGCAGGCAGGCCAGGAATTCCTGATTCTCAAAGGGTTTGGTCAGATAATAATCCGCTCCCGCGTCCAGGCCCCTGACACGGTCGGCCAGGGCTGATTTGGCGGTGAGCATAAGTACCGGCGTCATAATACGGCTGCCTCTCAGGCGGCTTAAGACATCCAGTCCGCTGAGCCCGGGAAGCATGACATCCAGAACAATGGCGTCATAGATGCTGCTTTTTGCAAGGTCCAGCCCTTCCAGCCCGTCATATGCGATATCAGTGCAATAGCCGGAATCCCCGATCATGTCGGCAAGGGTGTCGGCCAGTCTTTTTTCGTCCTCAATAATTAAAATGCGCATGGGTACGTTTTGTTCCTTCCTGTTTTTATTTACCAGTATATTATACCATGCTGAAACGTGACTGAAATTTGAACATTCTGTGAAATCCTGTGAATTTAAGCTTTATTTCAGAATAGCCCTTTATACTCATGCCATCAGATGATCATCTGAAATAACTGACAGAAAGAAGGAATGTATATGAAGAAAAATTCAGCAAGGGTATTCCTGTGCGCAGGATTGTGCGCGGCAGTCATGGCGGGAACAGGGCTGACAGGATTTGCAGACACAACAGAAGCCGGGAATATGCAGCAGATGCAGGGCCGGGGGATGAGACAGGATGACGGAAGCGTCATGGCGAAAATAACCGCTGTCACCAGCAGTACATTAACCGTGGTCATGGCTGAAAAACCCGAAATGCAGAATGATGGAACCATGCCGGAGAAGCCGGCGGATGGGGAGACCCCTCCGGAGAAGCCGGCGGACGGAGAAAACCCGCCGGAAAAGCCGGCGGATGGGGAGACCCCTCCGGAGAAGCCGGCGGACGGAGAAAACCCGCCGGAAAAGCCGGCAGACGGGGAAACGCCGCCTCAGCGTCAGGAGGGACAAATGGAACAAAAGGAGATGAATTTCTCAGACGAGGAAAGCTCACTGACCCTGACATCGGATACTGTTGTTACAAAAGGAACGGACCATGAATCTTCATCAGTATCCCATCTGGCGGAGGGCAGTGTTGTCAGGCTTGTGCTGGATGGGACCACGGTTGTAAGTATTGACATTCTGGAATAAGGTGGGGTGTTCGGCGGATCGCTTAGGGCATTTAGAATGTTTCATTTATGAAGGAGAGATCGGATTGAAAAGAGATGTGATTTTAGGGATCGTTCTGGCAGGAGCCCTTCTACTGTCCGGCTGCGGAGACAAAGGCGAAAGGAGCTCCACAGATGCATCAGCGCCTGAGACAACAGTCAGTGATGCCGTAAGTACGGATGAGGACGATAAAGTGACGGTGGTCACCGGTTTGGTAACAAAGATTTCCGAAACAGAGATCATTGTATCGGCAGGCGGCCCAGGCTCCGGGAGCAGGGGAAAAGAAGGCGGACCGGGGAACGGACCGGGAAGAGACAGGGATAGACGGGAGGGAGACAGCAGGCCGGATTCGGAGGGAGACAAAGGGTTGGGAGAGGATCAGGCACCGGACCGGCAGGGGACCGAGGGCCAGGAGCCTGGCGGCCAAAACTCTAAAAGCCAGACGGATCAGCGGGATGTTCCGGAGGAAAATACACCGTACAACGGGGAAAGAAGCAGGACAGTTACCATAAAATTATCATCGGATACGGAGATTATAGACCAAGACGGAAATGCCCTTACAGTATCTGATATAAAAACAGGTGACCTGGTCACTGTGGAGACAGATGGCGCTGATTTGGCGCTTACCATAACGAGCAATCAAAATTCCGGAGACAGAGGTGATGAGGAGATAAGAAGCAAGAAGAAAGAAGGAGGTGGGACAAAACCGGGTGAAATGAAAGAAGGTGAAGCAGAGCCTGGTGAGACAAGTACGGATGTGCCAGAATCTGCTGTAAACGAATAAGCGGAATTAGGATAAAAGGATACTGGAAAAAAACCATAGGGTCATACTCATTCTATAAGCTTGCCGGAAACCGGCAGGCTTTTTCAGTCTTACGATAGACAATTTAACATTGTTTTGTGCTGCGATCTGTGCTATGCTTAAACCACCAATTCAGGGCAACTCATTTGCTCTGTCTATCATTTCATAGTAATTTCAAGCACCGGCAGATTCGCTGGTAAGATCACAGCAGCGGTAATGGGGAGAGTGAGGAATTCTTGCATTTTAGGTACAGTCCCGGTATAATGGTATCAGAGACAGCAATGTTGTTAGTGCCTTTTTTCTGCCGTTGGAAATGTCCGGTGAGGATGTCTGCCGTACTCCATTGCCTTAGGATGGAAAGGAAGGTTTGATGGGGCAGAAGGATATTTCTCTGATCACCTATTTTGAGGATCAGAGGCGTTACGCGGATTTGATCAATGGTTTTGTATTTAAGGGGAAGCAGATCGTTTCTGAACAGGATGTACAGGAGATGGATTCCCGGGCGGCGGGAGCGTTTGGAAAACTGCAGCGGCGCTTGATGGTCCAGAAGTACCGCGACTGTGTGAGGCGTATCATATTTGACATGGGATTTGTGATCATGGGCCTGGAACATCAGGACAAGGTACACCATGGCATGCCGGTCCGGATTATGGTGGAGGATGCGGTAAGCTACGATCAACAGATGCGGCAGATCAAGCGTGATCACCGTAACCGGCGTGATCTGCGCGGAGATGAATTCCTAAGTGGATTTGCCAGAATAGATAAGCTCTATCCGGTTGTCACCATCTGTATCTATTACGGGGAAATGCCTTATGATGGGGCAAAGGAACTGTATCATATGATGGATTATGAAAAACTGCCGGAGGAGTTTAGAAAACTGCTGAATAACTACAAAATACATGTTTTGGAAATCAGGGATTTTCAGGACATTGACTTTTTCAGGACAGATTTAAGGGAAGTCTTTGGATTTGTACAGCGTTCCGGTGATCCGGATGCAGAAAAGAGATTTACTTTTGAAAATGAAGAACAGTTCAGGAAAATGGATGAGGATGCGTATGATGTCATTATTTCCATGACCGGTTCCACGGAACTGGCGCAGGTAAAGGAGATATACCGTGAAGAAGGAGGTAAGATCAATATGTGTGAAGCAATCCGCGGGATGATTGAGCGGGGACGGGCAGCAGGGGTAGCAGAAGGACGGGCAGAAGGAATGGCAGAAGGCCAGGAAAAGAAAGCATATACGGCAGCAAAAAACATGTATGCCAGAGGTTTTTCAGCCGAGGATACAGCCGGCCTCCTGGAGGAAAGCAAGGATACGGTTTTAAACTGGTTTGAAAGTTGGGAAAAAGGGAGATAGATATAATGAAGCGTATTTAAAAGAATAGATATATCCCGGCCTGCCGCCTTCCGGCAGGCCTTTTTCTGCGCCGATTCCCGGCATTTTATCTGCCTTATAAGCAAGCTTAACGTCCGCTTTTGCACCCATTTTCCCGCCGTCCTGAACTGTTACAATATTTTATATGTTACACATGCAAAGGGTGTATCCCACACTACTGGTAATCCCTGCCCTGCCCCAGGTATAATTAAGCCATCATAAAGGCGGGCCCGCCACCTAAATCAGTGGGGGCTCAAACGGAGGGAAAGATGAAGAAGACAGGAGCCGTATTGGTGGCGGCAGGACTCTCATCCCGGATGGGGGAATTTAAACCAATGCTTCCTTTTGGCGATTCCACCATTGCTCTGCATATGGTTACCATGCTAAAGCGTCTGGGTGTGTCTCCGCTGGTGGTGGTGACCGGGTACAGGGCCGGGGAGCTGGAGGAACATCTGTCACATGCAGGCGTTCGGTTCGTGAGGAACGAACGGTTCCGGGAAACTCAGATGTTTGACTCTGTGAAACTGGGGATAGAGGCTGCTGCCAAGGAGTGTGGGCGGATTATGGTCCTGCCCATGGACATACCGGCCATCATGCCGGATACCATCCGTCAGGTACTGATGATCGATGGGGGGATTGTGCGGACCATATGCAGGGGAGAGCCGGGACACCCTATTATGTTCCAAAGCCGGATCGCTGAACAGCTGTGCGCCTATCAGGGAGAAGGAGGGCTTCGGGGAGCTATTGAGGACTTTGATGGCGGTATCACGGACCTGGAGGTGGAGGATGAGGGGATTTACCGGGATGTGGATACCAGGGAGGAATACCGGGAACTGGTTGAATGGAATTATAAAAGGGGAGGGGGCCATCCTATCACCCCACTGGTACAGGTGCGGTTAAAGGCCGGGGATGTATTCTTTGGGCCGGGTACCGGACAGCTTCTGGATATGATACACCAAACCGGCTCCATTCAGGAGGCCTGCTGTAGAATCGGTCTCTCCTACAGCAAGGGCAGCCGCATGATACGGGAAGTGGAGCGCCAGCTGGGAATACCTGTGGTGGAGCGCAGGACCGGAGGAATGGGCGGAGGAGGCTCCAGCCTGACAGATGAGGGTAAAAAGCTGATGGACAGTTACGCGCGGATGGTGGCGGAAGTCCGGCAAAGCACGGAACAGATTTTTCTCAAGTATTTTGGAAAAGGTATCAGCAGCTGACTGTTGGGGACGTTGCCGTATGGAATGTTCTTGCAGAAAGCAGAAGGAGGATATATGAGGACGGTATATCTGGTAAGGCATGGAATGGTGGACTTTCCCGGAGGAAAAAGACGGTGTATCGGGCGCACGGACCTGCCTCTTAATTATGTGGGGAGAAAGCAGGCGGAGGATCTGAGGGAGTATTTTCGCAGCCGGCCCATAGAGGCCGTGTTTACCAGTCCTTTGGAGCGAACCCTGGAAACGGCCCGTATATTGGCTGAGGACCGGCTTCCCGTACAGGAATCGGAAGGTCTTATGGAACTGTATATGGGGGAGTGGGAAAATGTTCCTCTCTGCGATTTAAAGAAGGGCCTGGAATCAGAACCAATCCTGGGTGAGGGACGTGAACAGGGAGTGCGGCGGATGGACCGGGCTGTTAGGGATATTCTGGCCCGCACGTCCGGAGACGTGGTGGTGGTAGCCCATGGAGGGATCAACTGCTGTTATCTGGCAGGTCTCACAGGTCAGCCCCTTGCAACCTCCAGGGCATTGACCCAGCCTTATGGCGGGATCAGCCGGATCATCATAGATGATAATGGAAGAATTTTTGCAGCGGAATTTGGAAGAAAACCCAGGATCTCACCGTGTGACAGGGAATGCAGGGATATTTGGGACCACTATGGCACGCCTGAACGCGTAAGGCGTCACTGTGTGGCAGTGGCCTGTCATGCAGTGGGACTGGGAGCCCTTCTTTCCAAGGCGGGATATCCCATGGATATGGGCCTGATCCGCAGTGCGGCACTTTTGCATGATGTGGTCAGAGAAAAGAAGGACCATGCAGCGGAGGGGGCCGGGATACTTGTAAGGGAAGGCTACCCTATGGTGGCCGATGTCATCAGGCATCACCACGACCTGGCGGAGGAGATACTGGACGAGACGGCAGTTGTGTATCTGGCCGATAAACTGATACAGGGGGAGAGAGAAGTGTCCCTGGATGAGCGGTTTACAGGAAGCAGGGCCAAATGCCAGGGGAATGCGCAGGCCATGGATGCACATGAGCGCCGCTACAGGCAGGCCAAGGCCATTCAAGACATGGTAGAACGATGCCGTCAATGTACGAGGGGAGGGGAGATAAAAATTGGTTGAAAAGTGTTTACAAACCGTGTATTTAGTGATATTCTGTAAATGGCGTTATTTTTCGTAATAAATAACGGGTGGAGGTTAAATAAAATGAAACTGATCAAGACAGTGGACGCAGAAGGAACGGTTTTGTGTCACGATATTACACAGATCATCAAAGGAGTTACAAAGGACGCAGTGTTCCGTAAAGGGCATGTTGTGACAAAGGAGGACATACCGGTCCTTCTCAGTGTTGGAAAAGACCAGCTCTATGTGTGGGAGAAGGAAGAGGGCATGCTTCACGAGAACGAGGCGGCCGAAGTCCTGTGCGCCATGTGCAGGGGAGATCATATGGACCGGTCACAGGCAAAGGAAGGGAAGATTGAACTCACTGCTTCCTGCGATGGTCTTCTGAAGGTGGATAACAGGGGATTGAAGGCTGTCAACGGGTTCGGCCAGATGATGATTGCAACCCGTCACGGTAATTTTGCTGTAAAAAAGGGGGACAAACTGGCGGGAACCAGGATCATTCCCCTGATCATAGAGGAAGAGAAGATGGAGGCAGCCCGGACTGCCGCATCCCGTGCAACAGGGGGGAAGCCGATCCTGGAGCTGATGCCGTTTGTACATAAAAAGGTGGGCATTGTGACCACGGGCAACGAGGTGTTCCACGGGCGCATCAAGGATACTTTTACCCCGGTCATAGAAGAAAAAATCAGTGAATTTGACACTGAGGTCATTGACCATGTGATCTGGGATGATGATGATACCAAGGTGACTGCCGGCATTCTGGACATGATCCAAAAAGGTGCGGATGTGGTGATCTGTACAGGCGGCATGAGCGTTGACCCTGACGACAAGACGCCTCTTGCTATTAAGAACACAGGAGCCAGGATCGTGTCTTACGGCGCGCCGGTGCTTCCGGGAGCCATGTTTCTTCTGGCCTACTATGAGGTGACGGCCGATGAGGACCGGCGCACGGTTGCCATCATGGGCCTGCCCGGATGTGTCATGTATGCAAAGCGCACTATTTTTGATCTGGTGCTTCCTAGGGTCATGGCTGATGATGAGGTGACGGCAGAGGACCTGGCGGCACTGGGCCAGGGCGGCTTGTGCCTTAACTGCCCTGTCTGTACATTCCCCAACTGCGGATTCGGCAAAGGGCTGTAGGGAGGAAATGGACAGAATGGAATTTACGCATTTTGATGAACAGGGCAACGCCCTTATGGTAGATGTGGGAGAGAAGGCGGATACAAAGCGGGAGGCCGTGGCAAAGGGAAGCATTTTCATGAGCAGTGAGTGCCTGAAAAAGGTTGTGGAGGGCACCATGGCAAAAGGGGATGTGCTGGGAGTTGCCAGAGTGGCGGGGATCATGGGCGCCAAGCGCACCTCTGACCTGATCCCTCTGTGCCATATCCTGAATCTGACAAAGCTCTCCATTGATTTTACAATTGTGGAGGAGAACTGCGAGATCCAGGCATCCTGCACTGCCAGGACCACGGGAAAGACAGGAGTGGAAATGGAGGCCCTTACAGGCGTAACAGTAGCCCTTCTTACCATTTATGATATGTGTAAGGCAGTGGATAAGACCATGGAACTAGGAACTATTTATCTGGACCGCAAATCCGGCGGCAAGAGCGGGGACTTCCACAATCCCAGGACAGAGATGTAGGAATGGGAGGGATTCAGTATGAAGGATTCATTTGGAAGATCCATTGACTATATGAGGATATCCATCACGGACCGGTGCAATCTGCGGTGCAGGTACTGTATGCCTGACGGGGTGGAATGTCTGGCCCGCAGGGAGATTCTGACCTTGGAGGAGATCGAGGCTGTTGCAATATGCGCGGCCAGGCTGGGTATCAGCCGTATTAAGGTTACCGGCGGAGAACCATTGGTCCGCAGGGACTGCTGCCAGCTGGTAAAGATGTTAAAATCCATTCCTGGGATCGAGAAGGTGACTATCACCACCAACGGGGTGCTGCTGGACCGCTGTCTGGCCCCCCTGCTGGAGGCTGGGATCGATGGGATCAATATCAGCCTGGATACACTGGATCCGTTTTTGTATAAGAAGATCACCGGATTTGACTGTCTGGGCAGGGTGATGGAGACAATGGAACTGGCGGCCGGGCAGCCGGTTCCGGTGAAGATCAACGCTGTTTCCATTGATTTTAGTTCTATGGATGAATCCGGGGAACCGGCAGCTGTCTCAGGCAGCACCGGCTGGAAACAGATGGTGGACCTTACCGGAAGGTATCCCATTGACGTGCGTTTCATAGAGATGATGCCCATTGGATACGGAAAACAGTTTAAGACAATGAATCACAAAGACCTGTTGGAGGAAATGTACAGGGAATATCCCGGTCTGGAGGAAGACCACAGGCAGCATGGGTACGGACCTGCCGTTTATTACAGGATACCGGGGGCACTGGGCAGTGTAGGGCTGATCAGCGCCATCCATGGAAAGTTCTGTAATGACTGTAACCGGATCCGCCTGACCTCCCAGGGATATTTAAAGACCTGTCTGTGCTATGAGGACGGGACCGACCTTCGCGCGATCCTGCGGGAGGGGATGGATATGCCGGAGGGGGAAGGCCATTACCGCTGGCCCCTTAAGGACTGTCCGGATGATGAGATGCTGCAAAAGCGCCTGTCCTATGCTATGAGACAGGCCATAGAACATAAGCCCGCCGCCCACTGTTTTGAGCGCCCGGGACAGATTACGGAATCGCATAATATGATTTCCATTGGAGGTTAAGCAAGGGTTATGGATGATAGGATAGAAAACAGGGAATGTTTTGCGGCAGGACAGCCGGCAGGGGGGGAGGAAGGACTTCCCACAGGCGTGGTAAAGGCCATATGCATCAGTGATGTGAGAGGAATCGAGAAAAGGGCCATTGAGGAAGGCCATTTTCTGGTGGATTTTGGAATAGAGGGGGATGCCCACGGAGGCAACTGGCACCGCCAGGTAAGTCTACTCTCCTATGACAAGGTAAAAGCATTTAACGAGAGAGGGGCCAATGTAGGGGACGGTGCTTTTGGAGAAAACCTGGTGGTGGAAGGATTGGATTTCAGATCACTTCCAGTGGGGACCAGGCTGTATGCGGGAAGCGCTGAACTTGTGATGACCCAGATCGGCAAGGAATGTCACAGCCACTGCGCCATATACAAGCGCATGGGCGAGTGTATCATGCCGAAGGAAGGCGTGTTTGCCAAAGTTGTAAAGGAAGGGATCATCCGCCCCGGAGATGTGATGCGTATGGAACTGCCGGCCCAGGACCGTCCGCTGACCGCAGCGATCATAACCCTCAGCGACAAGGGAGCCAGAGGGGAGAGAAAGGATGAGAGCGGTCCCGCGGCAAAGGAAATGCTGGAGCAGGCGGGATATGAGGTGGTTGAAACCCTGCTGATCCCTGATGAACCAGCACTTCTTAAGACTCAGTTGATCCGTCTGGCCGATGGACGCCAGCTGGACCTGATACTTACAAGCGGAGGAACCGGCTTTTCCCTGAGGGACCAGACACCGGAAGCCACCCTGGCAATTGCCGATCGGAATGCTCCCGGAATTGCGGAGGCCATCCGCTTTAAATCACTGCAGATAACAGACCGTGCCATGCTCAGCAGAGGCGCATCCGTTATCAGGGGCAGGACATTGATTGTAAACCTGCCGGGCAGTCCCAAGGCGGTAAGGGAAAGCCTTGGATTTATTATGGACTCCCTGGAGCACGGGATCAAGATTTTAAGAGGAAGCGCATCCGAGTGCGCCAGGAAGTAGCCGGGAGAATCCTGGAGGGAAAGCCATAGCAGAACAGATCGCTGTAAAGATATGGCAGAACAGGCCCGCCTGTTCAAGGCGGGTATTTGTTTGAACTTCGATATAGCTATATGAGTATAACGGAACGAATATGATCCGTTTACAATAAATCAAATAAAAAGGAGCAGAAGATTATGAAAAAACACATTTCCATGATGATGGCAGCCATGATGGCGGCAACTGTACTGGCAGGATGCGGGGCATCGGGAGGAGCAGCCCCCACAGCAGCCCCCACTGAGGCGGCAACCACAGCGGCGGAGACTGAAGCAGAGACCACAGCAGCGGAGACTGAATCAACAACCGAGGCAGCCCAGGCAGCTGGTGAAGAGACGGAAATCCTGGTGGCAGCAGCAGCCAGCCTGAAAAATGCCTATGAGGAAGAACTGATCCCCATGTTCCAGGATAAATATCCCGGCGTTACCGTAAAGGGTACCTATGACAGTTCAGGCAAACTTCAGACACAGATTGAAGAGGGACTGGAAGCAGATGTGTTCATGTCAGCTGCCACCAAGCAGATGACTGCCCTGGATGAGGAGGGAATGATCGCTTCGGACACCATAACCAATCTTTTGGAAAATAAGATCGTGCTGATCGTACCCACAGGAAGTGACTCCAAGCTTGCCAAGTTTGAGGACATTGAAAATGCAGAGAGCATTGCCCTGGGAGATCCGGCTAGTGTTCCGGCAGGACAGTATGCGGAAGAAGCGTTGACGAATCTGGGAATTTGGGATAAAATTCAGGATAAGGTAAGCTTTGGAACCAATGTGACGGAAGTGCTGAACCAGGTGGCCGCAGCCAGCGCTGATGCAGGTATTGTGTACGCCACAGACGCGGCCAGCATGGCAGACAAAGTTGAGGTGGTTGCAGAGGCTCCGGAAGGCAGCCTTGCAAAAAAGGTAATCTATCCGGTGGCAGTGGTAAAGAACACCGCTCATGAGGAGCAGGCTAAGAATTTTGTAGAGTTCTTAAAGACAGATGAAGCAATGAAAGTATTTGAGGCATACGGATTTACCAAGGGTGAATGAGCGGATTTGATGAATCTGATAAGCTTCCTGCCCGGCCGGCTCCCATGAAAAGGGCGGCCGGGCAGGTATGAGAATGGGAAAGAGGGTACGTATATGGATTGGTCACCCATACTGATTTCAATGAAGACAGCCGGTCTGTCTATTTTCATAACATTTTTCCTCGGGATTTTTGCTGCCTGGGCAGTGGTGAGCATGAAGAATGAGGCTTGGAGGCTGTTCTGGGACGGAGTGCTGACTCTTCCCCTGGTGCTGCCTCCAACTGTGGCCGGTTTCTTCCTGCTCTATATTTTTGGGGTCAAACGGCCCATCGGACAGTTTTTCATAGAATATTTCAGTATTAAGATCGCATTTTCCTGGGCGGCGACCGTGATCGCAGCGGTTGTCATGTCCTTTCCGCTTATGTACCGCTCAGCCAGAGGCGCCTTTGAACAGGTGGACCAAAACCTGGTGGCCGCGGCCAGAACCCTGGGGATGAGTGAGTGGAGTATTTTCTGGAAGGTACTGATCGCCAACGCAGTGCCCGGAGTGGTCAGCGGCGGCGTGCTGGCATTTGCAAGAGGTCTGGGTGAATTCGGTGCAACAGCTATGATCGCGGGCAATATTGCAGGTAAGACAAGGACCCTGCCAATGGCGGTTTATTCAGAGGTGGCGGCGGGCAACATGGACGCGGCTTACAGATATGTGGCAATTATCGTGGTAATTGCATTTATCTCAGTCATACTGATGAACTGGGCGGCTCTCAGGACCGGGAGCAGGAGGGTATAAGACATGATCGTGAGTTCAGAACATAATCTCCGATTGGGAGTGAATATAAAGAAGAAGCTGAAAGAGTTCAGCCTGGATATGGAATTTGAGGCCGGTAAGGGATGCCTGGGAATCCTGGGGCCATCGGGATGCGGCAAGAGTATGACATTAAAGTCCATTGCAGGAATTGTCAGGCCGGACTCAGGCCGGATCGCCATCCAGTATGCCCAGGGCGAGGCTGCCGGGGGAAGAGTGCTCTATGATTCGTCACTGAAGGTAAACCAAAAGCCACAGGTACGGCGTGTGGGTTATCTGTTTCAGAATTATGCCCTGTTTCCCAATATGACAGTGGAGCAGAACATTGCAACAGGGCTGAATGCAACAGGCGGCAGGCTGTCGGAAGCCAGAAAACGTCAGCCCCTTACGGTCTCGGAAAAAGGAGATAAAGTCAGGGAGATGATCAGCCGGTTTCGTCTGGAGGGACTGGAGAGGCGGTACCCGTCCCAGCTGTCCGGCGGACAGCAGCAGCGCGTGGCGCTGGCCAGGATTCTTGCCTATGAACCGGAGGTGCTGTTGCTGGACGAGCCGTTTTCCGCCATGGACACATATCTGAGGGAAGGGCTCAGGCTTGAGCTGGCCAAGGTGATCCGCGATTATGATGGTGTGACCGTGATGGTGACCCATGACAGGGACGAGGCCTACCAGCTTTGCGACAACCTGCTGCTGCTGGATCGGGGGCGGGTTCTGTCAGGGGGGCGTACCAGGGATATTTTCCAGGAGCCGGTCACATGTCAGGCAGCCAGGCTCACGGGCTGTAAGAACATTTCCAAAATTGAACGCCTGGGCGATCGGCGCATCAAGGCCCTGGACTGGGGAGGACTGGAGTTGGTGACCGATAGAAAGGTGGATGACACGATCACGGCAGTGGGCATCAGGGCCCATGATTTTGAACCCCTCTCAGACGGGGAGGCGGACACATGGAGACAGGCTGAGAACGGAAATCTGATACAGGTGGGAACACCAAGTATTACCGAGATGCCCTTTGAATGGTATATCACCCTGGACAACGGTCTGTGGTGGAAAAAGGAAAAGGATATCCACACCCATAACACGGCAGGTCTGGTTCCGGCCTGGCTTCGGGTGGAACCATCGGCATTGCTTTTGCTCACGGGAAATCTGGAGTAAAGGGTATTATTACTCACCACCTAAAGCGGTGGGAGTCTCAATCGGAGGGAAAGATGAAGACAGGAGCAGTGGTAGTTGCAGCAGGGCACAAAAGCTCGGTGAGCACCTTTTCACCCATGCTTCCCGTTGGGGACAGCACGGTGATCCGGAGAATCATTATTACGTTAAAGCGCTCAGGGGTGGACCCGGTGGTGGTGGTGACCGGGGAAAATGGGGATGAGGTGGAAAAGCATATTGCGGGCCTGCGGGTCATCTGCCTGCGCAACAAGGAATATGAGCATACACAGATGTATAACAGCATCTGCATGGGTTTAAACTACATTGAGGATCTATGTGACCGGGTATTTATCCTTCCGGCAAAATTCCCCCTGTTTCTGCCCCAAACTATAAAGCGTATGCTGGAATCAGATGCCACGGTGGTCTGCCCTGTGTTTGAAGGAAGGCGCGGCCATCCGGTGCTGGTATCCAGTAATATCATAGGGAAACTTTTAAGCTATAAAGGAGACAGGGGACTAAGAGGGGCGGTCAGGCAGGTGGACGTGGACAACTGTGCGGAGGAGATCGCAGTGGAAGACCAGGGGATCATCTTTTCCGTGGAAACGGATGAGGACTGTTCCCGGGGGGATCTGAAGAACGAACAGCTGGATATTTATCCCCAGATCCAGCTGACACTGGAAAGGGACGAGGGATTTTTCGGCCCGTCCGTGGCCCAGTTTCTGTCTCTGATCGACCATACAGGTTCCATGCAGACTGCCTGCAGGCAGATGCATATGTCTTATACCAAGGGTTGGAAGATCCTTAAGGCAGCGGAGCGGGAACTGGGATACCCTCTATTGATCACCCAGTCCGGTGGTGCGGAGGGAGGATCTTCCCAGCTTACGCCCAAGGCAAAGGATTTTCTGGACCGGTTCCTGAAAATGGAGAAGGAATTAATGGAGGATGCACAAAGGCTGTATCAAAAATATTTTTATGTGGAGGATGAGGCAGGGAAATGAAAGCATTATTTGAAGAACTATCAAATGTACTGGCAAAAGGGGAGGAGGCTGTGCTGGTTACCATTATTGCCAGCTCAGGTTCCACGCCAAGAGGCGCAGGTTCCAGGATGCTGGTTAAAAAAGACGGCACCATTAAAGGTACCGTGGGCGGCGGCGCCGTGGAGTACCAGGCTATCCTCACTGCCGTGGAAGCCATAAAACATAAATCATCCCACACAAAGGGATTCACCCTGACCAGGAACCAGGTGGCTGACATCGGCATGGTGTGCGGGGGAAATGTGGTGGTCTATTTCCAGTATATCAGTCCGGATAACAAGGAATTCGCAGGCTTTTGCGCGGATGTGCGAACGGCCCTTTCCAGGGATGAGGACAGCTGGCTGCTGCTGGATATCACGGATGAGACCTGCTGGCAAATGGGACTTTACAGCGAGAGTACAGGCCTTCTTGGCATGAATATGCCGGAACGTTTTACGGATTTGGATCTGTTTGGATGCAGCACACTTCAAAGGGAAGCAGAAGGACGCCGCTATTATGTGGAGCCCCTGGTGCAGGCCGGCACAGTCTATGTGTTTGGCGGGGGACATGTGGCCCAGGAATTGGTTCCCGTGCTTACCCATGTGGGGTTCAGGTGCGTGGTTATGGATGACCGGGAGGAATTTGCCAATCCCCAGGTATTTCCAACAGCGGCGGACACCATTGTGGGGGATCTGGAGAGAATTGGGGACTATATTAAGATCAGGCCCTGCGATTATATATGCGTAATGACCAGGGGGCACCAGTTTGACTACTATGTCCAAAAACAGGCAATGACCTTTAAGCCTTGCTATATCGGAATCATGGGAAGCAGGAACAAGATACGTGTGGTCACCGACAAACTTCTGGGAGACGGTTTTTCCAGGGAAGAGATCGAAGGCTGCCACATGCCCATTGGAACGGAGATCCACGCAGAGACACCGGCGGAGATCGCCATCAGCATTGCCGGGGAACTGATCAGTGTGAGGGCTGCGGGAATGGGTTTAAAAAGTAAAATAGATGGTCAGAAATAAAGGAAAAGCAGAACAGGGAATTTGACAGTGAGATAGGAAAAACAGCCAGGAATACAGGGATGATCCGTGTGCTCCGGGCTGTTTTTGTGCGTTTATGGCTTTCCTTAAATTGTATTTTATGATAAGATTATTTGAGCAATAAAAGGAAAATGACGGGATCCGGAAGGAGTGCCTGTGAAGGCATGTCAGGTGTGTGCGTATGTATGTTTATTCTTATAAAAGAAAAGAATGGGGTTGTCCGGCCGGCTTGTGGGACGGATTGGGACTGGAGGAGCAGATGGGAAAAAAGGGGACTTTGCCCTATGTGATGGCGGTTACCGGCGCGGGGGGAAAGACCTCCTTCATACGCCGCCTGGCGTGGGAGGGAGCATCACTGGGCCGCCGGGTCCTGGTGACCACCACCACCCACATGGCCAGGCCGGAGCATCTGGGAGTGTTTACACAGCAGGTCAGGGATGTGAAGTCCATGCTGGACCGGGAATCCGTGGCCGTGGCAGGGCGGTTGACAGGGGAAGGAAAGATCTCATCCCTGGAACCTGACTTTTATGAGTCCATCTGCCCTGAGGCAGACCTGGTCCTGGTGGAGGCGGACGGATCCAAACGCCTTCCCCTGAAGGTGCCCAGGCCGGGAGAACCGGTGATACCCGGGAATACGGATATGATCCTGTGCGTCAGCGGCCTGACAGCCCTGGGATTCCCTGCCGCTGACAAGTGCTGCCGTCTGGACTTCGCCCTGGAAATCATGGAGGAACATGGGCGCAGGGATTACATGGACGGGGGACAGTGGATCATAGGGCCGGAGGATTTGGGATGTCTGATGCTCCATGGGTACCTGAATCCCCTGCGGTCCAGATATATGGGTATTCCGGTCATTCCTGTGTTTAACCAGGCCGATACCCTAAAACTGGCAGAGGTGTCACTCAGGCTGCTCAGGGAAATGAACGAGGACTTGGGGATCGCGTTGGGGGGACTCCACCAGGATGTCTCGGCATCCCTTTTTTAAGATGTATGATATTCCGGACATACACAAAGGGTTATGAAAATCTATGTGCGGGGGGATCTATATGAATCTTTCATTTGTTTTTATGGCTTCCGGTTTTGGAAAACGGTTTGGGGCCAATAAGCTGTATGTACCCCTGGAGGGAAAGCCGCTGTACCGCCATGGCCTGGAATGCCTGATGGAAACGGCCGTAAGGCTTAGGCAGGAGGACGGGCACCAGGTCCGCCTGGTGGTGGTGAGCCAGTACCGGAAGATCCTTGAGGACGGGGAGCGCCTTGGACTTGAGACCGTGTACAATGGCGCCAGTGATGAGGGGATTACGGCATCCCTGCGGCTGGGGACAGAGGCGGGGGGAGAGGACGGGGATATATTCCTCTTCTTTGTGGCTGACCAGCCCTATATGAAAAGCGCTACTTTGACGGAATTTGTCCGTGGCTTTATAAAAAGCGGTTTTGGCATGGGATGTGTGTGCAGTATGGGAAAGAGAGGAAATCCTGCAGCATTTTCCCGGTTGTACAGGGAGGAACTGCTGTCGCTCCGGGGAGATAAGGGCGGCAGCGTGATCATGAAGAAACATCCCATGGACGTGTGGTCCATGGAGGTTTCCGAGAATGAATTAAAGGATATTGATGTGCAGGCAGATCTGGACCGGGAACAGGAGCAGCCGGGGAAAATGCAGGCAGGAAAGCGGTGGAACAATGAGTGATGTGATAGAAGAAGGCCAAAAACCACAGGCTGCAAAAAAGGAAAATGATTTTTCAAAGGGAAGTGTGATCAGCAATATCCTGAAGCTGGCCCTTCCCATGACATTGGCCCAGCTGATCAATGTGCTGTACAATATCGTGGACCGGGTCTACATTGGCATGATCCCTGAGAACGCCACCCTGTCCCTTACAGGGCTGGGCCTTTGCCTTCCGATCATCTCCATGGTCATTGCCTTTGCAAACCTGTTCGGTATGGGCGGCGCGCCCCTGTGCTCCATTGAGAGGGGAAGGGGCAATAAAAAGGAGGCAGAGGCCATTATGGGTAATGCCTTTGTGATGATGGTGGCAGTGGGTATCCTTCTCACCATACTGGGATTGATATTCAAACGCCCCATGCTGTACCTGTTTGGCGCCAGCGATGCAACCATCAGCTATGCGGATTCCTACATAACCATCTATCTTCTGGGCAATATCTTTGTCATGACCGGTCTGGGGATGAACAGCTTTATCAATTCCCAGGGATTCGGGACCGTGGGGATGATGACCGTACTGTTAGGAGCCATTACCAATATCATTCTGGATCCCATCTTTATCTTTGTATTCCACATGGGAGTCAGGGGAGCTGCCCTGGCAACCATTTTGTCCCAATGCCTATCCGCCATATGGATCCTCACCTTCCTCACGGGAAAGAGGGCCATTCTGAAACTGAGACCTTCCGCCATGAAGCTGGAGGGCGGACGTATTCTGCGTATCGTGGGGCTGGGAATGTCGGGATTTACCATGGCCATCACCAACAGTTCGGTCCAGGTCATGTACAATGCCATGCTCCAGCGGTTTGGCGGGGATCTGTACGTGGGGATCATGACCGTGATCAACTCAGTGCGGGAGGTGATCTCCATGCCTGTCAATGGTATGACCAACAGTTCCCAGCCTGTGATGGGCTTTAATTACGGGGCAGGGGAGTATGGACGGGTCAGGAAATCCATTGTGTTCGTTTCCGTGGCCTGTATCATATATACGGTGATCATGTGGCTGTTTGTCCATGAGTGCCCTGAATTTTTTATCCGTATTTTTAACAGGGAAGGGGAACTGGTGGAGGCCGGTATCCCGGCCATGCGCGTATACTTTTTTGGATTTTTTATGATGTCCCTTCAGTTCTCGGGACAGGCCGTGTTTGTAGGACTGGGGAAATCTAAAAAGGCTGTGTTTTTTTCCATTTTCCGTAAGGTGATTATTGTGATACCATTGATCCTGATGCTGCCCACTGTATTTGGTCTGGGAACAACGGGTATACTGATGGCAGAGCCTATATCCAACTTTATCGGAGGCGTTGCCTGTTTTGGCACCATGCTTTTCACCGTATGGCCGGAGTTAAAACAAAACAAGGAGAAGACAGACCAATGAGAAATGGAATGCTGAGGACCGCTGCTGCTTTGGGGGCTGCTGCCTTTCTGTTTGCCACAGGATTTGCCAGGGCCGAGGACCATGCATCGGGGAAAGCGGGATATCTAAAGTCAGCCACTTATTATTCCGATGACTGGATCATCAATTTCTGGAACAGTGAGAGCATCCACATGGAGGAGGAACTGGCCCGGATTGCGGCTGACGGTTTTAACAATATCATACTGGTAGTGCCCTGGAGGGAGTTTCAGCCGGAAACCGCACCCTGTACCTATAATGATTATGCATGGGACAAGCTGGACCGGGTCATGGAGACTGCTGCAGACCAGGATCTGAGCGTTATGCTGCGGGTGGGTTATACCTGGGATTATTATGGCAGCGACAATGTGCTGAACCGCTACAGGGGACTAATGTATGACAAGAACATGCGGTCTGCCTGGCTGGAATATGTGGGACGCCTTTACGAGCGGGCCGTGGCCCATGAAAATTTTTGCGGTGGCTTTCTCACCTGGGAGGATTTCTGGAATTTTACCGACAGCAGCGCATCCCTGGGAAAGGGAAGCAGCGGTAAGAAAATGGCCCGTCAGTGCGGTTATTCGGACTATGCGGAGCAAAACTACACCTTGGAAGAGCTGGAGGAAATGTATGACCACTCCCTGGAATCCTATGACGACCTGTATTTTCCTGAAAAGGATTCCTATGCAAGAAAGGTGTTTTATGAGTTTTACGACCAGTTTTTAAATGACCTTCTGGCTGAGAGCCAGACCGTATTCCCCGGCCTTTCCATGGAGGTAAGGCTGGATGTGGACCCGGTGGACCACTGGGACGGGAGTCAGGAGGGATTTATGCATTCCTCCACCTTTCCTTCCGGGGATGCGGCGTACACAAGCACCATGTACAGCCTGCCCATGGGATTTATCAATGAACATGAGCGGGTTACTGCAGAGGAAGCCCTGGATAAGATTCCTGTATTCCTGAACCGGCTTCATGTGTATAGCGGAGGAAAGCCCATCTATGTGGACCAGTTCCTGTTCACGGATAACACCGTGGGCTTTGAGCACAATGCCCAGCTGCGTGACGACCAGAAGGCCCTGTACCTGGAAGGCGTGGTGCCTGTTTTAAAAAATATGACCATGGGTTATGGGATATGGACCTATCGGGATTACGGGGACAACAAACTTTATAATGCCCAGTTTGGCCTGGGACAGGAGGGCTGGCGGTTTTTCGGAGACAGTTCCGTGGCGGAACGGGACGGAAACAAGATGGCTATGCTCAAGGACGGATCAGGAATCCAGCAGAATATCGGCAACCGTATGACGGGAAACACGGGAGATGATACCCATGTGCGTTTTAAGGTAGAAGGAGACAGGAAATGTAAACTGACCATCCGCGCAGGAACCCAGACCAGGACCGTGGAGGTTGGAAAAAACAGGATCGTGGATATTAATTTTACCAACTGCCATGCGGCCGATTTCTCTATTGAGGCAAAAGGCGGAACGGTTTATGTAGATGATATCCAGGTGTTTACCTTTGTGACCCAGGGCGAGCTTTACGCCATGGACGGCACGGAGGGAAGCTGCATTGAAGCCCTTCGCTCCATGAATCAAAATTATAACTTAGTACATACTATCCCTGTGCGTTAAGCACCTGTGCCTGTTTTTCAGGCAAAGGTTCCTTTAAATTTTTAAACGGTGAAAAGGAGAATGGGATTATGACTAAGCTGGAATGTAGTGTAAAGAACTGTGTGCACAATGCGGACAACTGCTGCTGTAAAGCTGCCATTGCCGTGGACGGAAACAAGGCTAAATCATCCGAACAGACATGCTGTGCAAGCTTTGACGAAAACAAGGGCGCCAGGTTTACCAACCTGTTCAAGACTCCTGAGACAAGGCTTGAGATCGCATGTGATGCTGTTAAATGTGTCTACAATGAGGAGCACCGCTGTTCTGCTGAGCGCATTGACATCAGCGGGGATGGGGCCTGTGATTGTGCAGAGACAAAGTGCAATACATTTAAGGCAAGATAGGGATGCAGGGGATGCCGTGGCTCAGGGGTATCCCCTGTTTCCATGTGGGACGGGCGGAGGGGAAGGAAAAGGACAAGGAAAAGGACAAGGGGAGATAAGGGATTATGACATTACAGCAGATGAAGTGTTTTGTTGCGGTGGCTGACTCTGGCTCGATCAGTGAGGCGGCCAAGCGCTTGTTTGCAGCACAGTCCAGCGTATGGGGAGCGGTGCAGGCAGTGGAGTCCCATTACGGGATCACTGCATTTTTAAGGTCACCCAAAGGCGTTACCCTCACAGGCGAGGGTAAGGAGCTTCTCATTGAGTTTAAGGGGATCTTAAACCGCCTGTACTATCTGGATGAGCGGTATGAGGGCAGGAAGGAAAATAACCACGGGCTCTATGTATCCGCCCAGCACCATATCTGCGGGATGGATTCCTTTGTGTCCATCCTTAAGTCAGTGGAGGCAGAGGAATATCACGTTGGTTTTCGGGAGAGTAAGACATCTGAGGTGTTTGAGCAGGTGGAGAAGGGGCTGGCAGACCTGGGGATCATTTTCCTGGCAGAGCAGAGCAAAGGCCAAATGATGCAGGAACTACGCGGCCGCTGCAGCGCTATACACGGCTGTGTGCGGGGCCTGGCGGACAAGGTAAGTCTTTATAGGCGGGAGTATCAGTAAAAACGATGGGTTTCCATCGTTTTTTTCTGTCTACAGCACATTGCAGGCTTGTGATATGATGGATTTATCGTAACAGTTTTTGCACCCGGTTTCACACCGGATGTCCTGAACCGTTACAATTTATCTTGAATTAAGAAGAAACTTGGGGGAATCCTGGGGCCGGATGCCATCAGGCTGTTTAATCAGGGAGAGTCCAAACTGGGAGGCAGCCTGGTGCTGGCGGCACTGGCACCCTTTATGGCCAAGATGGGAGTTTCCGCAGGAGCCAACCTGGCAAAGCTGGCAGCCATTGGCCCGGCGCTGATCCTTCAGGAGTTCGGCAACCTGGGGACCATTTTCATTTCCCTGCCAATTGCCTCCCTCCTTTAATCCGGTGGTCATGCCCTGCCCCACCCTTTTGAAAATGGCGACCTTGGGCGGAGCCTGCGCCCTGGGAAAGAAAGATGTCCTGGGAACCGTGGAGGAAGGAAAAAAAGCGGATGTGATCCTTTTGAATATTGACCAGCCCCACCTGACCCCGACACAGAACCTTATTAACACCATTGTGGAGGCGGCCAATGGACATGATGTGACGGACTCCATTATCAATGGAAGGATCGTCATGAAAAACAGGGAGGTCCTCACCCTGGACGAGGAGAGGATACGGCATGAGGCTCAGATCCATATGGAGGAGATCGTGAAACGGGCGTATTAAGCCCGTTTCTTCTGTGTATGCTTTAAGGTGTATGCTTTAGTAAATGTAATTTCAAAAAAACAGTTGACAAATCTCCTCAAATATAGTAATGTAATATAAGTTGTGAGAACGACTGACAGGAAAGCAGGTATCCGCCTCACCCTGGCACGAGTAAGTGACCTGGGTTCATAGATGGAATGATGTGCTGTGGCATTTCCCTTGTGGGAGATGGAGCAGCAGATGATTTTATGTGTGTTAGAGTGGATGGTTTGACTGTCCGCTTTATTTTTTGCCCTGGGGAGCGAAGCCGGGGTGTGCTGATTCCTAAACATTATGAATTATTATGGAGGTGTACGACTATTAGCGATTTAATGATTAACGAACAAATCAGGGATAAAGAAGTACGACTGATTGGTGAAGACGGAGAGCAGTTAGGCATTTTGCCTTTGAAGGATGCGATGAAGATGGCTCAGGAAGCAGAACTGGACCTGGTTAAGATCGCACCTACCGCGAAGCCGCCGGTATGTAAGATTATCGACTACGGGAAATACCGTTATGAACTGGCACGCAAAGAAAAAGAAGCCAAGAAAAAACAGAAGGTAATCGAAATAAAGGAAGTTCGTTTGTCCCCCAACATTGATACCAATGACCTGAATACCAAAGTAGGGGCTGCCAGAAAGTTTCTGGAAAAGGGCGACAAAGTGAAGGTAACCCTTCGTTTCCGTGGCCGTGAGATGGCCCATATGTTCAAGTCCAAGTATATTTTGGATGATTTCGCTGAGAGTCTTAAAGATATTGCAGTGGTCGATAAGCCCTCCAAAGTAGAAGGAAGAAGCATGGTAATGTTTTTAACTGCAAAACGTTAAAATAGAAAGTTTTAAGGAGGAAATTAAAATGCCAAAGTTAAAAACCAGCAGAGCAGCAGCAAAACGCTTTAAAAAGACAGGAACCGGTAAGTTAGTCCGCAATAAAGCTTACAAGTCTCACATCTTAACTAAGAAGTCCACTAAGAGAAAGAGAAATCTTAGAAAAGATATCGTTACCGATGCTACCAACTCAAAGGTAATGAAGAAGATTTTACCATATCTGTAAGTTGAATTGTAGAAGGAGGAAATACCGATGGCAAGAGTTAAAGGCGGTTTAAATGCAAAGAAGAAACACAATAGAGTCTTAAAGATGGCAAAGGGCTACAGAGGCGCCCGTTCCAAACAGTATAGAGTAGCAAAGCAGTCCGTTATGCGTGCGCTGACCAGCTCCTACGCAGGCAGAAAAGAGAGAAAGAGACAGTTCAGACAGCTGTGGATTGCCCGTATCAACGCAGCAGCCCGTATCAATGGTCTGTCCTACAGCAAGTTCATGTACGGCTTAAAGCTGGCTGAGGTGGATTTAAACCGTAAGGTTCTGTCCGATATGGCTATCAATGATGCAGAGGGATTTGCAAAGTTAGCTGAACTGGCTAAGTCCAAAATTGCTTAATATATTTATATAACCTCGTAAACATTGGTTTTACGAGGTTTTTTGATGCCTGTTTAATTGAATTTGCAATGGGCTGAATATAGTAAGTCGCCCATCCGGCCAAGGAACAGGGCGGCTTACTTATTTTTTATGTTCAGGATTGCAATGATTAATAAGGCAACGCCTAATATAAGCTGAAACTCCTCATATGTACTCATAAGCAACCATCCTTTCTGTCAAGATTCAGAACGAATGGCCCTCCCTCCCGGCTGCCCGAGTAAGGACATTAATGACTCTCCCGGCGGTTTACATAATAAATACCATAATATACCACATACACTTTCCGGTTTAAAGTCGTACAATGGCTGTATAAGGAGGATATAGGCCATGGAGAAAAAACAAAAGGACAAACCGCCGGAGGAACCTGACGAAGAGGAACTTTTAAGAGAATATGAATGGGCCAAGGAACACATCCCGGATGATGCCGTTCCCAAGCCGGCTCCGGATGAGTTTGAAGTTATTTGGAAAAAGATACAGGAAGAACGGGGAAAGTAACAAAATGGGACCGGCAGTTTCCGCCGGTCCCGATGAAAAAGAATAATGAAAAAGCAATTAAGCTTTATACACTATATAATGTATCAAATGATTATGAATAACAAATGAATATAGGATAAAGATGGTGAAAAGATTGGCGCAAGGTTAATGGGCCGTTGTCAGGGTGGACAGGACGGAATCGATGACAGGCAGATTGTCCGTGTCCGATATGGTGGCGATCACACTGTAGTGGCTGCCAAGGTTGCGTATATACAGGTAGCCGGTTTGGGGATCCTCCTGGGAGGCTGAAAAAAAGCACCGGAGATATTCAAGGTCACCCACTTTAACGGTATCGATCCTCCCCAGGCCGTCCATATCAGTGGAGCCGCCATAGAACATGTTCAGGAAAGCTGTCATCTGGTCCATATCATCCCCGTCTGTGTTGACTGTGTAAAAGACCATGACAGCACAGTTCTTGTTTTTCATGGACAGCATGTCCACCACAGCTTCGGAATCTGAGAAATCAGTCATGAAATCAGAGTCAAAATTAATGAATCCCTGGGGCAGGGTAAGCCGGATATTAGACCAGTCATTGATAAAGACAGAACCTTCCCAGCGGCCGAGAGTCACTTCACCAAGGGTATTCTCCACCATGGCGCCATTGCTGTCAAAGGTGTAAGGCACACCGTCAATGGTCAGGGTGGTGTTGCTTACCATGGCGCCGTTTGGGTCAAGATAGTACCAGATACCGTTTACCTGCCGCCATCCTGTCAGCATGTACCCATTCTGGTCAAAGAGATACCACTTCCCCTGGATCAGTTCCCATGTACCGGCCGGATATGACTTGTCTTCCCGTTCATACCAGTAGCCTGAGCCATTCTGCTGCCATCCGGATGCCAGGGCGGGAAATGACATCATCATTGCCAGGGCAGCTGCTCCCAGACCTGCGAAGATTCGTTTACGGATTTTCATACAACTCCTCCTTTTTACATTTGGTGTTTCTATTATATTACCTGTGGGGGAAAAATACCACATCTATCGGACCGGAGGGAAGTATTCAAGGATTATCATTTTTCTAGGTTCCAGATTCTTCCATAACCTTGCCGGAACAGGGGCTTCTCCATCCCGGCCTTTTTCAGCGCCTCATCATAGCGTCCGGCCAGATAGGGAAGGCGTTTTACGGTCTCTGCCCGGAGCCCTTTTTCATCCAGACAGGTGACAACGCCTGATTCCAGAACAAACCTGCCGTGGATCAGCACGTGTTTTGCCTGTAGATGGTTGTGGAACAGCAGCTGGTTGGCAATGGCAGAATCGGAAACAGGCAGTAAGGATGTTTGGTCAATGATCACAAGATCAGCGTCCATGCCTGTTTGGATGGGACTGCTTTGGGTATCCCTGCGTTCAGATGGCGAGGATGCTTTTCCAAGAACCTGCAGTCCCCGGGTCGTTGCCATGCGGTAAGCATCGGCTGCTCCCGGCCATCTGCGGTAATCAGGGGTCTGTCCCCGCTGGAGGAGGAGAAACAGGCGCAGTATCTCCTGAATGCTGTGATCCGTGCCGCAGTTTACGCCGTCTGATCCCAGAGCGGGCAGGACATGGAAGTCCATCCACTTGTTAAGAGGGAAAACGCCGCTGCCCAGGAAAAGGTTGCTGGCCGGGTTGGAAACTGGTATGGATCCCCGTTGGGCCACAAGGGCTATCTCCTCATCATCCAGCCACACACAGTGGGCAAGGGAGGTTTTTTGGGTGAGCAGGCCGCAGCGGTCCATAAGAAAGACCGGGGAGATCCCGCTTTCCCTGGCAGAAGCCTGCTGCCAGCGGGTCTCTAAAAGATGGCAGTGGATGCCAAGTCCGTGTCTGGCAGCCAGATCAGAGGCCGCATTCAGAAGGGACTCGTCTGCCCGCTGGGGAGAATTGATGCCGGCCATTACCTGGACCGTTCCCTCCGGATGGTGAAACCGCTTTATAAAATCCTCGTAGTATTCCATATATGCAGGGACCGGCAAAAAGGGGGAGGGGGAAGGGACTGCTGAAACAGGCGGTGTCAGACCGCATAAGATCTGGCTGTCTTTTTTGTTATGCATCATGGGTGCCAGAGCAGCCCTGAATCCACTGGACTGATAGACAGCGGCGGCAGCTGCTGCCGTGGACAGATGGGGCAGGTGATCCACACAGGAGGTGACCCCGCTGTGAAGCATTTCGCAGATACCCAGAGAGGTGGAGAGAACCATGTCCTCCTCTGAGAGCAGGCCGCCCAATGCAACCGTGTCTGAGGACCAGATCTCCAGCGGCTCCCCGTATGATGTGCCCCGCAGGAGATTGGTGTAGGAATGGGAGTGGCTGTTTACCATTCCGGGAAGCACATAGTCACCCTTAAGATCCATATAGGTCTCTCCCGGAGCAGGAGTCAGGCGGGTGCCCACTTCTGCGATTTGATGATTGAGAATGCGGATATCACCTCGTTGAAAGGTGATATCCGCATTGTGAAATTGTATTCGTCTGCCATTGGCAAGTATCATATTACGTTCCTCCAAAATCGGGAAGTTCCTATGGGGACAGATCCCGGAGTCAAATCTCTCACAAAGTGTGACGCACATCTGACGGAAAGCAATTTTTTAATGCGCTCTAGTCTTAAAATGGTCGTATAACAGCCTTAAAACATTGTGAAAAATTCACGGAGACTCTCGGACCAGTCGCCCATGCATACAAGATAGTGGTTGCCCACAGGGGTATTCAGGAAATGGCCGGTTCCTGCGTCACAGTGCAGACGTATCTGGCTGCGGCAGAGATTACATTCGTGAAGGCTCTCCTCAATCTGCGCACCGGAGATAAAGCAGCGCTCCAGCAGTCCGGTTGCCTTGAATACAGTTGCCTTGCCGCTGGGAATATCTCCAGCCACGGCCACACCGATCCCTGACTCAAAATGGGTGTCCAGATGGTAGCGCACCGGCATATTTAACGGCAATGTGCAGTGGGCAAATATGATTTCATCCTTGTGTCTGTCCACACGGGAGGGATTGCACTGGAATACGGGCTGCCCTGAGATCTGACCGAGGATTGCCATGGAGATCAGGGAAGGCAGGTCACCCTCGCATCCGCTGTAGATACCTTCCTGATTCAAAAGGGCCAGGCCCAGGCATCCTGTATTTTTTACCGCTGTGAGCAGATCAAAACAGCGTACGGTAAAACCGTCCAGGTCATACCGTTCCACCAGACGTTTGAAAGCGCCATAGATCTCCAGTGCCTGTGTGATCTGATCCTTATCAAAATCCTGCGCCAGAAGGGCACGGCAGGAATCATTGTCCGGATAGGATTTCTTTGCAATCTCTTCCAGAAGTTCAGGCATTCCGATCTCTACAACCTGAATGCCGGTTTTCTCAGCAAGGGCATCATAATCCACATCCGTGGAGATCAGCCAGTCTGAGGGAGCGCCCACCAGGCCCAGCCGCATTCCCTGAAGGGAATGTTTCGCGTTTGCGGCACGCATGACATGTTCAAAGTCAGAAGCCAGTTCCTCCTGCGTGCCGTGGAGAAGCCTTCCCTTTATCTTGTGGTTTGCCAGATAGGTCATCATTTCCATGGATGCGGACAGGGAATTGTCGCTCCCGCTGGTAATGATGATAATAGGTTCCTTTAGATAGGGCAGGGCATTTTTAAAAGCACCCGCCGTACCGCCGGAAGCCACGTAAACGATAGAGACCGGCTCTTTTGTGAGAGCTTCTGCGGGTGCCGATACAAATTGATCACCTGTTTTTTCAGAAAGATACTGGAATAAGGACCTGGCCTTCTCAGCCAGTTCAGGACCTGTTTGAAGCATACTTTGTAGATAAAGATAGTTCGTCATATGTAACCCTCTCTCCATGATGAGAGCCCCCCTGCATGGGGGACTCCAAGTTTCCTTAACGTCTCTTAAAATATCTAACACGGTGGTCGTCCTACCACCAATCTAGCAAAAAAAATCCGCACTGTCAATATACAAAATAAAAAATCCGGCATTTGCTTTTAATCCGGACCTCTCATCCGTGTCTATTCCACGCACCGCCGGATCAGGTTGAATTCCAGTTTCTCGGTGATGAAATAACTGTCAGAATAAAAGATGGGATTTCCCTTGGAGGAATAGTGGATCTGCTGCAGCAAAAGCAGCGCTTTCGGATCTGTCAGGGACAGCTTATCCATCTGGCGTTTGTCGCTGAGCACCGCGTGAATCGAGCAGTTTGCAAAGGAGACCGGTGCATAGCGGTTGATGAATTGGAATAGGGACGGTATGGCATGGGAGGAGAAATCCTCCAGCATTCCATCCACATATGGTATGTAGTCTTCCACAAATACGATGGGAGTGTCATCGGCAGTCCTGACACGCTCAATGTAGAGAATCTTCACAGGGGTATCGCTGCCCAGGCGTTTGGATATCTCAGGGCCGGCCATACGTACATCCACAAACACACTCTGGGTACCGGGCACATAGCCGTGTTCCGAGATGATCTTTGTGGTGCTGTCCAAAGCTGAGATATTGTAACGGATATTTTCGCTGCCGTTATAGCGTGTAACAAACGTGCCGATCCCGTGGCGGGATATGACCAGGCCTTCATTCTCAAGTCCTTTCAATGCTTCCCGGACTGTATTTCTGCTGACCCCTAATTGAGCGGCCAGATCCTGTTCGGAAGGCAGTTTATCCATAAACTCAGATTTACGGATCATATCGGATACCGCTTCTTTAACCTGTGCGGACAGGGTTTTGTTTGTCAGCTTCATGAATTTCATACTCCTTTGAATGATATCGCGGTGATCACCGCATTTTGAGTATAACGTAGAAAAGAATCATTTGTCAAGATAGAGTGCATGAAAGAGATGGAAAAAAATGGGAGTTTATTTGTGAAAAACAACTAAAAGTATCAATAACTTTTAATATAAACCATACAATTGACATAGCAAAATTGCTATGTTATCATAACATTAACACGAGTGGTTGGACGTCCAACGAGATGAAAAAACAGGAGGAGAAAATAGATGGATTTTAGAGCGGTCCGACAGGAAGTGGCAGAATTCTGCCATTATATTTATGAAAAAGGGTATACTCAGGCATCAGGGGGCAACTTAAGCTGCCGTGTGCCGGGAACAGAATTAGTCGCGATCAAGAAGACTGCAGTGAACATGCGGGTCATGACAGACGCAGATGTTCTGATTGTGGACATGGAGGGCAATGTGGTATATGGAGACGGCAAGCCGTCCAAAGAAGCGGGTTTCCATTTAGGTGTTCTCAAACTTCGTCCTGAAATGAACGCCTTTATCCACTGCCATCCAAATTATTCGATCGCGCTGGCCAACAATAATATTGAACTTCCCTTCACATCAGTTACAGCCAGAAAAGTTGTGGGTCATGTGCCGTTTATCGAATCAGCTCCTGCGGGCAGTGAAGATCTGCGCCGGTATGTGATCGATGCATTCCGGGATCATCCGGAAAGCAAGGGGATTCTGATGAAGGAACATGGCGTATGCGCGGTAGGTCCATCTCTGGAAGCGGCCTACAACGTGGTTGATCTGATTGAGCAGACTGCTAAACAGGCTTGCATCCAGGTGCAGGTAGCGGTAAACAGGGACAAATTCAGGGAACTTTTTCAGGTGTGATGTCCCGGGGATAAAACATTAAGAAAGCGGAAGTAAACGAAAGGATCAGATAGGAGAAAACATTGAAAAGATTAGAGCAATTAACACAGGAATGGAAAGGGGAAGGCCTGTTATTGCCTATCTGGGCAGAGGAGGATCACCTGTGTATGGTGGATCAGCTGAAGCTGCCTAAGGAGGCACCGGTGGTGGAGCTGCGGAAGGTAAGCCAGCTTGCCGAAGCGATCAAAGTAATGTCCATCAGAGGTTCAGGGGCAATCGGAATCGCAGGCGTGTATGGAATGCTTCTGGAAGCCATGAATACCAGAGGTGACCGCGGTGCGGTCATACAGTCAGGCTTGGAACTGAAGGCTACAAGGCCGACAGCAGTTAATTTAATGAAGACAGTGGACGGTCTGATCGCCTTTGTGAAGAATTGTCCTGACAGCGGGTTCATGGAACTGTTTGAGGACAGGGCATGTGATATCCTGGAAGAGCAGCTGGCGTTCGAGCGGCAGCTGGGAAAGAACGGTGCAGAGCTGATCGAGGATGGGGATACGATTCTCACCCACTGTCATTCCGGTGCACTGGCCGGTTCCGGATTCGGCGGAAGGGCGCTTTCCGTTATCAGGACCGCATTTTTACAGGGTAAGAAGATCCATGTCTTTACCTGTGAGACAAGGCCGTATCTGCAGGGAGCCAGGATCACTGCCTATGAATTGGAGAAATTCGGGATTCCTCATACGCTGATCACAGATGATATGTCAGGATATCTGATGAAGCTGGGCAGGATACAGAAGGTGGTAGTGGGATCTGACCGGGTGGCTGCCAACGGGGATTTAATTAATAAAATAGGAACTTATATGCACGCTGTGGCTGCCAAAGAAAACGGAGTGCCGTTCTATACGGCCACATCCTCCCACACCATTGACTTTACCTTACAGCATGGTATGGATCTGGAGGTGGAATTCAGGCCGGGAAGCGAAGTGACCCACCTGAACGGCCAGCTGATCACATCAGAAAATACAGAAGCGCTTTACCCTGCATTTGATGTGACTCCCAATGAGATGATCAGCGGCATTATCACAGAGGCCGGCGTTATCCGTGCTCCATACATAGAAAATCTGGCAAAACTAAAGAGATAGACAGGGGCAGAAACAAATGAAAGAATTGAGGAGGAACGATTTATGGGATTAACCGCACCAACCCATCACATTGGAGCTGCGCCGGGAGCATTTGCAAAAACCGTACTCATGCCCGGAGATCCGCTGCGTGCCCAGTATATCGCAGAAAATTATCTGGACAATGTGGTGAAGATCAACGAAATACGCTGTATGTATGCCTATACAGGCACTTATAAGGGAAAACCCGTATCTGTAATGGCCCACGGCATCGGTGCACCCAGCATGGCGGTTCATGCCTATGAGCTGTATCGTCTGTATGATGTGGAAAATATCATACGTGTGGGGACCACGGGCGGGCTGGCCCCGGATCTGAAACTGAAGGATGTCATCATTGCCATGGGCGCCTGCTATGACACTCCTTATATTAACCAGTTCCATCTTTCAGGCACATTTTCAGCCATTCCATCTTATGACCTGTTGCGCAGGGCTGTAGAAAGCGCAGAAAAGCTGGGGGTTGGCTACCGCGTGGGCAATGTACTGTCCACGGATGTGTTCTATCCGGCAGATGACTGCCAGCTTAAGTGGAAGGATATGGGAATCCTAAGTGTGGAGATGGAGACAGCAGCCCTCTACATTGTGGCAGCGGCGGCTGGGAAAAATGCACTGGGCATCCTGACAGTGTCCGACCACATTGTTACCGGAGAAAAGACAACTGCAGAGGAGAGACAGAACAGTTTTACCAACATGATGGAAATTGCATTGGAAATGGTCTAAAAAATATACTTAAGAGTAATAATGGAGGAAAACGAAGATGAAAAAGAGGATTTTAAGCTGTGCGTTGGTACTGTCAATGGGAATCAGCCTTTTGTCAGGATGCGGGATGACAACATCCGCTCCCCAGACAAATGCGCCGGAAACAAAGACAGAGGCCCCAAAGGAGAGTAAGACAGAGGCTGAAAAGGATACCCAGGCACAGTCCCAGGAGGCTGAGGGAGAGAAAAAGGCAGGAAGCGACATTAAGTTTGCCGTTATTTTCGGCACAGGCGGTTTGGGAGACAATGGTTATAATGATGAGGTATACCAGGGATGTGAAATGGCCGTGGAACAATACGGATGCAGCTTTGACTACTGTGAGCCAAAGGATGTTTCGGAATTTGAGACCCAGCTGCGCATGTATGCGGACGCAGCTGAGTATGACGTAATTATCGCTATCAGCACCGAGCAGGCCGATGCACTTCAGATGGTGGCTGAGGACTATCCGGACCAGAAGTTCTGCATGCTGGATACGGTGATCGAGGGATTTGACAATATCAACTGTCTGGCAGCCGCTTACCCGGATCAGCATTTCCTTTCCGGCGTACTGGCAGGACTTGCAACAAAGGATGACAGATTCCCATTAAGCAATCCTGAGAATATTGTTGGTTTCTGTATCGCTATGGACACACCTACCTCCAGAGGACAGGCAGCAGGCTTTATTGCAGGCGCCAAATATGCCAATCCTGACGTGGAAGTACTGACCAATTTTATCGGAGGCTACAGCGATCCGGCAACGGCAAAGGAACTGGCGCTTGTTATGTATGAGAGAGGCGCAGATATTGTCAGCGCCAACGCAGGAAGCTCCACACAGGGTGTTTTCTATGCAGCGGAAGAGACTGACCGTTATGTTATCGGAACTTCCCTGGCCATGGTAGATCCAAAACATAGCCTGAGCACTTCCTGTAAAAAGGTTTGGCTGTTTATCGTAGAAGAGATCGGTATGCTGGCAGACGGAACATGGGCACCCGGCTCCAAGATGGTGGGTATTCCGGAAGGAATCTGCGACTATGATGTAGAGGGACTGGATGTACAGATCCCTGATGATGTTACACAAATTCTGAATGATACCAGACAGCTGATCGCTGACGGCAAGCTGGTTCTTCCTACCGACCTGGATCAGATCGATGACTGGGCAAAGGAGAACCATCTGGAGCAGTAATATCAGCAGAAGGCGGCAGCAGATTCGGAGGTGACAAAAGATGGAACTGATACGGATGGAGAAGATAACAAAGATCTATCCGGGAACAACGGCTCTCAGCGCAGTGGATTTTACGCTTCATGAGCAGGAGATCGTTTCGCTATTGGGAGAGAATGGCGCGGGAAAGACCACGCTGATGAAGATATTGTACGGGATGACACCGCAAAGTTCCGGTGAGATCTTTTACCGGGGAGAGCCCATCCGGTTCCGTAAGCCGGTGGATGCCATTGAAAAAGGGATCTGTATGGTGCACCAGCATTTTATGCTGGTGCCGGCATTCACGGTCACGGAAAACATCATAGCGGGAAGTGAACCCAGCAAGAATAAGTTCCTGGATATGAAAAAGGCAAGGCAGCAGGTAAAGGATTTGATATCCCAGTTCCATTTTAACATCGATCCTGATGTGAAGGTGGAAAAGCTGTCCGTGGGAGAGCAGCAAAGGGTGGAGATCCTTAAGGTGCTCTACCGTAAGGCGGATGTGATCATACTGGACGAGCCTACCGCAGTCCTGACGCCGAGTGAAGTGGATGACTTGTTTGTGATCCTGAAACGGCTGAGAGATGAGGGAAAGAGTATCATTATCATTACACATAAGCTGAAGGAGACAAAGGCGCTGGCGGACAGAGTTGTGGTTCTTAGGGACGGCCGCCTGGTGGTGGATGATGTGAACCCGGCGGACGTGACCACCAAACAGCTGTCGGAGATGATGGTAGGCCGGGAAGTCAATCTTCAGAAGCGGCGCCCGGCAGAGCACATCGGGGAAGTGTGTGTTCATCTGGAACATTTGACTGTAAAGGAAGACGGACAGGAAAAAGTAAAAGACGTGTCCTTTGATATCCGCCACGGTGAGATCCTGGGGATCGCGGGTATTGAGGGAAATGGACAGAGCCTGCTGATCGAGGCCCTGACCGGACTGCGGGAACCGGAATCCATGAAAATGACCCTGAATGGAAAAGAAGTTACGGGCAATTGCCGGGATTTCCTTCAGGACGGCATCGGACATATTCCAGAGGACCGTTTGTCCATGGGATTGGTAAAAGAGATGTCCATTATGGACAACATGATCCTGGGGTATCACCGGGAATCGGACTTTTGCAGGAAGAGTGGCTTGCTGGAGAAAAAATCCATATTCCGGTATGCCCAGAAGCTGAAGGATAAATTCCAGGTCAAGGCACCCAATGTGGAGGCTGCGGTCAGTTCCCTGTCAGGGGGCAACCAGCAGAAGATCATCATTGCCAGGGCATTCAGCAGGGATCCGAAAGCGATCATCATTGCCCATCCAACCCGAGGGGTGGATATAGGGGCAATGGAATATATACACAGCCAGCTGATCGAACTCAGGGACCAGGGGGCAGCTATCCTGCTGATCTCCGCGGATCTGGATGAGGTGAGGACTTTAAGCGACAGGCTCCTTGTGATCTACGAAGGTGAGATCGTATCAGAAAGCATGCCGGGAGAACTGGATGAGGTTGAAATGGGACTTTTGATGACCGGCGGCCATACCATGGTGGAAAAGGAGGTGCAGGCATGAACGAACAAATGAAGAGCGCAAAAAGGACAGCCATGAAAAATTCCTTCATCAACTCCTTTTTTGCTTTAGTATTCTCCCTCCTTTTAGGAATGATATTTATCGGCATCAGCGGATATTCACCGCTGGAAAGCTATAAAGCTATTTTCGGCGTGTCCCTGGGAACGGTCAAGGGATTTGAACTTTCACTGAGCCAGGCCACACCGATCATGTTTACAGGACTTTCCTTTGCCCTGGCTTACCGGGTGCGTATGATCAATACAGGAGCGGAAGGACAGCTCTATGCAGGGGCCATGGCGGCCGCGCTGGTGGGGGCTTATATCACAAACCTGCCGGGCGTTATCCATGTGCCGTTGGCCCTGCTGGCGGCGATCGTGGCAGGAGGAGCAGTGGCATTTTTTGTAGCCCTTGCAAAGATCAAATTCGGAGCCAATGAGATCATCATGACCTTGATGTTAAATGAGATCATCCAGCTGTTTACCAGTTACCTGGCCAACGGGCCTTTAAAACCCCCGGGAAGCGGTGTGGGACAGACGGAGCGTATCGCGGACAGCGCCAAGCTGGTGAAGCTGATTCCCCAGACCCAGCTGACAATCGCTATTTTTGTGGTGATCATTGTAGCCATACTGCTGCAGTTCATGCTGGACCGGACCGTTTTTGGCTATGAGATACAAGTGACGGGCCTGAACCTGAGGGCGGCCAAGGTTGCCGGTATCTCTGTACCCAAAACATACCTGACCACATTTGCTCTGAGCGGAGCAGTGGCAGGCCTTGGGGGAGCGGCCATGGTGCTGGGAGTCAATTACCGGTTTATTGAGGGCTTTTCTTCCGGCTATGGATTTGCGGGCATTTCCGTAGCAGCGCTGGCAGCCTACAGTCCGGTGGGGGTTATCCTTTCGGCATTCCTGATCGGAATCCTGAAGGCGGGTACCATCACACTGAACAGGACCACGTCCATACCGGTGGAGTTCGTGGATGTGATCCAGGTTCTGGTCATCATCTTTGTGGCGGCGCCGGCACTGATCCAGGCTATCTTGAAACAGGTACATAAATTTAAGAAGGAGAAACAGGAATCTTACGGAGGTGAAAGCTGATGCAGTTTAATATAGATTTGGTATATTCCATTTTAGCGTCCACCCTGCGCAGTTCCGTGCCATTGATCCTGGCATCCATGGGAGGCTGTTTTTCCATGCGGGCCGGTGTCAGTGATCTGGGGTTGGAAGGTATGATGCTGGCAGGCTCCTTCTTTGCGGTGTTGGGTTCCTGGATCTCAGGAAATGCGTGGATCGGGCTTTTGACCGGCATCCTGTTCGGCGCTGTTTTTTCCATGCTTCACGCAGTCATGCATATTTCTTACAAGGTAAACGCGTCCATCAGCGGAATGTGCGTAAACCTGCTGGCCAGCGCCGTGACGCCTCTTTTGCTGAACGTTATCTTTGGCATGAGCGGAAAGTCTGTGAGCGTGGCGGCATTCGCAAAGCCAAACTGGGGCATACTCCAGAAGATACCTGTGATTGGCAGGATTTTGGGAGCCCAGAACATACTGTTTTTCCTGACCATACTTCTGGTCATTGTCAGCTGGATCTTCTTATATAAGACGACCCTGGGGCTGCGGATGAGAATGGTCAGTGAAAATCCGCAGGCGGCCAGCACCGTAGGCTTGAATGTCCGTATTTACAAGTATTTCGGAGTGGCCATGAGCGGCGCCTTTGCCGGACTGGGCGGGGCCTATCTGTCCCTGGGACAGATGAACCTGTTTGTGGAAGATATGACTTCAGGAAGAGGATACATTGCCGTGGTTATCAATGCATTCGGAAGGTACAACCCGGTGGGTGCGCTGGGCGGCAGCCTTTTCTTTGGATTTTTTGATTCCCTGCAGACCATTTTCCAGAGCATCCTTCCATCCCAGCTGGTTATGATGACGCCCTATGTATTTACCCTGCTTGTCATTACCTTTGGATTAAAGGGAGGCAAGGCACCGGCAGGTGTGGGCAAGCATGTGGAGACTTGATACGGCACAGATATTGGAACAGATCATATTGAGAACTGAATGGCAATGGAGGAGTACAGACATATGACAAACAACGAGTGGGAAAATGCATCCCGTCCAACGGATAAGGACGGCAAACAATATCATATCCAGTGCGGTAAGGGGGATGTGGCCCGTTACTGCCTGCTGCCCGGTGATCCCAAACGGGTGGGGAAAATTGCCCGGATGTGGGACAGCGGCCACCTTGTGGCAGACTACAGGGAGCATGTGACCTATACGGGAAAGATCGGGGATATGGATATTTCTGCCTGTTCCACAGGGGCAGGCGGCGGTTCAACGGCCAGTGCATTAGAGGATCTGGCGGAAGTCGGCTGTGACACACTGATCCGTGTGGGAACCTGCGGAGCAATCCAGACCTATATCAAACCGGGCGATCTGATCATCTGCACAGGAGCGGTAAGAAAGGAAGGGACCAGCGATGGATATGTGACCAATTCCTATCCGGCCGTGGCTGACCACGAGGTGACCATGGCATTGATCGAGGCGGCGGAGCAGCTGGGGTATACCTACCATGTGGGAATTGGATACACGGCCTCCTCCTTCTTCTGCGGACAGGGGCGTCCGGGGCACAACGGATACAGCCAGAGTTTCATGAAGACATTGCTGCCGGATATGCAGGCGGCCGGAGTACTTAACTTCGAGATGGAGGCAGCGACCGTCCTCACCATCAGCTCCCTTTACAAAATGCGTGCAGGCGCTATTTTTACCGTGGTGGCCAACCGGGTGGAGAATTCCTTCCAGTATGACAACAGCACGGTGGATCATAACCTGGAAGTGGCGAACCTGGCCATGCAGCTTCTATGGGAATGGGATAAAAAGAAAAAGGAAAAGGGAAAAGCGCATATTTCCCTGTCTCTTATTAAATAGTACGTGGTAAAACCCTATCTGCCACGGCAACAGGAAATCCAATAGGCATGGAGACAACATGGCCCTCAGGGGCCGCCGGCTCTCCATGCCTTTTGTGACCATATGGCATGGCGGTGAGGTATGGACATATGGCTCCTAAGAACTGGTTGCATCAACGCCCGATCTGAGGTACAATATCCTGAGTTGTTAAAACGTGAGACCTTGGAACAGCAGGATGCCCAGGGTCTTTTTCAGTCTGCGGAAAGCAGTCCCTATGGGAACAGGCTCTGCCATGATACACATGGTTCTGCAAAAGCAGGAGATAGACCATATCAGGAGGAAGACCGTATGAAAAAAGCTTTGTTTTATGGTATATTGGCATCATTTTTTTTCGCTTTTACCTTTATACTGAACAGGAGCATGAACCTTGCAGGAGGGTACTGGCTGTGGGCAGCCTGTCTGCGCTATCTGTTCACCCTTCCCATGCTGGTTCTGATGCTGGCCAGGGAGAAGGGGGCGATGGCAGAGGTTTGGAGGGAGATATGCCTGCGCCCGTTTGAATGGGTGCTGTGGAGTACGGTGGGATTCGGATTGTTCTACGCGCCGCTGACCTTTGGGTCTGTGTTTGGGGAGTCCTGGCTGGCAGCGGCCACATGGCAGCTGACCATTGTGGCGGGCGTGCTTTTGACCCCTCTTTTTGGAAAGAGGATACCGGTCAGGAACCTGTCCTGGTCCTTGCTGATCCTGGCAGGGATCTTCCTGCTCCAGGTTCCCCATCTGAAACGGGCCGATGGAGGAACCGTGTTCCTCACCCTGGTTCCCATCCTGGTTGCGGCATTTTCCTATCCCCTGGGAAACCGGAAGATGATGGCGTGCTGCCCTCCATCCATGTCAACCATCAAAAGGGTGTTTGGAATGACTCTTTGCAGCATGCCCTTTTGGCTTCTGTTGTCCCTCTGGGCAGCGGTAAGGTCCGGGCTTCCCGGCAGGGGACAGGTGATGCAGTCGCTGTGTGTGGCCCTGTTTTCCGGTGTGATCGCCACCGTGCTGTTCTTTCGGGCAACGGATATGGTAAAGCACAATCCAAGGCAGCTGGCAGTGGTTGAAGCCACGCAGTGCGGGGAAGTGGTATTCACCCTGCTGGGCGGTATCTTCCTGCTGCAGGACGGTGTGCCCGACAAGGCCGGATTGGCCGGCATTGCGGTGATCGTGGCCGGAATGATCGGCAACAGCCTGGCTGCTCAGGAAAAGTAAAATAGGCAGCCATCAACCTCTATATTAAGAAGCCTGTTAAAAAACCGTAATAATTATTATTTTGCAATCAGTGCGGATTTGTGCTACACTAAAAAATAGAGTTACAATTTTAACGAACATCAGGAGTGGTCTAAAACAATGCTGGAAATATCAGGAATATGCAAATCTTATCGCAGGCAAGTCATCCTTGAGGGGGTGGAACTAACGGTAGAACCGGGGGACTGTGTAGGAATTGTGGGATATAACGGCTGTGGAAAGACCACTCTTTTGTCAATTATCTCAGGAGCCTTAAAGGCGGACAAGGGCAGTATTGTATTTAACGGCAGACAGGCGGTGGGACGTCCTCGGGTGTTTGCCGAGGAGGCCGCCTATGTGCCTCAGGAGAATCCTCTGATGGAAGAACTGACGGTCAGGGACAACCTGCTTTTGTGGTACAGGGGAAGCAGGAAGGGAATGGAAGAGGATCTGAAAAACGGAGCCGCCGCCATGCTGGGGGTGGATAAGATGTTAAACCGCACGGCCGGAAAGCTTTCAGGAGGAATGAAAAAGAGGGTCAGTATTGCCTGTGCTTTGTCCAACCATGCGCCTGTGCTGATCATGGATGAGCCGGGGGCTGCCCTGGATCTGGAATGCAAGGAACTGATTAGGAATTACCTTCGGGAGTATATGGCAGGAGGCGGTGCGGTGGTGCTGACTTCCCATGAACTGGCCGAACTGGCTCTGTGCACACAGATGCATGTGTTGAGGCAGGGCCGCTTGACAAAGATTGAAAATGGTCTGTCGGCCAATGAGCTGATCAGCCAGTTTCGATAGAAATACAACAGGACATGCAGAATATGCATGGACCCGATGCAAGGGAGGAGAAAAAGAATGAAATGCACAAAATGCGGAGCGGAGTGCGGGGATGAAGTGAAATTCTGTACCCAGTGCGGCGCTCCATTGGACAGCGAAGGCCAGGAAACAAAGGCAGAGACCGCAGGAGAAACAGCGGCAGAGACTGCAGAGGAAACTTCAGGAGAGACAGAGATTGTAGAAGAAATTGCAGGAGAAACAGTGGCAGAGACCGCAGGAGAAACAGCGGCACAAGGCGCGGGCTCAGAGCAGGCATTGGCCGCAGAAGACCAGCCGCCAGCAGTGGAAGACCAGACTGTACAGCCGGCAGTTACCCAGCCGGTTCAGACATCAGCCGGTGAGCCGGGCCCCAATAAGAAATTCATGAAGATCCTTTTTGCAGTCATTGCCATTGTATTTGTTGCTGCCGCAGCAGCACTGGCATATGTAAAGATGACGGCAAAGGATCCAAAGCAGGTAGTGATTGATGCCTTTGAAAACATTTACAAGGACGGCCAGGTGTTCCCGTCAGAGGAATTGTTCGGCTTTAAGGACTTTGCCGACACGGCACTGAAAGAAGACAGGGAAAGCGGTATGACCCTTAAGATGGACAGTTGTTCGGATCCCAGTGTGAATGCTTTTGCAGGCAGCGGACTGCGCCTGGAGGGCAGGGAAGACAGGACCAACAACCGGAACGCCTTTAACATGGGTGTGATCTACAACGGAATGGATCTTGCCAATTTTGATGCTTACTATGGCGATGATACCCTGATGATGGCGATCCCCGAGCTGAGCAGCAAGGTGTTTACCGTGGATCTGGGAGAAGGACTGGCGGACCGCATTAAGAACTCACCCACCATCGGCCCTATGCTGGCTGACAGCGGCGTGGATGTGGATGGCCTGGCAGGATATTTTACAGACTTGATCGATGAAGCCGAGAAGGCTGAGGAGGAGGGAAAAGCTCCATTTGATATCGAAGCCCTTATGAACCGTTATAAGGAAGGCTGCAAGGCACAGGACAACTTCAAGGCGGCTCTCACCGTTACCAAGGCGGACAAGGGTACCTACACCATGAACGGCGCACAGGTCAGCTGCCAGGGGTATGACGTTGTGATCAGCAAGGATTCCATGATCGAGTTCCTGCGCACATCTTCTGATTTCTTCCTGCAGGATGAGACCCTGAAAGGTGATTACTTAAAGCAGCTGGAAGCCACCGTGAGAATGAGTGAGCTGATGGGCGGCGCTGTAACAGGAGCCGGTTCCGTGTCTGCACAGGAGATGCAGGAGCAGACCTATGATGAGGTCAAGGAAACTGTGGACGAAATGATCACATATCTGGAGAAGTCACTGACAGATGTGCAGATGACAGTTTATGTTGACAAGAGCGGAAACCTTGCCGCAGTGGACGGAAGCACGAACCTGTACGTGGAAGATGAACCAGGCGTGGAAGACGGATACGTGGCAGTTAACTTTAAGTTAGAGCTTCAGGGCGGAGCCTATCTGACGCAGAATCTGACGGGCAGTGTTGTTTTGGAGGATGCCACAGACACAGTGACAGTGGACCTTTTAAAGCAGGGAACCTATGACGGCAAAAAACTGACCTGTGACCTGTCCGTGGATATCGGACTTCCGGAGGATGCCAACTACAATTTCATGTACACAGGAACTTATGATTCTGCAGACGGAAGCTACCATGCAGGTGTGGAAGTGGGCGGCGAAGGTTCCCAGATCCTTAAGATGTCCGCCACAGGCGTGATGGATCAGCTGGAAAAGGGCAAGAATTTCCACATGGATATCGATTCACTGGACATCGCGGCCATGGACAATACCATGAATGTGGTCCTCAGCGGCGAGGTATACAGCAGACCTCTGAGCAGTGAAGTAACGCCTCTGGAGGGTGAGACCCTGGATGTGCTGGCAGCCACGGAGCAGGATTGGAACAATGTGATGATGGAAATGGTATTCGGCGTGATGGGTCTGGCAGGACAGCTGGATGTACCGATGTATTAAGGCGGCTAAGGCAGCTGCGGTAAATACGGCTAAGGCGCTGTAGTTAATACGGACTGAAAAGCCGTGAAATACAAGTAATTGAAAAACGTGCCCGGTTTTTTGACCAAAGGGTCAGGGATCCGGGCGTGACAAAAGGAATGGGGAAATATGTCTGCACGTCTGGTTTATCTTAAACTGGAGTTAAAACGAGCATGTAAAAAGCTTCCCCACATCATTGCAGGGGCAATCGTGCTGTTACTATTGGCGGGTACGGTTGCCTTTTTGGCAAGTAAGATGTTGTATGGGAAGCAGGTATCAGGGAGGATCACCGTAGGGGTGGTGCTTCCTGAGGGAGATGCGGTGGCAAAGAAGGCGGTTGCCATGGTTAGTTCTCTGGAAAGTGTAAAGAGTATCTGTGATTTTGAATATATGGACCGTGAGGAAGGGGTGGCCAGGCTGAGGGCGGGGAAGCTGTTCGGGGTAATGGAGGTGCCGGAGGGATTTGTCCAGGATATTATGAATGGGACCAATACACCGGTGCGCATCATACTGCCGGAAGGGGCAGGGTTGGAGAGCCGGATCTTCAAGGAACTCACAGATGCCGGCTCCAGGACGCTGGGAGCCAGCCAGGCAGGAATCTATGCCGGCGATGAGCTTTGTGTTCTGGAGGGGATGACTGATTCCATTCCCCGCCTGGAGGCGGATCTGAACCGGATCTTTATGGGGTACAGCCTTCCCCGGATGGATTATTTCAGGAATGTAAGGGTCACGGCTACCGGGGATGTGGATACGTACCACTTTTACGGGATCAGCGCGTTTGTGCTGTTCCTTCTCCTGTGCGCCATTCCGGTGTCGGCCTACCTGTCACCTGCCAGCCGGACCATGAGGCAGAAACTGTCCCTTATAGGTGTGGGCAATGCCACGGTCATAGGCGCAAGAATCCTGGGCCTGGGCCTGCTGATGGGGGTAACCGCCCTGCTGGCCCTGGCAGCAGCATGGGGCCTTGGCTGGATCACATGGAGCCTGCCGGGGATCCTGTCTGTTGCAGCCGTATGCGTGGCGGCTTCCTCCATGGTCGTATTCCTGTACCAGGCCGCGGGCAGCCTGATGGGGGGCGTGATGCTCCTGTTTCTGGCGGTTACGGCCATGCATTTTCTTGCAGGCGGGTTCCTTCCCCTTGTATTCCTGCCAGCCTCCTTACGGACAGCGGCAGCCTTCCTGCCCACCTATATTTTTATGGAAGGTGTGAAGATGGCAGTGACTTCGGCTTTCAGTATCGCGGTGTTCTGTAAACTGGCAGCAGTGGCAGCCGTATGCTTTCTGCTCAGCCTTTGGGTGGAGGTGGGAAGAAGATGAAAAAAGTAATGGTATGGTTCCTGCTCTCCTGCAAGCGATATATTAAAAAGCTCTCCTTTCTGCTGATCCTTCTTCTGCTTCCGCTTGTGATCCTGGCAGTTGATAAGGGGCAGGGAGATAAGGGGCAGGAGATTAAGATTGCCATCGCTGTCCAGAACGGCCAGGAGAATGAACTGGGCGCTGAACTGGCGGAAGGTCTAATAAACCGCAGACTGGGCCGGGACGCCGGCATGTTCCGGTTTTATGAATGCCGGGATGAAGAAGCTGTTAAGGACGAGGTGGCTTCCCGCAGGGCGGAGTGCGGGTTTGTGGTATATGAGGATTTTAAGGAAAAACTGGATGCCGGAAACTACAGGCGCAGCATAGGTGTGTATTCAGCTCCTTCCACCGTGTCGGCGTCCCTGTCCACGGAAACGGTATTTGCCGCGCTGATGGAAATCTATGGCAGGCAGCTTTTAATGGATTATGTGGGTGAGGAGTCCCTGTTTGAACAGCTGGGAGCACCGGGAAGCGCGCAGCGGGAACAAGCCGCCGCACAGTCGGGGGAGCTCTATGACAAATGGCTTGCTAACGGAAGTACTTTCCGGTTTGAGTACAGCTTTCTGGATCAGAAAGGCCGTGAGCAAACCTCTTCCGATGCCCTGTCCGGGACCGTATTTCCCGTCAGGGGGCTGGTGGCCGTGTATGTGTTTATAACAGGCCTGTACGGTGCTGTGGTGCTGTGCGGGGACGAAGAAAGGGGATTATACCTTCCGTTGTCCTATGGCTTGAGGACGCCCTGCCGCCTGGCGTCCATGGCAGCCCCTGTGTTCCTGGCGTCCATATCCGGCCTAATGGCTCTGTGGGCCGGCAGGAGCCTGGGAGCGCCTGCAAAGGAGATAATTGTCATGGCAGTTTACTGCGGGGCGGTAACGGCCGTATCCTGGCTTTTAAAGCTGGCCTGCCGCAGGTCCCAGGTACTCTGCTGCATCATCCCCTTTTTTGTCATAGGAAGCCTGTTGTTCTGTCCTGTGTTTATAGATGCAGGTAGGTATCTGGATGTGTTTGACCAGGTGGGAAAAATGTTCCCTCCCTGGTATTACCTGAATATGTTCCGGTGACGGCAGTGAGATGACTAAAGGGTCAATGATAAAAAGAAACAAAGAATCCTGCTCGCAGGATTCTCCGCCTTCGGCGGGGCGCTTCAGCGACATCTTTCCTTCCGCCGCGGTGTGATCCCGCGGAGTGTTTTTAAATTTCCCGTGATACAAAAAATCCCAGACCGTTATGATCTGGGATTCCGCTACTGCAGAAGAAGGGAGTCGAACCCTCAAGGTATTACTACCACACGGACCTGAACCGTGCGCGTCTGCCAATTCCGCCACTTCTGCATTCTGCTGCTGTCGAGTAGTTGTCTCAAGCAACGAAGGTTATTATAAGATAGGTTGGCCTATTTGTCAACTATATTTTTGAAAAAATTTCCTGACATTGCCAAAAGAAAAAAAATTAGAATATTTTTCAAAAACCAGTTGCCAATTGTAAAATTCTATGCTATACTACCATTCGTGTTGCGGGAGTGCTGGAATTGGCAGACAGGCAAGACTAAGGATCTTGTGGGTGTATGCTCGTGTGGGTTCAAGTCCCATCTCCCGCACTAAAAAGCCTAGTGTATACTAGGCTTTTTTGTATTATATCATAATACGGCAAAGGATCGGGATCGTGCCGGATACCAGGCGGATCCATAAAAATACAGGTGTAATTTTAGGATGAAATATGATAAAATAATGCCATGTAAAGGGTCCGGCTTACTGGCCGGAAAAGGAGGATATATGGATTTGAATACAATACTTGTACTTCAGAATGCAGGGGTGGATACAGAAGGGGCCTTAAGACGGTTCAGCGGTAATTCCGGGCTTTATGAGCGCTTTCTTACAAAGTTTTTGTCCGATCCCACGTTTCAGGATGTGACAAACGCCTTTGAGGCAGAGGATACACAGGCTGCCCTGACTTCCACCCATACCTTTAAGGGACTGACAGCCAACCTGGGGCTTACCAGGCTCTACGGCATATCCTCAGAGATGGTGGACTGTATCAGAGGGGATAAGTTTGCGGAAGCGTCCGGGAAGTATGGTGAACTGAAGAAAGCATATGATGAGATCTGTGAGATCCTTTCCAAGGCCTGAGTTTTGTACAAAAGCCTTATTTGAATGTATCAATCGCCTGAATCCACGGATCCAGGCGGATCGCAGAGAGGAAAAGTAAGATGCGCCAGCGGGATACGATACTGATTGTAGATGATATGGAGATAAACCGGGTCATACTGAGCGGCCTGTTTCAGGATGAATACCATCTGTTGGAAGCGGAGAACGGGGAACAGGCCCTTTTGCTGTTAAAGCAGTACCACAGCAATATTGCCATCATGCTTCTGGATGTGGTGATGCCTGTGATGGACGGATATCAGGTAATGAAGGAGATGGGGGCAGGCGGTTTCCTGGATGAGGTGCCGGTGGTGGTGATCACCGCGGACAATTCCCTGGAGGGCGAACTTCGCTCATTTGACCTGGGGGCATCGGACATCATTGTAAAGCCTTTTGAACCCCATGTGGTAAAGCGCCGTGTACATAATATAATTGAACTTTACCTTCACAAGCATAACCTGGAGGATATGGTGGACCACCAAGCCCGCAAGCTGAAGGAATCCAACGACATACTGGTGGATGCCTTGTCTTCCGTCATTGAGTACAGAAGCCTGGAGTCGGGACAGCACATCAAGCGGATACGCCTTCTCACCAGGGTACTTCTGGAGGAGGTGTCAAAGAACTGTCCGGAATACGGTCTGGACCAGCAGAAGATAGAGGTTATTGCATCGGCTTCCGCCCTCCACGATATCGGAAAGATCGCCATAGAGGACAGGATCCTGAATAAACCGGGTCGCCTTACCCCGGAAGAATTTGAGATCATGAAGACCCACACCATAAAGGGCTGCCAGATTCTGGACAGCTTGGGCAGGATGAGTGACAAGGAATATCTGCAATATGCATATAACATCTGTCATTACCATCATGAGAGATGGGATGGAAAGGGATATCCGGAAGGACTTTGCAAGGATGCAATCCCCATCTGCGCCCAGGCGGTGTCCGTGGTGGATGCATATGATGCCCTTACATCCGACCGTGTATATAAGAATGCCATCCCCTATCAGCAGGCAGCCAATATGATCCTTAACGGGGAATGCGGCGCTTTTTCTCCAAAGATGCTGGAATGTTTTAAGACCGTTCAGCCTGCGCTGGCCGGCCTGTGCCGGCAGTATGCGGACGGGAATGTACCCAGGGAGCACTCCCTGTCCCAGGAAGCCTCCCTGATGCCTGTGGCGGAGGGAAGCGTCAGCGCCCTGCAGCTGGAGCAGATGAAGTATCTGGCCATGCTGCGGTATGAAAACACCATGGTGGTGGAGGTGGATTTCTCCACGGGAAGCTACCATATGGTGTATGCCCCTAATCTGCGCATTAAGCGTTCGTTCCAGGGGGAGCGTCTGGAGGACGCGGTGGGACGTTACATTGCCGAGATGGTGGATCCGCAGGACCAGGAATATATGCGGGAGGCATGGGCTATGGGAATGCCCGGTTTTTTCCAGCAGGGAATGCTGAAAAAATCATGGAAGCACCGCGTACGGGACGGGCAGGGATGGTGCTGGTTTGACCTGACCATCCTAAGGATCGATATCGAACACCCGCGCCAGAGAAAGGCCCTGCTTTTGTGGAAAGCACTGGAAGCAGAGGCGGAACATATTTCAGCCGGAAGAACGGGCGGACAGCAGGAAACAGGGGAGGAACTTCAGGATGATGTTCAAATTCTCCACAGCATCCTGAAAGGCATATCCCGTTACCGCAACGACCAGTGGTTTACCATCCTGGAAATTGACGATGGATTCATGGGATATGGAAGGGATGAGATCAACAGCCGGTTCCACGGCCACTATCTGGACATGATCCATCCGGATGACCGGACACGGGTCAAAAAGGAACTGTCGGACCAGCTGAACCATGGAAATGAATTTGAACTGGAGTACCGTGTACAGGATGCGGACGGGGTGAGCAACTGGGTATTAGGCAAGGGATGCCTGATCACGGACCAGGATGGACAGGAGTGCCTTTACAGTGTGATCATTGATATCAACCAGACGAAGCGCGCACAGGAGGAACTGCGCCTTGGACTGGAGCGGTATAAGATCATCATGGAACAGACCAATGATATCTTTTTTGAGTGGGATATTGAGACGGACACGGTCAACTATTCCCCTAACTGGAAAGGGAAGTTTGGCTATGATCCCATCTCCGCCAGGGCTTCGGAGCGGATTCCTAAGATATCCCACCTCCACCCGGAGGACATGGCTCCCTTTGGGGCATTTATCCAGCAGATCCGCTCAGGCAGACGGTACGGGGAACTGGAATTTAAGGTTTCTGATTCCAGGGGGCGTTACCAGTGGTGCAAACTGAGGGCAACCACACAGTTTGACGACCAGGGAAAGCCCTGCAAGGCAATCGGGATCGTAATTGATATCAATGAAGAAAAGATGGCAGCCCAGGAGCTGAAGGCACGCGCGGAGAGGGATACCCTTACCAGGCTGTACAACAAAGCTTCCGCCCGACAGAGGATCGAATATCTGCTGGCTAACCGGGAAAAACCTGAGGGAGCAGCCTTGTTTATCATTGATATCGACAATTTTAAGATGGTCAATGACCAGTATGGCCATATGTTTGGGGATGCGGTGCTGACAAAGATAGCGTCCCAGCTTTCCCGTCTGTTCAGAAGCAGCGATATCGTGTCGCGGATTGGCGGGGATGAGTTCATGGCTCTTCTCCAGGGGGTTTTGGGGGACGAGCAGGTGAAGATGGTGGCAGGGCGTATCCTGGAATGCTTTGACCGGGTATTGGAGGAACTGCCCAGAGAGTGCAGCATTACCAGCAGTATTGGGATCGCTGTCTGCCCAAGGGATGGGGATGATTTCCAGACCCTGTTCCAGCGGGCGGATGTGGCCCTCTACCACGCCAAGGCCTGCGGCAAGAACCAGTACCAGATTTATGACCAGTCCATGGAAAGCAGGGCCTACGGGCAGAATGCGGGGAGACAGACCGCGGCAAACACTACCATTGAGTCGGAAGGGACGGAACTGGTGTTAAGCGATCTTCTTCCAAGGGCGTTTAATATCCTCAGCAAGGCGGAGCAGCTGGACCGGGCGGTTGAGAGTGTACTGGAACTGCTGGGGGAGCGGCTTCAGGTGAGCAGGGCCTACGTGTTTGAAAACTCCGAGGACAACCTGTTTTACAGCAATACCTTTGAGTGGTGCGCAGAAGGCATTGAGCCGCAGAAGGATAAGATGCAGAACATGGCATACTCAGAGTTTGACAGTGATTACAGAGATTATTTTAACGAGAGAGGCATCCTCTACTGTGATGATATAGGAAAGTTTCCACGGGACATCAGGGAACTGATGGAAAGCCAGGGGATCCAGTCCATGCTCCAGTGTGCAATCAAAGACAACGGAGTGTTTAAGGGCTGGGTGGGATTTGACGACTGTACGTCCAAATGCCTGTGGACCATCAACCAGATCGAGGTGCTGTCATTTATCTCCGAGCTTTTGTCCCTGTTTCTTTTAAAGCAGAGGGCCCAGGACAATGTCATGGAATTGGCGGGGGATCTGAGGGCTGTCCTGGATCACCAGAACTCATGGATCTATGTGGTGGACATCGGAACCCGGGAACTGCTGTATATCAATGAAAAGACGCAGCGGATCGCGCCGGAGGCCAAATTGGGCATGAGCTGCCATAAAGCCTTTTTCGGGCGAAAGGAACCGTGCGCCAGATGCCCCATGGAAGATATCCGCCATAAGATAAACTGTACCATGGAAGTATACAATCCTCTTCTCAAGGTATGGTCCCTGGCGGACGCGTCCGTGATCCGCTGGGGAAAGAAGGACGCATGTTTGCTGGCATGCCATGATATTACCCGCTACAAGACAGGTAAGGACGGGCCGGATCAGGAAAAGTAGCAGATAAAGATACAAAAATGCGGGCATAACAGGAAATCCGGAATATCCTGATAATAGAAAACAGGATCAAGGAGTTACCATATGAAACGTTGTGTACCGTTAGAGCCTCAGGCCGAGGCTGTCTGTCAGGCCAGTTCCAAACCACCCCTTATTTTTGAACTGCCCGTGGCCCAGGGGAGGATGGTTCTGGAAGAGGCCCAGGACAGCCCTGTATATAAATATCCGGCCCGGGCAAAAAGGGTGGTGGTCAATACCGGAAGATGGGGTGCGATCCCAGTATATCTGGTGGAGCCGGAAACTGTCTGCACACCCGCCAATGTGATTCTTTACATTCACGGCGCGGGCTGGGTGTTCGGCAGTTATCATACCCATGAAAAGCTGGTAAGGGAGCTGGCTGCCAGAACCGGTTCGCTGCTCATATTCCCGGAGTACAGCCGCTCACCGGAGGTCCGGTATCCAACTGCCATTGAGCAGTGCTACAGTGTGATGTGTATGGTGCCCGAGCTGGTCCGGAACATGGGGTATACTGCAAACCCTGATACATTTACCGTGGCGGGAGACAGCGTGGGCGGCAACATGGCCACCGCCCTGACCCTGATGTCAAAGTTTCGCAGAGGTCCGGCGGTCCAAAAGCAGCTTCTGTATTATCCGGTGACCAATGCCTGCTTTAATACGGGTTCATACTGTGAATTCGCCCAGGGCTACTACCTGTACCGGGCAGGTATGGAGTGGTTCTGGAATCAGTACACCATGTCGCAAAAAGACAGGAATCAGATCACAGCCTCACCTCTGCGGGCAAACCTGGAACAGCTGAGGGGCCTGCCGGATACAATGATCCTTAACGGGGAGGCGGATGTTCTCAGGGATGAAGGGGAGGCATATGCCATAAAGCTGAGGCAAGCGGGAGTGGATGTCACTGCCGTGCGTTTCCAGGCCATTATACACGACTTTGTGATGCTTAATTCCCTGGACCAGACCAAGGCCTGCCGGGCAGCCATGGATGTGTCTACGGAGTGGATCAACAGAAAGAATGTGGAGAAGCAGTGACACAGCCGCAATAAACAGCAGTGATAGGCGGCAGCAGACAGCACAAGGCGGCAGCAGACAGCACAAGGCGGCAGCAGACAGCACAAGGCAGCAGCAGACAGCACAAGACAGCAGAAGTAACAGCAGCAGAAGACGGTACTCTTTGGAAGGGAACGGCTTCTGCTTTGTTTTTGTAGGGAAATCATACGGGATGGAAACTTCTTGAATTTGCCCGGTTTATACTCTATACTATAAATCAAATCAAACGAGGGGCGGGCAGTTTTATGATTAAGATATTTCTTGTGGAAGATGAAGTTGTAATGCGCAACGGGATTAAGAATAACATACCCTGGGAAAAAGAAGGACTGTTATTTGCTGGGGAAGCCAGCGATGGGGAACTGGCCTATCCGCTGATTAAGAAGGTCCAGCCGGACATACTGATCACAGATATCCGCATGCCTTTCATGGACGGCCTGGAGCTTTCCGAGCTTGTGAAAAAGGAATTTCCCAGGATCAAGATCATCATCCTTAGCGGCTACAATGAGTTTGACTATGCAAAGCAGGCCATACATATCGGAGTCACGGATTATCTCCTAAAGCCCATCACTGCATCCAAGCTTTTGGAGGCAGTGAAAAAGGTTGCAGAGGTGATCGAACGGGAGCGGGAAGAGGAGAATATGCTGGAGCGGTACCGCCTGGAGATGGCGGAGAACACGGTGTTGGACAGGCAGCGCCTGTTTAAGGATCTGGTGACCAGCCGCATCAGCTTTAAGGAGGCCCTGGAGCGGGGGGAGCAGCTGGGAATGGAACTGTCCGCCTCATTTTACCAGCTCATGCTTTTTAAGCTGATCCCCTCAGGCCCTTCCAGCGTCTGGTCGGACCGGGTGCTGTCCTGCCAGGAGGCCATTGAGGAGCGCATGGAGGGGAGGCAGCATATCCTGGTGTTCGACCGGGGGGAGGAGGGCTGGGCCTTTATCCTCACCGGGGAATCGGAACAGGAGGTGGAGCGCAGGACCCGGGACTGCGCCGCCGGTCTGGGGGATCTGGTGCGCACCTATAAGGACATACAGTTTTTTGGAAGCATCGGGGGCTGCGTGAACCGGCTGGGAGATCTGCAGCAGTCATACGGACAGGCGGGCCGTGCCTTTGCCAGCCGCTTTTTTTCGGAAATGAACCAGGTGGTGAGTTACAGCGAGATGGAGCAGGTATATTCAGCGGCAGGGGAAGCCATTGACATTCACTCCGTGGATGGGTCCAAGGTGAACCGGAGGACGCTGGAACATTTCCTGAAGCAGGGAACCGTGGAGGAGGCCGTCAGCTTTGTGGAGGAGTATTTCCAGAACATAGGGGAGAAGAACTACCATTCCTTTATGTTCCGCCAGTATATCATTATGGACTGCTACCTCTGTGCCCGGACCTTCCTGGAGGAACTGGGAATGGATATGAAGAACCTGCCCCGTGAGGTTACGGACATGGAGGGAACCCTGAAGGAGAGCCATTCCATGGAAACCTTAAAGGAACGCCTGGTAAGCCTTTTTAAGGAGACAATGTCACTGAGGGACGGACAGACAGCCAGCAAATACAGTCAGGTCCTGGAGGAGGCCATGGCTTTTATCCGTGAGAATTATGCAAAGGAGGAGATCTCTCTGAACACTGTGGCGTCCAGGGTGAATATCAGCCCCAGTTATTTCAGCTCCATATTCAGCCAGGAGATGGGCGTGACCTTTGTGGAGTATCTCACCAGCGTGCGTATGGAGCGCGCTAAGGAGCTGCTTATGTGCTCAAACATGAAGACATCGGAGATCGGCTATGAGGTGGGGTACAAGGATTCCCATTACTTCGGATATCTGTTTAAAAAGACGGTGGGATGCACGCCCAAGGAGTACAGGGCCGGAAGCAGGGAGCGCTCATGAGGGCGCCAGGATGGCTCCGGGAGAAAGAAAAGCGGTTCTTAGACCGCCTTCCCCTGGAAAAAAGACTGAACACCATGACCTTTATCATCATCATCCCCCTGACGGTCCTGGTCATCTATCTCATGGCCACGGTGGTCAAGTTCTGTAATGCCTATAACCAGAGCATTGTGAATATAACAGATGTGAACAATACCATGGCGTATTTCAGGGAGGACATGGATTATACCATGTACCGGATCGCCATCGGCACCATGACCTATCAGGATATCCATGATATGCCCGAGGAGGACAGGCCGTACGGGTGGGAGCAGATCAAGAATCCCCACGAGATGATCAACTCCACCAGAAAAGTGTACAGGCAGCTGCTAAAGCGCACCTCAGATGACGGGAACCGGCGCAGGATCAGCTGGATCATCCACTGCCTGGACCAGCTGGAGGATCGGGTGGATGAGATAGAGGACAACCTTCCCTATGGGGGCTATGACAAGAATATGCAGCTTCTGGAAATGGGCGTGTACATGCTGACCGAGGACATTGCGGAACAGAGTCAGGAGTTTATATACTATGAGACCCTCCATGTGCAGGAGATCCAGCGCCAGCTGGAAAGCCAGGAGCGCACGGCCATGGTGGTGAGCTTAAGCCTTCTGGGGATCATCCTGATCCTGGGCCTGACCCTCAGCCGCAGGATCACAAAGAGCGTCACCGAACCCATCCAAAAATTGTGCAATGAAACGGAGCGTGTGGCCAGGGGAGACTTTACCTCAGGACCCAAGATCGAGTCAGGGGATGAGCTGGCGATCCTCACCGGCAGTTTTGACCATATGAAGGGGGAAATCGGCCGTTTGATCGAGGATATACGGCAGGAGCAGAACCAGCGCAGGGTGATGGAACTGCAGCTGCTCCAGGAGCAGATCAACCCCCATTTCCTGTATAATACTCTGGACACCATTGTGTGGCTGGCCGAGGGCGGGCAGAACCGGGAGGTGGTGGACATGGTAACCTCCCTGTCCGAGTTTTTTAGGACTACCCTAAGCGGGGGGAGGGATTTTATCACCATAAAGGAGGAGATGGGGCATATAGAGAGCTATCTTCAGATCCAGAAGGTACGTTACCAGGATATCATGGATTATGAAGTCTCCCTGGATGAATCCCTCAACGGGTACAGGATGCTCAAACTCACCCTTCAGCCACTTGTGGAGAACGCCCTCTACCACGGCATCAAGAATAAACGGGGAAGGGGACGGATCTGTGTCCGCGGATATGCCAGGGATGACATGGCGGTTTTTGAGATCCGGGATGACGGGGCAGGGATGTCAAAGGAGGAGATGGAAGCAGTGGAACGCAAGCTCAGGGGTGAGGACAGGTCCCATGCCAAAAGCGGTTCTGCCTCCAAAGGCGGTTTTGGGCTTTTTAATGTGGCGGAACGGCTGAGGCTGAATTATGGCAGCCGGTGCAGCCTGGAGTTTCACAGCGTCCAGGGGGAGGGCACCACGGCAGTGGTCACCATCCCGTTGGATATGGAAAATGAGGCAGTTTGAAAAATTCCACCTTTTTTCGTAAAAAAACACCCGAAAGTGTGAATAAACTGTGAAAATTCAAAAAATCGTGTACAAAACAACGGAGAAATTCCGTTGTTTTTGTTATTCACAGCTGGTATCATATAACCATCATCACGGGGTATCAAAAATCATAAAATACATATTCAAGGAGGTTTACGTATTATGAGAAAGAAAACTTTGAGTGTTATGTTAGGTGCAGCAATGGCAGCGTCCCTGCTTTCAGGGTGCGGAGGTTCCAGCAAACCAGCTGATGTTACCACAGCAGCTCCCGCAGCAACCACGGCAGCCCCTGCAGCCGACACCACGGCAGCTCCTGAAGCTGACACAGAAGCACCTGCAGCTGATGCGGCGTCATCTGATGACCTGATCGTGGTTGGTTACGCACAGGTTGGCGCTGAGTCTGACTGGAGAACTGCCAACACAGAGTCCTTTAAGTCCACATTTACGGAAGAAAATGGATATAAACTGATCTTTGATGATGCACAGCAGAAACAGGAGAATCAGATCAAGGCCATCAGAAGCTTCATTCAGCAGGATGTAGACTATATTGTAGTTGCACCCGTGGTTGAGACCGGATGGGAGGCAGTGCTCCAGGAAGCACAGGAAGCAGGAATCCCGGTTATCCTGTCCGACCGTATGATGGATGTGGATGAGAGCTTATATGAGTGCTGGGTAGGAGGCAACTTCATCAAGGAAGGCGAGGACGCAGGCACATGGCTGGCCAAGTACCTGGAGGATCAGGGCAGAGGTGATGAGGAGATCAACATTGTAACCCTTCAGGGAACCATCGGTGCATCTGCACAGGTTGGCCGTACAGAAGGTTTTGCCAATATCCTTGCCGAGCACAGCAACTGGAAGATGTTAGATAAGCAGACCGGTGAATTTACACAGGCTAAGGGTCAGGAAGTGATGGAGTCCTTCTTAAAGTCCTATGACGATATTGATGTAGTAGTGGCTGAGAACGACAACATGGCATTTGGCGCCATCGATGCGATCAAAGCAGCAGGCAAGACCTGCGGACCTGATGGTGACATCATCATCTTCTCCTTTGACGCAGTTAAGGCAGCATTTGACGCAATGATCGCAGGCGACTTAAACGCAGCATTTGAGTGTAACCCACTTCACGGACCACGTGTGGATGAGATCATCAAGAAGCTGGAAAAAGGCGAGACTGTAGAGAAAATCCAGTATGTAGATGAGGCTTACTTCGATACATCCATGGATCTGGAAGCCATCAAGGCTGAGCGCGCTTATTAATAGTCATCAGAGGAAAGGCGGTGGGGAGAGTCGTTGCACGGCTCTCTCCCTTTTTAAGCCCGGAGTGCGGATGACAGGAAGGGAGCCCTGTAAACCTGGGCAAAAAACGGTAGAAAGGCGGAAATCCCATGGAGCAGAACATTGTTTTGGAAATGCGGGGAATCAATAAGAATTTCCCCGGAGTAAAGGCCCTGGAGAACGTGGACTTTACCTTGAGGAAAGGCGAGATCCACGCCCTTATGGGGGAAAATGGCGCCGGAAAGTCAACGCTTATCAAGGTTCTTACCGGCGTGGAGGAGTTTGAGACCGGCACGATCCAAATGGATGGTTCGTCCGGTATGATCATTAACCGGTCTCCCCAGGAAGCACAGGCAAATGGTATCAGTACGGTTTACCAGGAAGTGAACCTGTGCCCCAACCTGTCAGTTGCAGAAAACCTGTACATTGGGCGTGAACCAAAGGTCGGGCCTCTCATTAACTGGAAGACTATGAGAAAGAATGCCCAGACGCTTTTGGAAAGTCTGGATATCCATATTGATGTGTCGGCAGCAGTGGAAAACTATTCCATTGCCATCCAGCAGATGATAGCCATTGCACGTGCAGTGGATATGTCCGCCAAGGTGCTGATCCTGGATGAGCCCACATCATCCCTGGATGACGGCGAGGTGGAAAAGCTGTTTGTGCTGATGCGACAGCTGCGGGATAAGGGGATCGGTATCATCTTTGTAACCCATTTCCTGGAGCAGGTATATGCGGTATGCAACAGGATTACGGTCCTGAGAAACGGGACCCTGGTGGGGGAATACAAGATTGAGGACCTGCCAAGGGTACAGCTTGTGGCAAAGATGATGGGCAAGGACTTTGACGACCTGGCAGCCATTAAGAAGGAAGGCATTTCCACGGTTAAGGAGGAAGTGGTCATCAGCGCAAAGGGATTGGGCCACAAGGGAACCATCAAGCCCTTTAACCTGGACATCCACAAGGGCGAGGTGATCGGGCTTACAGGACTTCTGGGTTCAGGACGTTCCGAGCTGGTGAGGGCGATTTACGGGGCGGATAAGCCGGACAGCGGTGAGCTCTCGGTCAAGGGACGGAAGTTAAAGGCAGGAACCCCCATTGACGCTATGATGCACGGAATGGCCTATCTTCCGGAAAACCGCAAGGAAGAGGGAATCATAGCGGACCTGTCCGTGCGTGAGAACATCATCATTGCCCTCCAGGCAAAAAAAGGCATGTTTAAGCTGATGTCAAGAAAAGAACAGGAAGAATTCACGGACCAGTATATCGATATCCTCCAGATCAAGACAGCTGACAGGGAAACCCCCATTAAACAGCTGTCAGGAGGCAACCAGCAGAAGGTGATCCTGGGCAGATGGCTTCTCACCCAGCCGGATTTCCTGATCCTGGATGAGCCTACCAGAGGTATTGATATCGGTACAAAGACAGAGATACAAAAGCTGGTGCTGAAGCTGGCTGAGGATGGAATGAGCGTGGTGTTCATCTCATCGGAGATAGAGGAAATGCTGCGCACCTGCAGCCGCATGGCGGTCATGCGGGACGGCGAAAAGGTAGGGGAACTGGCGGAGGGCGAGCTGAGCCAGGATTCCATAATGAAAGCAATTGCAGGAGGAGGGGAAGAATGATGGAGAAAGTGAAGAAGGTAACAGGATACAGGCTTTTTCTTCCCCTGTCCTGTCTGCTGATTGTGCTGCTTATTAATCTTGTAACCACCCCCACATTTTTTAAGATATCCATTACCAACGGAGTCCTTTACGGGTACATCATTGACGTGATCAACCGTGCCAGCGAGCTGGTGGTGCTGGCCGTGGGCATGACTCTGGTGGTGTCTGCCTCGGCGGGAACGGATATTTCCGTGGGCGCTGTCATGGCGGTGGCGGCTTCCGTATGTACCCATGTGCTGGCCGGAGGAGAGGTCTCGGTCAATGAATACGCCAATCCATACATACTGGCCGTGCTGGCCGGTCTGGCCGTGGCTGTCCTGTGCGGCTGCTTTAACGGCTTTCTGGTAGCGAAGCTGAAGATACAGCCCATGGTAGCCACCCTGATCCTGTTCACGGCAGGAAGGGGAATCTCACAGCTGGTCACCAACGGACAGATCACCTATATCCGTGTGGACGGATATAAGCTGCTGGGCTCCAATATCCCGGGAATCCCCATTCCCACCCCCATTTTTGTGGCGGTCCTGGTGGTGGTCCTCACCTATGTACTCCTTAAAAAGACGGCCATGGGAATGTACGTGCAGGCCGTGGGCATTAATGAACGGGCTTCCCGCCTGGTGGGTCTTAAGTCCACAAAGATCATCTGGATGGCTTATGCGTTCTGCGGCCTTTGCGCAGGCATAGCCGGACTGGTGGCATCATCACGTATCTACTCCGCGGATGCCAACAACATCGGACTTAACATGGAGCTGGACGCCATCGCCGCCGTGGCCTTGGGAGGAAACTCCCTGGGAGGCGGAAAATTCTCATTGCTGGGCTCTGTTATCGGTGCCTACACCATCCAGGCCCTGACCACCACCCTCTATGCCATGAGCGTGCCTTCGGACCAGATTCCGGTGTACAAGGCGATCGTGGTCATCATCATTGTGGCAGTGCAGTCCGAGGAGCTTAAGAAGTTTAAGAAGCGTTTGACGGCAAAGCATGCGTCTAAGACAGTGGAAGGAGGAGCGGCATAATGAAGAACGGCAACACAAAGAAAAAACTGGACGGCAACTCCTTTTTGCTGGTAGTGACCATTGTATTGTTTTTTGTCATGTATATTGTGGGTATCCTCATGTTTGGCGGCCGCGGGTTTGCCAAGGTGCAGAATTTCCTGAACCTGTTTATCTCCAATGCAGGATTGATCGTGGTGGCAACGGGCATGACCATTGTCATGATCACGGGCGGCATTGACATTTCCGTTGGCTCTGTTGTGGCCATGGTGTGTATGATGCTGGCGTGGATGATGGAAAAGGGGGGGATCGGCGCTGTCCCCGCCATCATCATTGTCCTGCTCACCGGCTGCGTCTTTGGCCTGGTGCAGGGCTTCCTGGTGGCGTATCTGAAGATACAGCCCTTTATCGTCACACTGGCAGGCATGTTCTTTGCAAGGGGCATGACCTCCATCATCAGCCAGGAAATGATCAGCATTAATAATGAGACCTTTAAGTCCATGGCAACCTTTAAGATGTATCTTCCCTTTGGCGGTTATTTGAACAAGAAGGGGATCATGATCTATCCCTATATCTACCCAAGTGTGATCATTGCCCTGGTGATGCTGGTGCTTATCTTTATCCTTTTAAAGTATACCAAATTCGGACGTTCCATCTACGCCATCGGCGGAAATGAGCAGTCTGCCCTGCTTTTAGGTTTGAATGTAAGGAAGATAAAACTCCAGGCCTATGTGCTGGATGGTTTTTTGGCAGGACTTGGAGGACTTCTGTTCTGTATGAATACCTGTTCCGGCTTTGTGGAGCAGGCCAAGGGCTTTGAGATGGACGCCATTGCCTCATCCGTCATCGGCGGCACCCTGCTCACCGGCGGTGTGGGAAATGTGATCGGCAGCCTGTTCGGCGTGCTGATCAAAGGAACCATTGAATCATTTATCACCTTCCAGGGAACCCTGTCCTCCTGGTGGACCAGGATCACCATTGCGGCGCTGCTTTGTTTCTTTATTGTACTGCAGAGCCTGATCGCGGCATTTAAGAGAAAGAATAAGTAGAATTACGCGGCAGCGGATCATGTACAGAGAGTTATGGACACAAGCAAGAATCCCGGTACCGCATCGAAAGGGATGTGATGCAGTACCGGGATTTTGAATACGGAAATAAAGACTGGAATTTACAGGCGGAGAACTCCGATCCCCACAAGCCCGGGGCCGGTATGTACGGCCAGGGATGCGGTGATGGCCTTTTCCATGATCAGTGTCCCATTGGGGATGCCGGTGGTCAGTCTGGGGCGGAGCGCATCAGCGGCGTCCTGTCCCTGGCCGTTAAGCAGAGCGGTGAGACATGGGCCGTTGCCCGCGAATTTCCCTGCTTCTTCCAGAAGCCTGGTAAGGCCCTGCTTTGCGCCCCGTATCTTGGCTGCTGTGTAGTAGACGCCGTCACCGTTGCAGGAGATAATGGGTTTAATGTTCAGCATGCTGCCCACCACGGAGGTGACCAGGCCGATGCGGCCGCCCTTGCGCAGGTAGGTCAGGGTGTCCATGTAATAGAAGACCTTGGAATCCTTTACCTTTCCGGGAAGGATCTCTTTCAGTTCATCAAAGGTCCTTCCCTCCTCCAGCTGCATGGCGGCCCACACAGCCAGTATGCCGGCTCCAAAGGAGATGCTTCTGGTGTCCAGCACAAAAGAGGTCAGGTCCGTGTCCTCCTCCAGGGCACATCCCACCGTATTAAAGGTGCCGCTTAAACCGCTGGAAATGCAGAAGGCCAGCACATGGGTGTAACCTTCTGATTTGATCTCGTCCAGCATCTCCCTCACATCCTGGGGACTGGGGGTGGAGGTGATGGGGATCTCCCTGGGGAAACGCTGGTAAACGGTCTCAGCTGTTATGTCCGTTCCGTCAATATAATCTTTTTCAGGATAAATGATATGAAGGCGCATTACCTTCATGTGATATGTTCGGGCCAGTTCATCGGATACATCGCAGCCTGAGTCAATTAAAATAGCAGTCTTCATCTCATACCTCCATATGTAGTAATCAAAACTATATATTAAAGTATCTCATAATATAACATCTGTGTCAATATAAAATCAAAAAAGGTTTGAGAAATGATTTCAAAGCCATATCTGTCTCTGTTTATCTCCGCACTAAAGTTGTACGTACATATTTTTAGAATTCAAAAAAGTTATCAATACTTGTTGACATCTATATCGGAAAAATGTATAGTAGGAATAAAGAGGATTGATTGGTTAAATAAACGAAATATCCAGGGATATGGGCAGATATTATGATCAAAACCGCAGATGGATGCATGCGTTTTGCGAAAAAGACCTGTGATAGGCTGCCCCGTGCACCGGAACTTGGCTGCATGATTACCGGGTAAGTTGTACGTACATAAAAATGAGGAACAGGGGCTGCTTATGGGATTACAGGAACCAAAATATCGGGTGGTCTATAACTGGATTGTGGAAAGTATGAGCAATGGGAGTCTGAAGCTGGGGGCCAGGCTTCCCTCGGAGAATGAACTCAGCCAGCGGTTTCAGCTGAGCCGCCAGACGATCCGCCATGCCATCGACCTGCTGGAACAGCAGAAACTGGTGACCAGGGTCAGGGGAAGCGGGACCTATGTGGGCGGAGAGGGCAGGCTGGGGCGCCAGGAGCGGTATATGAACATTGCCGTGATCAGCACCTATGTGGACAGCTATGTATTTCCCACCGTACTCAGGGAGATAGAAAGCGTGCTGTCACAGAAGGGATATACGACCCAGATCGCCTTTACAGGCAACCGGACCGGCAGGGAGCAGGAGATACTGAGCAACCTGATCGACAAGGATATGATAGACGGCCTGATCGTGGAGCCGGCCAAAAGCGCTCTGCCTAATCCCAACCTGCGCTGCTACAGGGAACTGATGAATAGGCATATACCGGTTTTGTTCTTTAACTGCACGTATCCGGAGCTGGGCCTGCCCTTTGTGGCAATGGATGATGTGAGTGTGGGCAGAAAGGCTGTGGAGTACCTGGTAAAGGCCGGACATAGGAAGATCGGCGGTATCTTTAAATGCGATGACGGACAGGGGCCTCTGCGCTACAAGGGGTTTATGCAGGGAATGGAGGAGGCTGGTTTAAGGGCCAAGGACAGGAATGTGGTGTGGATCGATTCCGAGGATATGGTGGAGATGGAGTATTGGTCAGACTATCTCTTCCGCCGCATCGGGGACTGTACGGCTGTTGTGTGTTATAATGATGAGGTGGCCTATATTCTGTCCGGCATCTGTGAAAAACGGGGAATCTCCATTCCGGACCAGCTTTCCCTGGTGGGTATTGACAATTCGGAGCTTTCCACCCTGGCGGAGGTGCCAATCACATCCCTGCCCTATCCCATGGAGGAGCTGGGGCGGAAAGCGGCTGAGAATATTGTGAAGATGATCGAGAATCCATGTTTTGACGGGAACTATCGCTTTGACCCGGATGTGATTGGGCGGGATTCCGTAAAGCTTATAAAAGATGATGATGCAAAGCAGTAAAAAAATATTATAATATCCAGGAGGACGATAAAAATGACAGGAGTTAAAAATTATAAGTTTTGGTTCTGCACCGGTTCACAGGATCTGTATGGGGAGGAGTGCCTGGCACATGTGGCGGAGCACTCCAGGATCATTGTGGAAAGCCTGAACCGGTCAGGGATCCTTCCATACGAAGTGGTATGGAAACCAACCCTGATCACCAATGAACTGATCCGCAGGACGTTTAACGAGGCAAATGCTGATGAGGAGTGCGCAGGCGTCATCACATGGATGCACACATTTTCACCGGCCAAGTCCTGGATTCTGGGACTCCAGGAGTTTAGAAAGCCTCTGATGCATTTCCATACCCAGTTTAACCGGGAGATCCCTTATGACACCATTGACATGGATTTTATGAATGAGAACCAGTCCGCACACGGCGACAGGGAATACGGCCATATGGTCACACGCATGGGCATTGAGCGGAAGGTGATCGTGGGACACTGGAGCGATGAGAAGGTGGTCGGCCGAATTGCGGGCTGGATGCGCACTGCGGTGGGGATCATGGAAAGCAGCCATGTGAGGGTGGTGAGATTTGCCGACAACATGAGAAACGTGGCTGTCACAGAGGGAGATAAGGTAGAGGCCCAGGTGAAATTCGGCTGGGAGGTGGATGCCTACCCGGTAAATGAACTGTGCCAGTATGTGAAGGCGGTTCCCAAAGGGGATATCACAGCCCTGGTTGACGAGTATTACAGCAAATATATCATCCTGCTGGAGGGAAGGGATCCTGAGGAATTTAAACGCCATGTGGCGGTGCAGGCGCAGATCGAGGCAGGACTTGAGAGATTCCTTGTTGAAAAGGATTATCATGCCATTGTGACCCATTTCGGCGATCTGGGCGAGCTGCAGCAGCTTCCGGGCCTGGCGATCCAGAGGCTGATGGAAAAGGGCTATGGATTTGGCGGCGAGGGAGACTGGAAGACAGCCGCCATGGTAAGGCTCATGAAGATCATGGCCCAGGGCGTTAAGAACGCAAAGGGCACATCCTTTATGGAGGACTATACATACAATCTGGTGCCGGGCAAGGAGGGGATCCTGGAGGCCCATATGCTGGAGGTCTGCCCGTCCATCGCCGATGGGGAGATCAGCATCAAGGTAAATCCGCTGTCCATGGGCGACAGGGAGGACCCTGCAAGGCTTGTGTTCACGTCCAAGACAGGACATGGCATTGCAACCTCACTTGTGGACCTGGGAACCAGGTTCCGCCTGATCATCAATGATGTGGAATGCAGGAAGACGGAGAAGGCAATGCCTAAGCTTCCCGTGGCAACCGCGTTCTGGACCCCTGAGCCCAGCCTGGCAACAGGTGCGGAGGCATGGATCCTGGCCGGTGGCGCCCATCATACCGCATTCTCCTATGACCTGACGGCAGAGCAGATGGGAGACTGGGCAGAGTCCATGGGCATTGAAGTGGTTTATATTGACAAGGATACCACCATCAGAGGACTGAAGAACGAGATGCGCTGGAATGGGGCGGTCTACAGATAAGGGAGGGGGATTTTATGAGTTTAGATCATAATACAGTCAGGGAATGGATTGAAAAAGGAAACACATCGCTGGGAATCGAACTGGGCTCCACCAGAATCAAGGCAGTGCTCATCGGGGAGGACCACACTCCGATTGCTTCCGGAAGCCATGACTGGGAGAACCGGTATGTGGATCATATCTGGACCTATACCCTGGAGGATATCTGGACCGGCATACAGGACTGCTACGCAGCCATGGCGGCGGATGTGAAGGATAAGTACGGCGTCACTCTTACCACGGTTGGCTCCATTGGATTTTCAGCCATGATGCACGGCTACATGGCATTTAATAAGGAGGGCGATCTGCTGGTTCCCTTCCGTACCTGGAGGAACACCATCACAGGTCCGGCCTCTGAGAAGCTGACCCAGGTCTTCCGTTACAACGTGCCTCAGAGATGGAGCATTGCCCATCTGTACCAGGCCATCCTTAACAAGGAGGAGCATGTAAAGGAGATCGACTACCTCATTACCCTGGAGGGATATGTGCACTGGAAGCTGACAGGGAGGAAGGTCCTGGGAATCGGTGATGTGGCTGGTATGTTCCCGGTGGATATCCATACAAAGGATTTTGACCAGAAGAGGATCGACCAGTTTGACGAACTGGTGGCCGGGGAGCATTTCCCATGGAAATTGCGGGATATACTTCCCAAAGCCCTGGTGGCTGGAGAGGATGCGGGCACACTTACAGAGGAAGGCGCAAAGCTTTTGGATACATCCGGCAGCCTGAAGGCAGGGATTCCCATGTGTCCACCGGAAGGGGATGCGGGAACCGGCATGGCGGCCACCAACAGTGTTGCGGTACGCACCGGCAATGTGTCTGCTGGTACAAGTGTGTTTGCCATGGTGGTTCTGGAAAAAGAATTGGAGCATGTGTACCCGGAGATCGATCTGGTAACCACGCCGGCCGGTGACATGGTGGCAATGGTGCACTGTAATAACTGCACCTCCGACCTCAATGCATGGGTGAACCTGTTTAAGGAATTTTTAGAGACAATGGGCATGAAGGCGGATATGAACGACCTGTTTGGAACGCTTTATAACAAGGCGCTGGAGGGAGATCCGGACTGCGGCGGCCTGCTGGCCTATAACTATTTCTCCGGAGAGCACATCACCCACTTTGAGGAGGGACGCCCCCTGTTTGTGCGCATGCCGGACAGCAGGTTCAGCCTTGCCAACTTTATGAGGGTACACCTTTATACTTCTCTGGGAGCGCTTAAGACAGGTATGGATATCCTGTTAAAGAAGGAACATGTGAAGGTGGATACCCTGCTGGGCCATGGAGGCCTGTTTAAGACAAAGGGTGTGGGCCAGAGGATCCTGGCAGGGGCCATGAACGCGCCTGTATCCGTGATGGAAACGGCCGGTGAAGGCGGAGCATGGGGAATTGCCCTGCTGGCAGCCTTTATGAGGAACAGGAAAGAGGGCCAGAGCCTGGACCGGTATCTGGCGGATCAGGTATTCGGAGGAGATCAGGGCATTTGTGTGGAGCCGGTGAAGGAAGACGTGGAAGGTTTTGAGGCATTTATGGAGAGGTACGCACAGGGGCTTGCCATTGAACGGGCGGCTGTGGATCATATGAGATAGACGGAATAACAGGCAAAAGGCCGATGGAGGAACAGAGATGTTAGAGGAACTGAAACAGATCGTATATGAAGCAAACATGGAACTGCCCAGAAGAGGGCTGATCACTTATACTTGGGGAAATGTCAGCGGCATTGACAGGGAAAAGGGACTTTTTGTGATCAAGCCCAGCGGCGTGGACTATGACAAGCTGAAACCATCCCAGATGGTAGTGGTAGATCTGGAGGGCAACAAGGTGGAGGGCGATATGAACCCATCCTCAGATACTGCAACCCATGTGGAATTGTACAAGGCATTTAAGGACATTGGCGGCATTGTGCACACCCACTCTCCCCACGCCGCGGCCTGGGCCCAGGCCGGAAGGGCGCTTCCATGCTATGGGACCACCCATGCGGATTATTTTTACGGAGAGATCCCATGCGCAAGGAACCTGACCGAGGAGGAGATCGAGGAAGGGTATGAGATGAACACTGGCAAGGTGATCGTGGAGACCTTTGCAGGCAAGAACCCTGTCTATGTCCCGGCAGTGCTGTGCAAGAACCACGGGCCCTTTACCTGGGGAAAGGACGCGGCTGAGGCAGTGCACAATGCCGTGGTGCTGGAGGAAGTGGCCAAGATGAATTACATGACCGAGATGCTTAACCCACAGGTGGAGCCCGCCCCACAGTGTATGCTGGATAAGCATTTCATGCGCAAGCATGGTCCAAACGCATATTATGGACAGAGGAACCGGTAAGGCGGATCCTAAGCAGAAGACAGGGTCCGGGGCGGCCGTGGATTTTTACCGCCGCGTAGGAGTGGTTCTGAGGGCTGTGCCGGAAGGGCGTGTGGTGACCTATGGACAGATCGCCCTGCTCTGCGGCCGCCCAAAGAACGCCAGGCAGGTGGGCTACGCCCTTAGGAATGATCTGTCCGGCCAGGTCCCGGCCCACCGCGTGGTCAATGGCCAGGGATTCCTAAGCGGGGCGGCCAGCTTTGATTATCCGGGATTGCAAAAGCGGCTCCTGATGGATGAGGGAGTGGCCGTATCTCCGGATAACCGGGTGGATCTGAAGAAATTTGGCTGGAGGAATACCCTGAAGGATGCCATGGGATTTCTGGATGAGTTTGAAAGGGAGAAGATCTGAGATACAGGTCTTCTCCTTTTTGTTTACACCCGTGGCGCGCTTTAACGGGCTGCTCAAGCGGGCGCTGGGAGACGTGTGAAAGGCATTTGTCATGGTTCTGCCAGAGGGCAGGACCAGGATACAATAGTGCCCATATTCTCTTTGGAATAGAGATGGATGCCCGGTGATCCGGGATACTGCAGTTTGATCCTCTGATTGGTGTTGGCCAGGCCGATATGGTTATGAGGCACGTAATTCTCCTGCTTCAGGCACTCTGCGATCTCCCGGAGACGGGCGGGAGCCATGCCGGTTCCGTTGTCTATAATGGTATAGTTCAGTGCATGGTTTTGTTTCAGGATCTTGATCTTGATGATCATTTTTCCCTGTTTTCCCTTCATGCCATAGAGAAGGGAATTCTCGATGATAGGCTGGATCAGAAGCCGCTTCACCAGTTCCTGCAATGCATCCTCCTCATAATCCCACAGCACGTCAAAGGTGTCCCCGTACCGGACCTTCTGAAGGGCGATATATTCCTTGGTCGCCAATATCTCATCCTGGAGGGAAGGCAGCTTTTCAGGGGAATCCAAAGTATAGCGCAGCAGGTGGGAAAGGTTGGCCAGCATCCGGACAGCACCGGCAGAGCCGGGAAGCTGCATCAGTTCAAAATTAATGGTCTGCAGGGTATTGAACAGGAAGTGGGGATTGAGCTGGCATTGCAGGGCAACCAGCTCAGCGGATGCCTTCTGGTATTGAAGGTTGGTCAGCTTCATATTCAGCTCATTGTTCCTCAAAAACGTCTTTATGATATTGTTCAGGATCAGGCTGTATTCATCTGTGATAACAGGCACCATTTCAGGAAGCTGCTGCTGTTTTTCCGCGGCTTCAAAAACCGACAAAATGCTGAAGATCTGGTTTCTTCTCTGGTCATTTGTGTACCAGGCGATACTGATGCTTATGAGAAGCCCCAGCCCGCCTGTGAGAAACGTGGTTGCCAGGATCTTATTGGACAGGGCGTACAGGGATCGGCGGGGGATCAGAAACACATAGTTCATATAAGGGTTGTCATTGACCGCTTCCACGAAATAATCCTGATGGCGGATGGTGATGGTATCTGAATCCTGCTCCATGATGGATGTAAAATCTATGCCATGGCTGTCCTCTGTGTTAAGGCTGGATACCAGGGGCTGGTTCTTAAGATCCAGCAGGAAAAACTGCATGTTCTCCAGCTCAGCCACATCGGTGAGGATATTCTCAAAATAGGAGCTGCGGATATTGATCACGATCACATTGTTTTTGTGAAAGCGCTGGTAAATAGATATCACATCATAGGTGAGGAGGGAGGATTCCCGGATGGTCCTGCGCTGGATCAGTATATTTTCATCTTCCGGCATATTGAGGAACGTCTGGTACCACTCCGGGTCCCTGGTTGTCTTAAGGTTCTCCCTGCGGTTATTGGACGAAAAGAAATTGTCAAACCGGTTGGGCATGTAAACATACAGGGAGTGATAAATATTGTCGTATCCCAAAGTGCTGTTAAAGATCGGAGTGATGGTGCGCAGGGTCTGTACCTGTTCGTAGGTCAGCGTTTCATTGTTGAGAAGCTGCAGGATGGTGAGATACAGAATGGAATTGCCCTCAAACAGCGATTTCTGCTTGTTGACTTCACGGAAAACATTGGTCAGGGACTGCTCCATCAGATGGCAGGAGGCATTAATACGGTTCTGAGTCTCCTTTACAAGGGTGGTGAATGAAAAATAAAAGACCAGGGTGCCGACACAGAGGATGGGCAGGCAGATCAGACTGGCAATGCGCAGAAAACTGTTGCGCAGGGAACGTTTCAGCATTTTGTACGCCCCTTTCTGTATTCCTGGGGAGTACATCCAACGGACTGGCGGAAGGTTTTTACAAAGTTTTTCGGATTGTCATAACCGCACATTAAGGACACCTCATACACCTTGAAATTTACGTTCTGGAGAAGCTGGCACGCATAATTCATTTTTTCCTGTATCAGGTATTCTGTAAATGTGATATCCATCTGCTCCCTGAATAGTTTGGAAAGGTAGTTGGGAGTCAGATTGAGCTCCAGTGAGATCTTATTCAGGGAAGCAGAGGCAAGGTTTTCCGACACATAGCGTTTTATGTAGGGGATGATCGGGGAATCTCCCTGGTCTGTACCGGGAATCAGGGATGTCTGTAAATGCTCACTGTCCAGTACTTCTTTGATCTTATTAAAAACAGTAAATATTTCCATATATGTGGTGGGTTTCAGGATATAATCCGTAACCTGGTACCGGATGGCTTTCTGGGCCAGCTCAAAATCAGAATAACCGCTGAGGAAAACAACCTTTGTGTGTATCTTTTGGTCGTGGATATACTTGGCAAAGGCGATTCCGTCCAGGACCGGCATGCGGATATCGCAGAGGACCGCGTCAACCGGATGGTGGAGAATGTAATCAATGGCCAGTTTTCCGTTTTCCAGGCATGCGTCTACCTCAAATCCAAGACTGTTCCAGTCATATAAGGATGCAATCCCTTCCCGCAGTTTCTTTTCATCATCTACAATTAGCAGACTGTACATAAAATCCCCCTCAGAGTTGTGCGATTATTTTTACCATAAATAGTAAATATATGAATGCTTTTTCATTATACGGTGAAATGTATGGAATTTCAACAAAAATGCCTCAAATTGTAGATTGCCATCCCGATTTTGTAGAATAGCAACCTTTGAAAAGAGGATCATATTGGATATAATTTTAACATCAGTTGGATCGGTCATCATCAATACACGCAACAGACAGGAGGAAGGTTAAATGAATTTAAAAAACATGGGGGCACTTTTTTTGGCAGGAGCTTTGGCAGCCGGAAGTCTGACAGGATGTTCCGGGGGGAACCAGACAGCCGCGCCCAAGGAAAGCGGCAATGAGACCACGGCCCAGGCAGGAAAAACTGCGGGGAAGCAGGAAAAGGTAACACTGAGATTTGCATGGTGGGGAGATGAAGGAAGGCACCAGGCCACATTAAAAGCCATTGAGCTGTATATGGACAGGAATCCCAATGTGACCATTGAAGCGGAGTACGGGGGGTTTGACGGCTATCAGCAGAAGATCTCCACACAGCTTGCAGGACAGACAGCGCCGGATATCATACAGCTTAACGCAAACTGGATGCCGGATTATGCCAACAAGGGAGATTTTTTTATTCATTTACAGGACTATCCGGATTTGATGGATGTTTCCGGATTTGACGAGGAATTCCTGAACAGCTTCTGCGTATTTAATGACCAGCTCATTGCCCTGCCAACGGGAATGAATGCGCGAACCGCTTATATGAACAAGGCATCGGCGGAGAAGTTCGGATTGGATATCAGCCTGGATGACAAGCTGACCTGGGAAGACTATATTGAGATGGGGAAAAAGGTCCAGGAACAGGATCCCAACTCCTATCTTCTTGTAACCGATCCCCGTTTGACCGCCATCTATGTGGTTAAGGGTTATATCCAGCAGACCACGGGGGAACAGGTAATCAATGATGATTATACGATCGGTTTCGACAAGGAGGTTCTCACGGATGCATTTGATCTGGTGCAGCGGATGTATGATGAAAAGGTATTTGAGCCCATTCAGGACTCAGCCGCCTTTAATGATGTGTTCTATACCAATCCCAAAGTGGCTTCAGGGGAATTGCTGGCCAGCTTTGGATGGACCTCCAACATTTCTGAACTCAATGGCCTGATCGGAGCAGACAATATACAGGTTATCCCCATTCCTGTTCTGGACAATGCCAAGGATACGGCACTTTTGATCCGGCCCGCACAGGTCATGTCCATACCGGCTTCCTGTGAGAACAAGGAAGAGGCCCTAAAGTTCCTGAATTTCTTCTTTAATGACGAGGAGGCGGGAAAGATCTTGGGGGATGTGCGCTCCATTCCGTCTGTGGATAAGATTCGTACCATGTGTGAGGAGGAAGGGATCTTGGACAGTAATTCGGTTATCACAATTGAATATGGCATCAGCCACAGCGGAAAAGCTGAGAACGGTCCTTCCTCCAACACGGAAGTGGAGGCGGTATTTACCAATGCGGTGGAGAAGATCGCTTACCACAAAGGGACTCCCGGGGAAGTTGCTGATGAGACCATGAAGCTTTTGGAGGATGTCTTAAATACATTGAAATAAAGAAAAGGGATGTGGGATAAATGGAAAATAAGAAAAAAAGGAGGCGGCAAGGGTTCTTCAAAAGGAATATGGGGCTTATCTATATAAGCCCCTGGATATTAGGATTTCTGCTTCTGCAGCTTTATCCCTTTGTGGCCTCTTTCTGTTATTCGTTTACAAACTATAATATGTTCTCCAAACCTCAATTTGTGGGGCTGGCCAATTATATCAGGCTGTTTACTGTGGATCCTGACTTTTGGAATTCCCTGACAGCCACGTTAAAATACGCAGCCATGACAGTTCCGGCCAAACTGGTCTTTGCACTGATCGTGGCCATGATCTTAAATGTAAATCTGAAAGGGGTCAATTTTTTTCGGACGGTCTATTATCTTCCCTCCATTCTGGGGGGCAGCGTTGCCATATCCGCTCTGTGGAAACTGATGTTCATGAAGGAGGGCATGATCAACACTGTCCTCAGCATGATCCATGTAGGACCCATTGACTGGCTGGGAAGTACGGCCTGGGCCATGCCCACCATCAGCCTTCTCCAGGTATGGCAGTTCGGTTCATCCATGGTATTGTTCCTGGCCGCATTAAAACAGGTTCCCCAGGAATTGTACGAGGCCGCCAGCGTGGACGGTTCCACTCCGGTCAAAAACTTTTTCACCATCACCCTGCCCATGATCACACCCATTGTGTTTTTTAATATGATCATGCAGACCATCAATGCGCTGCAGAACTTCACTTCCGGATTTGTTGTAACCGGGGGCGGGCCCCTCAAGTCCACATATCTGCTGGGCATGAAACTCTATGATGACGCGTTTGGAAACGGAAGCTTTAAGATGGGATATGCCAGCGCCACGTCCTGGATCATGTTTTTGCTCATATTTATTTTCACATTGCTGATCTTTAAGAGTTCAGACGCATGGGTATATTACGAAGATGAAGGAGAATTCTGATGAAAAAGAAGACAAAGAAGACGATTTGGGCTTATGTGATCTTGGTTGTATTTGGATTCATCATGGTCTATCCGCTGATTTGGATGTTTTTTGCCACATTTAAGGATAATAAGGAATTGTTTGGCACAACAGCCCTTCTCCCATCCTCCTACAGCCTTGACGCGTACCTGAAGGGATGGAAGGGCAGCGGCCAGTATACCTTTACCACATTTTTTATCAATTCCTTTAAAATGGTCATCCCTGCCGTGTTTTTTACCATTGCTTCCTGCAGCATTGTGGCATACGGGTTTGCTAGATTCAAATTTGTGGGAAAAAAGCTGCTGTTCGGCCTGATGATCTCCACCCTTATGCTTCCCAATGCAGCCATCATCATTCCGCGGTACCTGCTGTTTCGCAACCTTGGATGGCTCAACACCTTTAAGCCCTTTTGGATGCCGGCCTTACTGGCAGCATATCCCTTTTTTATTTTCATGCTCATACAGTTTTTAAGGGGAATCCCAAAAGACCTGGATGAATCAGCAAAGATAGACGGGGCTAATTCATTTGTGATTTTTAAAAGCATTCTCCTTCCCCTCATGAAACCTGCTCTTTTTTCCGTGGGACTTATGCAGTTTATGTGGGTGTGGAATGATTTTTATAATCCCCTGATCTATATCAACAGTGTTAAAAATTATCCCCTTGCATTAGGAGTAAGAATGGTGCTGGATACAAGCGGCACCGTATACTGGAATCAGGTTCTGGCCATGGCCCTGGTATCCATACTGCCCCTGATCATACTGTTCTTCTTTGCACAGAGATATTTTATTGAGGGGATCGCCACTACGGGTATGAAAGGATAAGACATGATGAAATATGAAAAAAACTGCGTAAAGGATATTAAGATTGCCTACATAGGGGGAGGGTCCAGGGGATGGGCGTGGGGATTTATGAGCGACCTGTCCCTGGAAGAATCCATTTCAGGCACTGTGTTCCTGTATGATATCGATCTGCCCTCCGCCAAGGCCAATGAGATAATAGGAAATAAAGCGGCCCGGATGGAGGAGGCCAGATCACAGTGGAACTATGTTGTCAGCGAGGATATCGACAGTGCCCTGGAGGGAGCTGACTTTGTGATCATTTCCATTACACCCGGCACTATTCTTTCCTTTAAGGAAATGCGTTCAGACGTACATACACCGGAAAAGTATGGGATCTATCAGTCGGTGGGGGATACCGTGGGACCGGGCGGCCTGTTCCGGGCCATGCGCGTGCTGCCCATGTATGAGGGATTTGCAGATAAGATCCGGGAACACTGCCCCGATGCCTGGGTGATCAACTACACCAATCCCATGACATTGTGCACCAGGATCCTTTATGAGAGATTTCCCCTGATAAAGGCGTTTGGCTGCTGCCATGAGGTGTTCGGAACACAGAAAATACTGGCATATGCCCTTAAGGAATTCTGCGGTATCACGGTGGACCGCAGGATGATCAAGACCAATGTGCTGGGGATCAACCATTTTACCTGGATCGACCGCGCGGAATATCAGGGAAGGGATCTGTTTCCGCTCTATGAAAGGCTGGTGGAAAAATATGGGGAAACCGGCCTGGAGGGAGTGGAGAAGAACCACTGGGCCAATAAAGAATTTACATCAGGAAACAAGGTTAAATTTGACCTGTTTAAGAGGTACGGTCTGATCGCTGCCGCCGGTGACCGTCATCTGGCGGAATTTTGTCCGCCGTGGTATCTGAAAAATCCGGAGGTTGTGGCAAGCTGGGGCTTTATGCTGACAACCGTGGATAAGCGGGAGCAGATGCTTGAAGAACGTCTTAAGCGCAGCCGTGCCCTTGTGTCAGGGGAGGAAGCATTCAAGTTCCAGGTTACAGGGGAGGATGGTGTTTACCAGATCAAAGCGCTCCTTGGGCTGGAGGACTTTATGTGCAATGTGAACCTGCCCAACACAGGCCAGATCCAGGGATTGCCAAAGGGGGCTGTGGTGGAAAGCAATGCGTTTTTTACAAGGAACCGTATCATTCCCGTTCAGGCAGGAAGGCTTCCTGACCCGGTCAATATCCTGGTCCTGAGACATGTAATCAATCAGGAAATGATTCTGAAGGCATGTGTGGACAGGGATTACCATCAGGCATTCCAGGCATTTTGCAATGACCCGCTGATGACGCTGGACGTAAGGACTGCCAAAACACTCTTCTGTGAAATGATAGACCATACCAAAGAATTTTTGCCTGATTACAGATGGTGATCCGGGGGAGTGCTGTTTGAGAGCACTCCCTTTGTATAAATGGAAAGAAATGGAGGATAAAATGAAACTTGCGGTTGGATCAGATCAAGCCGGATATGAGTTAAAGGAAAAGGTAAAGGCATATCTGCTGGAAAAAGGACATGAGGTGGAGGATTTGGGCACCACGGACGTGCAGGAGCCTCTTTCATACTTTGAGGCGGCCCACAATGTGTGCTGCCGGATAAGGGAAGGCGGGGCCGAACGGGGATTCCTGATCTGCGGAACAGGCGCGGGCATGTGCATACATGCCAACAAACACCAGGGGATCTTTGCCGTGGTCAGTGAAAGCGTTTATTCCGCCAGGCTGTGCAGGATCATCAATGACGCCAATGTGCTTACTTTTGGAAGCCGGATCGTGCCCGCGGATATGGCATATGAGATGGCGGATGTGTTTATAAAGACAGAGTTTATTGAGGGTATGGGGCCGGAGCGCGCCGAACATTTGATGGGCCAGCAGCAGCGGTATCTGGAACTGGAGCGGTCTTTTTGCAAGGGGGCGGCAGATAAGGAGGTCGGACATGAGATACAGCGCTGAGTTGATTGAAAAACTGGATCAGACCGCTAAAAGGATCAGGAGAAATATGGTGGTCAGCGTTGGAGTGGGAGTGGCAGGGCATATAGGCGGCTCCTGTTCCGCCGCCGACCTGGTGACGGCAATCTATTTTTATAAAATGCGCCACGATCCATTCAATCCCGCAAAAAAGGACAGGGACCGTTTTCTGCTGAGCAAAGGGCATGTGGCGATCCTCCAGTATGCGGCATTGGCTGAGGCCGGGTATTTTCCGATCGAGGATCTAAAGACCACCAAGGAAATAGGATCCTATCTCCAGGGACATCCCGATGTGCAGAAGACCCCGGGAATTGAAGCCGGAACAGGCTCTCTGGGCCAGGGGGTGTCCATCGGGCTGGGAATGGCTCTGGGCCTTAAGGCGGACAAACTGGACAGCCGGGTGTATGTCCTGTGCGGAGACGGAGAAATGGCGGAAGGACAGATCTGGGAGGCCGCCATGGCAGCCAGCGTTTACCGGGCGGATAACCTGGTGGTTTTAGTGGATAAAAATGGACTTCAGGCAACAGGGGGCACAAAAGACCGGTTTGACACGGATCCCCTTCCGGACAAATGGCGCAGCTTTGGCTGGAATGTGCTGGAGATTGACGGCCACCATATGGAAGAGATCCTTGCCGCCCTGGATATGGCTGATTTTATGAAAGGAAAGCCAACGGTCATCATTGCCCGCACGGTAAAGGGAAAGGGGATCAGCTTTGCGGAGCATGTAGTAGGCTTCCACAATGGAATCCTCACAGAGGAAAACTATGAAAAGGCATTGAATGAGCTATCCTAGGAGGTGTTGAAATGGGCTATAGAAATCAAAGAATTGCGTATGGCAGCACGTTGGTTGAAGAAGGAAAAAAGAATGACAGGCTGGTGGTCCTGGATGCGGATCTAAGTGGTTCCACCATGGGAAAGATGTTTGAGCAGGCATTTCCGGACAGGCATTACGAGATGGGGATCGCGGAAGCTGACATGACCTCGGTGGCGGCCGGATTATCACTGACGGGCTGGATCCCGTTTACTAATTCCTTTGCCGTATTTTCAGCCGGACGGGCATATGACCAGATCAGGCAGACCATTGCCATTGGGAACCTGAATGTGAAGATTGTGGGATCTTCCGCCGGACTGTCCGACTTTGGAGACGGGGCCACACACCAGGCCATTGAGGATATGGCATACATGCGTGCAATCCCCAACATGACCGTGATCTGCCCGGCGGACGCAAATGAGACCGTGGAAGCCGTAAAGGCTATGATACAGAGCAAGGGGCCGTGTTATCTGAGATTAAACAGAAACGATTACGACAATGTAACTGAGGAGGGAAAGCCTTTTACCATAGGGAAGCTCTCGGTCCTTAAGCAGGGCACGGATGTGACCGTGTTTGCCACCGGATATATGGTGTCTCTGGCCCTTGCGGCCGCCCGGGAGCTGGAAGGGAAAATCTCTGTCAGGGTGGTGAATGTGAGTACCATCAAGCCGTTGGATCAAACCATGATCATTGAGCTGGCCAGGACCTGCAAAGGCGTGGTGACAGCGGAGGAGCACACAGTCATAGGCGGTCTGGGCAGCGCGGTTGCCCAGGCTCTTGCAAAGACTGGCAGGCCCGTTGAGTTTGTGGGGATCAATGATACCTTTGGCTGCAGCGGACACAGCTACCAGGAAGTGCTGGATCATCACGGCCTTACAAAAGAACATATCGTGGATGCGGTTAAAACCATTTGGGAACTGTAACGGAACGTGGAGGGAAGGATGAAATTTGGCTGCTGCTTAAATATGGTGTCATCAGGACCGGATGGAACCGGGATGGAGTGGATCCCCCAGGCCGCCATGGCGGGCTGTGATTACCTGGAGCTTCCCCTGGCAGAGATCATGCACATGATGGAACCGGAGTTTCTTGCTTTAAAACAGAGACTGGGAGATGGGGGGATCAGGTGCAGGGCCTGCAATAATTTTTTTCCGGGAAAACTCAGGCTGATCGGGGAGAGACAAGAAAGGGAAAGGGCGCTTAAATATGCTTATGCAGCACTGCAGAGGGCCGGCAGCCTGGGGGCTTCCTGTGTGGTTTTCGGAAGCGGGGCCGCCAGGTGTATACCAGACGGTATTTCCTATGAAGCCGGTTACGGCCAGATCGTGGGCCTGTTAAGGAGCCTGTCGCCGGTGGCCGGCTTTTATGGCATAAATTTGGCGATCGAGCCCCTGCGCAAAGCTGAGTGTAATATTATCAACACATTCAAAGAAGGGTGCAGCCTGGCAAAGGATGTCAATGAACGGAATATAAAGGTGCTGGTAGATTTTTACCATTTGTGTGAGGAGAAGGAATCCCTTGACCATATTTCCAATTATGGAAAAGGACATCTGCTCCATGTGCACATGGCAGACCCTGAACACCGCGGTTTTCTGAGGGATTCCAACCGAAAGGAGTATGATGCGTTTTTCCAGGCGCTAAAAGGGGCAGGATATGATCATGCCATCAGTTTTGAGGCCTACAGCAGAAATTTTATAAATGATTTGAAGAAAAGCCTAATAATTGGAAACGAATTGTGGCAGTCCTGACACTGAAGGATACCGTCAGCGTCCCATGGCCCTGATTTAGAACAATGAAAGCCTGTACAAAGGGGAAAATTAAGTATATAATGGGGGTGTTTACTATGAATGTTGGAGGAAAACTATTATGACGTTTACGTACCCGGCTGTATTTACACCCCATAAGGAAGATGCGGGTTTTCATGTGGAATTTCCGGATCTGGAGTACTGTGTGGCGGATGGACCGGATTTGGAGGATGCAGTAGAGAATGCAAGATATGCAGCATACAACTGGCTCTGGGTGGAGTTTGAGGAAGGGACTTACGATTTCCCATCCCAGTCCCACTATGATGATATCACATTGGAGCAGGGTTCTTTCATAAAGTATATCATGGTCACGGTTAAACTAATGCCTGATAACGATTAAGACCATATACGATCTGTGCATCTATGGCCTGACTGCACCCTGTTCCTGGGATGCCGATTAAAACATAGAGATATTTAATTGATATCGATTAAAAACACCCCATCTATTTGGATACAAACGGATGGGGTGTTTTTTAGGATCTTAATCCAACCTGCGCATAGCAGTGTCACAACTTCAGATTTCTTAAGAATTATATGAGGCAGATCATGAGATTTTAGCCTGTATGATTGGTGGTATGAAAAAAAGGAGTGGGACAAATGAAGCAAAAGGAGCTGATGATCCATGTTCAGGATGTGCGCAAAGTCTACCGGATGGGGGATGAGGAAGTGGTGGCCTTAAACAGGATCAACCTGAAAATATATAAAGGTGAGGTGTGCTGCATCTTCGGGACCTCAGGGTCGGGAAAGAGCACCCTGTTAAACCAGCTGGCAGGCATGGAAAAACCTACCAGGGGACGGGTCCTGATCCAGGGAATGAATATATCACAGATGGATGAGGAGGAACTGGCGGCGTTCCGTCAGAAACATATCGGCTTTATCTTCCAGTCCTACAATCTGCTGCCGTCCATGACAGCGGTGGAAAACGTGGCATTGCCCCTGATGTTCAGGGGAATGGAAAAGGAAAAGCGGGAGGGCATTGCCCAGGTGCTTTTAAGACGGGTGGGCTTGTCCCACCGTCTGCATCACTATCCGGGGCAGATGTCGGGCGGCCAGCAGCAGAGGGCCGGGATCGCGCGGGCCTTTGTGACCAGGCCCCAGGTGGTGTTTGCAGATGAGCCCACCGGAAACCTGGATTCCAGGACCACGGAGGAGATCATGAAAATGATCATGGGCTTTGCCAGGAAATACCATGAAACCATTATCCTGGTCACCCATGACCCGGGTATGGCGCGCTTTGCGGACCGCATTGTGACGTTAAAGGACGGCAATGTAATTGGAGATGAAAGGATGGACGGATATGCTGAATCAATATAGGGGACTTAAAAGACTGGAGGTATTTCTGGCAGCCGTGGTCCTTATGGCCTCGGTTTTTGCAGGAGGGACTGCAGGGCGTGCCCTGGCCCAGACGGGCAGGGGAGGAGCGGGGGCAGCCACAGGGACCCCATCGAATGCATCTCCCAGACCATCCGGAAGCGGAGAAAAGGAAGAAAATGATGAAACGGAAGAAGTACCGGGCGCTCCGCTGAACCTGAGCATAGACGGCTATGAGATCTATGCAGTGGCCGGATCAAGGGATACGCTGGATAACCTGCGAAAAGGCAGGCAGGCCAAAGTGCTTGTACATGTAAAGGGGACGGGGATACGCACAAAGGATGTGGGGAAGACCAATATTTCCGTCACAAAACTCAATGACAGCTTTAAAATGTCCGGGAATCCAAAGGTAAAGGTAACATCGGAAAAGGAAGATGATCTGGAGTTTACGGTTACATTTGCCAGGCTTACCTATCTTGGAAAGGGCAATGGCCTGAAATTCAGGACTAGTTTTAAAAAGGCGGGAATCCCATCTGAGATCCAGGAAGCCGCCATACTGGAGTGTGAGGAATCCTATCCCGGGGAGCACGGGGATTCGGGCAGTACAAACGGACAGCCGGTCATTAAAGTCAGAAGGATCAGCCCACAGGCTCCCGTGGGGCCCGGAGACCATTTCACCCTGGAACTGGATATGGAAAATACCAGCAGTGACGCGGATATAGAGGACATGGTGGTCACCGTGAGCCCGGGAGGTTCCGTGTTTATCGGGGATGACACCAATTCCCGGATCGTCAGCCGCCTGGATTCCAGGAAGACGGCTTCTGTAAAACTCAACATGATTGCGGGAACAGAGATATCCGGACCCACCCAGGTCATTGACCTGGAGCTGAAATATAATTATTATTCAGGGGGAAATCTGGTTTCAGGCACCTCCTCCCAAAAGGTACTGATTCCCGTAAAGGGAGGCTCTGTCTCAGGCCAGCCCGTCATCAGGGTGGGGAGGAGCATTGGAAGGACCGTCAACCCAGGGGAGGCGTTCCAGGTGCTGCTGACCCTTCAAAATACCAGTGCGGACAAGGATATCCGCAACCTTGCAGCCACCTTTGAATCCAATGACCAGATATCGCTTTTGGAGGAGACGGATACCAGGCGTTTGGGGGAACTGAGGGCCGGCCAGTCCATGGAAGTGCCTGTGCGCCTTCAGGCAGGGGCTGAGCTGTCCTCAGCTGCTTCCCAGTTATTGGGGATGACACTGAAATTTGATTATGATTCCGACAAGGGAGCAGTCCAGGGCACTTACAGTGAAAAGATTGTGATCCCCACCAATGGTCAGGCAAAGGGACCTGGGAATCCCACACCCAATGTGATCGTCACAAATTATACATATGGGGAAAAAGTGACGGCCGGCCAGGTATTTGATCTGGAGATGGAGTTTCAGAACACCAGTAACGCCTCAGCAGTAGAAAATGTGGTGATGTCCCTGGACACTGGGGAGGGCATCTCCATCAACTCATCCTCCAACACATTCTATATTCCAAAGCTGGGGCCGGGTGAGAGCAGAAAGGAGAAGGTAACGGTACAGGCCCTGTTCCAGTCCAAGCTTCAGTCACCCAAGATCACCATTGCCTGCAAATATGAATATGTGGACAAAAGGGAGCGGAAACAGTCCAACTCCAATGAAACCATTGCAATACCCGTATATCAGCCGGACCGGTTCCAGGTAAAGGAGCCCTCATTTACAGAAGCCATACGCCAGGGTGAGGAGGCCGCCATTTCTATTCCCTATGTAAATAAGGGGCGGGGACAGGTGTACAATGTGGAAGCCAGGCTGGAGGGGGAGATCGATGCCCTGTCCAGGGACCTGACCCTGGGGAATTTTGAACCGGGAAAAAGCGGAACCATTGATTTTGTGGTAACGCCTGGAACAAAGGGGGAATTTAAGGGACAGGTGATCGTGACCTATGAGGATGAGGCCATGGAGGTGAAGACCCTGCAAATTCCGGTGAATTTTACTGTGCAGGAGGCTGCACCTGAAATGAGTGAGCTCCCCGTGGATGCGGGAACGGATCAGGATCGGGGCGGCGCAGGCCCCGGGATATGGCTTATGGCCTTGGTGCCGGCCATTGTTGTTCCGGCCGCAGTGGTCCGAGTCAGAAGAAAAAGGAGGAAAAAGAAAGAGGCGGCGTCCGGGCTGGATCCGTGGGATGAGCTGGAAGATATGAGCCGGGATGACACAGACCGGGAGGGACGATCATGAAGACAAGGGATCTGATCACCGTATGCCTCCAGAATTTAAGCCGCCACAAGGCCCGCACCCTTCTCACTGTGCTGGGGGTCATTGTGGGCTGCTGCTCCGTGGTGATCATGATATCCATTGGGATCGGTATGAAGGACGCCCAGGAAAAGGCGCTGGCGCAGATGGGGGATCTGTCCATTATACAGGTGTATCCCACCGGGAAGGGAGCTAAATCCGCAAAGCTGAATACCAGGGCCATAAACAAAATAAAAGAACTCCGGGGGGTGGAGGCTGCCACTCCCAAGCTGAGCGAAGAAAATGTTCCCATTACAGTCTATGGGGGAAGGGATAAGCGGTACAAGGCCGGTTACGCATCCATTGTGGGAATTGACCTGTCCGCTGCCCGGGCCATGGGTTATAAGCTTACGCAGGGGGATTGGCAGCCGGATAAAAAGGACTGTATTTATGCCGGACAGAATTTCGCTTATATGTTTGAGGATACCAAACGGCCCCAGGGAAAAAATACAGTGGATATGTACGGCGGAGAATGGGATGACAAGGGAATGCCGGTGATGCCGCCGCCCTATTTTGACATTATGAAAACCCCTGTCACCATGGAACTGGACAGCGGAAAGGAAGACGGAAAAAGGGTGGTTCAGGCATTTAAGGCAGCAGGGAGGCTGAAAGAGGATTTCGCAAAGGGTGAGGAGACTTCCATGGGCCTGCTGATGAGCCTGGAAATGTACCAGTCCCTTTTGGAGCAGCAGGCCCGATTGGCTGGAAAAAAGTGGGATTCACGTAAGGGATACCAAAGCGCTCTGGTAAAGGTAAAAGATATCAGGGATGTGGCCCGGGCGGAATTGGAGATCAAAAAGATGGGATTTAGGACCAGTTCCATGGAGAGCATACGAAAGCCCATGGAGCAGGAGGCAAGACAGAAGCAGATGATGCTGGGAGGCCTGGGCGCAATCTCCCTGTTTGTGGCGGCATTGGGGATCACTAACACCATGATCAT